>ERZ795043.111-NODE-111-length-105949-cov-36.382363_pt1 | contig 105949 bp, 96 predicted proteins | sample MGYA00375127_ERZ795043 | MGnify/ENA primary metagenome ERZ795043 (study PRJEB30172, sample SAMN05518447) | compost metagenome | isolation source: Feedstock adapted compost from Newby Island compost facility, Milpitas, CA | place: USA:Newby Island compost... | reverse complement strand
GGCGGCGGCGTACGTCTCGTGCGCCGCCGCCAACGCTCGCAGGTAGGCGGCGCGGAACGCGCTCCTCAGCTCCGCGTCGGCGCCCGCCTGCTCCTCCAGCTCGCGGAAGAGCTCGGCCTCCGCGGCCAGCCGCGAGTCCCTGATCCGGTGCGGGTTGAGGGGGTTGGTCGCCCAGGTGTCGGCGGCCCGCTGGCCGCCGGTGGACGGGGTGCCGGTGTCCATGTGGTCGTGCATCGCGGTGGTCCGCCGCTCGCCCATCCCCGGCAGCGGGTCGCCCGACTCTAACCAGGCCGGCGGGCCTCGCGGAGTCCGACGTTCCACATTCGGGCGGTCGCCGCCGCGACCGTGCTCGCCGCCGCCATCGCCGAGGACAGCGAGCCGTAGGAGCAGGGCGGGTCCCGTCGGCGGTCCCGGAGATGCGCCTAACGGCGGAGGCGATGGCGCGCGGCCGGCTACTACCCTCCCTCCCATGACTGCCGAAGCCTCCCGCCTCCCCCAGGAAGCCGCGCCGGCCGCTCACTCGTCGCCCGGTGGCACACCTACGACCCTGCCAACCGTCGGCTCGCCGCCGGGCGGCGCCGGCGCCCGCACCGACCCGGCCCCGCCGTCGGTCCGGACCACCGGAACTCGCCCAGCGCGCGGCGTCCTGCTCGCCCTCTCGACGCTGGCCGCGGTCGTGTGCGCGGCCGTCGTGACCCAGGTGTTCCTCGCGGGGCTGGGGCTCCTCGTGGAGCCGCGGTTCCTCCAGTGGCACTCGGCGTTCGTCCACGCGATCGAGCTCGGGTCCGCCGCCCTCTTCGTCCTGGCCATCGCGTCCCGGGGCGGCGCCGGCCTCGTCGCGCTGGGCTTGGCCCCGTTCGTGCTGACGGGCCTCCAGTACGCGCTCGTCCACGGCTTCGACGGCCCCGCGCGGGCGCTGCACGCCGTCAACGCCTTCGCGATCTTCGGCGTGAGCTGGACCCTCGCCGCGCGGTCGGCAGCGGCGGCGAACGCGGCAGTCGAGGGCCTTGGTCGCGGGGCCGTGAGCGCGGGCTCGAGGGTCGGCCTCACCGTCGCGGTCGCCGCGGCGCTGATGGTGGCCGCCGCCGGCCTGTTGGCCGACGCTGGGTCGGCCCGCGCGGCGGCGGGAGCGGTCGCGTCCGGGACTGCGGACGCTGCGGGCTCCGACCTCGGCGCCCGGGTCTACGCCGCGCGCTGCTCGGGCTGCCACGGCGACCGGGGCGAGGGCCGCGTGGGTCCCCGCCTCAGCAGCAACCCGGCGCTCGCCGACCGCGCCTTCGTCGTCGGGCGCGTCACGAACGGCCGCGGCATCATGCCGGCCTTCGGTCGGGTCCTAACAGCCGAGGAGCTCTACGCCGTGGTCGACCACGTCAGGTCTAGCTGGGGGAACGGGTTCTGACCTCGGTCCGCCCTCGTGCTCGTCGGGAGCTAGGCCGGCCCTGTCCCCGCGGGCCGATGGGGAGCCTTGTCGCCTGCACGACCTGAGGGACGACACAGGGCTCTCGGGTCAGGCGGCTCGGCTCGCCCCCACGTACTCCGCCAGGTGCCGGCCCGTGAGCGTGGAGCGCCGCGCGACCAGCTCGGCGGGCGTGCCCTCGAACACCACACGGCCGCCGTCGTGCCCGGCGCCGGGGCCGAGGTCGATGATCCAGTCGGCGTGCGCCATCACGGCCTGGTGGTGCTCGATGACGATCACCGAGCGGCCGGAGCCGACGATCCGGTCGAGGAGCCCGAGCAGCTGCTCGACGTCGGCCAGGTGCAGGCCGGAGGTCGGCTCGTCGAGGACGTAGACGTCGGCCTCGTCGCCCATGTGGGTGGCCAGCTTCAGGCGCTGGCGCTCGCCGCCGGAGAGCGTGGTCAGCGGCTGGCCGAGGGCCACGTACCCCAGGCCCACGTCCGCCAGTCGCCTGAGGATCGCGTGCGCGGCCGGGATGCGCGCCTCGCCGGTGCCGAAGAACTCGAGCGCCTCCGATACCGGCATCTCCAGGACCTGGCTGATGTCCTTGCCGCCGAGCCTGTACTCGAGCACCTCGGCCTGGAAGCGCCTGCCCTCGCACACCTCGCAGGTGGTGGCGACCCCGGCCATCAGCGCGAGGTCGGTGTAGACGACCCCGGCGCCGCCGCAGTTGGGGCAGGCGCCCTCCGAGTTCGGGCTGAAGAGGGCGGGCTTGACGCCGTTCGCCCGAGCGAACGCCTTGCGGATGGGGTCGAGGAGCCCCGTGTACGTCGCCGGGTTGCTGCGCCGCGAGCCGCGGATCGGGCCCTGGTCGACCACGACCACGCCCTCGCGCCCCGCCACGTGCCCCTGGACCAGCGAGCTCTTGCCCGAGCCCGCCACGCCGGTGACGACGACGAGCACGCCGAGCGGGACGTCGACGTCCACGTCTCGGAGGTTGTTCGTGTTCGCGCCCCGGACCTCGAGGTGACCCTTGGGCTTCCGCACGCTCGGCTTCAGGCGCGCGCGGTACTCGAGGTGGCGGCCGGTGAGCGTGCCGGCGGCGCGCAGGCCCTCGACGGTCCCCTCGTAGACGACCTCGCCGCCGGCAGCGCCGGCGCCGGGCCCCAGCTCGACAACGTGGTCGGTGATCGCGATGACCTCGGGCTTGTGCTCGACGACGAGGACGGTGTTGCCCTTGTCGCGCAGACGCAGGAGCAGCTCGTTCATGCGCTGCACGTCGTGCGGGTGCAGGCCCACCGTCGGCTCGTCGAAGACGTAGGTGACGTCGGTCAGGGCCGAGCCGAGGTGCCTTACCATCTTCGTGCGCTGCGCCTCGCCGCCGGAGAGCGTGCTCGCCGGGCGGTCGAGGGACAGGTACCCGAGGCCGATCTCGACGAACGAGTCGAGCACCTGCTGGAGCTTGTGCAGCAGCGGCGCGACGGAGGGCTCGTCCAGGCTCCTGACCCACTCGGCGAGGTCGCTGATCTGCATCGCGCAGGCGTCGGCGATGCTGATGCCCCTGATCTTCGAGGAGCGCGCGGCGGCGTTCAGCCTGGTGCCGTCGCACTCCGGGCACTTCACGAAGGTGACGGCCCGCTCGACGAAGGCGCGCACGTGCGGCTGGAGCGCCTCCGGGTCCTTCGAGAACACGGACTTCTGCAGGCGGGAGATCAGGCCCTCGTACGTGATGTTGATGCCCTCGACCTTGACCTTCGTCGGCTCCTTGTAGAGCAGGTCGTGGAGCTCCCGCTCGCTGTAGTCGCGGATCGGCTTGTCGGGGTCGAGGAAGCCGGCGGCGCGGTAGACGCGCACGTACCAGCCGTCGGCGGTGTAGCCGGGCACCTTGATCGCGCCCTCGTTCAGCGACCTCGACTCGTCGTAGACCTCCCTCAGGTCGATATCGGTGACGCGCCCCAGCCCCTCGCAGCGCGGGCACATGCCGCCGGTGACGGTGAAGGTGCGGCTCTCGGAGACCTTGCCGGGGCCCTTCTCCAGGGTCATCGTGCCGCCGCCCGAGGCCGAGGCGACGTTGAACGAGAACGCCTGGGCGGGACCGATGTGGGGCTCGCCGAGCCGGCTGAAGAGGATGCGCAGCAGGGCGTTCGCGTCGGTGGCGGTGCCGACGGTGGAGCGGGCGTTCGCGCCCATCCGCTCCTGGTCGACGATGATCGCCGTGGTGAGGCCCTCGAGCACGTCGACGTCGGGCCTGGCCAGGGCGGGCATGAAGCCCTGGACGAACGCCGAGTAGGTCTCGTTGATCATCCGCTGCGACTCGGCGGCGATCGTGTCGAAGACCAGCGAGCTCTTGCCGGAGCCCGAGACGCCGGCGAACACGGTCAGGCGGCGCTTCGGGATCGCGACGCTGACGTCCTTGAGGTTGTTCTCCCGCGCGCCCTGCACCCGGATGAAGTCGTGGGTGTCGGCGGGGTGGCGCGCCTCCCCCTGGCGCCCGGCGTCCTTCCTCGTGGCGGTGGTCATGCGGCCTCCGTCTCGCTGGCGTTGGGCTCAGGCCCGCGGTGCCGGTCGGCGAGCCGACGAAGCGGCCATCTTACCGCGGGCGGCGGGGGCCGCCACCACGCGGCGGTCCCCGGCCCGGGCGGGCGCCTCGGGCGTCCGCGCTCGCCATGAACCCGTGCGCGGCACCCACCGCCGCGGCCGACGCGGTCACCCGGCGCCGCGGCGCGGGCACGCCCCCTCAGCCCACGGCCCTCTTCACCAGCGCGGTGATCCTCTGCTCGACCTCGGGCGTGAGCTCGAGGAGCGCGAAGGACGCCGGCCACATCGGCCCCTCGTCGAGCCGGGCGATGTCGTTGAAGCCGAAGGTCGCGTACCTGGTGCCGAACTTCGCGGCGGGCTGCAGGAAGCAGAGCACCTTGCCGTCCTTCGCCCACGCCGGCATGCCGTACCAGGTCTTCGGCTCGAGGTCGGGCGCAGCCTGCATCACGAGGGCGTGCAGCCTCTCGACCATCTGTCGCTCGTGGGGCGGCAGCTCGGCCGCCTTGGCCAGCAGGTCCTGCTCGCCCGCACCCTTCTTCTTCGCCCGGCGCGCCTCGGCCTTCAGCTCTGCGGCGCGCTCCCGCATCGCGGCCTTCTCGGCGTCGGTGAACGTCGCGGTCTTGGCCGTGCTCCGCTTCTCCTTCTGCGGCATGGCTACCTCCTCGTCGCGTCTGGGTGGCTTCGGCGGTCGGGTAGGGGCCTCAGCGGCGCTCCTGGATGCGCACCAGGTTCCCGGCGGGGTCGCGGAAGGCGCAGTCGCGCACGCCGTAGGGCTGCTGCGTGGGCTCCTGGACCACCTCGGCGCCCGAGGCCTCGAGCCGGGCGAACACGGCGTCGAGGTCCCTCGCCGCGAGGTTGATGCTCGCGAACGTGCCCTTCGCCATCATCTCGGCGACGACGCGTCGCTCGTCCTCGGTGAGGCCGGGGGTCGCCTCGGGCGGGTAGAGGACGATCGAGGTCTCGGGCTGGCCGACGGGGCCCACCGTGATCCAGTGCATGCCCTGGTACTCGACGTCCATGCGGACCTCGAACCCGAGCCCGTCGCGGTAGAAGCGCAGGGCAGCCTCGTGGTCGTCGTGCGGGAGCATCGCGGAGTGGATGGTGATGTCCATGGCCGCGACTATAGGAGCGGTCAGGCCGGCTGCGCTTCTCGATTCCTGATCGGGCGCGTGACCTGCTTCGCCACGCACGGCGGGATGCCGCGCACCTGGTCGGCGTAGCGCTGGCGGTAGACGCTGGGCGGCACGCCCACGAGCTCGGTGAAGCGCGTGCTGAAGGTGCCGAGCGACGAGCAGCCGACCTCGAAGCAGACCTCGGTGACGCTCATGTCGCCGCGCCTGAGCAGGGCCATGGCGCGCTCGATGCGCCGCGTCATCAGGTACGAGTACGGCGACTCGCCGAACGCCGCCTTGAAGCGGCGGCTGAGGTGGCCGGCGGACATGCCCGCGTCGCGGGCCAGGGCTTCGACGTTCAGGGGCAGGTAGTACTCGCGGTCGATGCGGTCGCGCACCCGGCGCAGCGTGACCAGCTCGCGCAGGCGCTCCGCCTCGGCTGGGCTGCGGGCCATGAGGCGATGGTGCCACGCTCCTCCGCGGCTGTCCAGCGCCCGGGCGGCGCGGCGCGCGCGGCTACTGCTGGTCTCACGCTGGCTCCCTACGGTTGGACATGAGCATCGAGGTCAAGCAGAGCGTGACGGTCCGCAGGTCGGCGGAGGAGCTCTACGAGCGCTGGCGCGACCTGACCCAGCTGCCCAAGCTGATGCGGCACCTGGAGTCGGTGACCCTCCTCGGGGGGAACCTATCGCGCTGGGTCGCCGCGGCGCCCGGCGGCGCCAAGGTCCAGTGGGACGCCGAGCTCGTCCAGGACGTTCCCGGTGAGGTCATCGCCTGGCGGTCGGTGGAGGGCTCCGAGGTGCCCAACGAGGGCGCCGTGAGGTTCCTGCCCGCTCCCGCCGGCCAGGGCACCGAGGTGAAGGTCCGCCTCTACTACGACCCGCCGCTGGGCACCGTGGGCAGGACGGTCGCGCGGCTCTTCGGCGAGGAGCCGAGCCAGCAGGTGCGGGAGGACCTCAAGCGCTTCCAGCAGGAGGTCGAGACGGGCGAGGTGGCCACCGTGGAGCGCCGACCGGAAGGGCCGAAGCGGCCCACCAGGCGGGAGGCGGCAGGCACCGCGCGCGTGGAGGCGCCTGCCGAACACGAGCCAGGACAGCCCGAGGAGGCGCCGAAGTGAGGGCGCTGTGCTGGTACGGGCGTGGCGACGTCCGCGTCGAGACCGTCCCCGACCCCGAGATCGTGAACCCGCACGACGCGATCGTCCGCGTGGTGAAGACGGCGATCTGCGGCTCCGACCTGCACCTCCTGGACGGCAAGATCCCGGCCATGCAGCGCGGGGACGTCCTCGGGCACGAGTTCGCCGGCGAGGTCGTCGAGGTGGGGCCCGCCGTGACCGACCTGAAGGTCGGCGATCGGGTGGTCGTGCCGTTCCCCATCGCCTGCGGCCGGTGCCACTACTGCCAGAGCGGGCTCTTCTCGCTCTGCGACAACACGAACCCGAACGTCCGCCTCGCCGAGGGGATGTTCGGCCACGCCCCCGCGGGCATCTACGGCTACTCGCACGTCATGGGCGGCTACGCCGGGGGGCAGGCGGAGTACGTGCGCGTGCCCTTCGCCGACGTCGGCCCGCTGAAGCTCCCGGACGGGGTCGGCTACGAGCAGGCGCTGTTCCTCAGCGACGTCTTCCCCACCGGCTACCAGGCCCTGGACGTCTGCGGTCTCGAGGGCGGCGAGGTCGTGGCGGTGTGGGGCGCCGGGCCCGTGGGGCAGTTCGCGGTCAAGAGCGCGTGGATGCTCGGCGCCGCCCGCGTCGTGGTGATCGACAGGCTGCCCGAGCGGCTGGAGATGGCCGCGGCCGACGGCCGCACCGAGACCCTGAACTTCGAGGACGACGACGTCCTCGACGAGCTGAAGTACATCAGCGGCGGCCGGGGTCCCGACGTCTGCGTCGAGGCCGTGGGCATGGAGGCGCACGGCCTTGGGGCCGTGGGCCTGTACGACAAGGTCAAGCAGGAGCTGAAGCTGGAGACGGACAGGCCGCACGCGCTGAGGCAGGCGATCATGGCCTGCCGCAAGGGCGGCACCCTCTCGGTCGCCGGCGTGTTCGGCGGCCTGGCCGACAAGCTGCCGATGGGCGCGGCGTTCAACAAGGGCCTGACGTGGAGGATGGGCCAGACGCACGTGCACCGCTACCTGCGGCCGCTGCTCGGCAGGATCGTCTCGGGCGAGATCGACCCGACGTTCATCATCACGCACCGCCTGGGCCTCGAGGAGGCGCCCGAGGGGTACGCGATGTTCCGCGACAAGGAGCACGAGTGCGTGAAGGTGGTCCTGGACGCCTGAGGCTCGCCGCAGCCGGGCCGCCGAACCGGGGCGACGGGACCCTACACGCCGGGAGCCCGACACGAGGCGCCCGTCAGCGGGCGGGGGCCCCACGCCGTTGGCCCCCGCCCGCTCCACCCGACTCCCTCAGCCGCGCGGCCGGGCCGGCGGAACGTAGAGCGTCTTCGCGGCCGTAACGGGGTAGCTGGCCAGGGCGTAGAGCGGCATCTGGTCGATCACGGGCTCGACGCCCGGGAACATCGCCGCCTCGTAGACGACGGCGGGGTGGTGCAGCGGGTAGAACTGCGCGAGGCGCTGCACGAGGAGGGGCATCGACCTGGTGTCGTACTGGCGCGTCTGGTACGTCCAGTCGCCCAGCGTCCCGATCTGCCACAGGACGAGCTGGCTCGAGGGGTCGATCACCGGCCGGTTGAGCATGAAGTCCGTGGCCTCGTACGACTGGCAGCCGCCGACGGCCGGGTCGACGCCGAGGTCGGCGAAGAGGCAGTCCTCGGCCGAGACGCCGGGCAGCATCTTGGCCTCGTACCCCTCGGCGCGGAGCCGCCTGATGGACTCGTGCGAAGGGTAGGCGAACACGCCGGGGTGGCCGTAGAACGCCCCGACGGTCAGCTCCCCGGCCCGCACCGCCCGCATGATCCTCTCGATCATCCGCTCGTACGCGTAGATCCGCGCCTCGCCCTCCTGGTAGTAGTGCGCCATGGACTCGGCGCCCCGCGGGTTGAGCCGCTGGATCAGCGCCTCGGCGATGGGGTCCCCGACGACGTAGAGCACCCTGTCGGCCACCTTGATCCAGGCGACGGCCTCCATCGTGATCTGCCCGACGGTCCTGATGCCGGTGCCCACCACGACCAGGCGCCCCCGCCGCTCGCCCTGCTCCGCGCGCCTCGTCTCCTCCCGCTCCGGCGACGCGCTGCGGGCCGCCCGCTTCGTCTGCGGCCCGCGCCGCCCTGCGCCGGCGCGCGCGTCCGCGCGAGGCTCGGCGGCCCGGCCCCTCCCCGGCTTCGCTGGCCTGTCGCTCACCACGCGCCCTCCCCTACCGACGCCTCGGCTCTAGCCTCGCGCCTCACCGCTGCCACCCGTACTGCTGGTAGCCGTACGGCACGAACTGGAACTGGGGCGGGAGCTGGTATTGGGGCGGCAGCTGCAGCGTGATCTGCGGTGGGAGCTGCGGCATGATCTGCAGCGGCTGGAACTGGACGGGCACCTGCTGGAAGAGGTTCTGCGGCAACTGCGTGGGCCTCAGCGACATACCGAACGCCTCTTCCAGGTCGACGCCGGAGAGCCTGGCGTAGATCACGTTCGCGAAGCCGCTGCGCAGGGCCTCGCGGTCCTTGTCGCTCAGCTTCGCCTCCTTCATCACGGCTTCGGGGTCCTGGATGAACCTGCCGAGCCGCTCTGCGTCGGCGGCGAGCTCCGCCAGGAACTCTCTCAACTCGGCCATGGCCGACCTCCCTGGGCTGCGCCGCGGGCGGGCCCGCGGCCGGGAACGTCCCGCTGAGGGCAGGGGTCACCCCGCCGGCGCCGGGAAGGGCACGGCGCCGCGGCGGACGCGCACTGCCTGGCGGGACCGCCGCGTAGGAACGCTGTGGCCGACGCGCCCGGAACGAGGGGCGCGACGGCCGGCCCCATGGCGCACCACCTCCTCTCCCTTACCGGCGTAGGGGGAGCTCGCGGGACGGGATAGGTAGCGAGGCAGCAGGAAGTAAGGCATGTTCCGCCCGCCGCCCCGCCCTGTCAAGGGCACGGGCACCCCACGAGCCGGCACCGCGGCAGGCGCGTACCCGCCGGGCCGGCCCGGCGGCGCTACTGCCGGCAGCTCCCCGAGCGGGTCGCGACCTCGAACGCGGGCGGTGAGCCTGGGGACGGGGCGAACGTCACGCGCGTGTGCTTGACCGGCGTGTCGTAGGCGAGGAACGAGCCGCAGTAGTCGGCGTACACCTCGCCGAAGTCGTGGACGAGCCTGGGCTCGCCGCCGGCGAAGTCCCACAGCGTGGCGTAGCGCTGGAGGGAGCCCTGATCGAACTGGTCGGTGACGAGGACGACCTCAAGCAGCCCGTCGAGGTCGACGTCGTGCACGGCCAGGACGTTGGCCCGCTGCCAGAGGTGGGCCAGCGCCTCGGACCCCTCGTAGACCACCAGCGCACCGGGGAGGGGGCTCAGCTCCACGTCGTCGCAGCGCCTGACGCGGACGCTGACGAGAACCTCGTCGGCGCCGGGCCGGGTGAAGCTGCCGGTGGCCCGTGACGCGATGGCGGGGGCGAGCCAGTGGATCACCCCGGTCGCGCAGTCCTCGCGCGCCGCTCCCACCCCCAGGACCTGCGGCAGGAGCGACAGCTCCTCCGGGCTCAGCGCGCTGGGCCCCACGCGCACGATGGGCGTCGTCTCGGTGTCGAAGAGGAGGACGTACTGCTCCTCGGCGTGCACCTGGCCCGCCAGACAGGCGAGGGCGACGGCCAGGCACCACGCGCGCGAGGCAGCCGGGCTTGAGCGCATATCCACGGCCAAGATACCCGCGCGGCGAGCGCTCGGCGCTCCCGCCGGAGACGGCGGACGCCGGTGCGCCGCTACGCGCAGGACCGGGCGACCCGTCGCGCGGGCTGGCCGGCCCCTAGTGTGACGTATCAATAGTTGACAAGTCTTCAGGTTTGCGGTGTCATCATCACCGCGATGGACGGTCCCGAGTCACCACCCGAGCGCGCTCGTCTCGTACAGGAGATCAACGAGGCGCTGTTCCTGTTCTTCTGGCGCAACCGCCTGCTCGTCTCGCAGCGCTTCGCGCCGCTGGGCCTCAACGTACTGCGCGCCCTCGTCCTGGGCCTCATCGAGCGCGACGGCGTGCGCCACCCCTCGGCCCTCGCCGAGGCGCTCGAGCTCGCCCCGCCCGCCGTGTCGCACCTGCTGACCGAGCTCGAGGAGCGGGGGCTGATCACCCGCAGCCTCGACCCCGAGGACAGGCGCCGCGTCCGGCTCGAGCTGACGCCCGCCGGCCGGGAGGCGCTCGGGCGCGCCACCGAGGCGTGGAACGAGCTGAACGCCAGCAAGCTCGAGGCGCTCTCGCTCGAGGAGGCCGTCGCCCTGCGCGACCTCCTCAGGAAGGTCACGGAGGCCCCATGAGGCGCACCGCGTTGGCCGCCCTGCTCGTGGCGGCGCTCGCGCCGGCCGCGGCGGCCCAGGGAGCCGGCTCTTCTCCCGCTGCCGAGGCCACGGTCACCGGCCCGACCGGCGCCGCGACCGAAGGCGCCCTGACCGCGCTGCTAGCGCGCTCGCACCAGCACCCGGCGGTGCTGGCGGCCCAGGCCGCGCTCGACGCGGCGCGAGCCCAGCTCCAGGCGGCGCGCAGCCCCGTGCGGCTCGAGGTCACGGGGGGCGTGACGCGCCTCGACGTCGACGAGATCGACGTGAACCCCCTGGAGCCTGGCGTGCAGCCGCTCGAGAGGACGCTGCTGAACGCCAGCGCGGGCGTCACCTTCCGCCCCTTCGCCTTCGGCGACATCGCCGACCTCGTCGACCAGCGGGAGGTCGCCGTGGCGCAGGCCGAGCTGGACCTCAGGTCCGCGCTCGTCTCCGTCCAGGTCAGGACCCTCGAGGCCGCCCTCCAGCTCGAGCTCGCGCGGGCGGGGGTCGCGGTGGCCGAGGAGGGCGCGGCGCTGGCCCGCGAGGCCCTGGCCGCGACCGAGCTGCGCGCCTCACGCGGCGCGGCCACGGAGCGCGACCTGAGGGAGGCGAGGAGCGGCGTGGCCGAGGCCGAGAGCCTCGTCGCCGACGCGCACTCGAGCCTGGAGCTCGCGGAGCTCTCGCTGCGCACGCTCCTGGGCGACGGCGAGCCGCCGGCGGTAGACCCCGCCGCGTTCGACCTGCCGCTGCCGGAGGGCGAGCCCGTCGAGGTGATCAGGGCCGGCCTGCAGGCGCGCCTCGCCGAGCTCGCGCCCCGCGGCGCCCAGCGCGCCCTCCTGCCCGTGGCGCAGGCGAGCTACGCCTTCAACCTCGGCGAGCACGACACGCTCACGCTCTCGCTCGAGTCGCGGACCCTGCAGCCGGGCGTGACCTTCACCCACGACGCCATAGGCCGCAGCTTCCCGCAGACGGAGGTCCGCGGTGCGCTCACCGTCGGGGTGGCGTGGTCGATCTCACCCGAGTCGTTCGACGCCCTGCGCGCCGCCGAGGCCCAGCTCGAGGCCGCCCGGCTCGCCCTGGAGGCGGCGCGGCAAGGCGCGGCCCTGCAGGAGCGCGCCCTGATCGGCGCCGCAGAGCAGGCCCAGCGGGCCCTCGAGCTCGCCCGCGCCCGCCGCGACGACGCCGAGGCGCGGTTGGCGGAGACCAGGGCGCGGGTCGACGCCGGCCTCGCCACGCCGCTCGAGCTGCAGGCGGACGCCCTCGCCCTCACGCGCGCCGAGCTGGAGCTCCGCTCCGCGAGCCTCGGCGCGCTGCGCAGCACCCTCGACCTCTACGAGCTCTACGCGCTGCCCCTGACGGCAGCACCGGAGGCTTCAGCACGATGAGACGACTGCTCCTCACCCTCACGCTCGCCGCCGCGGCACACGCCGGCGCGCTCGGCCTGGAGGACGCCTGGCAGAGCGCCTCGGCGCGCCCGGAGGCCATCACCACCCGCCTGGAGCTGCTCACCGCCCGCAGCAACCTCCTCCGCGTCGAGTCGGACCCGCTCGCCCTGCGCATGGACAGGCTGCAGGCCGAGCAGGACGTCGCGCGGCTCGAGGCCCAGCACCGCCACGCCCTCTTCACCGCGTTGCAGCAGATCGCCGAGGCCTACACCGGCGTGCTCCAGGCGCGGGAGCAGGCAGGCCTCGCCCGCGAGGCCCTGGCGCTCAGCGAGGCCGCGCTCGAGGTCGCGCGCATCCGCCTCGCCAACGGCAGCGCCACCGCCCTCGAGGTGCGCGAGGCCGAGATCGCCGTCGAGGAGGCGCGCCAGGGCGTCGAGGCCGCCGAGAGCGGGCTGGCCGTCGCCACCGCGAACCTCGAGGGGATGATCGGCGTCGAGGTCGACCCCGACGACCTCGAGCCGGTACCCGACCACCTGCTGCGCGCGCTGCCGGCGCTCGAGGACGTGCTCGCCGACCTCGGCAGCCACCCGACGCTGCTGCAGGCCGCGCAGGGCGTGGAGCTGGCGCGCGCCGCGGTGGACCTGCTCGACCCGGCCTACGCCCCGCAGGCGCAGATCGAGAGCGCCCGCACCCAGCTCGCCACGGCCGAGGAGCTCGTGGCGGAGGCGCGGCGCGGGTTCGAGCTGCAGGCGCGCAACGCCTACCTGCAGGTCACGACCGCCGCCGACAGGCACGACGTCGCCGCCCAGCGCGCGGCCGCCGCCGAGGAGCGCCTGGCGCTCGAGGAGATGCGGCTCGCAGGCGGGCTGATCTCCAAGCTGCAGCGCGACCAGGCGGCGCTCGAGGCCAGGCGCCGGGCCGTGGAGCTGCAGGCCGCGAAGCACGAGCACCTGCTGGCCCTGCTGCGCCTGCAGGCCGCGACGATGCACGACCTGGAGCTGGCGCCCCTGGGCGCCGCGGGGCGGCCGTGAGGACCCGGACACCGCTAGCCGCCACCGCCCTCGCCCTGCTCACGGCCGCGGCGCTGGCGCAGGAGGCCCTGCCGCGGCAGGTCTCGGCCACCGCCGCGGTGCGCGGCGCGGTCACGGCGACGAGGACGGCGTCCGTGACCGTGGAACCCGCGCGGGACGCGATGGTCGCCGCGGGGGTGAGCGGCCAGGTCGCCCGCGTGCTGGTGCGCGAGGGTGGCGCCGTGACGGCGGGCCAGGTAGTCATCCAGATCGACGACGCGAACCTGCGGCTCCAGGTCGAGAACGCCCGCATCGCCGTGGAATCGGCGCGGGTCAGCCTCGCCGCCGCCGAGCGGGCGTCGCAGGAGGGCGCCGACCAGGCGCGGGCCGCGCTGCAGGCCGCCGAGGCCAGCCTCGAGGTCGTCCAGCGCCAGCTCGACGAGGCGAGGCAGCTCCACGCCGTGGGCGCGGTGGCGGCCGCCGACATCGCCGCCCTCGAGGCCCAGCACGCGCAGGCGCTGAGCGCCGTGCAGCAGGCCCGCGACGCCGTGGCCAGGAGCGGCCGCGTCGACGCCGAGGAGCTCGAGCTGCGCCGCCTGCAGGTGCGGCAGGCCGAGGTCCAGCTCGCGCAGGCCGAGCGGGCGCTGGCGGAGGCCCAGGTCCGGGCGCCGTTCGCTGGGACCGTCGCCCAGGTGATGGTCGAGGAGGGCGAGTTCATCGCCGCCGGCCAGCCGGCGTTCCGGCTCGTCGACTCCGAGACGCAGGTCGCGCGCTTCAGCGTGCCGCCGCAGGACGCGCAGGCGCTCCTCGCCGCCGGCATGGTGCACATCCCCTACGGCGGCCTCGACTACGCTGCCCAGGTGTCGGGCTCGAGCGCGGTGCCGGGGCAGGCGCGGCTCGTCGACATGACGGCCGTGATCTACCCGTCGCGGACGCGCATCCCCAACGGCACGGTCGTCACGATGCCGTACGAGGTGCCGCTCGCCGAGGGCGTCGTCGTGCCCACCACCGCGCTTCGCTACGTGGCCGGCGAGGCGCGCGTGCTCGTCGTCGAGGACGGCGTGGCCCGCGAGCGCCGCGTCGTCGTGCTGGCCGAGGGCTCGGGCCGGGCCGTCGTCGAGGGGGTGGCCGAGGGCGAGCTCGTAGTCGACCCGCTGCCGGCCGACCTGATCGCCGGCAGCCGCGTGACCGTCGTAGGCGAGGCTGAGCGCCGGTGACGAGGCTCATCAGGTTCTTCGTCGACAACTACGTCCTGACGTTCAGCGCGTTCGGGGCGCTGATGCTCGTCGGCGTCATCACGCTCCTCGACGTCGGCGTGGACCTGATGCCCCCCGTCGAGGTGCCGGTGGTCGCGGTGACGACCACCTACCCCGGCGCCGGGCCGGAGGAGGTCAGCCGGCAGGTCGGCGAGCGCATCGAGGGCGCGCTGACGACGCTGCCGGGCGTCACGTCGGTGTCGAGCTTCGCCATGGAGGGCGTCAGCTTCGTGATCGCCCAGTTCACCGCCGACACCGGCGTGGACCAGGCCGCGATCGACGTCAGCCAGAGGGTGAACGCGATCGTCGGCCAGCTCCCCTCGGACGCCGGCCGGCCGGCGGTGCAGAAGTTCGACCCGAACGAGGAGCCGATCCTCAACGTCGCCCTCACCGCGCCGGGCCGCGACCTCCTCGAGGTGCAGGCCTACGCCGAGGACGAGCTCCGCCCCGTGCTCCTACGGGTGGCCGGAGTCGCCGACGTCAGCGTCGTGGGCCCGGCGAAGCGCGAGGTGCAGGTCGTCCTCGACCCCGCGCGCCTCAGCTCCTACGGCCTCTCGCCGCAGGCCGTGGCCGGCGCGATCGCCGCCGCGTCGATAGACGTCCCCGCCGGCAACGTCGTCATCGGCGACCAGCGCATCCTGATCGCGGGCCGCGCGACGCCCTCGACCCTGCGGGAGGTCGAGGAGATCAGGGTCGACCCGAGCCGCGGCGTGCGGGTCGCCGACGTCGCCGTCGTGCGCGACGGCAGCTCCGACGTGAGCACCTACACCCGCGTGAACGGCGAGCCGGCCGTGCTCCTCGAGGTGCGCAAGGTCTCGGGCAGCAACACCGTGAACACCGCGCGGGGCGTCCGCGAGGCGCTCGCCGGGCTGGAGATGCCGACCGGCTACACCGCGACGATCGTCGGCGACACCTCGAGGTTCGTCGAGCACACCGTGAACGACACGCTCGTCGAGATGGCGATCGCCGCCCTGGCCGTGTCCCTGATCGTGCTGGTGTTCGTGGGGCGGCTCGGCACCGTCTTCGCCGTCGTGCTCGCGATCCCCGTGTCGATCGCCGGCACGTTGGCCGTGTTCGCGCTGCTCGGCTTCACGCTGAACATCGTCACGCTGCTGGCGATCACCGTCGCGATCGGCCTGGTCGTCGACGACGCGATCGTCGTGGCCGAGAACATCGACCGCTACCGCCAGCAGGGGCTGCCGCTGAAGGAGGCCGTGCTGAAGGGCGCCGGCTCGGTGTCGACGGCCGTGCTCGCCGCCACGCTATCGCTCGAGGCGGTGTTCCTGCCGATCTCGTTCCTCCCGGGCATCGTCGGCGAGTTCTTCTCGCAGTTCGGCATCACGCTGGCCGCCGCCATCGCGTTCTCGTACCTCGAGGCGATGTTCTTCCTCACCGTGCGACTCGCCCTCTCCCCCGACCCGCTGCCGCCCACCTGGCGCGACCTGGCAGCGTCGGCGCGGAGGGCCCGGGACGACGTGGCGTGGCTGGCGCGCAGCGCGCGGAGCCCGTTCGCCTGGCTGCTCCTCGCCGCGGCGGCCGCCGCGCTGTGGACCGGGCTGGGGCCCGCCTACGCGCTGCTGGTGCTGCTCGCCCCGCTGGCCGCGTTCCTGCTGCGCTACCTCGGGCGCGTCGCGCTGAACCTGCTCGGCGCCATGTCCCGCAGCCTCCACCTGTTCGGCGACGCCGCCACGAACTGGGTGCGCGACCGCTACGTGTCGTCCCTGTCGTTCCTCCTCAGGCGTCCCTGGCTCGTCCTCGGGACCGCCGCGGCGATGTTCGCCAGCGTGTTCGTGATCTTCCCGCAGATCGGCTTCAACTTCGTGCCGCGCATGGACTCCGGGGAGATCGTGGCCAGCCTGCGCCTGCCGCCCGGCACCAGCCTGGAGCGCACGAACCAGGCGGCGACGGCGGTCGAGGACTACCTGCGCCGCCACGAGGCGACCGCGCGGGTGCAGGTGCAGGTGGGATCGGGGACGCTGCTCGGCCAGACGAGCCCGAGCCGCGCCAGCTACATCGTCGAGCTGGTGGACAGGTCGCAGCGCGACGTGAGCACGGACGAGCTGGTCCTGGCGCTGCGCGACGAGCTGGCCGCGCTCCTCGCGCCCTTCCCCGGCGCCGAGGTGACCGTGAGCAACTCCAGCGACGAGTTCGTGGCCGGCACCTCGAGCAACCTCAGCATCGCCCTGACGTCGAACGACCTCGAGCTGCTGCGCCAGCGCGCGGACCTGGCCGTGGAGACCCTAGCGGCGATGCCGGGCCTGCTGAACGTCGAGAGCGACCTCGCCGAGACGACGATGGAGCGCGTCTTCGTCGTCGACCCGGCCCGCCTCGACGGCACCGGCCTCACCGTCGCCGACGTCTACTCGGCGCTGCGCGCCTACAACGTCCCCACCGAGGCCGGGCGACTGCGCGACGGCGGCACCGACCTGCCCGTAGTCGTCTCGACGGACCCGCGCGCAGTGGCGACCGAGGAGCAGCTCCTCAGCCTGCCGATCATGGCGCCGGCGCTGCGGGCCGAGCTGCCCCTGGGCTCGCTGGGGGCGTTCGAGAGCCGCCGGGCGCCGGGCGCCATCACCCGCCTCCAGCAGGAGTACAGCGTCGAGGTCAGCGCGGAGCTGGCGCCGGGCCAGAGCCTCTCCGTCGCCGAGGCGCGGGCCCGCGAGCGCCTGCTCGCCGCCGGCGTGATCGACGGCGCGGTGCGGGAGCAGACCGAGGGCACGATCGACCTGCTCGACGACCTCATCCGCTACGGGCCCATCGCGTTCGGGCTGGCGCTGCTGCTCAACTACCTGGCGATCGCCAGCCAGTTCAACTCGTTCCGCTACCCGTTCTACCTGCTGCTGACCGTGCCGCTCGCTCTGGTGGGCGCGGTGTGGCTGTTCTTCGTGACGGGCACGAGCCTCGACGTGATCAGCGTCCTCGGCTTCGTCATGCTCGTCGGCCTGGTGACGAAGAACGCGATCCTCCTGCTCGACCACGCCCTGGCGCGGGTGAGGGAGGGCGCGGCGCTGTTCGACGCCCTGATCGAGGCGGCCGGGGTGCGCTTCCGGCCCATCGTCATGACCACGGTGACCGTGATCGTGATCAGCGTGCCGCTGCTCCTCGGCCTCGGCGAGGGCTCGGAGCTCCGCTACCCGCTGGGCCTGGTGATCCTCGGCGGCGTGACGACCTCGGCGCTGCTCACGTTCTACGTGGTGCCGGCGGCGTTCTGGCTGTTCGAGCGACGCGCGGTCGAGCGGCAGCAGGCGCGGGACGCGACGGCGCCCGTGCCGGCCTGACCTCGGTCGCCCGCCAGCGCCCCACGAACCGGAGGCGCCCCGTTCCCGGGGCGCCTCCTTCCCTGCGGTGAGAGGCGTTCTACTCGCCCAGGAAGCCGATCGGCTGGCGCAGCTCCTCGACGATCCTGAGACCGGCGGTCTCGCCGCGTAGGGCACTGGGGCCGGGCACCGTGTAGTCGTCGACCATGTCGTAGACGACGTCGTAGCCCAGGTCGGCGAGGCTGCCGGCTGTGATCGCGCTCAGCGGGTTGCCCGCAGCGCCGATGAAGCCGGTCATCAGCTCGGTCTGGTAAGCCTCCTCGTCCCAGTGGCCGCACGCGGTCCCCGGGCCGCCGTCGGACTCGACGACGAGCTGGCCTGCGGCGCCTCCCGCCTCGACGTGCTTGAGGTTGGCCTCCGCGCCGATGAAGCGGCGGACCGTCATCGGGTCGTTCGCGTCGCAGACGCCGTCGAGGAGCCCGGCGGACTTCCACAGGGTGCCCACCCCGAGCACGTGGCCCATCTCGTGCAGGATCACCTCCTGAAGCGTCCCCTTCGTCTGCATCGAGGCGAGGTCGGCCGAGTCGAAGACCATCACGCCGATGACCGTCAGGGTGGGCGCAGCGGTGCGCACGAAGCACGGACCGGCGGACCCGAGCACGTTCCCTTGCCCGTCGATCGGTCCCACCTTCGCGAAGATCAGGACGTCGTCGATGGTCCTGCCGCGGATGTCCGGTTGGCCGGGCTCACAGATGTAGTCCTCGAGATAGACGTCATCCGACACGACGGGGAACGTGATGCTCGGCAGGTCGCCGACGATCACCTGCGACCACCGCGCCGCCGCGGCCTCGAAGACGGCGCGCACCTCCGGCGTCGGCGCGGTGCCGATGAACTCGATCTCGACGTCGAAGTCGCTGTCCACGCCGAGGTCGCAGGACAGCTCGAGCGCCACGCTGACGCCGGCCTTCCCGTCGGTGGTGGCGACCACGAGGTTCGCCTGGTGGGTCCCCGGGACGCCGCACTGGCCGCTGACCGTGACGTCCAGCCCCTGGCCGGGGCCCAGCTTCGCCGAGGCCGGGCTCGCGCTGAGCCAGGGAGAGCCGACCACGGAGAGCTCCATCTCGGCCTGAGAGCCGCCGTTGTTGGTGATCGTGACCGTGCCTGCCACCCCCTGAGTGACCAGGGCGCCGATCGCGACCTTCGACCGCGAGGCGCTTAGCTTCGGTGGCGTCGCCGTGCTACAGGCTACGACGGCCAGGGCGAGCACCAGCCCTGCCGCCAACGAACGTGTGCGACTCGGTTCCACTTACGTGGTCCTCCCTCCGGGACAGCACAGGCGAGAAAGTCTAGCGCGCCGGAGGCGCTCACGCTGGTGCTTCTTCCACTCGGCCGCGGCACACGGCGTCCCTCACGACGTCACGGCCCGCTAGCGGTTAACTTCTCTCGATGCAGGAGATCGTGCGGAAGGTGCTGACGGCCCGCGTCTACGACGTGGCCATGGAGTCGCCCCTCGACCCCATGCCGCGCCTCAGCGAGCGCCTGGGGCGGCCCGTGCGCCTCAAGCGCGAGGACCTGCAGCCCGTCTTCTCCTTCAAGCTGCGCGGCGCCTACAACAAGGTCGCCAGCCTGAGCCACGAGGCGCGTCGCGCCGGGGTGATCTGCGCCTCGGCCGGGAACCACGCGCAGGGCGTCGCCGTCGCGGCCACGAGGCACGGCGTCAAGGCCACCGTGGTGGTGCCCGCCACCACGCCGGACATCAAGGTGCAGGCGATAAAGCGCCTGGGGGCCGAGGTCGTGGTCCACGGCGAGAGCTACGACGACGCCTACGCCCGCGCGCGCGAGCTCGAGCTCGAGAGCGGCGCCACCTTCGTCCACCCGTTCGACGACCCGGAGGTCATCGCCGGCCAGGGCACGATCGGCATCGAGGTCCTGCACCAGCACCCCGAGCCGCTCGAGGCGCTGTTCCTACCGATCGGCGGCGGGGGCCTGGCGGCCGGGGTGGCGACCCTCGTGCGCTACCTGAGGCCGGAGGTGAAGCTGATCGGCGTCGAGCCCGAGGACGCCGCCTCGATGCGCGCGGCGTTCGCCCACGGCGGGCCCGTGACCCTCCCCGAGGTCGGGCTCTTCGCCGACGGCGTCGCCGTGAGGCGCGTCGGGGACCTCACCTACCGGCTGTGCCGCGAGGCGCTCGACGAGATCGTCACCGTCGACACCGACGCTATCTGCGCCGCGATCAAGGACGTCTACGAGAACTGCCGCGCGATCGCCGAGCCGGCGGGGGCCGTGGCCCTGGCCGGCCTGAAGGCCTACGCCACGCGCGTCGGCCCGGGCGAAGGCGGCCTGGCGGCGGTCCTCTCCGGCGCGAACCTGAACTTCGACAGGCTGAGGCACGTGGCCGAGCGCGCCGAGCTCGGCGAGGGGCTCGAGGCGCTGCTGGCCGTGGGGATGCCGGAGCGGCCGGGCAGCTACCGGCGGTTCATCACGCTGCTGAACGGCCGCATGATCACCGCGTTCAGCTACCGCTACGCCGACCCGGAGCGGGCGCGGATCTTCGTGGGCGTGGCGCTGCGCGACGGCGAGGGCGAGAAGCGGGAGCTGATCGAGCGCATCCGCTCCGGCGGCTTCGACGTGATCGACCTCAGCGACAACGAGACGGCGAAGACGCACACCCGCTACCTGGTCGGCGGCCGCGCGCGGGCGGTGGAGCACGAGCGCATCTTCCGCTTCGAGTTCCCCGAGCGGCCGGGGGCCCTGCTGCGGTTCCTCGAGAGCCTCCACCCGGGCTGGAACGTCACGCTGTTCCACTACCGCTACCACGGCGCCGACTACGGCCGCGTCCTGGCCGGCATCGAGGCGCCGCCGGAGCAGGGCGAGGAGCTGAGGCGGGCGCTCGACGAGCTCGCCTACCCCTACCAGGAGGTCACCGACGACGTGTCGGTGAGGCTGTTCCTGCGCGAGGGCTGAGGCGGGGGGCCAGCCGGGCGGGACGGCGGCCGGCAGCCGCGAGGCCGACGTGCCGCCGCGCGTCGGGCCCGCCCCGGCGCTCAGCCCTTGATCACGCCGACGGGCTTGAGGCGCGCGACGCGGGTCGCCAGGCCGGCCCTGTGCACGACCCTCACCACGGCGTCGACGTCCTTGTAGGCGTCGGGCTGCTCCTCTGCCAGGCCCTTGCGGCTGTGGGCCAGGGCGATCACGCCGCGCTCCTCGAGCTCGCGGCGCAGGTCGCGGCCCCGCGCGGCGCGCACCGCGGCGTGCCGGCTGAGCCTGCGCCCGGCCCCGTGGCAGGTCGAGCCGAAGCTGCGCTCCATCGAGCGCGGGCCGCCGACGAGCACCCAGCTGGCCCGCCCCATGTCGCCGGGCACGAACACCGGCTGCCCGACCTCCGCGTAGCGCGTCGGGAGCTCGGGGTGGCCGGCGGGGAACGCGCGCGTGGCGCCCTTGCGGTGCACCAGCAGCCTCGCGCGCTCGCCGTCGACGACGTGCTCCTCCTCCTTGGCGATGTTGTGGGCGACGTCGTAGACGAGCTCCAGGCCCAACTTCGGCCACGGCCTGCCGAACACGGCCTCGAACGCCTCACGCACCTGCACCGCCAGGAGCTGGCGGTTCGCGAAGCCGAAGTTCGCCGCGGCCCGCATCGCGCCCAGGTACGACTGCCCCTCGGGCGAGTCGATCGGCGCGCAGGCGAGCTGCCTGTCGGGCAGGCGGATGCCGTAGCGCTCCGGCACGCCCTGGAACCTGCGCAGGTAGTCGTCGCAGACCTGGTAGCCGAGGCCGCGCGAGCCGCTGTGGATCAGTACCGTGACGTAGCCCTCCTCGAGGCCGAGCGCCGCGGCGGCCCTGCGGTCCTCGACGCGCTCGACGAACTGGACCTCGATGAAGTGGTTGCCCGAGCCCACGGTGCCGCACTGGTCGGCGCCGCGCCGGCGCGCCAGCTCGCTGACGAGCTCCGGCCGGGCGCCGTCGATGCGCCCGTTGGCCTCGCACTGCTCGACGTCCTCGTCGCTGGCGAGGCCGAGGCGCCTCAGGTACTGCACGCCGCCGGCGAGCACGTTCGTGAGCTCGTCGTCGTCGAACGAGAACGGCCCCGACCGGCCCACGCCCGCGGCGATGCGCGCGAACAGCGCGTCCATCAGGTCCCGCAGGCGCGGCCTGGCGTCCTCGACCCTGATGTCGGTGCGCAGCAGGCGCACGCCGCAGTTGATGTCGTAGCCCACGCCGCCGGGCGAGACGACCCCGCCCTGCGAGGCGTCGGTGGCGGCGACGCCGCCGATCGGGAAGCCGTAGCCCCAGTGGATGTCCGGCATCGCCAGGCTGGCGCCGCGGATGCCCGGCAGAGTGGCCACGTTCGCCACCTGCTCGAGGGCCGGGTCGCCCTCGATCTCGGCGGCCAGCACGCCGTCGACGAACACCAGGCCGTCGACGCGCATGCCCCTCCGCTCGTCGCGCGGGATGCGCCACGAGACGTCATCGACGCGCTCCCAGCGCAGCGCCCTCGTCTTGGCTTCGCTCACGCGTCACCTCCCTCCCCGCGCCGCGTCACACGTCAAGAAGCACCCTCGCGCGCCAGCCGCCCGGCGTCTCCTCGACCTCGAGGCCGTGGTAGGTCACCGCCTTCACCTCCAGCCCGAGGCGGTGGCGTTCCGGGTCGAACCTCTCGCCGACCACGGCGCCGCGCAGGCCGTCGGGCCCGAGGGCGACGGGGAACCCTCGGCCCACCACCCCGTTCACGTCGAAGGCGACGAGCACCTCTGCCAGCCAGTCGCGGAGCAGGCTGGCGTCGTCGGCCGGGGGCAGGCGCACCGGCACCTCCACGGCCGCTCCTCCATGGGTGACCGGGGCCGCCGCGGACCCGGCGCCGGCGTCGGCGCCCTCGGGCGCCTTGCCGGGGCCGCCGCCAGCGTCGGCGCCGCCCTCGGCCGGCTCGACGAGCAGGGCCGTGAGCGCCTCGGCCGCGGCGGAGAACAGCTCCTCGCGCGTGCCCGCCTCGACCTCGATGCCGACGTCTGCGGTGTGAGCCACGTGACGCCAGGTCATACGCAGCCCTCCAGGGCCAGCCTACCGAGCGGCGCCGGCTCGGCCGGTCTCACGCAGGGCGGGGCCGGGTCCCCCCGCAGACCCGGCCCCGCACGCTGCCCACACGGCCCTCAGGCCATGGCGGGCTCAGGGGTAGGCTGCTCGGGCCTGGCCCGGCGCGCGGCGCCGGCCGAAGGGCCGTACTTCAGCGCCGCGTGCGCCGCGGCCAGCCGCGCGATCGGCACGCGGTACGGCGAGCAGCTCACGTAGTCGAGGCCGAGCGTGTGGCAGTACTCGATTGAGGCGGGGTCGCCGCCGTGCTCGCCGCAGATGCCGACCTCGAGGTCGGGCCGCGCCGAGCGGCCGAGCTGCGTGCCCATCTCGATCAGCTTGCCCACGCCCGCCCTGTCGATGGTCGCGAACGGGTTCTCCTCGACGATGCCCTGCTCGAGGTACTGCATCAGGAAGCCCTTCTCGGCGTCGTCGCGCGAGACCCCGAACACGGTCTGCGTGAGGTCGTTCGTGCCGAAGCTGAAGAACTCGGCCTCGGCGGCGAGCTCGTCGGCGATCAGGGCGGCGCGCGGGACCTCGATCATCGTCCCGAACGCGTACGCGACCTCGACGCCCTGCTCGGCCATGACGGCCTTCGCTTCCTCCTCGAGGGTAGCGCGCAGCACGCGCAGCTCGCCCACGTGGGCGACGAGGGGGATCATCACCTCGGGGTGGACGTCGATGCCGTCCTTCTTCACCGCGCAGGCGGCCTCGAAGACCGCCCGCACCTGCATGCGCGGGAGCTCAGGGATCACGATGCCGAGCCGCACGCCGCGGGTGCCGAGCATCGGGTTCGCCTCGCGGAGCTCGGCCACGCGGGCCAGGTGGTCCTGCTTCTCCCTGATGACGGCGAGCGCCGCGTCGACCTCCTCGAGCCGGCGGAAGTGCTGGAGCTGCATCTTCAGGTCGGCGAGGTCGGTGAGGAGCTGGTCGTACGAGGGCAGGAACTCGTGCAGCGGCGGGTCGATCAGCCTGATGATCACCGGCAGGCCGTCCATCGCCCGGAACAGCCCCTCGAAGTCGCGCCGCTGCAGCGGCAGCAGGGCCGCCAGGGCCTCGGCGCGCTCGGTGGGCGTGCGGGCCATGATCATCCGCTGGACGATCGGCAGCCTGTCGGTCTCGAAGAACATGTGCTCGGTGCGCACGAGGCCCAGGCCCTCGGCGCCGTAGGAGCGGGCGCGCTCGGCGTCCAGCGGGTAGTCGGCGTTCGCACGGACGCCCAGCGTCCTGATCTCGTCGGTCCAGCCGAGGAGCTCGGCGAGGTAGCGGTTGCTGATGTCGGGGACTACGGTGGGCAGGCGGCCGAGGTAGACGTGCCCGGTGGAGCCGTCGATCGAGATCGGCTCGCCCTCCTTGATCACGATGTCGCCGACGCTCATCTGGCGCTTGTCGAGGTCGATCTGCAGGGCGGCGACGCCCACCACCGCCGGCTTGCCGAACTGCCGCGCCACCAGGGCCGCGTGGCTGGTGCGCCCGCCGGAGCTGGTGAGGATGCCCTGGGCGGCCAGCATGCCGTGCACGTCGTCGGGCTTCGTCTCGGGGCGGACCATGATCACGTCGCGCCCCTCCTTCGCCCAGCGCTCGGCGGTGTCGGCGTCGAACGCGACGTCACCGACGGCAGCCCCGGGCGAGACGTTCAGGCCGCTGGCCAGGACCTTGGCGGACCTGAGCGCCGCCGCCTGGAACTGCGGGTGGAGGAAGAAGTCGACCTGCTCGGGCTTCACGCGCCGCACGGCCTCGTCGCGGTCGATCAGGCCCTCGTGGACCATGTCGACGGCGATGCGGACCTCGGCCTGTGCCGTGCGCTTGCCGTCGCGGGTCTGCAGGATCCAGAGCTTCCCGTGCTCGACGGTGAACTCCATGTCCTGCATGTTCTTGTAGTGCCGCTCGAGTCGCTTGGCGATGGCCTCGAACTCGGCGTATACGTCGGGCATGAGCTCGGCGAGCTCCTCCAGCGGCTGCGTCTGCCGGATGCCCGCCACGACGTCCTCGCCCTGCGCGTTGACCAGGAAGTCGCCCTCGAGCCTGTCCTCGCCGGTCGTGGCGTTGCGGCTCATCGCCACGCCCGTCGCGCAGTCGTCGCCCATGTTCCCGAAGACCATCGTCTGGATGTTCACGGCGGTGCCGAGGTCGTGGCTGATGCCCGAGGCGTTGCGGTAGTCGACCGCGCGCTTGCCGTTCCACGACTTGAACACCGCCTCGGTGGCGAGCCTGAGCTGCTCGAACGGGTCGTCGGGGAAGGGCTTGCCCGTGTAGGTCTTGACGATCTCCTTGAACTTGCGGGTGATCTCCTTCCAGTCCTCGGCCTTCAGCTCGGCGTCTACCGAGGCGCCGGCGGCCTTGCGCCGGGCGGTGATCACGGCCTCGAAGACCTCGTCGGGCACGCCCAGGACGACGCTGCCGAACATCTGCACCAGGCGGCGGTAGACGTCGTAGACGAAGCGCGGGTCGGCCGTGAGCGCGATCAGGCCGTCAGCCACCTCGTCGTTGAGCCCGATGTTGAGGATCGTGTCCATCATCCCGGGCATCGAGAACTTCGCGCCGGAGCGGCAGGAGACGAGCAGCGGCATGGTCGGGTCGCCGAACCTCTTGCCCGTGCGCTCCTCGACGCGCCTGAGGGCCTCGAGCTCCTGCTCCCACATGCCCTCGGGGAACCGGCCGCCGGCCGCGAGGTAGGCGTTGCAGGCCTCGGTCGTCACGGTGAACCCGGGAGGGACCGGCACCCCCAGACGCGTCATGTCGCCGAGGTTCGCGCCCTTGCCCCCGAGGAGCGCCTTGGCGCCGTCCCAACCGCCCATGAGACGCTCGGCCTCGCCGACCTCGTCGAACAGGTAGACCCACTTCTTCACGCTCATCGCGGTCCCTTCCCGGACGCGGTGAACGCGTACTCATGAGGCGGACATCGCGTCCACCGCGAGCCTAAGGGCGCCCTCGCGGGCGCCGGCAGAGTCCTATGTCCTCAGCCCGGCCGCCGCCTCGGCGTCCGGACCGGCCTCGGCCTCGTCGGGGAGCTCGACGCGCAGGGAGGCGACGTGCTCGTAGAAGGCCCGCCTGGCCTTGGCGTCGGCCTCGGCGAGGTGCAGCAGCGTCTGCGCGCGCTCGGGCTGCGTCCGCGCCAGCGCGGCGAACCTGGTCTCGCCCGCCGCCCACTCGGCCAGCGAGCCCTTCGGCGGGCGCGAGTCGAGGACCAGCGGCTGGCCGCCGCCCTCGGCGCGCGCCGCGCGCGGGTCGTACCGGTAGAGGGTCAGGTAGCCGCCCCTCACGGCCTCGCGCTGGCGGCTCATCATCGTGCCCATGTCGAGGCCGTGGGCGATGCACGGGCTGTACGCGATCACCAGGCTCGGCCCCGGCCACGCCGCGGCCTCGCGCAGTGCCTCGATCGTCTGCCGCGGGCTCGCGCCCAGCGCGACCTGCGCCACGTACACGTGACCGTAGCCCATCGCCATGCGGCCGAGGTCCTTCTTCGCGAGCTCCTTGCCGGCGGCGGCGAACTTGGCCACCGCGCCGCGCGGCGTCGCCTTCGACGCCTGGCCGCCGGTGTTGCTGTAGACCTCGGTGTCGAGGACCAGCACGTTCACGTCGCGGCCGCTGGCGAGCACGTGGTCCAGCCCGCCGTAGCCGATGTCGTACGCCCAGCCGTCGCCGCCGACGATCCACACCTGGCGGTGCACCAGCGCCTCGGCGAGGGTCCGCAGGCGCGCGACGTCGCGGCGCTCCTCGTCGGTGAGGTCGGTCGCGGCGTCGAGCTCGTCGAGCCTCGCGCGCAGCCCCTCCACCCGCTCGCGCTGGGCGGCGATGCCCTCCTCGTCGCGCGCCGCCGCGCCGAGGATCAGGGCGTCGGCGAGCCTGGCGCCGAGGCGCGGACGCAGCCTGTCGACGAGCTCCGTGGCCTGCTCGGCGCGCGCGTCGACGGCCAGGCGCATGCCGAGGCCGAACTCGGCGGCGTCCTCGAACAGCGAGTTGTTCCAGGCCGGCCCCCTGCCGCAGGCGTCCTGCGCCCAGGGGGTCGTGGGCAGGTTCGCGCCGTAGATCGACGAGCAGCCGGTCGCGTTGGCCACCATCAGGTGGTCGCCGAAGAGCTGCGTGAGCAGCTTGAGGTAGGGCGTCTCGCCGCAGCCGGCGCAGGCGCCGGAGAACTCGAACAGCGGCTCGCGGAGCTGCGAGGCCTTGATCGGGTCGAGCGCCTCGAAGCTCGGCCGCGGGTACGGCAGCCCCTCGAAGAAGGCCCAGTTCGCGCGCTCGCGCTCCAGGTGCAGCTCCTTCGGCTCGAGGTTGATCGCCTTGCGGCTCGGGTCGGCCTTGTCGCGGACCGGGCAGACGTCGACGCAGACGCCGCAGCCGGTGCAGTCGTCGGGCGCCACCTGGACGATGAACGCGTGGCCGGCCAGCGCCTCGTCCTTGCCCGTCCAGGGCGTGGACACGAACCCCTCGGGCGCGCCCGCCAGCACCTCGGTAGGCACGGCGTTGACGCGTATGGCCGAGTGCGGGCAGGCCAGGGCGCAGAGGCTGCACTGCGTGCAGATGTCGCTGCGCCAGATGGGGATCTCGAGCGCGATCGAGCGCTTCTCCCACCTGGCCGTGTCGGTCGGGTAGGTGCCGTCGACGGGGAACGCCGAGACCGGCAGGAGGTCTCCCTCGCCGGCGATGATCCGCGCGGTGACCCGCTTGACGAAGTCGGGCGCGTGCTCGGGCACGGGCGGGCGGCGGCGCAGCGTGCCCTCGCCCTCCGCCGGCACCGGAACCTCGTGCAGGTTCGCGAGCGCCGCGTCCACCGCGGCGTGGTTCCGGGCCAGCACCTCGGGCCCGCGCTTCGCGTAGGTGCGGTCGATCTCGGCCTTGATCGCCGCGATCGCCTGTTCGCGCGGCAGCACGCCCGAGAGCGCGAAGAAGCAGGCCTGCATCACGGTGTTGACGCGCGACCCCAGGCCCGCCTCCCGCGCCACGGCGTAGCCGTCGATCGTGTAGAGCCTCAGCCCGCGCTCGCGCACCGTGCGCTGCGCCTCGACGGGCAGGTGGTCCCACACCTCCTCCGGCGGGTACGGCGCGTTCAGGAGCACGGTCGCCCCGGGCGCCGTCACCGAGAGGACGTCGCGGGTGAAGAGCAGCTCGAACCAGTGCACGCCGACGAAGCCCGCCCGCTCGATCAGGTAGGGGCTGGCCACGGGCGGCGGACCGAAGCGCAGGTGCGACACGGTCACGGTGCCGGACTTCTTCGAGTCGTAGACGAAGTAGCCCTGGGCGTCCAGGTCGGTGTGCTCGCCGATGATCTTCACGCTGTTGCGGGTCGCGCCCACCGTGCCGTCGCTGCCCAGACCGTAGAAGACGGCCTGGGTGACGTCGTCGCGCTCCGTCGTGAACGACCCGTCGAGACGCAGCGAGAGGCGCGTGACGTCGTCGTGTATGCCCACGGTGAAGGGGCGCGGCGCGTCCGGGTCGTCGAGGGCGTCCAGCGCCGCCTTGGCCATCCGCGGCGTGAACTCCTTGCTCCCCAGGCCGTAGCGGCCGTTGAGCACGCGCGGCAGGGGCCGTTCACGGTCCCAGCGCTCCGTGAGCGCGGTGACGACGTCCTGGTAGAGCGGCTCGCCGCTCGCGCCCGGCTCCTTGGTGCGGTCGAGGACGGCCACGCCGCGCACGGTCTCCGGCAGGGCAGCGACGAAGGCCGCCGCGTCGAAGGGCCGGTAGAGGCGCACTGTCACCACGCCCACCCTCTCGCCGCGGGCGACGAGGGCGTCCACCGCCTCGCGCGCGGCGACCGCGCCCGAGCCCATGATCACGAGCACGCGCTCGGCGTCGGGCGCGCCGTGGTAGTCGAACGCGCGGTAGCGCCGGCCGGTGCGCGCGGCGAAGTCCTCGAACAGCTCCGCGACGACGCCGGGGACCGCCAGGTAGTAGCCGTTGGCCGCCTCGCGCGACTGGAAGAAGACGTCGGGGTTCTGCGCCGTGCCGCGCAGCACCGGGCGGTCGGGGTCGAGCGCGCGGGCGCGGTGGGCGGCGACGAGGTCGTCGGTGACGAAGGCGCGCAGGTCGTCGTCGGACAGCGCCTCGATGCGCGCGACCTCATGGCTCGTGCGGAACCCGTCCTGCACGTGCAAGAACGGCACGCGCGAGCGCAGCGTGGCCGCCTGGGCGATCAGCGCCAGGTCGTGCGCCTCCTGCACCGACGAGGCGAAGAGCATCGCCCAGCCGGTCGAGCGCGCCGCCATGACGTCGGAGTGGTCGCCGAAGATCGACAGCGCGTGCGTGGCGATCGAGCGCGCCGCGACGTGGATGACCGCCGGCGTCAGCTCGCCGGCGATCTTGAACATGTTCGGGATCATCAGCAGGAGGCCCTGCGACGACGTGAACGTGGTCGTGAGGGCCCCCGCCTGCAGCGCCCCGTGGACGGTGCCGGCCGCGCCGCCCTCGCTCTGGAGCTGCACGACCTGCGGCACCTGCCCCCAGAGGTTGCGCCGGCCGGCCGCCGACCAGGCGTCGGCCAGCTCGCCCATCGGAGACGCGGGCGTGATCGGGTAGATCGCGATGACCTCGTTGAGCTTGTGGGCCACCCTTGCGGCGGCCTCGTTGCCGTCGACGACCATGCGGATGCCTGCCACGGGCGGCTCCTCCCCGAGCACCCGGCCGGCGGCTCGTGCGAGGCCGGTCGGGCCTCGATCCAGGCTACGGAAGGAGGGCAGGGGCAAATGGCCCCGTCCGGGGCTGCAGGGGGCGGTCGGTCGGTCCGTCGTCGAGCGACGGGCAGCGGGGCCGCCCGCGGCGACCATCTGGTCGCTGTACTGGAAGGCCTCGCCCAGCTCCATCGCCCGGCGGGTGAACGCCTCCTGCTCGGCGACGAGCTCGGGGTCAGCCTCCTGGGCTCGCGCCCGGAGAGGTCCGTCTCCTCGAGCCCGGCGATGGCGAAGCCGCTGTCGATGATCACGACCTGGCCCTCGCGCTCCGCGACGGCGGCGAGGGGTCGACGCGCTCCCAAGCCTCGGCCAGGGCCTCGTCGACGTCGGCGGTCGTCACGGTGACGACGAACACCTCGCTTTGCCCCCCGGGGCTGGCGAGCGCGCTGTAGCCGTCGCGCGCCTCCGCGGTCCAGTCGGTCGGCACCGGCACCGCGTAGAGGCCTTCGGGGTCGGTGAAGACGTCCTGCGCCCCGGCGACGACCGGCGTCAGGAGCAGGGCCAGCGCCAGTAGGCTTCGTCTGGGTGTCCGCTGCTCGTCATCTGTTCCTCCTCCGCCACGGGACGTTGCGACCGGGGGCTCGCTCGTCGCCGCCGGCGGCCCTACAACGCCGCGGCCCCCTGCCGCCTCACGAGCACGTCGACGAGTATCGAGGCCAGCAGCACCACGGCCGTGGCGATCAGCTGGATCGCGGCGGATAGGCCCAGCAGGGCCATGCCGTTGACGATCGCCGCGATCACCACGCCACCGAGGACGGCGTGGAGCGGGTGCCCCCTGCCGCCGAACAGGCTGGTGCCGCCGATCACGGCGGTGGCGACGACGTAGAGGACGATCGTGCCGCCGTCGAAGCTGGTCGAGATCGAGCGCAGCCGGGAGGCGTAGACGATCCCGCCCACGCCCGCGGTCACGGCGGCGCAGGTGAACGCCAGCGTCCGCACCCGGGCCACGGGGATGCCCGCGCGCCGCGCCGCCTCGGCGTTCCCGCCGATCGCGTAGACGTACCGCCCGAACCGCGTGCGGCCGAGCACGACGCTCCACAGGACGAGCACGCCGAACAGCAGCGGGAAGACGACCGGCATGCCGCGCAGCTCGAAAGCGCCCACGCCCCTGTCGGCGTTGGTGAGCAGCGTGAGGCCCGCGGCCGCCGCGGCGGCCAGCGCGACCTTGAGGACGCTCTGGCCGACGCTCGGCGCGGCCAGGCCGCTCCGCCTACGCCTGCCGTCCTCGAGGAAGGTGACGACGGCGAACACCGCCACGACCGCGGCCGACAGCAGCCAGCCGCCGAGCGGGCTCAAGGTCCCGTTGGCGATGGCGTTGATCGTGCGGTTCGGGATCGGGACCGTGCCGCCGGTGCCGAGCACCATGATCATCACGCCCTGCCAGGCGAGGAGGCCCGCGAGCGTGACGACGAACGAGGGCAGCCGCAGGCGCGTGATCAGCGTCCCCTGGAAGAAGCCGATCGCGGCGGTGCACGAGAGCGCGGCGAGCACGGCCACCCACCACGGCCAGTTCGTGGCGGGCTGCACCAGCATCGTCACCACCACGGCCGCGATGCCGGCGACGTAACCGAGCGAGAGGTCGATCTCGCCGAGGAGCAGCACGAACACCTGCCCCATGCCGATGAGCATGAACACCGAGCCCTGGACCAGCAGGTTCACGAGGTTCCCCGTCGTGAGGAAGCGCTGGTTCAGGCTCTGGAAGATCACCGCGATCGCGACGACGCCGAGGATCACCGGCAGCACGCCGGTCAGGCCCGGCAGGAACCGCGCCCGGGACGCGGCGAACTCGGGCGCGGCCGGGCCCTCGGCGGCGTCGCTCACGCTGCCCTCCGCTTGCCTGTCGTCATCAGCTCGACGGTGGTCTGGACGTCCGTCTCCGAGACGGGCAGCTCGCTGACGACCTCGCCGAGGCGCATCACGGCGATGCGGTCGGCGACCTCGAAGACGTCGACGAGGTTATGCGAGATCATCAGCACCGCCAGTCCCTGCTCCGCCAGGCGCCTCACGAGCTGCAGCACCTGGCGCGTCTGGGCCACGCCCAGCGCCGCCGTGGGCTCGTCGAGGATCACCAGCTTCGAGTTCCACATCACGGCCTTCGCGACCGCGACGGACTGTCGCTGGCCGCCTGAGAGCTCGGCCACGGGCAGGCGGACGGACTGCACCGTGGTGACCCGGAGGCCCTTCAGCGTCTCGACGGCGGTGCGCTCCATCTCGTCCTCGGCCAGGAAGCCCCCACGGGTGACCTCGCGGCCGAGGAACATGTTCTGCACCACGTCGAGGTTGTCGCAGAGGGCGAGGTCCTGGTAGACGACCTCGATGCCGAGGGCCGACGCCTCCCTCGGGCTCCTGACGCGCACGGGCCGGCCCTCCCAGTAGATCGTGCCGGCGTCTGGCTGGTAGGTGCCGGCGACGACCTTCACCGTCACCGACTTGCCGGCGCCGTTGTCACCGACCAGGGCTGTGACCATGCCGCGCAGCACGGTGAGGTCGACGCCGCGGAGGGCGTGCACCGCGCCGAAGCTCTTCTTGACGCCCTCGAGCCGCAGGAGCGGCTCGGCGCCGGCGTCGCCGCCGGGCCGAGCCGACGCTTCGCTCACGCCGCTCCTAGAACTCGATGCCGGCGGCTTCGCACTCCGCCTCGAAGCCGGCGCACAGCTGGGCCGGGTCGACGAAGCCGTCCGCCACCACGGTCTCGGCCATGTTCTCGGGCGTCACCCAGATCGGGCTGAGCAGCACGGAGGGGACGTCGGCGCCCGCCTGCGTGTCGGCGACCGTGCCGTTCACGAGGCCCGCGGGCGGCTCCATGCCGGCGCGGAGGAACAGGGCGAGCGCGGCCGTGGCCTGCGCCTCGAGGTTGATCGGCTTGTAGACGGTGCCGCACTGGTAGCCGGCGAGGACGTTCTGCAGGCCCTGGAGCGTGGCGTCCTGGCCCGTGGTCGGGAACGTCCGCGGCGGCACGTTGAGGGTCTTCAGGTACGAGATCACCGCGTTGGCGTTGTCGTCGTTGGGCGTGACGACCGCGTTGATCGCCTGGTTCGCCGTGAACTGCCCCTCGAAGGTCGTGCGCGCCTGCGCCGGGTCCCAGGTGCCGGCGGGCCCGCCGGCGTTCACGAAGGTGCCGTCGTCGAAGTACGGCGCCAGCACGGAGTCGTAGCCCTGGGCGAAGAGGGTGGCGTTGTTGTCGGTCGGCGCGCCGCTCATCACCAGCACGTTCGGGGACTCGACGCCCCACTCCGCGATGCACCGGACGAGGCCCTCGCCGATCAGCTCGCCCACGCGGACGTTGTCGAAGCTCACGTAGTAGCCCCTGGCGCCGCCGAGGGTGAGCCTGTCGTAGTCGATGACCGGGACGCCCTGCTCGGCGGCGAGCTGCTCGATCGCCGCGCCCACGCCCGACGAGATCGGGTCGACGATCAGCACCGTGGCGCCCTGCGTGATCGCCGCCTGCGCCTGGGTCAGCTGCGTGGACTCGCTGCCCTGGGCGTTGCTGATGATGATGTCGCCGTCGGCGAGGCCCGCCTCCTGGAACGCGCGGCGCAGGAAGGGCTCGTCGAACGCCGTGTAGCGCGCCGACGTGGTCGTCTCGGGCAGCAGCACCGCGACAGCGCCGGTGCCGGCGGCCGCGACGTCCCTGAGCTGCTGCATCACGGAGAAGTCGCTGGTGAACGAGTCGACGGTGATGTCCGGCGCGTCCTGCGCCAGCGCCAGCCCGATCACGGCCAGCGCGGCGACGGCAAGGCGCGTCCTCGGCCAGGTGGTCCGCCTCTCACGCATGATCGCCTTCTCCTTCCGTGTCGCACTCCTGCCTCGCGGCCCGCAGGGCGCGGGACTGTGAGAGGCGCGGTCGGAAGGGTCGCGGGGCCCACGGCCCGGCCTGCTGCCCGTGTCGGCGCGGGGCTGTCCCCGTCGCCGCGAGCGAGGTCAGGCCAAGGCTAGCGCTCGCCCATGAGGGCTGAGGTGCGGCGGTACGTGCGCGAGCGGTCAGGGCGCTCCGCCGTCCGGCGGGGCCTCTTCTGCGCCCGGACCCCCAGTGGTGTCGGGGGGCGCTCCCTCGCCGGGGGGCACGACGCCCGGCGGTGCCTCGCCGTCGGGCGGAGCCTCGCCGTCGGGCGGAGCCCCCGGCTCGTCGGGCGGAGCCGCAGGCTCGTCCGGCGGAGGCGCCGGGTCGTCGGGCGCCGCCGGGGTCTCCTGCGGCGGCTGCTCCTCGGGCCCCTCCGGCGGCTCCTCCTCGGGCTCGTCGGGCGGAGGGGCCGGCTCGCCCTCAGGCGGCTCCTCGGCCGGCGGTCCGTCTGCGGGCGGCTCTTCGGCCGGCGGTCCGCCCGCGGGCGGCTCCTGGGCGGGCGGTGCGTCCGCCGGGGGTCCCTCGGCGGGCGGCTCCTCGCCGCCGGGGGCCTGGCCAGGGTCCTCGGCAGGGCCGGCCTCCGGCGGCGGACCGGCCCCCGGCGGCGGGCCAGCGCCCGGCGGCGGGCCAGCGCCCGGCGGCGGGCCAGCGCCGGGCGGCGGACCGGCAGCCGGCGGCGGACCGGCAGCCGGCGGGGCCTCGTCGGGAGGCCCGGCCTCGGCGGGCGGCCCCGGCTCGGCCGGCGGGCCAGGCTCGGCGGGCGGGCCAGGCTCGGCGGGCGGGCCCGCGGCGGGCGGTCTGTCCTCGGACGGCGGGCCGGCCTCGGCGGGAGGCTCCTCGGCTGGGGCGCCCTCGGGCGGTGCGGCGTCCGCCGGCGCGCCCTCGGCGGGAGGCCCGCCGTCGGCCCCGCCGGCGTCGGCGGGGGTCTCGGTCGGCGGCGAGGGGTCCGGTGACGGGCCGGCCTCCGGTGGAGGCGCGGGAGGACCGGCCTCCGCCGGCCCGCCCTGGGCCGGCGGCGACTCGCCCGGTGCGCCCCGGCCAGCGGCCGGTCCCGGCGCGGCGGGGTCCTGGGCCGCGGCCGCCGGTGCCGAGCCCGGCGACGGGCTCGCAGGGTCCGCGGGCCCGATGGCCACGGTCCCGAACCCGGCGGCCGCCGCGGCCGCGCGCAGGTCCGTGTTGGCGACGAACACCGTCCCCTCGCGCACCTCGACCTCGATAACGTGCACCTCTCCGCCCGGCGTCGTGAAGAGCAGGGTGGCAGCGCCGACGTAGCCCGGCAGGAGCTCGAGCACGAAGCCGCTTCCCGCCTCGACGCGGCCGACGCCTACGATCGTGCCGTCGCGGGAAGTGACGAGCACCGAAGCGTCCGTGGGTATGTCCAGCGCCGACGCCGCCGAGACCAGCGACAGGCAGAGCGCGGCAACGATGCGCCTCACGAAGTCCCCTCCGCCCCCTGGGCCTTGGCCCGATCGTGACGGTGGAGCCCGAACCTTACGCGAACCTTACGACGACCGCAGCCACGCTCCAGGGAGCCTTCACGAAGCCGGGGGGCCGCGGCCCTGAGCGCGGTCCCGGCGCCGCTCGTCCCGGCGCCAGCGCCCGGGTACCCCTGCGGTACGCCCGCGTGCACCCTCACGACGCCCCCGCCGGGTCCGGGCGAGGGATGCCCGCGGGGAGCGCCTCGCTCGCGCGCTCCTCCGCCTCGCCGAGGCGCGAGGCCAGGGTCTCGAGCCGGACCTCGAATGTCGTGCCCTCCCCGACCCGCGACTCGACCCTCAGCTCGCCGCCGTGCTGCTCGACCAGCCGCCGGCACACCGTCAGGCCGACCCCGACCCCGCCGCGGCCGCTGAACCCGTGGTCGAAGACCCGCCTCACCGTCTCCTCGCTCATGCCGGGGCCCTCGTCGCGGACCCGCAGCACGGCGGCGTCGCCCTCGCGGCGCAGGCTCACCTCGACCCCGTCTGGCCTCCCGACGGCCTGCAGGGCGTTCCGGACCAGGTTCCTCACGACCTGCACCAGCCGCTCCCGGTCACCGACGACCTCGAGCGGCTCTACCAGGTCGAGCCTCACGCCGGGGTACTCGTCGGCGACGCGGCCGACGACGCGGGGCAGGTCGACGACGCGCGTCTCGAGCGGCAGGTCGAGCTCGCCGCGGGCGAGCACCAGGAGGTCCTGCGACGTGCGCAGGAGCTCGCGCGTGCCCTCCGCCGCGGCGCGCACGTGGGCGTCCTCGGGGTGGTCCCTGCGCACCGCGCCCAGGTGGTAGTTGACCAGCGTGAGCGGCCCCGCCAGCTCGTGCGCGACCTCGAGCAGGAACCGCCGTTCGGCCTCCTTGCGCTCGCCGATCGCCTCGAGCGCGGCGTTGAGCGCCGCCACGAGGTCGCCGATCTCGTCGCGCGGCCCCCGGTACTCCACGCCGCCGGGCGAGGCCGGGTCGACGCCGCGGGCCTGGCGCGCGACCATGGTCAGCGGCGACAGCATCCGCCGCGCGCCCACGAACGCCAGGCCGACGGCCACGACGGTGACGAGCACCCCGACCCCGACGAGCACCTCGAGCAGGTCGCGCCTGACGGCCAGCGCGGAGGTGATGTCGTGCGCCAGCCTGACGCTGCCGTTCGTCAGCGGCCAGACACCGGTCGTGAGGAGGTAGGTGCGGTCGCCGCGCTGGAACACCGTGGGCTCGCGCACCACGGGGAGCGGCTCGCCTCCCCCAACGTCGACCGCCACCTGACCGGAGGGCGTCACGAGCTGGAGGATCACCGCGCCGGTCTCGGAGGGGACGAACGAGGCGCCGAGGGCGGGCCTGTCGAGCAGCGCCGTCACGCGCTCGAGGTCCTCGGCGAGGAGCACGCGGAGCTGCTCGTCCTGCTGGCGCACGAACTCGCGGTACGCGACGGCCCCGAACGCGGCGATGACCGCGACGGTCAGCGCCGCGGCGGCCAGACCGATGCGGGCCCTCAGAGCCACCTACGACCGCTCCCTCGCCACGTAGCCGATGCCCCGCACCGTCTCGATCAGGCCCGTCACCCCCGCGGCCGCCAGCTTGCTGCGCAGCCGCGAGACCATGGCCTCGACGGCGTTCGAGGTCGGGGGCGACTCGCGGTAGAGCCGGTCCTCGATCGTGTGCTTCGAGAAGACGCGGCCCTGGTTGGCGAGCAGGAGCGCGAGCAGGGCGAACTCGTGAGCGGTCAGCTCCAGCGGCTCGCCGTGGGCCGTGCAGGTCCTGTCGGTCAGGGAGAGGCTGAGCGGGCCGACGGTGTAGACCTCGGGACGGCCGCGACGCCGTAGCTGGGCGTAGACCCGCGCCAGGAGCTCCTGCATCTCGAAGGGCTTGGCGAGGTAGTCGTCGGCGCCGATGTAGAGCCCCGCCACGCGGCTGCGCACGTCGGCGCGCGCGGTGAGCATGAGGATCGACGCCGGGTTGTCCTTCAGCGCGGCAGCGACGTCGAGCCCGTCGATGTCGGGGAGGCCGAGGTCGAGGATGATGAGGTCGAACGGCTCGGTCTCCGCCCTGAGGATCGCCTCGCCGCCGGTGTGGACCACCACGGCGTCGTACGCCCTGATCAGCTCGGCCTCGAGCGCACGCGCCAGGTGAGGGTCGTCCTCCACGATGAGGATGCGCTCCCGTTCCACGTCGGAGCCGCATGGTAGGCCCGCGCTTCGTGACTTGGCTGAGTGGCCGGGGCGGGCACGCGGGGACGCGGCGGGGCGCGCACGGGCGGCCGCGGCGAGGGCGGACCGCGGTGCGTCTCCGGGTCAGTCCCCCGCCTGGTCGCCAGCGGGCCGGTAGCGCCACGCGGAGCGCGCCCGCGCCTTCGCCGCCTCCGCCTCGCGGTCCTTGGGAGGCGCGCTCGTCTCGAGGGCGTCGAGCAGGCGCCGCGTCGCGGCCGCGACCTCGTCGACCGCGGCCTCGAACGCCGCCCGGTTCGCGCGCGAGGGCGTGTGGAAGCCGCTGACCTTGCGGACGTACTGCAGGGCCGCGGCGTGCACCTCCTCGTCGGTAGCCGGCGGGTCGAAGTTGAAGAGCGGCTTGATGCTGCGGCACATGGCGGGACCTCCGGCCACAGCTTATGGCGGGCCGATGAAGACGCCGCGGAGCTTGCGGCATCCCCGGATTAGGCGCCCGTTCCTCGGCGGCGCGCGCCCGCGGCGGCGTCTACACTCGGGCGCGTGCGCGAGGACGCGAGACGCCGCTACTACGAGGCACTGCTGAGGCGCGACCCGGGGTACGAGGGCGTGTTCTACGTCGGCGTGCGCACCACGGGCGTCTTCTGCCGGCCCACGTGCCCGGCCCGCAAGCCCCGGTTCGAGAACTGCGAGTTCTTCGCGACGGCCAAGGCCGCCCTGCACGCCGGCTACCGGCCCTGCCGGCGCTGCCGCCCGCTCTCGCACCCGAACGAGGTGCCCGAGCTGGTGCGCAGGCTCGTCGAGGCCGTCGAGCGCGAGCCGGAGCGCCGCTGGCGCGACGCCGACTTCCGCGCCCTGGGCGTGGACGTGAGCACCGCGCGCCGGGCGTTCAAGAGGCGGTTCGGGATGACGTTCGTCGAGTACGCCCGCGCCCGGCGCATGGGCTTGGCGCTGAAGGCGCTTAGGGAGGGTGGCAGCGTGATCGAGGCCCAGCTCGAGGCCGGCTACGAGTCCGGCAGCGGCTTCCGTGACGCCTTCAACCGCATCGTCGGCAGCGCGCCCAGCGCCGCGAAGGGCCCGGTGTTCACGGCCGCCTGGCTCGACACGCCGCTGGGGCCGATGCTCTCCGTGGCCGACGACGACGGGCTCGTCCTGCTCGAGTTCGTCGACCGCCGCGGCCTCGAGACGGAGCTGAGGCGCCTGCGGGCGCGGGGGGCGATCGTGCCCGGCAGCAACGAGGTGGTGAGGAGCATCGAGCGGGAGCTGGCCGAGTACTTCGCGGGCGACAGGCATGCGTTCGCGACGCCGGTAAGGCAGCACGGCAGCGAGTTCCAGCGCGCCGTGTGGCGGGAGCTGACGCGCATCCCGCCCGGCGAGACGCGCACCTACGCCGAGGTCGCCCGCGCGCTGGGGAAGCCCACGGCCTTCAGGGCGGTGGCGAGGGCGAACGGCGCCAACCAGCTCGCGATCGTCGTGCCCTGCCACCGCGTCGTGAACGCCGACGGCAGCCTCGGCGGCTACGGCGGCGGCGTGCCGCGCAAGGAGTGGCTCCTGGCGCACGAGAGGCGCTGCTTCGGCGCCGAGCGGCCGCTGTTCGCGCCGGAGGGCCCCGAGCGGAGGCGCGTGGCGCCCGCGGCCTCCCCGGAGCCGTCGGCAGCGGACTGAACCCGGTTCCCGCGGCGCCCGAGGACGGGCCGGCAGCCTGACACCCGCCGGCTCCGCCGGCCGCCTGCCGCATCCGTCGCAGAGGCGCGACGGCGCATCGGCTATGGTGGCCGCCGACACACTGCTCGGGGAGCACGGCTTGCCGCTGCCACATGCCGTCGACGTGGAGGGCGCTCCGTCTCGCTACGTCGGCCACCTGCACACACTGGGACGTCTGACGCTCGAGCCGGGAGGGTTCTCGCGGCCGAAGCCGCTCGTGGTCCTCGCCTACCTCGCCGTCGAGGGCCCCACGCGGCGCTCCCGCCTATGCGAGCTCTTCTTCGCGTCTTCGGCGGACCCCAGCGACTCGCTTAGCACGACCCTCCGCCGCCTCGGCAAGGTGCCAGGCTGCGTCGAGACCGTCGGTGACGAGGTCATCGCGCGCGTCACCTGCGACGCGTCGCAGGTGCTGGCGATGCTCGACGCCGGCGACCACGAGGGCGCGTGCCGGTCGTACTCCGGCGGGTTCCTGGCGGGGCTGGCGGTGGACCTGCCCGTCGAGGGCGAGGAGTGGGTCTTCGCGGTCCGCGAGTACCTGGCGCGGCGCGTCATCGAGGCGCACCTGACGCTGGGCGAGCGCGGCCTGAGCGCAGGGGACGCCGCCTCGGCCCTCAGGCACGCGACGGCGGCCTACCAGCTCGCGCGGAACGAGGAGCTGGAGCCGGGCGTGCTGGCGCGTCTCTACCACCTCATGCAGCGCAGCGGCCGCTCCCAGGCGGACGCGGTCCTCTCGGCGGCGCGCCGCGGCGACGCGGGGATCGATGTCCGCTCGGGGCACGGCGCGGTCCTCGAGGCCCGCCTCGGACCGCTGCCCGGCAGCCAGCTCATCAGCCGGGAGGCCGAGCTGGACGCCGTCGTCCAGGCGCTCACCACCGGCGAGTCCCGGCTCGTCACCGTGCACGGCCCCGGGGGGATCGGCAACACCAGGCTGGCCCAGGAGGCGATACGCTCGGCCGCCCTCGAGCTGGCCTTCGGGCCGGAGCGGTACTTCGTGGCGCTGGAGGGCGTCGCCTCGGCCGACCTCGTGCCCAGCGCGGTCGCCAAGGTCGTCGCGCTCGGCGCCGCAGCGGGCGCCGGCACCTGGACCGGCCTGGCCGGGGCGATCGGCGACCACCGGCTGCTGCTCGTGCTCGACGCCTGGGAGCACCTGATGCCGGCGGCGCCTCACCTCGTGAGCCTGCTCGAGGCCTGCCCCGGCCTGCACCTCCTCGTCACGAGCCGCGAGCGCCTCGGGGCGCCCGTCGAGTGGCCCCTGACGCTGCGCGGTCTGGCGCTGCCGGCGGTCGACGCGGGACCGGCGGCGCGCGGCGCCGACGCCATGCGCATGTTCGTGCAGCAGGCCCGCAAGCACGACCTGGGCTTCGAGCTCGCCGACGCCGACGTCCCGGCGGCGGCGCGCATCTGCCGCGCCGTGGACGGACTGCCGCTGGGCCTGGCGATGGCGGCGGCCTGGACGCGCGGCGTGCCGCTGGGCGAGCTGGCCGAGGCGCTCGAGCGCGACGTGACGTCCCTGTCGCACGCCGCGGCGACCTCCGAGCGCCACGCCTCCCTGGGTCGCGTCGTGGAGGCGTCCTGGGCCGCGCTCACCGAGAGGCAGCGGGACGTCCTGCGTCGCCTCAGCGTGTGCCGCGGCTTCAGGCGCGAGGCGGCGGCCGCGACGGCGGCGCACAGGCGGCACTACCGCGAGCTCCTCGAGGCGCGGCTCGCCTCCGGGGCCGACAGCTCGCCGGAGGTGCTCGCCGCGCTGGGCGAGGAGGAGGGCAACCTCGCCCACTGCCTCGACAGCGCCGTGGCGCAGGGGGACGGCGAGGCGCTGGCGCTGATGGTGGGGCCGCTGCGGTGGTTCTACGCGGTACAGGGCCGCTTCCGAGACGGCGACGCGCTGTTCGCGCACGTGCTGGCCCAGGTCGACGAGAGCGACCCCCGCTTCACCCTCGCGTCGAGCGCGCTGTACGCGGGCCGGGCGTGGTTCAGCCGCTACGCCGGCGAGCTCGCCGACGCGCTCAAGCTCGGCCGCAGGGCCGTCGAGCTGGCGCGCGGCCTCCCGGGCCCGGTGCTCAGGGACGCGCACCAGGTCCTCGGCGAGGTGCACATGCTCGCCGGCGAGAACCCCCGGGCGCTCGAGCAGCTGGGGGAGGCGCTGCGGCTCGCGACCGAGGCCGGCGACCACACGGCGAGGCTGCGGGTGATGGAGTCGATCGTGCACGTGCGCACCGCCATGGGCGACCACGCCGGCGCCGCCGCGGTCGTCGACGACGCCCTCGCTACGGTCGAGGCGGGCCTGGTCCCGCCTTCGGTCGAGGTCGTGGCCGTCTACGTGGCGGTGGGCCTTAGCCGCCTGGCGGCGCTGGCGTGGCCCGCGGCGCGGGAGGGGTTCGAGCGCGGCCTGGAGCTGGCCGAAGAGATCGGCGCGTTGGGGCCCGAGATGATCCTCGAGGCGGGCGCCTGCCTGGCGATGGTCGGCGAAGGCATCGAGGCGCGCGACGACGGCCTGGTGGCCTCCGCCGCGGAGCGGAGCTCCGCCGCCCTCCCCGTCGCCGAGCGGCGCGCCGAGACGCTCAGCCAGGCGTTCCTGTGCGCGGCGCTGGCGCGCGCCGCCATGTACGGGGGCGACCTCGCGGCCGCCGAGGCTCGCCTGAGGCAGGCGTACCGGGCCGGCTGGGCGCGCGGCAACCGCGCGGCGGGCACCTGGATCGCGCCCTGGCTCGTCGAGCTGCTGCGGCGGCAGGGCCGCGACGAGGAGGCCGGCGCCCTGGCGGACGCCGTCTGCCGCGAGCCCGCGACGCCGGCGTGGGCCAGGCGCATGCTCGGTGCCGCGGGTGCGGCCGTGAACGGCGAGCCCGCGGACGGGCTGCCGGCGTCGGCGTCGCCGGGCGGGGGACCGTCCACGTCGGCCGCCGGCGAGCGGGCGCGGGGCGGCGCCACCATGGACGAGCTCGTGAGCCGCTTCCTGGCCGCCGACGGCCGACGGACCCCATGACCATGCGCGACGGCACTTGCCGAGCGGTGGGCCGGAGCGTAGAGTGCCCAAAGTAACCCTGGCTCACGACTCCTCGGCGGCGCGCGCCGCCCCGGAGCCGTCCTGGCGGCGTGCCCACCCCGGGGCGCTCGGGGTGTGCCGTGCCGTGGCGAGGAGGTAGTTAGATGGCGACCGCGACTGGCACCCTGTCCCCTTTCGCCGTGTTCGGGAACCGGCGGTTCAGGGCCCTGTGGATCGCCCAGCTCGTCTCCACGATCGGCGACTCGCTCGTTGACATCGCGGCTGCCATCCTGGTCTACCGCGTCACCGGCTCCGCCCTCTCGGTCGGCCTGGTGCTGATGGCCACCGCCGCCCCGGCGCTGCTCGTCGGCCTGTTCGCCGGCGTCGCCGTGGACCGCTACGACCGCAAGCGCATCATGGTCGTCTGCGACCTCCTGCGCGGCGTCTTCGTGCTCGCCATCCCGTTCCTGATCACGTTCGGCGTCGGCTGGATCTACCTCTCCGTGGCCGTCATCAGCGCGATCGGCACGTTCTTCCAGCCGGCCCACTCGAGCGTCCTGCCCGAGATCGCCAGCGACGAGGAGCTGGCCGCCGCTAACTCGATGCTGGCCATCAGCGGCTTCGGCTCGACGGCGGTCGGGTTCGCCGCCGGCGGCATCCTCGCCACCATGGCCTCGCTCGACTGGGCCTTCTACGTCAACGCCGCGACCTTCTTCTTCTCCGCGCTGATGATCTCCACCGTCACGATCCCCAAGCTCCAGCCCGACGAGTCCACGAACGCCGAGTCGGTGCTGCGCAACCTCAGCACCGGCCTGAGGTTCCTGTGGGAGAGCGAGATCCTGCGCTCGCTGCTGATCGTCGCCGCCGGCGTGGCGATCACGTTCGGCCTGGAGAACAGCCTGCTGCTGCCCTTCGCGGTCCAGGCGCTGGGCGCCGACGAGTTCGTGTTCGGCCTGCAGGAGGGCCTCACCTCCCTGGCCTTCGTGCTCGGCAGCCTGGTCATGGCCGCGCTCGCCGACCGCCTGCGCGAGGGCCAGTGGCTGACGATCGCGTACATCGGCATGGGCGTCGCCGGCATCCTCTACGCCCGGGCGACGAGCATCCCCTGGGCCATCGTGCTGATCATGTTCTCGGGGTTCTTCAACGCCCCCGCCTCGATCGCCGCGCGGCTCGTGATCCAGCGGCGCACCTCGCGCGAGATCCGCGGCCGCGTCGCCAGCACCTTCTCCGTCGTCTCGAACGTGTTCTTCCTCGTCGGCATGGTCATGGTGGGGCTGGCCGACATCTACCCCATCCGCAGCGTCTACCTGGTGACCGCCCTGGCGACGGCGGCCCTCGGCGTGGCCGCCGCCTTGCTGCCGGGCCTCGGCCAGCCGGCGGCCGAGTGGCGCCGCGCCGTCGCGCTCCTGCGCGGCGCCGCCGCCGCGCCCGGGCTGCGCAACACGCGCGCCGCCACGCCGGAGGACTTCGCGGCGCTGGCGGCGAAGCTGCCCGTCATCGGCACGCTCACCCCGGCCGAGATCAGGGAGCTGGCCTCGTCCACGCTAGTGGCCGAGGCGCCCGCCGGCCACGTCATCGTCCGCAAGGGCGAGCAGAGCGACGCCGGGTACTTCATCGTCGCCGGCCGCGCCGTCGCGGGCTGGGACGAGGAGGGCGGCTACCGGCCCCTCGAGACCCTCAACGCCGGCGACTTCTTCGGCGAGATCGCCGCCCTGACGGGCGCGCTCCGCACGGCCCAGGTGGTGGCGGACGAGGACACCACGCTCATCCAGGTGCCGGCCCCCGTCCTGCGGCGCATGAGCACCAAGCCGGAGCTGAACCGCCTCTTCCTCTCGAAGATGACCGAGCGCATGCTGCGCATGGACATGGTCGACCTGCCGCGCTTCGGCGGCCTCGGCAGCGAGACCCTGCGCGAGCTGCGGACGCCGGCCGCGGCGGCCACCCAGGCCGAGGACCAGTCGGCGCGGCCGGGTGGGGGGCCGGCGCTCGAGCCGACGCCCTGAGGCCCGGGACCGAGCCGTAGCGCAGAGGCGCCGGCGGCTGGTGCCAGCCGCCGGCGCGCGTGTAGGTGGCGGGCCGCGGAGGCCCGGCCTCGCTACTCGTAGTAGAGGTCCACCCCGCGGTCGAGCAGGGCCTGGAGGTCGGCCATCACGGCCGGGTCGGAGAGGTCGAGGGGGTTCTGGCTCACGTCGACGAAGTCGCCCTCGCCGATGCCGGGGTTCGCGACCAGCGGTGCCAGGCTGGTGATCTGGTTGCCGCGCAGGGAGAGGACCCTCAGGTCGTCGAAACCCTCCAGGAACGAGATGTCGGAGAGCTCGACGTAGTCCATCCGCAGCTCTAGGAGCTGGGTCAACCCTTGCACGACGCTCAGGTCCGCCCCCGTGAGACCAGACACGCCGAGGTCCATGAGGCTCGGCATCGACGCCAGCACCGAGACGTCGATCACGGGGTTGTAGCTGATGTCGAGGCCTGTGATCTGGGGGTAGTTCGCCAGGGGAGCTAGGTCGGATATGGAGTTGGACTGGACGAACAGGGTCTGGAGGTTGGGGAGGGTATCAAGCAAGGACCAGGTCGTCTCGCCCTCGAGGGCGTTGCCTCCGATGTTCAGGTAGGTCGACCCGCTCGCTCCCATCAGCGGGGAGAGGTCGGTGATGCGGCCCTCCCTTGGGTAGCCGACGCTCAGCGCGGCGAGGCTGTCCAGGTCCGCGAGCGGCCGCGGGTCCGTGACGAAGTTCAGGCTCACGTACAGGAGGCGCAGCTTCTCGAGGTTCGCCAAGGGGCTCAGGTCCCTGACGTCGTTGAACGTGAGCCATAGCCACTCGAGGTCCTTCGCGTGCTGCAGCCCCTCGAGGCTGGCGATCCCCGCGTTCTGCGCGGTGAGCGTCTTCAGGTCTTCCATGTCGCCGCAGGTGATGGCGCCCGTGGGCTTGCCGAGGGCACCGCGCACGGCGGCGAGCAGGTTCTGGTCGGGGATGCTCACGGCCTGTCCGGGCGAGGTGCAGGCCTGTACCTGGGCTCCCCCGCCGCTGGAGCCGCAGGCCGCCAGGGCCAGGGCCAGTGCGGCCACGGCCAGCACGCAGGCGAAACGCCGGTCCGCTCCGATAGTACGCATCGTTCCCCCCTCCCTAGGGTAGGTATCCGCTGGAGTGTGGCCGAGGCGCCCCGTCCGTAGCCCGACCGGCAGGCGACCGCCGCCTAGGCCCCTAGTGCCGGCACGGACGGCGGGCGCGCTCCCGCCAACGCGAGGGGTCCGTGCCTCAGGCGCCCCGGCCCACCGAACGGTCGACGCGGGCGAGCCGTGCGGCCGCGAGGAGCGCGGCCGCGACGACCAGCGGCGTCAGGACGGCCGGGTCGTAGGCCGAGCCGCGGACCGGGAAGAGCTGCCAGGCCACGTTGAAGGAGGCGTGCATCGCGGCCACCGCGAAGAGGCTCCGCCCCGTGCCCTCGTACGCCCAGACCTGGAGGACGCGGACGCCGACCGTGCCCAGCGCCCACCACGCGATCCACGCCGCGTCGCGCCCGCCGGTGAGGTGCGGCACTACATGCCACGCGGCCCAGAAGGCGCCCAAGGCCAGGGACGCCCCGAGCGCTCCCCAGCGGGCCTCGAGCGGGGCGTAGGCGTAGCCCATCCAGCCGAGCTCCTCGGCGGCCGCGGCGAGCAGGAACGCGGCCAGGGCGACCCTGCCCTCGCGCCGGTACACGAGGACCGCGGCCGCGAGCGCGGGCACCACGAACTGCAGCGCCGCGACGGGCAGCCCCGGCATCAGCTCGCCGCCAGCCACGGCGCCGTACAGCCAGAACGGCACGGCGAGCGCGGTCACCAGCAGCAGGAACGCGCCGACGGGCCGGTCCGGCACAGCCGAGGGTCCCGCTGCGCTCACCGGCTCAGCCCCGCCTCAGCAGCGTCGCCGCCCTGAGCAGCGCGTTGGCGGCGCCGAGGAGCGCGGCGAGGCCCAGCCAGGTCATGACGCCGATCGCAGAGCGGTAGAGCGTGAGGAGCGGGAAGTACCGCCCGGTGGTCGCGACGCCGATGGCCGGCACCGCCAGTAGGACCGCCAGGGGGAGGAGCCAGCGCGCCGCTCCGGCGAGGGCGCGCCAGAGGGGGACGTCGCCCGACCAGCGGGCCCAGCCGGGCGCCGCGAGCAGCCCGCGGACGCCGAGCGCCACGGCAGCGACCGTTAGCGCCGCGAACAGGGCGGCCCAGTGGCGCACGCCGAACCCGCCGCTCGCCGCCGCCTCGCCCAGCGCCAGCGACAGCACCCCTTCCCTGATCCTTCCCTGATCCGCGGGAAGCCGAAGAGGTCCTGCGCGACGCCGTGCACGTCGTAGAGGAGCACGAAAGCGTCGCCTCGCTGGGGCAGCACCACGGCGTCGGCGGCGAACGTCGAGAGGATCCCGTTGTGCTGGAGCAGCCTCTCGCCTCCGCGCTCGCCCACGAACCAGCCGAGCGCGTACCCCTCGCTCCCGACCGGCGACAGCCACGGCGCCAGCACCTCGGCCGGCACTACCTGCTCGCCGCCCAAGCGGCCGCCGGAGGCGATCATCGCCAGGTACCGCCCCATGTCGGCGGCGGTCGTGACCACGCCGGCGTGCCCGGCGAGGAAGCCCGCCTCCTCGCCCGACGGCACCGGCACCCCGTAGGCGAGGACGTGCCCGCGCGCGAGCCCGTCGACGCCGCGGCGCAGGTCGTCCGAGCTCGTGACGCTCACCGTGTCCTCCATGCCTAGCGGCCCGAAGACGCGCTCCTCCAGGTACCGCCCGAACGGCTCGCCGCTCACGACCTCGACGAGCCGCGCGGCGGCGTCGGGGTCGGCGAGGGTGAAGCCCGGCAGGTAGCGCCTCACCGGCGCGTCTAGGTCCACCCGGCCGTCGTGGGCGAGCTGGAGGACCGCCAAGGCGGTGAACGACTTGCTCAGCGACGCGACGAGGAAGCGCGTGCGCGGCGTGACCTCGGCGCCGTCGCCCGACCTCCCGTACCCGCGCACGTGGACGACCTCGCCGCCGCGCACGAGCGCCAGCGCCATCCCCGGGACGCCCTGTGCCCGCATCTGCTCCATCACGAAGGCGTCGACGGCCGCCGGGTCGAACGCGCCCTGCGCGACGGCCGCCCCGCCGACCGCCAGGGCTTCGAGCAGCAGGACCGGCCAGGCGCGGCGCATCTCACGCCCGTGCTAGTCCTCGAGCGTGAGGCCCTGGTGATGGCCGGCGGTCGAACCGTGCCAGCCGGTGGGCCGGCGCGGGAGGGAAGCGCTCGGGGCCGGGCGCGCAGGCCCTCAGCCCTTCACCGCCCCCGCCGTCAGGCCGGCGATGAACTGCCGCGACATCAGCACGTAGATGACGAGGAGCGGGAGGCTGGCCAGAAGCATGCCGGAGAAGACGAGGCTCCAGTCGATGAGGTGCTGGCCGAAGAAGATCTGCATGCCCAGCGGGATCGTGCGCCACGTCTTGCTGGGCAGGAACAGGAGCGGGAAGAAGAAGTCGTTCCACCACGGCACCACGTTGACGATCACGACCGTGGCCAGGCCCGGCCGCACCAAGGGCAGCATCACGCGCCAGAAGATGCCGACCTCGCCGGCGCCGTCGATGCGCGCCGCGTCCTCGAGCTCCCGCGGCAGGTTGCGGAAGAACACGCTGAGGAGGAAGACCGACATCGGCATGCCGCTGGCCGTGTAGGTGAGGATCAGCGAGAAGGGCGTGTCGATCAGCCCCAGGTCCCGCATCAGCAGGTAGAGCGGCAGGATGCCGAGGCGGATGGGGATCATGATGCCGGCGAGGAAGAACAGGTAGAGCACGCCGCGCAGCCGGAACGAGTAACGCGCCAGCGCGTAGGCGGCCGGCGCCGCGGTCAGGAGCAGGAGCACGGCCGACGAGGCGGTGATGAGGAGGCTGTTGCGCAGGTAGAGCCCGAAGCTCGCGCGCTCCCAGGCGGTGCGGAAGCCGCGCAGGCTCCACTCGGCCGGCAGCCCGAACGGGTTCCTGAAGATCTCGGGCGTCGTCTTGAACGCCGTGAGGACCATCAGCAGGATCGGGTAGAGGAAGACGGCCGCGAGCAGCGACAGCACGACGTAGACGACGACGCGCCGCCACGCGCTCTCGCCCGCGCCCGCGCTCAGCATCAGTACTCCGTCTGGCTGCGCGTCATGAAGCGCACGCCGAAGGTCGAGGCGACGCCGATGATCAGCAGCATCAGCACGCCGATGGCGGCCGCGATGCCGATCTGGCCCGGCTCACCGCCCGTGGTCGGGTCGCCGAAGGCCGTCCGGTAGAAGAACGTCGCGAGCAGGTCGGTGGCGTAGGCGGGAGCGCCCGAGGGCCCCTGCATCACGAACACCAGCTCGAAGGCGTTGAAGTCCCAGATGAAGGTCAGGATGGTGACCATCGCCAGGCTGGGCAGCAGCAGCGGGAAGGTCACGTGCCGGAAGAGCTGCCAGCCGCCGGCGCCGTCGACCACCGCCGCCTCCTCGAACTCGCGCGGTATGGCCTGGATGGCCGCGACGTAGACGAGGATCGGGAAGCCCAGCCACGCCCAGGCGTTCACCAGGATCACGGCCACCAGCGCGGTGTCGCTCTGCCCGAGCCAGGGCTGCACCCACTCGCCCAGGCCGAGGCGGCGCAGGGCCTGCGGCAGGGCGCCCCAGTTCGGGTTCAGCAGCAGGCGCCACAGGAACCCGACGACGACGAGCGACAGCGTGTGGGGGAGGAAGTAGGCGGCCTGGAAGAACGCGAAGCCGCGCCGCTTGCGCGCCAGCAGGGTGGCGACGAACAGGCCCAGCGTCGTCTGGATCAGGAACGTCAGGGCGAAGAAGACGGCGTTGTGGCCGAGCGCGTTGAAGAACCGCTCGCGGTACGGCCAGCGCGTGAGGACGGTGACGAAGTTCTGCAGGCCGACGAAGCCGCGGCGGACGAGGCCGTCCCAGTCGAACAGCGAGTAGGTGAGCGAGGAGACGAGGGGGTACGCCATGAACGCGCCGTAGATGACGAGCGCGGGCGTCAGGAACACGAGCAGGTGCCCGTGCCGGTTCCACCACCTCCTGCGCCTGTTCACGTCTGCTCCCCCGACCCGCCTGTCACTCGCCCGCGGCGCCGCCCTCCACGTGGGGGCTCGCGCCCGGCCGCGTGACCGGGCGCGAGCCTCTACGCCTCGCTAGCGGCCTAGTCGAAGTCGTACCACTCCGCCACGCCGCGCTGGATACTCGTGATCGCCTCGTCCAGCGCCTTGTCGCCGGCGAGGACGGCCTGCATCTCGTTCTGCAGCAGCGTCGAGCCGCTGGGCTGGCCGTAGCGGAACGCCGTCAGCATCAGGTAGGGCGTGCCGACCTCGTTCATGAGCTGCACCAGCTCCGCCAGGTCCTCGCTGGTCGGCGTCACGCCGGGCACCGCGGAGATCTGCTGGAGCTCGTCGGTGAACATCTGGCCGTACTCCTGCGAGGCCAGGAAGCGCACGAACCTCAGCGCCGCCTCCTGGTTCGGGCTGGCGGCGTTGATGCCGTACGAGCCGTCGACGTAGTAGGAGATGCGGCCCTGGCCCGGCTCGTCGCCCGGCACGGGGAACGCGCCGACGCGCAGGTCGGGGTTGAGCTGCCTCAGCGTGCCCAGCTCGTAGGAGCCGCCGATGAACATGCCGGCCTGCTCGAAGGCGAACATGCTCTGCATGTCGGTGTAGCCGACGCCCATGTAGTTGTCGGCCAGGCAGGGCGTGACCTCGACCATGCGCTCGAGCGCCGCGCGGAAGCGCGGGTCGGTGAAGTCGGTCTCGCCGCCGGTGATGGCCTGGAAGAACTCGTCGCCGCCGTAGAACGTCGGGCCGACGCCGCCGAAGAGCGTCTCGACGGTCCACGGCTCCAGGGCGCCGTTCGCGAGGGCCTGGTAGCCGGCGGCCTTGAGGGCCTCGCAGGTCGCGAGGAACTCGTCCCAGGTCTGGGGCTCCTCGAGGCCGAGCTCCTCGAAGACCCGCTCGTTGTAGAGCACCTGGACGGTCTGCAGCGCGAACGGCACGCCGTAGACGCCGCCGTCGGCGCGGTTCGTGGCCCCGGCGAGGATGCCCGGGTCGAAGCCGGCCAGCTCGGGCACCTTGTCGTCGAGCCTCACGAGGTAGCCGGCCTGGGCGAGCGGCTCCATGCCGCCGTAGGCGCGCAGGTGGATGATGTCGGGCCCGCCGCCGCCCTGGAGGGCCGTGGAGAGGATCGTGTTGTACTCGGTGTTCAGGTAGGGCGTGAACTCGACGTCTATGTCGGGGTTCTCGGCCCTGAAGGCCTCGATGAACTTCTCGTAGGCGGCGACGTCCTCGGTCCGCCAGCTCCAGAACGTGAGCGTCGTCTGCGCCATGGCGCCCGCCGTGAACGCCAAGGCGAGCAGGGTTACCAGCCGTCTCGAAGCACGCATCAAGCACCTCCCGCTGCTAGTGCCCGCCGCGGGCGGACCCTCGGCGGACCGTTCCACGAAGCGCCCCGAGGGTACCAGTCCTGTACCACTTGGTCAACGACGGGGCTCGGTGGCGACGACACAGCCCGACCGTGACATGCGGGAGGACCCCCGTCGGCCGTGCGCCCCGGGCCCTGCTTCGACCGGCCGCACCTCGGCCGTCGTTGACAGGACTCGGCTCGCCCTATAACCTTTGTTCGGTCACCCTAACATCCTGGTCAGTCCGCCCTAAACCGGACCGCCGAGGGGTGGCGGAGAAGGTCGTCATGAGAAGGACCGACGAACGTCGCCGAGCGATCCTGCGTACGGGGCTCCTCAGCAGCGGCAGCCTGCTGCTCGGCCAGCTCCTGAGACCCTTCGTGGCCGCGCGCGAGGACCCGGCGTTCATGCCCGGGTTCCGGTCGCCGTTCCCGCCGCCCGCCGCGGAGGCCGAACACGACCACGTCCATGCCGAGCACGGCCTCATGACCACGGTCGGCGAGGTCGACCACGAACGCAACGGGTTCGACCCGCACGCCATGCTCACCGACTGGGACACCGGCGTCGTCACGCGGGACGAGGCGGGCAGGACCGTCCGCGAGTTCACGCTCGTGGCGGTCGACAAGGAGATCGAGATCGCGCCCGGGCTCTTCTTCCCCGCCTGGACGTTCAACGGCCGCGTGCCCGGCCCCACGCTGCGGGCCACGGAGGGCGACCGCGTGCGCGTGCGCTTCGTCAACGGCGGCAGCCACCCGCACACGGTCCACTTCCACGGCATCCACTCCGCGTACATGGACGGGGTGGCAGGGATCGGCCGCGGGATGGTCTACCCCGGCGAGTCGTTCACCTACGAGTTCGACGCGCTGCCGTTCGGCTGCCACCTCTACCACTGCCACGCCGTGCCCCTGAAGCGCCACGTCCACAAGGGGCTCTACGGGGCGTTCATCGTCGACCCCGACCCCGAGCGGCACCCCGAGCACGCCGACGTCGCGCGGAGCCGGCTGCTCGGCACGCCCGAGAACGCGCGGTGGCAGGAGATGGTCATGGTGATGAACGCGTTCGACACGAACTTCGACGAGGAGAACGAGGTCTACGCCGTCAACACCGTCGCGCACGCCTACATGCACCGGCCCATACGCATCGAGCGCGAGCGGCCCGTGCGCGTCTACCTCGTGAACCTCGTCGAGTTCGACCCCATCAACTCCTTCCACCTCCACGCGAACTTCTTCGACTACTACGACCACGGCACGACCCTGACGCCCACGCTCCGCACGGTCGACACGGTCATGCAGTGCCAGGCGCAGCGGGGCATCCTCGAGTTCTCCTTCGCGGAGCACGAGCCGGGGCTTTACATGTTCCACGCCCACCAGTCCGAGTTCGCCGAGCTCGGCTGGATGAGCGCCTTCGAGGTGGTGGCGTGAACGTCCAGGCGCTGCCGCGTCGCGGCGCGGGCCTGAGCGCGCTGCTGGCCCTCGTGCCCCTGGCGCTCCTCGGCCTGCTGGTGTGGCTGTTCCTCACGTCGGACCCGCTCGGGCCCCTCGGCGTGACGGCGCCGCCGGTCGAGGAGGTCGTGTTCGAGCGCGCCTGGCTCGACGCGGAGGGCATCCACCTGCGCGTGCGTGCCGACGGCAGCGAGCCCATGCGCATCGCGCAGGTGCAGGTCGACGGCGCCTACTGGTCGTTCGTGCAGGACCCGCCCGGTCCCCTGGGACGGCTCCAGGCGGCCTCGATACACGTCCCCTACCCCTGGGTCGAGGGCGAGACGCACTTCGTCGCCCTCGTGACGGGCACCGGCCTGGTGTTCGAGCACGAGATCGCCGCGGCCGTCCCCACGCCGCCGTTCACGCTCGAGCGCCTGCTCGCGTACGCCCTGCTCGGGATCTACGTCGGCGTCGTGCCCGTGTCCCTGGGCCTGCTCTTCTACCCCGCCCTGCGCTCGCTCGGCGCGCGCGGCATGCGCTTCCTGCTCGCCCTCACCGTCGGCCTGCTCGCCTTCCTCCTCATCGACACGCTGCAGGAGGGCCTCGCGCTGGCGGCCGGCGCCGCCGGCGCGTTCCAGGGCGGGGCGCTCGTCTGGCTGGCCGCCGCCGTCGCGTTCTTGGCGCTCCTGGCCGTCGGCCGGCGCCGGGGTCGCCCCGTGGGCCTGGCGCTGGCCGGGTTCCTGGCGCTCGGCATCGGCCTGCACAACCTCGGCGAGGGCCTCGCGATCGGCGCCGCCTTGGCGGCGGGCGAGGTCGCGCTGGGCTCGTTCCTCGTCGTCGGCTTCACCCTCCACAACGTCACCGAGGGCGTGGGCATCGCCGGCGTGATGACCCGTGACAGGCCGACGCTGGCGCGCTTCGTCGCGCTGGCGGCGCTCGCGGGCCTGCCCGCCGTGCTTGGCACCTGGTTCGGCGCCTTCGCGTACGCCCCCCAGTGGGCCGCGCTGTTCCTCGGCCTGGGCGCCGGCGCGATCCTCCAGGTGATCGTCGAGGTCGGGGCCCACCTCGCCAGGGAGGAGGGCGGACTGCTGTCAGGGACCACGCTGGCGGGCTTCACCGCCGGCCTGGCCGTGATGTACCTGACCGCGATGCTCGTCAGCGTCTGATCCGTGGCCTCCGCCGGCCCAGAGGGGACCGAAGTCCCGATGGCCCCGCTCCTTTGGCTCTATGGTGGACGCGAGGTCCACGGACCTCGGGCCACCTCGGGTGCGCCATCGCTGGTGGGGCCCACAGCTGCCCCCGGGGGCCGTGCCGCCGGCCGCCGGACTCTCCCACTGAGCCCTCCCGAACGTGACCACTCGGGTGAGGGAGGTGAAGCGGTGGCTGACCACGACGACCCTCGACCGGCAGGAGTCATCGCCCCGGTAAGGACACGGGGCGGCTCGGCGCGCAGGCGCCGGGGAGGGGGGACGCGATGGCGCGTCTCGGAGAGAACCGCAACGGCTGGGCCTGGCTGCTGATCGCCGGCGGGCTGGCCCTGCTGGCGACCCAGCTCGGCTGGGTCGGCCGGCTCAACGACTGGCTGTGGGCGCTGCTGTTCCTGGGGGGCGGCGCGGCGTTCTTCTACCACTTCTCGACCTCGCGCCGCGACTGGTGGGCGCTGATCCCCGCCGCCGCCCTGGCGGCGATAGGCGTCTCGATCCTCGGCGGCGCGGCGGGCGGGGCGTACTTCCTCGGGGTGCTGGGGATCGGCTTCGCCCTCGTCTACCTCACCGGCCACGAGCGCTGGTGGGCGATCATCCCCGCCGGCGTCCTGATCACGCTGGCGGTGGTGGCGTGGACCGACGCGCGCTTCCCGCGCCTCGACACGGGCTGGCTCTTCTTCCTCGGCCTCGCCGCCACGTTCGGCCTGCTGTACCTGCTGCCGGCCTCGCAGGGCGGCCAGCGCTGGGCGGTCTTCCCCGCCCTGGCGGCCCTCGCGCTGGTGCTCGTCACCGTGCTCAGCGGCGCGGTCTCCGGCGTCGTGTTCCCGCTGGCGCTGATCTTCGCCGGCGCCTACCTGCTGTGGCGCCGCGGCTCGACGCCGCGCGGCCCCACCGTCCCCCAAGGGGGTGCTTGAGATGGCGACCGAACGCGGGGTCACGGGCCGCGCCGGCTACCGGCCGGTGCCGGTATGGCCGCTCGCCCTGATCGCGGCCGGCGCGTTCCTGCTGGCCGCGAACCTCGGCCTCCTGAGCTGGAACGCCCTGTGGAACCTCTGGTACGTGTGGCCGGTCGCCTTGGTGACGGTCGGCGCCGACCTCCTCCTGGGCGGGCGCTACCGCCTGCTCGTCGTCGCCGGGGCCGTGGTCGCGGCGGCCCTGGTCTACGCGACGACGTCCGGCGCCGTCGGCGCGGGCCCCCAGGGCGTCCCCGAGGAGGTGGCGCAGGGCCTCGAGGGCGCGAGCCGCGCCGAGGTCAGCATCAGCACCGGCGTCACGCGGCTGACGGTGCGCGGCGACCCTGACGCCGAGCTGCTGGTGGCCGGCACGGTGACGCCTATGCGCGGCGAGCGCGTGGAGCGCTCGTTCGCGGTCGCGGGAGGCGTGGCGCGCTTCTCGCTCGACTCAGAGGGCCGCTTCACGGCGCCGCCCTTCGGCCGCGGCGGCGTCTGGGACCTCACCCTCACCGGCCGCGTGCCCCTGGCCCTCGACGTCGACACCGGCGTCGGCGACGCCGACCTCGACCTCTCCGGCCTGCGGCTCGAGCGTCTCGAGCTGAGCACCGGCGTGGGCGCCGCCACGATCACCCTCCCGCCCGGCGACTACGAGGCCGCGATCGACACCGGCGTCGGCGCGGCGACGGTGCGCCTGCCCCAGGGCGTGGAGGCGCGCCTGCGCGTGTCGCGGGGCATCGGCGCCGTCTCGGTGCCCGCGGGCTTCGCCCGCGACGGCGACGTCTACACCTCGGCGGGCTACGGCTCGGCCCGCGAGCGCCTCGACATCAGCCTCGACACGGGCGTGGGCGCCGTGGACGTCGTCCGCGTGCCGTGACACCACTCACCCGCCGGGCCGGGAGGGCGCCGGCCCGGCGGGGCCGGCGACGGCGCCGCTCCCGCGGCGCGATGCCGCCCCCGTAGAGGAGACGGTCATGAGCGAGTTCGAGGTGAAGGAGGTCCGGCCCCGCACCGCGGCCGCGGTGCGCTCCGAGGTCCCCGCCGACCGGATCAGGGAGGTGTTCGACCGCGGCTTCCCCGCGGTCATGCGGGCGCTGAGCGCCAGCGGCGCCACGGTCGTGGGCCCTCCGTTCGGCTACTACCCGCGCGCTCCCGGCGACACCATCGAGGTCGTGGTCGGGTTCCCCGTCGACCGCGAGATCGCGCCCACGGGCGAGGTCGTGCCCTTCACCCTGCCCGGCGGCAGGGTCGTCTCGACCGTGCACGTCGGCCCCTACTCGGGCCTCGGGAACACCTACCGCCGACTCGTCGAGTGGGCCGAGGGCCAGGGGCTTACGCTCGCGGAGGGGATGTGGGAGTCGTACGTCACGGACCCCGGCACCGCACCGCCCTCGGAGTGGCTGATCGAGATCACCTGGCCGCTGGCCTGAGCGTCCGCGGCAAGGCCGGCGAGGCGAGCGCGGGCGGGCATCGGCCCGTGGGACCGCTGAGCCCGACCGCCGGGCCTCCTCGGTGGACCCTCGTGAGGTCCAGGGACCTCACTGGTTTCCCGCTGGGCCGCTACCTGCCCGCTCGATGGTCCTGCTGCGCCCTAGGGAGCGCAGGGGACGCGCTCAGCAGAGCCGGTCGCCCCTCTCGCCGAAGCCGACTAGCTCCAGGTACTCGGGGTGCCGGCGGATGTAGGCCCTCACGAACGGACAGAGGGGGACCGCAGTGAGCCGCGTCCGCCTCACGAAGTCGAGCGCCGCCCGCGCCAGCGCGCTGCCGATGCCGCGGCCCTCGAGCTCGGGCGGCACACCGGTGTGCACCAGCAGGAACGACTTGCGCACCACCTGGTACTCGAGCACCGCCAGGTGGCCGTCCTGCTCGACCTCGAAGCGGTCCGCCTCGCGGTTGCGTACCACGACGGGGCGCTGCTCGGACATGGCCACAGTGAAGCACGGGGCGGGGTCCGGCGCCGCATCTGGGGAGCCGCGGCCGCCGCGGGCGGGCCCCCGTCGCCGGTGCCGGCGACCGCCGCCCGCGGTATCCCCGGTGCCGGCGCCAGCGGACGAGCCGCGTCACTCAGCAACACCGGCGTGAGTCGCGGTTACCATGTCGCGCGCGGGCGGCCAGCAGGCCGGGGTCGCCGCGGGACGGGTACGGCATGAGGCACAACGTCGGCTGGATCCGCTTCTTCGTCGCCCTCGGCTCGCTGTCGAGCATCATCGTCGCCCTGATGCTCGTCCTCGCCGCCTTCGTCGAGGCGCTGCGCCTCGTCGTGAGGGTGTTCGAGCTCGGCCTGGGCACCCACGACGCGACCAGGGAGCTCGTCATCGCCGCCGTCGAGCACGCCGACACCGTGCTGATCGCCGCGGCGCTCTTCATCATCGGGCTGGGGCTCTACGAGCTGTTCGTGGCGGAGATCACCAGCCTGCCCGAGTGGCTGGAGATCACGTCGCTCGACGACCTCAAGGAGAGGCTCATCAGCGTCGTCGTCGCCGTCCTCAGCGTCAACTTCTTCACCCGGGTCGTGGACTGGTCGGGCGACACGAACATCGTCTACTTCGGCGCCGGCATCGCGCTCGTGGTCGCCGCGCTGGCCCTCTTCGGCTTCAGCTCGAAGCACAAGGACAAGGCGCACTGAGGCCCGTACGCCGCGCCCCGACCCGTCTCACGGGCGGCGGTGCTAGCTTCGGCCCGCGGGCGGCCGGCGCCCGTCGCCCTACGAGCGTCCCCAGCGGCCGCCACCCACCAGATGCGAGAGCCTAGCGATCCCCACCCACGCGCGCCCGCCGGCGGTGAGACGCTGGCCGAGCGCCTGCTCACCCTGCCGCTCCGGCTCAGGGGTGCGGCGCGGGTGGCGGATCTCGTGCCGGCGGCGGCCGGCGCGCTGGCGGCGGAGCTGGGGGCGCGGTCCCGCGTGCTCTGGGCCGGCGCCGACGGCGCCCCGTCGGAGGCCCCCGCGTGGGCCGCGCCGGGCCCCGGCTCTTCCGTCCGGCTGGCCCTGCGCGAGCGCGGCGACGTGGTCGCCTGGCTCGACCTCGAGCGCGACCGGCCCTTCACGGAGGAGGAGCTGCGCCTCGTCGGCCGCCTCGCCGCCAGCCTCGGCGAGCACGTGACCGAGCTGTCCGAGCGGCTGGAGACGCGCCTCCAGGCGGCCCTCTCCACGAACCTGGCCGCGAGCGAGGACCTCGAGGACGCGGCGTCGCGCGCCGTGTCCACGCTCCAGGAGCACCTGGGAACCGCGGGCGCGATGCTCGCCCTCGCCGACGACGCCGAGCTCCGCGTGCTCGCCGCCGCGGGCCGTTGGGACGACGTCCCGGAGGAGCGGCGCAGGCAGCTCCTACGCGAGGCGCTGCCCAGCGAGGGCGTGCGGCACCACGACGGTGGGCTCATGTCGCTGCCCGTGGGCGACGCCAGACCCGTGCGCTACGCGCTGCTGCTGCTGCGCACGCGCCCCGGCCTCGCCTACTCCGGCGTTCACGGCTCGACGCTCCTGCAGTCGAGCCGCGTCGTGCGGCCGCACCTCGACGGCCACCGCTACGGCGCCGCCCTCGAGGAGCTGCTGCGTCTCCACGAGGTGTCGGAGGACGTCGAGACGCAGGAGCTCTACCGCCGCGCCCTCGACGCCGCCGTCCGGCTCGTGCCGGGCTGCGACAGCGGCTCCCTACTGGTCCGGCGGAACCGGCACGAGCCCTTCCGGTTCCAGGCGGCCCACGGGTGGGACCTGGGGCGCCTGCGGCCGTTCGCCCTGCCCGCCGAGGAGCTGAGGGTCTGGTACGGCCCCGACGAGGCCGGCTGGCGCCGCGGGCGCGCCCGCGTGGCGCGGGCGGACGTCAACGACATCGCCGAGCTCGGGCTGTCGGCCTCGCCGCAGGTCGCCGACGCGATCGGCGGCTACGAGCGCATCAAGGCCACGATCTGCCTGCCCGTCCTCCACGACGGCGAGGTGTTGGCCGTGCTGAACCTCGAGAGCACCTCGGACGCCGGAGCGTTCGGGCGCGACTCGGTGGAGCTGTGCCACCTGTTCGGCCCCACGCTGGCGAGCCTCCTCCACCGTCAGCACGCCCGCGACCTCCTGATGAACGCCGCGCTCACCGACGAGCTCACGGGCCTGAAAAACCGCCGGGCGTTCGACGAGGCCCTGGCGCGCGAGCTGGCCAGGCGCGAGCGGTCGGGCGGCCGCATGAGCGTGATGGTGATGGACCTCTCGGGCTTCAAGGCCGTGAACGACGCCCACGGCCACGCCGCGGGCGACAGGGCCCTGGTCGCCGTGGCCGACGCCCTGCGCGCGTCGATCAGGCAGACGGACGTGCTGAGCCGCTGGGGCGGGGACGAGTTCGCGGCGGTCCTGATCGACACCGCCGGGCAGGAGGCGACCGACACCGCCGACCGCGTCAGGCAGGCGGTGTCGGCGCTGGCGGTGGGCGGGGCCAGGCTCGGCATCGCGATAGGCGTCGCTACCGCCCCCGACGACGGCGTGGACGCGGCCGAGCTGATGGCGCTGGCCGACAGACGGATGTACGCCGAGAAGCAGGCCTAGACCGAGTCCTTCACGCCGCTTACCTGTCCCGTCCGACCACCCTCGCCCAGAGCCTGCCGTAGGGCCCCAGGCGCACGCGCCCGTCGCGGCTGAGCTCGCCGTCACCGAACAGGCGGTCGGCGCCGGCGGTCAGCTCCACAGGAGCCGCGACGACCAACGCCTCACCCGAGAGGTTGTGCAGCGCCAGTGACGCCCCCTCGCCCACCCGGCAGGCGTGGGCGAGGACGCGCGGGTCGCCGGTCCGGAGCACCTCGGCACTGCCGGCGCGCCCGAACTCCGGGAAGCCGCGCCGCGCCTCGAGGGCGGCGCGGTACCAGTTCAGCAGCGATCCCGGCTCGTCGCGCTGGTATGCGACGTTCACCTTGTCGTACGCGAACGGCCCCGAGACCACCAAGGGCGCGGAGAGTTCCTCGGCCCTCGCCTCGGAGAACCCGCCGTTCGCACCGGCGTTCCACTGCATCGCCGTGCGCACCGCGCCGCGGCCCTCCACGGCGAGGTCGTCGCCCATCCCGATCTCGTCGCCGAAGTAGATAACCGGCGTGCCCGGCAACGTGAGCAGCAGGCTGTGCGCGAGCTCGAGCCTCCGGACGTCGCCTCCCAACAACGGGGCCAGGCGCCTGCGGAGGCCGGTGCTGAACATGCGGCCCCCGGCCGTCCGGGTCGAACGCGGCGAACACCGTCTCTCGCTCCTCGCTGCTCACCTGCCTGAACGACCACTCGTCGTGGCTACGGATGAAGTTGGCGTAGGAGCAGCCGTCGGGCGGGCGGGGCAGGCTGCGTAGCGCGCGCTCCAAAGCACGCGCCCGCCCCTCGACCAGCGCCAGGCCGATATGCGCGCTGGTGTAGAAGCTCAGCGCGGCATGCACGCCGCGGCCGCTGCCGAAGTAGCGCGTGAGCTCCGCGGGACCCACGTCGCCCTCAGCGAGGATGACGCCGTCGGGCCACCGCTCCTCGACCCTGCTCCTCATCGCCGCCAGAAGGTCGAATCCCTGTGCGGTCGGCTCGTCGAGCATCAGGGGCACGGCGTCGAGCCGGAAGCCCGACACTCCGAAGCCCATCCAGTGGTCAACGACCCGCGCGAGCTCCTCCCGGACCTGCGGGTTCGCCAGGTCCAGGTCGGGCTGGAAGTCGAAGAACGCGTGATAGTAGTACAGCCTGGCCGCCTCGTCGAAGGTCCAGGCGCTGGGCTCGCCCACGACGTTCACGTCGCCCAGCGGCTCGTCCGACCATCGGTAGAGGCCGCGGTATGAGGACGCAGGGTCACTGCGGGCCGACCTGAACCAGTGGTGCTCCACCGACGTGTGGTTGAAGGGCATGTCGACGATCACGCGCATGCCGAGGGAGCCGGCGCGGCGCACGAGGTGCTCGAACTGCGCCTCGCTGCCCAGCTGGGGGTCGATCGCATAGTAGTCGCGCACGTCGTAACCATCGTCGCAGCGCGGCGAGTCGAAGAACGGCCCCAGCCACACGCAGGTGACGCCGAGGTCGGCGAGGTAGTCGAGCTGTGACGTCAGGCCGACGAGATCACCGACACCGTCGCCGTCGCCGTCCTTGAAGAGCGGGACGAGCACCTCGTAGACGACGGCGTCGTGGAACCACCCCATGCGGCCATGTAGCAACGTCCCGGCATGAGAAGGCCAGGTTCCCCCTAGCTGATCGTCAAGAGGTCCGCTCCGGTCAGCGTCTCGGGTAAGACCTCCCTGAGCACATAGCTCCGAAAGGAACCCACGTCTGTGAAGCAACGAAAGCCTGCGCTGCTAGCTAGAGCCACTACTTCACTCGTCTCGTCCAGAAGGAGGGCCACAGGATGGCTCAGGCCTGGCTGCAGCCCGTGTGGCCACGCGAGGTCGATCACGAAGGTCGGTACGCCGCTCTCGGACCCCACATGCTCATGGGCCACCACACCTTTCGGCAGTCCCAGTGCGTCCACCCACGAGTTCACGTCGTCTATCTGCCTCTGCTCCTCCGGACCGCCGATACCCCCGTAGGTTTCGGTAGGGACCGTCGTCGCTACCGTGCCACGGTCCAGCCACCGCGCGTCCCCATGCAGCAAGCTGCGGAGGAACGCGTTCGCTTCCTCCGCGAGCAACTCGCGCCTAGCCGCTAGGAAGTCCTCGTAGCGGTCGACCCGCCACAGCTCAGGGTCCATCGGGATCCACTGCGACGCAAGCGCACCAGGGTGCTTAGCTTCGACCTCTGGGAAGTACTCCTCCGGCAGACGGTCAGAGATGTCTATGTTGGTCTCCTTGGTCTGGAAGCAGAAGTTCGCAAGGGAGTTGACTTCCTTCCGTCCGATGCCGGCCTTGTACAGGCGTGATCTGGGGAAGATGTGATGCACTTCGAGCCGCGACATCTTGCCGTGCAGGTGTTGCTTCAAAGGCACACCAAGGCCCCAGTCCCGGGCCTCCCCTACCCGCGTGAGCATGTAGAGCACGGGGTAGAACCTGGCTCCCAAGGTCGTGCCTGAGAAATGGTCAGGCTCCACGAGGAAGCTGCCTTGCCAGAGCCGCAACTGGTCAAGGAGGTCGTCGAGAGGGTCCCCGCCTCGCTCGAGTGCTGCCAGGTCCTGGTCTATGTAGGTCTCTGTGGAGCCCGAGAAGCGTCCCCACATACCCGCTTGCACGAACCAGAAGAGCAGCTTGTCTCGGGTCGCCGCATCGAGGGGTCCCGGGAAGCGTTCGAGGAAGCGAACCATGACCGGAATGCCGTGGCGGCCGAACAAGACACGATCATGGTCGAGTCCCAGCCTTCCTTCGATCAGGTTCAGGCATGTGTCGATGTGCTTCTTGGCACGGTCAAGGGCTGCTCTGACGTCGTCAGCCGACTTGTCGTGAAGGAACTGGAACTTGGCCTCACCGGTAAGTACCGTGTTGACGGACCTTAGAAGCCAATCGAGCGTGAAGTCGTATCCCGCCGAGCGCCACTCGGCCAGGTGCCCCTTCATCTCATCGCGGGCCTCGGGCCAGTCGGCACATATCCTCGCGAGGGCGAGGTCCCCCTTCGAAAGCTTCGTCCCTCCGCTATTGACTCGGTTGAAGATGTCAACGACGACCTCGATGGTCTTATCCGAGCCTGTCACCTCCTCGACGTGGAGATCCACGTCGAGGATGCCCAAGAGCTTGCTGATCCGCCCCACGTAGAGGCCGATGTTGGCCGCGACCTTGGACTGCCCGCTCAGACGCTCGACGACTTCGCCAAGCCCCTGCGTTCCCTTCTGAAAAAGGGTCGTCAACTCGAGCCACAGCGGGTCGTCCCGCATCCTGACTGGCTGCCAGAAGCTGAACTCCTCGGTCTCAAGGTGGAAGTAGAGACCCTTGAACGTATCGGGGTTGCCGTCGAAGAACTTGGGTGGGCGCCCACGAACGATGCCGTACAGCGTCGTGACTCGCTGCTGGCCATCGAGCAGAAGCTTCACCACGCCAGGCGCCAACTGGCCTCCCCCACGATGGGTTGCCGACCTCGACTCGGTCACCCAAACGAGGAGCCCTCCGATCGGATATCGTCGGTATAGGGCGTCGAACAGCCCCTTTACCTGCTCCCGGTTCCAGACATAACCGCGTTGGAACTCGGGAAGGGCCATGTGGCCACTGTCGATATGGTCGAGGATCGTCGAGATCTGCAACGCTTCCCCCCTTTGGCTTAGTCGTTGCAACCTTCATACCTTAGGCAAGAACGCCCGGGCGCCAGCTCCTGCGTTATCGATCCGACTTTTCACTTCACGACGCGGCGAACGCTGGCTCGGCCAGGCGCAGCAGGTACTCGCGCACGTCCGCCGGCCAGCCGGCGATCAGCTCCTCGAACCGGGCGCGGTCACCCCTGTCGAGGGCGCGGTAGGCCTCCTCGAAGCTCGGCCTGTCGCCGGCCAGCGCGGTCATCGCGCGGCCCGTCGTCGCCGCGGCCCGCCTGGCGCGCGCCCTCGGCGGCTCGTCGCGGATGGCCTCCTCGACGAGTCGGCGCAGGGTCGCCGACGCGCCTCCCGGCTGGTCGGCCAGCCAGTCCCAGTGCCGCGGGAGCAGCGTGACCTCGCGGGCGACGACGCCCAGCTTGGGCCGCCCGGGCCCGCGCGGCTCGGGTCCGGGCAGGTAGCGCTCGAGGACCTGCTCGAGGGACCCGCGCAGCTCGAAGTCCACCTGCCTGCCGGTGGCGTCGTCGAGGATCAGCAGGTATTCGCCGGGGTCGGCGTCGAAGCGTCGCTTCAGCTCGGGCAGCAGGGCCCTCAGGTCGCCGGTCAGCACGCGCGTGTCGCCGACGAAGAGGGTGAAGGTACGGTCGTCGTCCATGCCCGCATTATCACCCGGATGATATTGCCTGTCGACCACGCCCGGACATCACCCGGCCGCGCGATCGCCGACCGAGGCGCGGCCGCGACGCGCCGCCGCCGAGCGACCTCAGCTCGGGGCGCCTCCGCGCGCGGCGCGCTCCGCCTTCCCCCGCTCGACCTCGGCCGCGAGGTCCTCGAGGGCGTCCTGCCAGAACGCGCGGTAGTGGGCGAGCCACTCGTCGATCGTGCGGAGCGGACCGGGGTCGAGCGCGTAGACGCGCCTCCTGCCCTCGGCGCGCACGCGGGCGAAGCCGGCGTCCCGCAGCACCTTGAGCTGCTGCGAGACGGCCGACTGCGTGATCCCGAACTCCTGCCCCACGGCCGTGACGACCTCGCCCGACGTGCGCTCGCCCTCGGCGAGCAGCTCGACGATGCGCCGCCTGACCGGGTCGCCGAGTACCGCGAACGGGTGCATCGCGCTCCTACTCCCCCGCCTCACCCCCGCCGCCGTCGGCATCGCCGCCTCCCATGCCGGGCTGCTGCAGCTCGCCCGAGTAGAACCTCCGCGTCGTCTCGGCGGCCGTCCTCGCCGCCTCCTCGGGGGTGCCGGCCGCGGCGTCGGCGCGCCCCCACGACTCGGCCGAGAGGCGGTAGAGCGCCAGCGCCTCGGGCGAGAGCGCCCACTCCTCCTGCGCCTCGAGCAGACGCTCCACCGTGGGGTCCTGGAGGTGGAGGGCGAGGCCGAGGAAACCGAGGTCCCACCCGACCCCCACCGCACCCGGGCCGAACCTGTCGGTGAAGCCGGGCATGAGGGGCGACTCGTGCTCGAGCTCGAGGCGGGTGGCGTCGCCCTCGGGCGTGAACCGCACGGTGACCCAGCTCACCCCGCCGCCGAACTCCCAGGTGACGCGAAACAGCTCGGGCTCGACGCACTCGAGGATCGTCCCGCCGGCGTTGCCCTGGAGCTGGTACCTGCCGCCCACCCGCAGGTCGCCGCTGATGGGCATGAACCAGCGGCGCAGGCGGTCCGGGTCGGTCACCGCCCGCCACAGGTCGAGCGCGTGCGTGGGGTACGAGCGGCTCGCGCGGACGACGACCCACTGCTCCCCCTCGCGGGTCTCGTACAGGACCCGCCGGTCCATGATCCTCAGGTGCCGTTCGAGCGCGTCGGCCATGGCCGCTCCTCTCCTGGCGGCCGCGTGGCTAGGGGCCGCTCGCCGGCATCGTATTAGCTCCCGCTAATAGATTGCAAGTGGTAGATGTTTCCCGGCGCCCGGGAGTCAGGCACCGGGGAGCGTGGCTAGAGCGGGCCGCGGGTCACCGGGTCCCAGCGGCGGCACGGCGGCGAGCGTATCGGCGCGAAGCGCCGGGGCCCCATGGCAGCGCCGGCTACGAAGTCCACCTCCGCCTCAGCGCCAGCCCGGCCGCCAGCGGCGCCAGGCCGGACGCGATCCAGGCGACGTCGTAGGGCCACAGCGGGTCGGCGCCGGTGCGCACCTGGTGCAGGCCGAGGAGCTTGTGGTCCACCACGCCGTCGAACACCTGGAAGGCGCCCGCGCCCAGGAGCAGCCCCGACCAGAACGGAGCGCTCCCCACGACCGCCGCCAGCTCCCGCCGCTGCGCCCACAGGAGCATCACGGCCGCGGCGAACATGCTGGCCGTGAACAGGTGGAAGAGCCCGTCGGAGAACACCTGCCAGTAGGCGGTGGCGTGGGCGTAGAAGTGGTGCCACTGCAGGAGCTGGTGGAAGACGACCTCGTCCAGCGCGCCCATGAGGGCGACGCCGGCCACGGCGCCGGTCCACGCGGCGCGCCGGGCCGCGCCGCCGACGGCCGGCCGGACCGCGGTCGCCACGGTGCCCCTCGACACCTCGCCCCTGCTGCGCCTAGCCACGCACCCATGCTGGGGGACCCGCGTGAGAGCGCGGCCGCGCGGCGCTCGCACGGGCAGGGAGCGGGCGTGCCGCACCAGACATCTCCGTCGGCGCGGTAAGGGCGAGCCGACTGATGCCTCGTACCACGGAAGCACAGGGCCCGCCCTCGAACCGAGGGTAGTACCGCGGCAGGGTCGCCGCCAGGTATGAACGGCCCGCCCGCTCGGGAAGGTCACGGGCGTGGGCGCGGCGGCCGTCCCGCGCTGAGGTCCGCCCCGCGCGACCCGCCCAGGACGGCCTCACCGCGCTGGGCCGGACGACACCCTTCGGACCCTCACCAGGTGTCGCCCCCGCCGGGCGGGGGCCAGGCGCCGATCATGCGCCTCAGCAGGATCACCTGGCCCAGGTGGTGCGCGTCGTGGACGTAGTACGAGGCGATCGCGGCGCCGACGGTGCGGTCGCGACCAGGGACCAGTGGGCGCCGCAGCTCCTCCGCGTCCTGCGCGATCGACCGGTACCGCTCGAGGCCCGCCAGGTAGCGCGCCACGAGGCCGGGCCAGTCGTCGGCCGTGACGCTCGGCCAGCCGACGGAGGCCGTCGGCACCGGCGTAGGCTCGCCGCCGTCGACCATCTGCAGGAAGCGCTCCTGCCAGAAGACCATGTGGGCCACCACCTCGGCCACGCTGTGGGGGCTGCCCTCGGGCTTGCGCACGGCGTCCTCCGGGCTGAGGCCGTCGAGGGCACGCGCGAACGGCGTGAAGCCGCCGACGCCGTCGGCGAGCAGGAACTGCAGGAACTCGGGGCGCGGTGCCAGTAGCGGTTCGGTCATGCCGGATTATGAACACGCCCGGCTCCCCCGGGGTCCGGGGCGCGGCGCCGCGGTCCCGCGGCTACTCGCCCGCAGGCACGCAGCCCCTATCCTGCGCCCCGAAGGGGTGGAGCATGGCGCTAGCCGCGCAACGCGGGCCGCTGGCCGCGCTCGCGCTCGCCTGGCTCGTCGCGGCCGCGGCCCTGGGCCCCCAGACGGCCGCGGGCCAGGGGCAGCGGGCGGCCGCGCCTGGCGGACCGCCGGCGACCCAGGGACAGCAGGCAGACGCCGCGGCCCAGGTCGCCGCCGCGGAGGGCTACCCCCGCGCCGAGCTGCTCGTGGAGCCCTCGTGGCTGGAGGCGAGGCTCGGCGACGAGGGCGTGCTGGTGATCGACGCCAGGTCCCCGGAGCGGCACCGGGCGGCGCACGTGCCAGGCGCGGCGAACGTGCCCGTGCAGGCCGTCGTCGCCACCGTCGACGGCGTCCCGTTCGAGCTCGACCCGGAGCGGGCCGTCGCGGCGTTCAGGAGCGCGGGGCTGGAAAGTGACCACACTGTGGTCATCTACGACGACCTGGGCATGATGGACGCCGCCCGGCTCTTCTGGACGCTCGAGTACCTGGGCGCGTCCGACGTGCGCGTGCTGAACGGCGGCTGGGACGCCTGGCAGGAGGCCGGCGGACCCGTCGAGTCGGGCGAGGTTACCAGGGAGCCCTCGGCGTTCGCGCCGGCGCCGCGGGAGCGCCTGCTGGTCACCGCGGACGAGCTCGCCGCGCGCCTCGGCGAGCCCGGCCTGGCCGTGGTCGACGCCAGGTCGCGCGAGGAGTTCACCGGCGAGGTCGCCTACGGCCCGCGCGGCGGGCGGATACCCGGCGCCGTGCACCTCCCCTGGTTCGACGCGCTCACCGGCGGCGACGTCGCGCCGACGACGCAGCCGGGGTGGCAGGAGGAGCTGCGCGACCCGGACGTCGAGCGCATCGCCCCGCCCGAGCGGCTCCGCGCCAGGCTCGAGCGCGCCGGCCTCACCCCCGACCTCGAGGTCGTGACCTACTGCCAGACCTTCTGGCGCGGCGCGCACCTCTACTTCGTCCTCCGCCTCATGGGCTTCGAGGACGTGCGCGGCTACGACGGCTCCTGGGCCGAGTGGAGCCGCCGCGGCGACCTGCCCGTCGAGACCGGAGCCCCCTAGGAGGACCGCCTCGCGCCGGGCGGGACGTATGCCGGCCCGGCGGCCGACGCCGGCCTGCTACCCTCGCCTTGACGCCGGTGCGGAGGGGCGCGTGAGCCAGGTACCTCCACAACTGGGCGACGCGACGACGCACACGACCGACCCCGACCCCCGCCGCGAGGGGACGGTGACGGCGGTGCGGGGCTCCGTCGTGGACGCGCGCTTCCCGGACCGCCTGCCCGCGCTGAGGGAGCTCCTGGTGGGCGCGGACGACGAGGGGCTGCGGCTCGAGGTCGCCGCCCACCTCGACCACGAGACGGTCCGCTGCATCGCGTTCGGCGGCACCGACGGCGTCGCGCGCGGCCGGCGCCTCCTCGCCACCGGGGGCCCGCTCGAGGTGCCCGTCGGCAGGGAGCTGCTGGGTCGGGTGGTCGACGTGTTCGGCCGCCCCGTGGACGGCGGCGAGCCGCTCGAGGCCGCCGCGCGCCGCCCCGCTTACGGGCCCCCGCTCCCGCTGGAGCGCCGGTCTACGACCACCTCGGCTCTGCTCACCGGCATCAAGGCGATAGACCTGCTGGCCCCGCTCGAGCGCGGCGGCAAGGCCGGGCTGTTCGGCGGCGCGGGCGTCGGCAAGACCGTCCTGATCTCGGAGCTGATCCACAACATGGCCGTCAGGCACGCGGGGGTCAGCGTGTTCTGCGGCGTCGGCGAGCGCTCGCGGGAGGCCGAGGAGCTGATCCGCGACGTGAAGGAGGCCGACGTCCTCGACAAGACCGTCCTCGTGTTCGGCCAGATGAACGAGCCGCCGGGGGCGCGCTTCCGCGTCCCGCACACCGCCCTGGCGATCGCCGAGCACTTCCGGGACGTCGTCGGCCTCGACGTGCTGCTGCTGATGGACAACGTCTTCCGCTTCGTGCAGGCGGGCATGGAGGTCTCGGGCCTGCTGGGCAACCTCGCCTCGCAGATGGGCTACCAGCCGACGCTGGCCACCGAGCTCGCCGAGCTGCAGGAGCGGATCGCCAGCTCGGCGTCGGCGTCGATCACCTCGGTGCAGGCCGTTTACGTGCCGGCCGACGACTTCACCGACCCGGCGGTCGTGCACGTGTTCGGGCACCTCTCCGCCTCGGTCGTGCTGTCGCGCGAGCGCGCCGCGCAGGGCCTGTACCCGGCGATCGACCCGCTCCGTTCGACGTCCTCGCTGCTCAGCCCGGCGGTGGTCGGCGAGAGGCACGCCCGGGTCGCGCGGGAGGTCAGGGCCACGCTGGCCGCCTACGAGGACCTCAAGGACATCATCGCGATGCTCGGGCTCGAGGAGCTGAGCGAGGAGGACAAGCGCGTCGTGTCCCGCGCCCGGCGGCTCGAGCGCTACCTGACCCAGCCGTTCTACGTCACCCAGGAGTTCACCGGGATGCCGGGCGTCGCCGTCGGGCTCGCGCAGGTCCTCGACGACTGCGAGGCCATCCTCCGCGACGAGCTCGCCGACGTGCCCGAGTCGGCCCTGTACATGATCGGCTCGCTCTCCGACCTGGAGGCGGCGGCGTGAGGCTCCTGCTCTCCGTGCCGACGGGCGTCCTCGTCGACGCCCACGTGCTGAAGGTGACGGCCGAGTCGGACCGAGGCTCGTTCACCCTCCTGCCGCGGCACGCCGACGCGGCGCTGGAGCTCGTGCCCGGCCTGCTCTCGTACGTGAGCGAGGAGGGCGAGGAGGTGTTCGTGGCCGTGGACGAGGGCGTGCTCGTCAAGGCGGGCGACGACGTGCGCGTGGCGTGCCGGCGCGCCGTGGTGGCGGGCGCGCTCGAGCAGGCCGTGGCCGCGCTGGAGGAGCACATGAGGTCGCAGAGCGAGCACGAGAGGCGCGCGAGGACGGCGCTGCTGCGCCTCGAGGCCGAGGTCGTGAGGCGGCTGGGGGACCTGTGAGCGCGGGCGCCGCCCCTCGCGACGAGCAGCGCGACGACGCGCTGCTGGAGGCCGTGGCGCGGCGCCAGGCGCGGAAGGAGCGCGCGCGCCGCGAGGGCCGGCCCGGTCTCGCCAAGGCCCTCGGCACCAGCGGGATGATCGGCTGGTCGGTCGCGCTGCCGACGCTCGTAGGGATCGCCGTGGGGGTCTGGCTCGACAGGCGCTCGCCCGAGGGCGGGCCCTCGTGGACCCTGACGCTGATGGCCGTCGGCCTGCTGCTCGGCTGCGCGAACGCCTGGTACTGGGTGAAGAGGGAGTCCGAGGGTGACTGAGGCCCTGCTGCGCCTGGCCCTCGGGGCGCTCGCGGGCGCCGCCCTCGGCGCCGCGTTCTACGCCGGCCTGTGGGCCACCGTGAGGCGGGTGGCGTCGCGCGGGCCCTCGCGCGGGCTGCTCGTCCTCAGCTTCGCCGTGCGCGCCGCCCTGGCCGCCGCCGTGCTCACGCTCCTCGCCAGGCAGGGCGCGACCTACCTCGTGGGCGCCCTCGCCGGCTTCGCGGCCGCGCGGCCGCTCGTGACCCGGGCGGTCGTGGGCCGGACGGAAGCGGGCCGGGTCGCGGCGGCCACCCCCGGCGCGGGCAGGGAGGGCCGGGCGTGACCATCTCCCCCGACGAGGTCGTCTTCTTCACGCTCGGACCGCTGCGGGTCACCGCCACGCTCGTCTTCACCTGGGTCGTGATGGCGCTCCTGGTCGTCGCTTCGGCGCTCGTCGCGCGCGGCATGCGCGTCGAGCCGCCGCTGGGCCGCGGCCAGCTCGCGCTCGAGGCGGTCGTCGCGTTCGTCCTCGACCAGATCCGCGAGGTCACGAAGCAGGAACCGGAGCCCTACCTACCGTTCGCGGGCACGCTGTTCCTCTTCATCCTCACGTCGAACGTCCTCGGCGTCGTGCCGGGCTTCCAGTCGCCGACGGGCTCGCTGATGACCACGGGCGCCCTGGCCCTGGCGGTGTTCTTCGCCGTGCCGGCCTTCGGCATCTCGCGGCTCGGCCTGCGCCGCTACCTGCGCTCCTACCTCGAGCCGAACCCCCTGATGCTGCCGTTCACGGTCCTGGGCGAGGTGTCGCGGACGATCGCCCTGGCGATGCGCCTGTTCGGGAACGTCATGAGCAGCTCGATGATCGCCGCGGTCCTGCTGGCGGTGGCGCCGCTGGTGTTCCCGGCGCTGATGCAGGCCTTCGGGCTGTTCTTCGGCGTGCTGCACGCCTACATCTTCACGGTGCTCGCGCTCGTCTACGTCGCGTCCGGCGCGTCGCAGGCGGAGCGCCGGGCGGATGAAGGAGGGAACCGATGACCGAGCTCTCGTTGGTGGCCGTCGCCTCGATCGTCTCGGCGGGCCTCACGGTGGCGATCGGCGCCGGGCTGGCGGCGCTGGGCGAGGGCCGCGCCGCGGCGCAGGCGCTCCAGAGCCTGGCGCAGCAGCCGGACGAGGCGAACACCATCTCGCGGACGATGTTCATCGGCCTGGCGATGATCGAGACGAGCGCGATCTACTGCTTCGTCATCGCCTTGATCCTGATCTTCGCCAACCCGTTCTGGGGAGCGGTCTCGTGAGGCAGTAGCCGGCGATGGCCTTCGACGCGTTCACGCTGCTCGCCCAGCTCTTCAACTTCGCCCTCCTCGTCGTCCTCCTGCGCGTCTTCCTCTACCGGCCGGTGCTGGCCACGATGAGGCGGCGCGAGGAGCTGGCCGCCGCCGCCCTGAACGAGGCCGAGCGCCTGCGCGAGGAGGCGGAGGCGGAGCGGCGCGCCCTCGCCGAGGAGCGCGCCGCCGAGGAGCGCGAGCGGGCCGCGCGGCTGGCGGCGCTCGAGGAGGAGCTGGAGCGGCTGAGGAACGAGCGGCTGGGCGCCGTCGAGCGCGAGGCCGAGGAGGCGCGGGCGGCGCGGGCCGAGGCGCTGACCCAGGAGGTCGAGCGCGCCGTCGCCAGGCTGCGCCCCGAGCTCGCCCGGATCGTCCTCGACGAGGTCTCGCAGACCGTCGCCTGGCTCACGGGCGAGGTCGCCGAGCGGCTGGCGGTCCAGCGCTTCCTGCAGCGCCTGCGGGAGCTGCCGCCGGAGCGCCTCGCCGACCTGCGGCAGGCCGCCCGCCAGGGCGGCGCCAGGCTCGTGACGGCCCAGGCGCTCGACGACGACGCCGCGCTGGAGGCGCGGCGGGCCGTCGCCGACGCGCTCGGGGTCGAGAGGGTGGAGCTCGGCGCCGACCCGGCGCTCCTCCTGGGCGCGGTGCTCGAGGCCGGGGGCCTGCGGCTGGACGGCTCGGCGGCGGCGCGGCTCGAGGCGCTCGCCGAGCGCAGCGCGCGGGCGCTGGAGGACCTCGCCGCCGGGCGCAGGGAGGACGCGGCGTGAGCCGAGACCACGAGGCCCCGGGCGGCGGACCCCGCAGCCCCGAGGCCGGCGGGGCTGCCGAGCGGGCGATCGCGGCCGGCCTCGCGGCGCTCGAGCGGGCCCGCGCCGAGGCCCCTCGCGAGCTCGTGCTCGGCGAGGTCGGCACCGTCAGGGCCGTCTCCCACGGCGTCGCGCTGGTCACGGGCCTCCCCGGGGTCACCGCCGGTGAGACCGTGGCGTTCCGCGGCGGCGCCCTCGGCGTGGTGAGCGAGCTGCGCGAGGACGCGGTGGGCGTCGTCCTGCTGCGGGGCGCCCGCACGCTCGCCGCCGGGGCCTCCGCCTACCGCACCGGCCGCGTCCTCGACGTGCCCGTGGGGGACGGGCTGCTGGGCCGCGTGGTGGACGGCCTCGGCGAACCCATCGACGGCCGCGGCCCGCTGGAGGCGACGGCGCGGCTCCCGGTGGAGCGGCCCGCGACGCCGATCGTCGACCGGGCTCCCGTGTCGGTGCCGCTGCACACGGGCGTGAAGGTCGTGGACGCCCTCTTCCCCATCGGCCGCGGCCAACGCGAGCTGATCGTCGGCGACAGGCAGACCGGCAAGACGACGCTCGCGCTCACGGCCGTGCTGGCCCAGCGCGACACCGGCGTCCTGTGCGTCTACTGCTCGGTCGGCCGGCGCGGGGCGGAGGTGGCCCAGGTCGTGGACAGGCTCAGGCGCGCGGGCGCGATGGCCTACACGACGGTGGTGGTCGCCCCGGCCGAGGCCGAGCCGGGCATGCGTCAGGTCGCCCCCTTCGCCGCGATGAGCGTCGCCGAGGCGTGGATGGAGGCCGGCCGGCACGTGCTGGTGGTCCTCGACGACCTCGTGCAGCACGCGCGCGCCCACCGCGAGGTGTCGCTACTGCTGCGGCGCCCGCCCGGCCGCGAGGCCTACCCCGGCGACGTCTTCTACCTCCACGCCCGCCTGCTCGAGCGCGCCACGCAGCTCAGGCCCGAGCGCGGCGGCGGCTCGCTCACGGCGCTGCCCGTGGTCGAGACGCAGGAGCGCGACCTGGCGGCGTACATCCCCACCAACCTGATCTCGATAACCGACGGCCAGATCGTCCTCTCCGCCGAGCTGTTCCGCCGCGGCCAGCTGCCTGCCGTGGACGTCGGCCTGTCGGTGTCGCGGGTGGGCGGCAAGGCGCAGCTCCCCGCCTACCGCGCCGTGGCCGGCGGCGTGCGCCTCTCCTACGCGCAGTTCGAGGAGCTGGAGGAGTTCGCCCGGCTGGGCGCGGACCTCGACGAGTCGACGCGGCAGACGCTGGCGCGCGGCCGCCGCGTCAGGGAGGTCCTGAAGCAGGGCGCGCTCGAGACGGTCCCGGTGGCACGGCAGGTCGCGACGCTCCTCGCGGTGGACGAGGGCGTCTTCGACCAGGCGCCCGTCGAGGCGCTGAGGGCAATCGAGGCGGCCGTGTACCGCGAGCTGACGTTCCGCGCGCCCGAGCTCGCGAGGCGGGTAGAGGACGGCGAGACCCTGGGGAGCGCGGACCGGGCCGCCCTGCTGGAGCTCGCCCGGGAAGCGGTCGCGCGGGCGCTGGAGGGCTGAGGTGTCGAGCGGCGAACGCGTCAGGCGGCAGCTCGAGAGCGCCGAGAGCCTCGGGGCCGTGGTGCGCACGATGAAGACGCTGGCGTCGGTGCGCGTGCACCAGTACCGCCGCACGATGCGCGCCCTCGACGCGTCCACGCTCACGCTCGACCGCGCCGCCAGGGCCCTGCTCCACCTGCACCCCGAGCTGGCGGACCCCGAGCCCCTCCCTCCCGACGCCAGCGCGGCGCTGGTGGTGTTCGGCTCCGACAGGGGCCTGTGCGGCCCGTTCAACGACCGCATGGCGCGCGCCGCCGCGGCGCGGCTCGACGGCGACGCCGCCCGCGAGCGCACGCGCGTGGTGGCCATCGGGCGGAGGGTCGCCTCGCGCCTGCGGACCCTCGGGATCGAGCCCGCCGTGCGGCTGCCGGCGCCCAGCTCGCTGGCCACGGTCGAGGCCTCGATGGCGTCCCTGTTGGGCGTCGTCGACGCCTGGCGGGCGGAGGGAGCGGCGGAGCGCCTGCTGCTCGTCTACAGCCGGCCCGTCGGTGCCACGCGCTTCGAGCCGCGCACCGTCCAGGTGGTGCCCATCGACCCCGCCTGGCTGCGGAGCCTGCGCGACCGGCCGTGGCCGACGCGCCGCGTGCCGATGGAGCTCTCCGACCCGGCCCGGCTGGCGAAGGCCGTGATCCGCCAGCGCATGGCCCTGGCCATCGTGAAGGCGTTCGGCTCGTCGCTGGCGGCCGAGAACGCGGCGCGCCTCGCGGCCATGGAGGCGGCCTCGCGCAACGTCGAGGAGCGGCTGGCGCGCCTGCGGGCGGCCTACCACGGCGCCAGGCAGGCGGCCGTCACCGCCGAGCTCCTCGACGTGCAGGCCGCGGCGGAGGCCCTGGAGCTCGGCGCGCCCGCGCGGAGCGAGGGTCCGCCACGAGCGGCGACAGGTCGACGGCCTCGAGGTCGGCGCCCCTGACGCGCCGGAGGTCGCGGCGGGCGCAGTTCCGCAGGGGCCATGGGCGCATGCCAGGCGTTCTCCCGCGCGGCTTCCACGTGATTCTCCCGTAAGACCGGGAGGCGCATGCTAGGGCACGTGCGCAGCCTCCAGGCCCTCCTGGGCCCGCTCGCGGGGTCGCTGGCAGCCTTCCTCCTGTTCTGGCTCGTGTACAGGTCGCCGAACAGCGACCCTCACCTGGCTGCACCGCTCACCCACTTCTGGGTCGTCTCCCTCACCTCTGTGCTCGCCATGGCGCTGGCCGTGCTCGTCGGCGTCGCCGGCGCGCGGGCGCGCGACTCCCGCGTCGTCTACCTGGCCGGCGGCTTCGCCAGCATGGCGGGCTTCTTCGCGCTGCACGGCCTCTCCACGCCCGGCGTGATGCTGGGCGAGAACACCGTCGCGCCCGTCGCCTCGCAGCTCGCGCTCGTCGCCTTCGCGGCCGCGATGGTCGCCGCCGCCTACCTCCGGCCCGTCGAGCACAAGGGCTCCCTGCTCGCCCTCCTCGCCGCCTGGGTGGGGGCGATAGCCGCGTTCGACGCGGTCCTCATGGTCCGCCCCGACCTGGCGCGCTTCGTGCCGGTGCACTCCGCGCCGCTCAAGCACGCCGCGGCGGTGGTCGTCGTGGGCCTGCTCGCGCTGGCCGGGGCGCGGTTCCTCGAGGGCTACCGGCTCGCGCGCTCGACGGTCCACCTCGTGATGCTCCACGTCACGGGCTGGGTGATGGTCGCGCAGGCGATCATGACCATGGGCGAGACGTTCCGCCTGTCGTGGTGGCTCTACCACCTGGTGCTGCTGCTCGCCGTGACGGTGATGCTGGTGACGTTCGCGCGCCAGCTCCGCGCCGGGAAGCTGGCCTCCGACCTCAACGCGCTGCTCGACGACGACGCCGTGAGCCGCCTGGCGTACGGCCTGCGGCCGGAGGTGCGGGCGCTGGTGGTCGCGACGGAGGCGAAGGACCACTACACGGCCGGCCACATGCAGCGCGTCGCCGACCTGGCCGTGCGCGTGGGCCGGGCGATGGGCCTGCCGCCGGAGGAGCTGCACGCGCTGGCCCAGGCGGGCGTGATCCACGACGTCGGGAAGATCGAGGTGCCGGACGCGGTGCTGAACAAGCCGGGCCGCCTCGACCCTTATGAGCGCGCGCTGATCGAGCAGCACCCGGCGAACGGCGAGCGCATAGGGCGCACCTTGGGCATGAGCAGGCTGGAGCTCGAGGTGATCCGCCACCACCACGAGCGGTGGGACGGGAGCGGCTACCCCGACGGCCTGGCGGGCGAGGAGATACCGCTCCTGGCTCGGATACTCGCGGTCGCCGACGTCTACGACGCCGTCACGTCCGAGCGGGCCTACCGCCCCGCCTGGTCGCCCGAGGAGGCGCGAGCCCTGCTCGAGCGCGAGGCGGGCCGGTCGTTCGACCCGGAGGTCGTGGCGGCCGCGCTGGAGGTGCTCCGGAGCGAGCCGGAGGCCGAGCGCACCGGACAGCAGGAAGTGCGCCTCACCCTGGTCGCCGCCGACTGATGCCTGCGGGGCCGCGTTCCCGGTAGGCTCGTCCAGGCTCGCGAGGGCCGCCGCCGCGGCGAGCGCTCCGGTACCGCGTGCCACGGCGCCAGCCGGCGCCCGACGCGAGGGCCTCGGCCTGCGCCGCGATGGAGCGCCCGCCGACCGCCGCGGCCCCGCGGACGCACGAACGTAGGTGAGACCCCGCCCGTGAACCTCCTCGTCGGCCTCCTCCTCGCGCTCGTCTCCGCCTGCGCCTTCGGCACCTCCGGGGCGCTGGCCAAGGGGCTCCTCGTCGCCGGCTGGGCACCCGGCGCCGCCGTCGCCTGGCGCGTGTCCGTGGGCGCCCTGGCGCTGCTGGTGCCCGCGGCCCTCGCCATGCGCGGCCGCTGGGGGGCGCTCCGCACCGGCTGGCGCTCGGTGCTCCTCTTCGGCCTGGTGGCCGTCGCCGGCTGCCAGCTCGCCTACTTCCTCGCGGTCGAGCGCCTCACCGTCGCCGTGGCTCTGCTCCTCGAGTACAGCGGCGTGCTCCTGGTCGTCCTGTGGCACTGGCTCCGGCACGGCAGGCGCCCGCGGCCGCTCACGCTCGCGGGCACCGCCCTGGCCCTCGGCGGCCTGGCGCTGGTCCTCGACGTCTTCGGGTCGGTGCGGGTGGACCCGCTCGGCGTGATGTGGGGCCTGATCGCCGCCGCCGGCCTCGCGACCTACTTCGTCGTGTCGGAGGACGACAGCTCCGGCGTGCCGCCCCTCGCCCTGGCCACCGGCGGCCTCGCCGTGGGCGCGCTCGCCCTGCTCGCCGCGGGCGCGCTCGGCCTCCTCGACCTCACCTGGGTGCGGACCGAGGTCGAGCTCGCCGGCGCCGTGGTGCCCTGGTGGGCCACGGTGCTGGCGCTGGGCTTGTTCGCGGCCTCCTTCGCGTACGCCACGGGCATCGCCGGGGTGCGCCGGCTCGGGTCGAAGCTGGCCTCGTTCGTCGGGCTGTCGGAGGTCCTGTTCGCTGTCGCGTGGGCCTGGCTCCTGCTGGGCGAGGCGCCCGCGCCCGTGCAGCTCGTCGGCGGCGTGCTTGTGATGGCCGGGGTGTTCGTCGTCAGGCTCGACGAGGAGCCGCGCCGGGCCGAGGCGCCCGCCGCACCCGCCCGCCTGGGGAGCGCGCCGGGCGACTGACGTATGCTCCCGGTCGACGGGAGGCGAGCCATGAACGCGTTCGAGGCGCTGAGGGAGACGGCCCGCACCGCTCGCGAGCTGATGGGCACGAACGTCCTCTACGAGCCGCCTACCCGGTCACCCGTGACGTCGCCGGCGTACGGCCGGCTGCGCTCCGTGGTGGGCGGCCGCATGCTGCGCTTCGACTACCGCTGGAGCCTGCGCTCCCAGGCCCACGAGGGCACGATCCTCCTCGCCTGTGACGCGTCCGGACGCGCCACGGCGGCCTGGGGCGACAGCTGGCATCAGAACGCCGAGCTCATGTCGCTGAGCGGCGAGGCCGACGACCGCACGGTGGCCCTGAGCGGCACGTGGACGGTCGGCGACAGCCCGCCCTGGGGCTGGCGCATCGACCTCGGCCCGGCCGAGGACGGCGGCGTGACGATGGAGATGTGGGTGGTGACCCCCGAGGGCGAGGAGGCCCGCGCCGTCGAGATGAGCCTGGCCGGCTAGGGGACGGGCTCGGGCACCGCCGCCACGGCTACCCCGGCCTACGGCGAGCTGAGCCGCGTCTGGCGCGAGCGCATCGACCTCGCCTGGAAGCCGCGCAGGGCGGGTTCGCTCGCCGGCGCCTAGGCCAGCCCGAGCCGGCGCAGCGCGGCCCAGCCGTGGTCCTCGAAGGCCGCGTCGCCGTGCTCCCGCGCCCACACGACCGTCGAGAGGGCCCCGAGCGCCGAAAGGCGGCGGAGCGTCTCCTCCTCTTCGGCGCTGAGCTCGCGGCCGTAGCCGGCGAGGAACGCCTCGCGCAGCGCCGGGTCGCGCCGCCACTCGCCGTGCCACAGCCTCTCCAGGTCGGCCACGCGCAGGTCGGGGCGCGCGTGCTCGAGGTCGATGACCACCAGCGCGCCGTCGGCGGCGACGAGCCAGTTCCGCGCCGTGTAGTCGCGGTGGCAGCGCACGCGCGCCTCCTTCGAGAGCGCCGGCAGCGCCTCCGCCACGGCCGCCCGCACGTTCGCGACGACGGCCTCCGGCACCACGCCGCGCGAGCGCCGCGACCAGGCGTCGAGGCGCGAGGCGTACGCGTCGGAGAGCGGGACCGGGTCGACGTCGTCGTGAGGCAGGTCGTGCAGCGCGCGCAGGAACGCCCCGGCGCGCTCGCGCAGCCCCAGCTCCTCCCTGCGCCCCGGGCGCGCGCCCTCGAGCACGGCCCCCTCTTCCCAGCTCAGGACGAGCGCACGCGGGTGCTCGACCCTGTGGGCCAGCAACCGCGGTGTGCGCACCCCCGGCGCGCCGACCCACGCCCAGCCTCGCGCCGAGACGGGCGACCCGCCGCCCCCGGCCGCGAGAGCCGGGAGCCAGTCGCGGTAGGCGGTCAGCTCCTGGTCGAACTTCCGCCCCTGCCGGTGCGCCTTGACGGCGACGGTCGCGAGCGGCCCGGAGACGCGCCACACCTCCGACTCGCCGTGGTCCCACGAGGCGTCGCGGACCTCGCTCGGCTCGCCGACGATGGGCAGTGCCAGGTCGAGGAGCTCTCGCCGCACGGCGGCAGAGGCTATCACGCGCCCCGCGTACGGCTGAGACGCCGCCAACCGAGGACCGGGGGTACGCCGTGATCACGGGCTTCCCCCACGCGGTGCTCATCTGTCGCGACACCGATGCCTCGCGCGAGTCGTACGAGCGGGCCGGGTTCAGGAACCTGCGGGGTTACCAGGGTCTGTGATGGCTCGCTGAGACTACTTGGCTGCCGTCCCGTCCGAAGGCATACCAAGGTCTCGCTTGAGCGCGATCAGTTGGGTACGCACGTTCTCCAGGTCTGTGGGATCGGGTGCTCCGCCGCGTCCGAGGAAGTCCACGGTCGCCTGCGACTGACCTACGCGGAGCGCCGCATCGACAGTCTGCTGCCCGGTGCACTCCAGCGACTCCTCGGCGCTCTGCGCCCTCTGAAGGAGTCGCTCAGCCCGCTCTTGGTGCGCCTCCGCACTACCACGGTATACGTCGCGGCCGAACAAGACCCTCCTCAGTACCCTCCGGCTCGGAAACGGCTAGCGCGGTCCTACGCCGTTGGTACCACCAACAGCTTCCAGACGCCCGCAGTATGTGGGGCGGGTGGCACCGTTGCAAGCTCGGTTCACGAGGAGAACCCGTGGACCCCAGCGGTCTCTCGTGCCACTCCGGCCGCCGGCGGCCAGCCCCTCGGCTCCCCGAGGTAGCTCTCGTCCAGCGCGGCCACGGAGGGGCAGCCGAGGAGCTTCAGCGTGCGCTCGAGCTCGGTGCGGAGGATCTCCAGCACCTTCGCCACGCCCTCGCGGCCGGCCGCGCCCAGGCCGTAGGCGTACGCCCGGCCGACGAGCACGGCCTTGGCTCCCAGCGCCACGGCCTTGGCGACGTCGGCTCCCCGCCTCACGCCGCCGTCGAGCAGCACCTCGACCTCGTCGCCCACCTCCTCGAGCACCTCCGGCAGGACGTGGAGCGTAGCGGCCACGCCGTCGAGCTGCCTGCCGCCGTGGTTCGACACGACCACCGCGTCGGCGCCGGCGTCGACCGCCTTGCGCGCGTCGTCGGAGGTGTGCACGCCCTTCACGACGATCGGGCCGCCCCAGGCCTCCCTGATCCACTCGAGGTCGCGCCACGACACGGCGGCGGCGGCGAGCTGGGCGCCGATGTCTGCGTAGGGCATCGGCCCCTCGGGCAGGAGGATGTTCGGGAAGCTCATGGGCAGGCCGTCGCGCCAGAAGCCGAGGAGCCACCCGGGCTTCGCCAGCACCTGCGGCAGGAACGGCAGCACGTCGGGGAAGCGCCTGGCGATGAGCTGCGGCGAGCCGTTGCGGACGTCGCGCTCGCGCATGCCCGCCACCGGCGTGTCGATGGTGACGACGAGGGCCGAGTAGCCGCACGCCCTGGCGCGGTCGATGGCCTTCAGGGCCACCTCGCGCCCGCCGCACAGGTAGAGCTGGTACCAGCACGGGCCGGTGCTGGCCTCGCGCACCTCCTCCATGCGCGTGCCCGACAGCGTGGAGAGGGTGTAGACCGTGCCCGCCTCGCCCGCCGCCGCCGCGGCCTCGGCCTCCCCGCGCGGCCAGAACATGCGGCTCGAGCCGACCGGCGCGAGGATCACCGGCAGCGCCAGCTCGTGGCCGAGGACCGTCGTCCTGAGGTCTACCTGCGGGTGCACGACGGCGGAGCGGGGCCGCCACGTCAGCTCGGCGAACGCGGCCTCGTTGGCGCGGAGCGTGCGCTCGTCCTCGGCGCCGCCGTCGATGTAGTCGAACACCATGCGCGGCAGGCGACGCCGCGCCAGGCGGCGCAGGTCGGCGACGCTGACGACCGTGGGCGGCAGTCTGGGCAACGCCACGAGTATAGCGGGGCGCCGCGTGGCGCCCCGCTCCCCCCGCGAGCACGACCGTCCGGCGACGCGGGCCGGCGCGGCCGCCCGAAGGGCTGACGCCGCCGCCAGGCGGCGCGCTGCTACGCCGTCTGCCCGGCGTGCACCCCCTCGGCGACCTCCTCGACGAGCTTGCGCGCGAAGGCAGGCAGGTCGGCCGGCTGGCGGCTCGTCACCAGCCCCTGGTCCACGACGACCTCCTGGTCGAGCCACTCGCCGCCGGCGTTGACGATGTCGGTGCGGAGGCTCGGGTACGAGGTGAGCTGCCTGCCCTCCACGACCCCCGCCTCCACGAGGAGCCACGGTCCGTGGCAGATCGCCGCCACCGGCTTGCCCGCCTCGAAGAACGAGCGCACGAAGCGCACCGCGGCGTCGTTCAGCCGCAGCCTGTCGGCGCCGACGGTGCCGCCGGGGATCACCACCGCGTCGTAGTCGCTCTCCCTCGCGTCCTCGTAGGGCACGTCCACCTCATACTCCGCGCCGGGCTCGAGGTCGTGGTTGCGCGTCGTCGCCTTGCCGCTCTTCGGGCCCACGAGCACCGTCTCGGCGCCGGCCTCCAGCACCGCGCGCAGCGGCTCTACCAGCTCGACGTCCTCGGTGCCTTTCTCGGCGATCAGGAAGGCCACGGTCTTGCCCCTCAGGTCCTGCGGCATGTGCCACCTCCGTGGGCGCGAACCTAGGGGCGCGCGACATGAGGAGGGTGGAGCGCGGCCGCAGGCGGATGAGCGCCGCCGGACCCGAGCGCCTGGGCAACGCCGGACCCGAGCGCCTGGCCAACGCCGCGCGCGCCGGCGCAGGGGCCTTCGCGGCAGGGCGGCGGCCTGCGTCGCCGCCTGGGCGCGCCGGCCGCCTGGGCGTGCCGCCCGCCTACGCGGCCGAAGCGGTCGGCTCCGCCGGCTCCTCGGCCGGCAGCCAGCTCGCGGCGCCCGACCGCGACAGCCACTCGGCCACGGCCTCGGTGGCGTGCCGGTAGCCGATGGCGATCGTCTCCTCGTGCTGGTCGAACTCGAGGGACCTCACCGTGCTGGAGGGGTAGGTGACGACGAGGTCGGCGTAGCGCGCCGCCTCGTCGAGGAGCCGCTTGCTGGCCAGCGACGTGGCGCGCATCAGGGTGCCAAGGAGGCTCGGCGCCCTCACCTTCCGACCGATCGGCAGCACCTTCGACCGCAGCACGGCCCAGCCCGAGACGTCGTCGCCGAACGACATCCTCTCGGCGTCCGCACGGCCGCCGTAGGCGTTCGAGGCGATCACGGTGCCGGGCCCCAGGTGCTCGCGCAGCAGGTCGGCCGGCAGGTTGTTCATCACGCCGCCGTCGACCAGCACGTCGCCGCCCTCGGCCAGCACGGGCGTGAACACCCCCGGGATCGCGGCCGACGCCCTGACGGCGCGCCACATCGGGCCGCGGTCGTGGACGCGCAGCTCGGCGTAGGTGAGGCTGGCCGAGACGCAGGCGAAGGGGACCCAGAGGTCCTCGATGCGCCCCTCCTCGCCGTAGAGCGACCTGAGCGTCTCGTTGACCTTGCGCGACCGGGTCAGCGCCACCAGCGGCAGGGTCATGTCCATGAGCCGCTTGCGGTCGCCGAAGCGCTCGGCCAGGCGCCGCACCGCGACGACGTCCTGCGTGAGCGCGTAGGCGCCGCCGATCACGGCCCCCATCGACGTGCCGTAGACGACGTCGATCGGCACCTCGCGCTCCGCGAGCGCCTGGAGCAGGCCTATGTGAGCGTAGCCCCGGGCGCCGCCGCCAGACAGCGCCAGGCCGACGGCGCGCCCGGCGAGCCTCCGCGCCAGCCTGTCCAGGTCCCGCGGCTCGCCCAGGCGCACGTGGTGGTGGGCGCGCGGCCGCAGCGCGTCGAGCCAGCGGTCCGTGCCGCTGGGCAGCCTGGTGCCGTCAGGGTGGACGAGCGCCAGCTCCCAGGGGAGGTCGGGGCTCGCCCCCAGGGGCTCGAGGCGGGCGGCGTCCGGCTCGGCGGAGGCGTCGGCGACGAGCAGAGCCACGTCCACGAGCCTCAGGCAGCGCTCGGTCCATGGCGTCGTGCGCTCGTCGGCCAGCAGCACGACGTGCTCGTGCGCCCTGAGCTGCTCGTCGAGCCACATCGCGAGGGCCTGCGCCAGCGGGTCGTCGCTCGACACCTGCGCCACGCCCGCGCGGCCGAACCTGTCGTCGACGGCGCGGCTAGAGAGCACCAGCGTCCGGCCCCAACCGCGCAGGCGCTCGGCCACCGCCGCCGTGAGCGCGTTCACCGGCGCCCCCTCGGAGGCGCCGACGAGCGCGACCCTGGCGCCGACGGTGCCGTCGACCCCGGCGCGCACGACGCCGTCGAGCAGGTCGGCGGCGAGGCGCGACACGAAGAGCGGGTTCGCCCCGACGACCTTCGCCGGCAGCCCCACCACGTCGGTCTCGCGGGCGGCGAAGACGTCGTGGCCGCGCACGCCGTCTCCCACCACGGCCGACTCGCCGACCACGGCGCCGCGCCCGGCCACGCGCACGCGCTCGCCGGAAGCCTCCCTGACCTCCAGGCAGCCGGAGACGACGAGGTAGACCTCGGACGCCGGCTCGCCGCGGCGGTACAGCGCCTCGCCCCGCACCAGGCGGCGCCACCTCGCGAGCGCCTGCCACTGGGCGACCTCGGCGTCGGTGCTGGCCCCGAACCTGTCGGCGAGCAGCGGCGCGAGCTGCGCCCGCTCGAGCCGCGGCCGCGCGACCTCGTGGACCGCCGCCAGGAGCGAGGGGTGGGTCGCCGCGAGGCGCTCGAACTCGGCCCTGGCCAGGCGCCACACCTTGGCGCCCCCGCGCCCGGCGGCGACGTCGGCGCTGCGCTCCGGCACCGAGATCAGGGCCATCTCGCCGACGACGGCGCCGGGCTTCAGCCTGTCTACGACGGCACCCCCCACCTCGACGGTCAGCTCGCCGGCGGCGAGCAGGCACATGAACTCGCCGACCTCGCCGCGGCGCATCAGATGCTCGCCCGGTGCGAGCTCGACCGGCGTGAAGCGCTCGGCCAGGGCGTCGAGGTCAGCGCCTGAGAGGCCGGCGAAGATCGGCACGGTGGATAGGAGCTGACGGAGGTCCAGCGACGCGTCTGGCATTCGGACTCCTCGACCTATGACTGAGGACGGCGCCAACTTAGCAGCCGGACGGCCCCCGCCCGCGTGCGTTAGCCTGGCCGGATGGAAGAGAAGCTGACGGCCTCGGAGGCCAGGCGCCTGTTCCTGCACGCCCAGGGCCTGGCGCGCAGGCGCCCCTCCGGCACCGTCTCGGCGCGGCGGTTCCGGGAGTACCTGCAGCGGCAGGGCGTGCTGCAGCTCGACAGCGTGAACGTCCTGGCGCGGGCGCACTACCTGCCCATCTACTCGCGCTTCGGCCCTTACGACCGTGCCGCTCTCGACGCCTACCTGTGGTCGTCAGGCGAGACCTTCGAGCACTGGGGCCACGAGGCGTCGGTGATGCCCCGCGACCTGCTGCCCTCGCTGCGCTTCCGCATGGAAGACAACCGCGAGCGGTGGATGGGCTGGTTCGAGAGGCGGCGCGACCGCTACCGGCCGGAGCTCCTCGACGCCGTGGAGCGCGCCGTGCACGAGCGCGGCCCCGTCACGGCCAAGGACCTGCAGCACCTCGAGGAGGAGAGGGGCCGTCGCCGCGGGAGCTGGTGGGACTGGAGCCTGACCAAGGAGGCGCTCGAGTTCCTCTTCTTCACCGGGCGCGCCGCCGTGGCCGGCAGGCCGAACTTCCAGCGCCTGTACGACGCCCCGCTGAAGGTGTGGGGCGAGCACGCCTGCCTCCCCGCCAAGCCGAGGCAGGAGGCGCAGCAGGAGCTCTTCGACAGGGCGCTGGCAGCGACGTGGATCGGCACCGTCGCCGACCTGGCCGACCACTTCCGCATCAAGGTCACCGAGGCCAAGCCGCTCGCGCGGTCGGCCGTGGAGCGCGGCCTGGCGCGCTGGGTGCGGGTGGAGGGCTGGAGGGAGAGGGCGCTCCTGTACGTCGGCGCCGAGGACCCCGGTCGCGCCACGGGCGCGGCGCTGCTCTCGCCGTTCGACCCGGCGTGCTGGTACCGCGACCGGCTGCTGCGGATGTTCGGCATGGACTACCGCATCGAGATCTACACGCCGGCGCACAAGCGCGTGTACGGCTACTACACGCTGCCCTTCCTGCTCGGCGACCAGATGGTCGCGCGCGTCGACCTCAAGGCCGAGCGCAGGGCGCGCGAGCTGCGCGTGCTGACGGCGTGGGCCGAGCCGGCGCCGGCGCCCGGCGCCCGCAAGCGCCCCGAGAGCGAGGTCGCGGCGGCGCTGGCCCGCGAGCTGCGCCTCATGGCCGAGTGGCTCGGCCTCTCGTCGGTGGTCGCCGAGCCGAAGGGCACGCTGGCGCCGGCCCTGGCGCGCGAGGTCGCGGCCGTGGGGGCCGCGTGAGCGCCGCGGTGCCAGCCGCGGGAGGCGCGGCGTGAGCGCCGCCGTGAGCCCGGCCGTCGAGCGCAACCGCCGTGTGCTGAGGGCCCGCGACGAGATGGACAGGCTCTACCGCGAGGCGCTCGGCGTCGAGCGCCTCGCCGCGCTGGCCGGCATGTCGGAGGCGCACTTCATCAGGACCTTCAAGGAGGTCTTCGGCGAGACGCCGCACCGCTACCTCCAGCGCCGCCGCGTCGAGCGTGCGATGTACCTGCTGCGCGAGCGGAGGCTGAGCGTGACCGACGCCTGCTTCGACGTCGGCTTCAACAGCCTCGGCACCTTCAGCCGCACGTTCAAGGAGATCGTCGGCGTCTCCCCCGCAGAGTACAGGCGGGCGAAGCGGCCGGCGCCGGTGCCGACGTGCTTCATCAGCTCGTGGACGCGGCCCAGCAGTTTCGGAGAAGCGCCGCGGAGCGCCGGCGCCTACAGTGGCCGCACGGCCGCAGGGGACGTAGCAGGGAGCCCCGAGGCCACGGAGGCGGACCGATGATCAAGGGCATCAACATCTCCCACGTGTGGGTCTTCGACCAGGACGAGGCGCTCGACTTCTACGTGGGCAAGCTCGGCCTCGAGGTCTCGGCCGACGTCGACCTCGGCCCCATGCGGTGGCTCACCGTCAGGCCGAAGGACCAGCCCGACCGGGAGGTCCTCCTCGAGCTCGTGGCGCCGCCCAGCGTCGACCCCGACGCCGCCGAGAAGATCCGCGAGCTGGTGGCGAAGGGCGCGTCTGGCTTCGCGGTCGGCTTCGTGACCGACGACGCCCGCGCCGCCTGCGAGGACCTGCGGGCCAAGGGCGTGACGATCCGCGAGGAGCCCGAGGACCGCCCGTACGGCGTCGACTTCGCGGTCCGCGACCCGTTCGGCAACCACATCCGCATCGTCGAACCGCGGCCGTTCCAGATGCCGGACGACTGGCAGGGCACCGTCGCCGAGAGGGCCTGACCGCCGCCCCGGCCGAGCCCGCACCTGCCCGGGGCGTACCCTCGCCCTCGACCTCTCCTCCGGTATCTCGCTCCCGAGATACTGGAGGAGCTCGTCCCAAGGCGCACGAGCGCCGTCCCGGACGGCGGTCACGGCCTGTCTCGCGTCTGCGACGGTAGCCCGCTAGCGGGATACTGCAGGACCGCGGCGAGCGGGAGCTGGGACGACGGGGAAGGCCGGCGGCCCCCGAGCCCGTACCATGTGCCCATGAGGCGCGACGAGCCGCGCGACCTGCCCGAGCACGTCGCGCACAACCGCGAGTACTGGGACACGAACGCCGACTGGTGGGCGGAGCCCGGCGCCCGCGCCTGGGAGCGGGCCGAGCCGGCGTGGGGCATCTGGGGGGTCCCCGAGAGCGAGCTGGGCCTGCTGCCCGAGGACATGACGGGCATGGACGCCGTCGAGCTCGGCTGCGGCACCGCCTACGTCTCGGCCTGGATGGCGCGGCGCGGGGCGCGCGTAACCGGCATCGACAACTCGGCGAGGCAGCTCGAGACCGCGCGCAGGCTGGCAGCGCGGCACGGCCTCGACCTCACGCTCGTGCACGGCAACGCCGAGGCCACGCCCTTCGCGAGCGAGAGCTTCGACTTCGCGATCAGCGAGTACGGCGCGGCGATCTGGTGCGACCCGTACGCCTGGGTCCCCGAGGCGCACCGCATCCTGCGGCCGGGCGGGCGGCTGGTGTTCCTCGGCAACCACCCGCTGCTGGCGGCGTGCACGCCCCTGAGCGGCGGCGACATCGGCTACGTCCTGGAGCGCGACTACCTCTCGCTCCACCGCCTCGATTACCGCGACCTGCCGCAGGACCCGGGTGGCGTCGAGTTCAACCTGCCCGTCTCCGGCTGGCTGGCGCTGTTCGCGCGCGTCGGCTTCGAGGTCGAGGGGATGCTCGAGCCCAGGGCGCCGGAGGACGCCTCAGGCGCGCCGTTCGGCGTGCCGGCCGAGTGGGCGAGGCGCTTCCCCTCCGAGCAGGTCTGGAAGCTCCGCAAGCGCTAGCCGCCGTCGGGCCCGTGACGGGCATCAGCGGGCCTAGCGCGGCACGAAGCTGTCGGTCGTGGCGCTCATGTGCTCCCAGCCCAGCCTGGCGAGCTCGCGCAGGACGTCCATGTCGACGTCGGCGAGCTTGTTCACGTAGACGCACGAGGCGCCCTGCCGGTGCTTGCCCAGGCGCTCGAGGAGCCCCTGCGAGCCAGGCGCCGAGTTGAAGCCGTAGAGCACGAGGTTCGCCTTCCGAGGCGCGAAGCCCAGCCTCATCACGTCGCCCTCGCGGCCCGAGGCGTGCCGGTAGCGGTGGTCGCCGAAGCCGACGATCCCGTACGTCCACACGACCGGCTCCTCGCCGGTCGCCTCGCGGAGCGTCCGCACCAGCGCCTCCGCGTCGGCGCGCCGCCTGGGGTCCTCGATTCCGGCGAGGAACCCGTCGATCGGCTGGTCGGTGGGGACGAGCTTCAGCTCGGCTTTCCTCTTCGCGGCCATGCGCCAGTATGCGGCACCGGGTCGCCATGGGCCGCTTCGAGGCCTCCCTTCTCACCCGGACATGGCCCGCCTTCACATGCCGGCCCCTAGCGTGCCGGCACGGAGGGAGGGCGTCATGAACGAGTCGGCCGCTGACGAACGCCTGACAGCGAGGGTCGCAGACGAGGAGCGCTTCGACGACGACCTGAGCGAGGAGCTGGAGGAGGACCTGCTCGAGGAGACGGGCCTGGACGCCGCCGTGCCCCTGTTCCCGGAGGCCGCCGAGGCGACGGACGGCCTCGTGGGCCTCACCCCCGACGCCCTGCCGCGCTCCCCGAACGAGGACATGAGCAACCTCGCCTCTCCCCGCTCCGACGAGGACATGCCGCGCCTCTCGGACGACGACGACCTCGACCCGTCCGGCAGCGTCTCGTTCCGCCCGCACATGCGGGGCGTCTACGAGGCGATGGCGCGGCGCGACGACATCGCCCGCAGGGTCGAGGAGCTGCTCGTCGAGGTCCAGGAGTGGGCCGAGGAGGACGGCTCCGAGGAGGCGATGGCGGTCCTGGAGGCGCTGGAGGACGTCGCCGACATCCTCGGGGAGCCGCCGGAGGCCTCCGACACCTGATACCTTGGCCTCGTCAGTCCCTTCTGGCGAGGTGAGACCATGGCCGAGCAGCAGCCCCACCCCTGGCTCCGGGGACCGGTGGAGGGCGTCCCGCGCGAGCTCCAGCCCGTCGCGCACGCGCTGATCCAGACGCGCGAGGAGGTCGACGAGTTCACGGCGGGCTTCCCCGACGCGCTGCTGTGGGAGCCGGTCGCGGGCCTGGCGCCGGTGGGGTTCCACCTCAAGCACATCGCCGGCGTGATCGACAGGCTGTTCGGCCAGGCCCAGCTGGGGACGGTCACGGAGGAGATGCGCAGCGCCGCCGAGGTCGAGCGCGCCGACGGCCAGCCGGCCGGCGCCACGACCGCCGACCTCGTGCGGGGTGTCCACGAGGCGATCGACAGGGCGCTGGACCAGCTCAGGGCCACCGACCCCGCGACCCTCTACGACCTCAGGCCGGTGGGCGCGCGGAAGCTGCCCTCCACGGTGGCCGGCCTGCTGTTCCATGCCGCCGAGCACGCGCAGCGGCACTGCGGCCAGCTCCTCGTGACGGTCCGCGTCCTGCGCGAGCGCGCCGGGGACTGAGGGACGGCGGGCGGGGGCCCAGCGGCCGGACCCCCTACTCCTCCCCGAAGAACCGCCTCCTGGCGCGCTCGTCGCTGGGCCCGTCGGGGCCCAGGCCGACGACGTCGGGTGCGCGGGTCGGGTCGGCGACGAGGAGCGGCAGAGCACGCTCCCGCAGCGCGTCGGCCTCCGGGCCCGGCGTCCTGAACACGGCGGTGAGCCAGCCCGTCTGGCGCCGCAGGGAGCCCCAGTACTCCTCGTGCCGCTCGGCGTAGTGGCGTGCTGCGGCGCCGAGGTCGGCGGCCGCCAGGAGGGCATCGGCGAGCGTACGGACGTCGCGCCAGGCGAGCGCGAGGCCGCAGCCCCAGTTCGGGTCACTGGTGGCCGCCGCGTCGCCCACCAGCGCCACGCCGTCGCGGTAGGGGAACGCCGCCCACGACTCGGCGCCCGAGAACTCCGCCAGGGGCCCGGCCAGGCGCGCGCCGTCGAACCAGTCGGCGGGGGCGCCCGCGGCCGCGGCCGTCGCGACGAAGGCCGGCAGCGCCGCCGCGCCGCTGAGGCCGCGCCGGCCCGTCGCCACGTGGTAGCCGGCGTAGACGCGGTGGCGGCCGCCCCCCACGGCCACGGCCATGCCCAGCTCGCCGCCCTGGGGACGCATGAACACGTGCGCCGAGTCGTCTGGTATGCCCGCCCCCTCCAGCAACGCGCCGGCCAGCACGAGCGCCTCGGGACCGCGCTCGACCGCGAAGCCGCCCGTGCGCCTCACGACCGAGTCGCGCCCGTCCGCGCCCACCACCAGCCCGGCCTCGTACCTGCGCTCGCGGCGCTCCCGGCCCTCGCGCGCCACCGCCGCCGGCCTCGGCCCCGGCTCGACGCCCACCACGGCGGCGTCGCGCACGACCTCGGCGCCCGCCGCGGCCGCGGCCGCGAGGAGGAGCTCCTGCGCCTCGGGGTGCTGGAAGCTCAGGACCGGCTCGCCGGACGGCGTCGACGCCCGCAGCTCCCGCCGCCGGGTCGGTAGCGGCGCGATCGTCGTCGACCAGGCCTCGACCTCCGTCACCGCCGGGGCGAGGTGCTCGACGAGCCCCAGCCTCCGCCCCTCCGCCACGCCCCACGGGTAGACGAGCTCGCCGCGCACGCGGTCGCGGAACTCGCGCTCCCGCTCCAGGACCAGCACCCGCAGGCCGCCGCGGGCCAGCGCCAGGGCCAGGGAGGCGCCGGCGAACCCGCCTCCTACGACGAGGACGTCAGGTCCAGGCACGGACAAGGTGTAGCACGGCCGCCGACGCGGGTAAGCTCGCGGGCCTCGCACGGCCCCGGAGCGCCGATGCGGCAGCCGCCCCGGCGAGCCACGGGAAGGCGCCCGCGCCGTCCCCGGCACGGACGCCTCGACCTGCCGCCGCGGCGCTGGCCGCGCCGCCGCTGGTCAGTACCTGTCCCTGTCGGTGGGCAGGTCGGGCTCGATGCGGTCGTCCTCGGTCCGCACCGTCGTCGCCGGGCCTTCGCGGAAGGCGGCGCGCTCGGCCTCGCCCACGGCGCGGTCGCGCTGCGCGTCGGCGGTCGGGCGATGGGCGGGGTCGTGCCAGCCCGCCGCCACCGCGCCGCTCTCTGCCAGGTCCTTGAAGCGCTTGAGGTCGCCGCGCATGCGGCCGTTCACGAGGCCGAGGGCCGTGCCCACGTTCTCGACGAAGCCCTCGGGCTCGTACTCGACGTGCAGGTGCACGCGCGACTTGTACTCGTCCAGCTTCTCGAACCTGACCACGCCGGCGTTCCTGGCGCCGACGACGCTCTCCCAGGCGATGCGGGTGTCCGGCTCGTCGGCCACCACGCGCGCCTCCCACTCCTCCTCGCGACCGCCGATGTTCGCGCGCCAGTAGAGGCGGTCGGGACCCTCGCGGCGCACCTCCTCGACGCCTTCCATGAAGGCCGGGAAGCGCTCGAACTGCCTGAACAGGGCGTAGGCCTCGCTCACCGGCACGTTCACGTCGATCGACTCGTCGAATGCAGCCATGGTGGAACTCCTCTCGAGGGGCGATCGTAGGGACCGGCGAGATGGGAAACGTCCGCCTCGTCTGAGAGCCTGCCGATGCCGACGGGCCTCTCGCGGCCCGGTCCGCCCCTCACCCGCCTCTAACGAGGCCCGCGGCAGGGAGGCGCATAGTCGGGCGCAGGAGAGCACCCGCGCCCTGCGAAGGAGGCTGACCGTGGCACCTGGCGAGGACCGCACGGCACCGAGCGACCGCGCCGGCGTGCGTCCGCCCGACGAGGAGCCGCCGCGGCTGCCCGAGCCGCCCGAGGTCGAGAGGCGCATCCGCCTCGTCCCGGCGCAGGTCGCCGGGCTCGTGATGGTCGGCCTGCTGCCCGTGCTGTCGTTCTTCGGCCTGTTCGGGATCGGCACGGGCCAGGCGGAGGACCGCGGCGAGCTCGTGGCGGTGCGGGTCGAGCACCCGACCGTCCACAGGCTCAAGGTCCGGCGCTCCCTCGACCTCCTCGTGACCAACGTCTCCGACGCGGAGCTGCCGGCGGTCGAGCTGCGGGTCCCGCGCGCGTACGTCGAGGCGTTCTCCGACGTGGCGTTCACCCCCGAGCCCGACGCGGTCGCGCGGGACGCCTACGTCTTCGTCCTCGCCGGCATCGCCCCCGGCGAGACAAGGTCCGTGGCCGGGGAGATGCAGGCGAACGACTACTGGCGCCACGACGCCGCGGTCGTCTGGCGCGTGCTGGATGCGGCCGGCGGGGCGGTCGAGGCGGGCGAGCTCGCCATCGCCACGTTCGTGTGGCCGTGAGGAGGCCCCCGTGGAGAGCGTGATCCGCGTAGCGATCGTCTACCTGTTCGTGCTGTTCGCGCTGAGGCTGCTCGGCAAGAGGGAGTTCGGCGACCTCTCGCCCATGGAGTTCGTGATGCTGATGCTGATCCCCGACATCGTCGCGCAGGGGATCCTCAACGAGGACTACTCGCTCACGAACGCGCTCGTGGCGGTGAGCACGATCATGCTGCTGGTCGTGCTCACCTCGATGCTCACGCACGTGAACCGGCGCGCGGGGCTGGCGGTGAGCCCGCGGCCGACCGTGCTCCTCTTCGACGGGGACCTCTACACCTCGAACCTCGACAGGGAGCGCGTCTCGCCCGACGAGATCCTGCAGGTCGCGCGCGAGTCAGGTCTCGAGACCCTCGACCAGGTGAGGTGGGCGATCCTCCAGTCGGACGGCAGGATCGCGATCGTCCCGAAGCCGCGCGAGGGGTAGCCGCCGGCGAGGAGACGGAGCGCCGCGCCGCGTCCGCCGACGCTCGGTCGGCGCGGACGACCCGCCACCGCGCCGCCGGCGCTATACGCTGCCAGCCATGGACATCGCAGGCGGACAGATCCATGCTCCCGAGGTGAAGGCGCGGGCCGGGGCGCCGCTGGAGAGCGCCAAGGCCGTCACCGTCATGGTGCACGGCCGCGGCGACAGCGCCCACGGCATCCTCGGCCTGGCGAGCGTCGTGAACGCGCCGGGGGTGGCGTTCCTCGCCCCCGAGGCGCACCTCAACGTCTGGTACCCGCACACGTTCCTGGCACCGCCGGAGCGGAACGAGCCCTGGCTCTCCTCGGCGCTGGCGGCGATCGACGCGGTCGTGCGCACGGCCATGGAGGCCGGCGTGCCGCGCGAGCGGGTCGTGCTCCTGGGCTTCTCGCAGGGCGCTTGCCTGGTGTCCGAGTACGCGGCCAGACAGGGCGGGAGGTTCGGCGGCGTCGTCGCCCTCTCCGGCGGGCTCATCGGGGACCGGGTCGACCGCGGCCGCTACGCCGCGTCGCTCGACGGCACTCCCGCGCTGTTCGGCTGCAGCGACGTCGACCCGTACATCCCCGTGGAGCGCGTCCACGAGTCGGCCGCGCTGTACAGGGAGCTCGGCGCCGCCGTGGACGAGCGGATCTACCCGGGCTTCACGCATTCGGTGAACCAGGACGAGGTCGATCGGTGGCAGGAGCTGCTCGATGACCTAACATCGGGCCCATGACCATGGTCGCGCGGACCGCACCGCTCGCGCTGGCCCTCGCGCTCGGCGCCGCGGCGGCGCTGGCGCAGCCGGCGCCCGGAGGAGAGACGATGCAAGCCCAAGCGGACCTGCCCGTCACACGCGTGGTCCTGTTCACCAGCGGCGTCGCCTACTTCGAGCACGAGGGCACCGTCGTCGGCGACCAGGCGTTCGAGCTCAGCGTGCCGCCGTCGGAGATGGACGACATGCTGCAGACGCTGGTGCTGCAGGACCTGGACGGCGGCCGGGTCGAGCCCGTCACCTACGACTCGCGCGACCCGCTGGGCCGCATCCTGGCCGGGTACTCGATCGACCTGTCGGGCTCCCCGACCCTGGCCCAGGTACTCGCCCAGCTCAGGGGCGAGGTCGTGCACCTCGAGGCGTCGCGGCCCCTCAGCGGCGCGATCGTCTCGGTCGAACGAGTGGAAGTGCCCGAGGACGCCCCGCGGACCTACCTCACGCTCGCCACCGCGGCGGGCCTCACCCGCGTCGACCTCGCCCAGGTCACCAGCGTCCGGCTCGACGACCCGGAGCTCCAGGCCGAGCTCGACGAGGCGCTGGCGGCCGTGGCGAGGCACCGCGCGGCGGAGGCCACGACGCTGCGGCTGGCCTTCTCCGGCGAGGGCGAGCGGCGCGTGCGCGTGGGCTACGTGCGCGAGATGCCGGTGTGGAAGAGCACCTACCGCATCGTCGTGAACGACGACGGCACGGCGCTCCTGCAGGGCTGGGCGATCTTCGACAACCCCACGGACCTCGACCTCGAGGACGTGCGCGTCTCGTTCGTCGCCGGCCAGCCGGCGGCGTTCGTGACCGCGCTGTACGACCCCGTCTACGCCGACCGCTTCCGCGTCGAGCCGCCCACCGCCGCCGAGGTGCGGCCGCGCGCCGACGCGGGCGTGCTGGGCCGCGCCGCTCCCCCGCCGGCGGCAGCGGCGCCGTCGTTCGCCCCGCAGGCCATGGAGGCGGCCGACCTCGCGGCCGGCGTCGCGGCGATGGCCGAGGGCGCGCGGAGCGGCGCGACGTTCGCCTACCACGTGAGCACGCCGGTGAGCGTGGGCCGTCACCAGTCGGTGATGGTCCCGATCGTGCAGACGACCGTGGCGGCGACGCGCCTGTCGCACTACGACCAACGCGTGCACGAGGGCCACCCGCTGGCGGCCGTGCTCCTCGTGAACGACACCGGCCTGCACCTGGCCGCCGGGACCGTGACCGTCTACGACGGGAACGGCTTCGCCGGGAACGCGCTCCTCGCCGACCTGGTGCCGGGCGACTCGCGCGTCCTCACCTACGCCGTCGACCTCGAGGTGGCGGCCGAGGTCGAGGGCTCCAGCCAGCCCGAGCGCGTCGTGGCGGCGCGCCTCGTGCGCGGCCTGCTGGAGACCGAGTCGCGCCAGCGCCTGACCAGGACCGTGCGCCTCACGCCACGCACCGACGAGGAGAGGCTCGTGCTCGTCGACCTGCCACGGGTCCAGGGCTACGACGTCGTGTCCCCGGCGCCCGCGCCGCAGCTCACGCCCGACGCGCTCCGGTTCGGCGTCGTGCTGAACGACTCGGGCGGCGACGCGGCCCCCGAGGGCTTGCCCGTGCAGCTCCGCTGCCCGCCCACCGAGACGGCCGAGGCCTGCGAGCTCGAGGTCGTGCTCGAGCGCGTCACGCGCCGCTCGGTGTCGCTCCTCGACGTCTCGCCCGACGTCGTCGCCGTCTACCTCGAGGACCTCGAGCTCGACGACCGGACCCGCTCCGTGCTCGGGGACGTGATGGCCCTGCAGCGCGAGGCCGCGCAGCTCGCGGAGGAGGTCTCCGCCCGCGAGGAGCGCGTCGCCGCGATCGCCAGGGACCAGGAGCGCGTGCGCGCGAACATGCAGGGTCTCGACAGGGACTCGAGCCTCTACCGGCGCTACGTCGCCGACCTCGAGGCGCAGGAGGACGAGCTCGACAGGCTCGAGGGCGAGGTGGCCGAGCTGAGGCAGCGGTTCCAGGACGCGCAGCGGCGGCTGCAGGACCTGATCGCCGCCCTGGGCGGCTGAGGCGAGTCGCACGGGCGGCCGCGCGCTCGCCCCGGCTAGAGGAGGCGCGTCCCGCCGTCCGCGAAGCGGAACCTCACCTCGCGCAGGCCCTGCAGGGCGGCCCTGACCTCGTCCTGCTGGCCGTCGGGGCAGCAGACCAGCGCGTAGGCGCCCACCTTGCCGCCGGGGAACTGCACCGTGGCGCCCAGCGCGGTCACCGCCCGCGACACGGCGGTGACGAGGTCGTCGACGAACACGCCGGGGAGGAGCTGCTTCAGACGCTGCTGCTCGCCGATCGCCCGCGCCAGCGCGGGCAGGTCGCCGCGCTCGAACGCCTCCGCGGTCCGCTGAGCGAGCGCCTTCATCTCGTGCAGGACGTCGAGCGCCCCCTCGATCTCGTCGGCGAGTCGCCTCAGGCTCGCCTTCGTCGACGCGGCGCGGCCCGTCTCGAAGTACAGGAGCGAGCGCTCGAAGCGCTCGAGGAAGCCCTCCGGCGGGCACAGGCGCCGCGCGGTCACGTCGGCGCCCCGGTACTCGAGGTGCAGCAGGCCGCCGCGGGCGCAGACGTGCGGGTCGTGGTAGCCCGACGCGCCGCCGAGGCGCTCGACCTCTACGTGCGCGGCGTCGGCGGCGACCTCCTCGGGGCTAGGCCTCTGACCCATCGCGGCCCGCAGCGCGTGGACGATGCCGACGGTTGCCGCCCCGGAGGCCCCGAGGCCGCCGTGGTCGCGGGCGTCGACCGTCACCTCGAGCTCGAGCGGCGTGCCCTCGTAGCCGACCTGCAGCGCCGACTCGCGCACGAGGTCGACCCCCAGCGCGGCCAGCTCCGGCGCCTCGTGGACGCGGTCGCCCCACGCGACGCGCCAGCGGCCGTCCGCTGAAGGCCGAGCCGTCACGGTGACGCCGCGGTCGACGGTGGCGCTGACCGTCGCGCCGCCGAAGCGCGCGGCGTACTCCTTCACGTCGGTGAGCCCGCCCGCGAACGGCACCCGCAGCGGCGTGAACGTCCTCACCATCGCGTCACGCCGGCTGGGCCGCCGCCAGCTCGAGCACGCGGCGCACGACGTTCCTGACGTTCTCCTCCGGGCTCGGCAGCGTGCCGCCCAGGTGCACCCACTCCTCCGCCAGCACGTAGCCGCACGCGGCGCCGGCGTCGATGGCCCGCTGCAGGTTCGGGAGGACGCGCACCTCGCCGCCCTCCGCGGCGACCTCACCGATGCGCGCCAGCACGTCCGGCGAGAGCCGCCACAGGCCGATGTCGTAGAGCGGCCCCGCGCCGTGCCACACCCGAGTGACGCGCTCGCCCTCGACCGTGGCCCTGATCGCCGCGGGCTCGTCGGGGTGCCCGGGGCCCAGCGTGACCACGTTCGGGGCCGGGTGCTCGGCCACGGCGCGGAACATCGGCGCGGTCACGAAGAGGTCGGCCTGCCAGGCGACCAGCGCGCCCGCCGGCCTCAGCGCGTCCGTCGCCAGGCTGAGCGCGTGGCCGGTGCCGCGGCGCTGCTCCTGCGTGACGTAGACGATCTCGAGGCCCTCGAACGAGCGGCCGAAGTACGCGCGGACCTGCTCCTGTAGGTAGCCCACGACGAGGGCGAGGCGGTCGCGTCCAGGGACGGCGACGCCGCTCGCGAGGAGCTGCGAGAGCGTGTGCTCGAGGAACGGCTTGAGGCCTACCGGGTACATGCACTTCTGCAGGTAGACGCCGAGGCGCCCCAGGCGCGTGCCGTGCCCGGCCGCGAGGCAGACGAGTTCCACCAGCGAAAGGTAACACCCGCGCGGCGGCAGGCAGCGACGGCGCCCCGGAGGGCGGGAAGCGCTAGAGTCAGGACCGTCTGGAAAGTCGCGCGGTCCCCGCGCCGGGCCGCTCAGGAGGTCTCGCCCAGCATGGTCGCTCGCGCGTTCTCACCGTCACGCTCGGGACGCCCGCCGCGCGGGGAGGCGAGCGGGCGTTGACGGCGACGGCGCGACCGCAGGTCAGGACCCTCAGGCCGCCCCTGGACGACGTCGTCGCCGGCCTGACGGTCGCGCTCGTCCTCGTGCCGCAGGCGCTCGCCTACGCCGCCCTCGCCGGCCTCCCGCCCAGCGCCGGCCTCATGGCGGCGATCTTCCCGCCGCTGGCCTCGGCGCTCCTGGGCTCGAGCCCCTACCTCCAGACGGGCCCCACCGCGCTCACCTCGCTGCTGACCCTCGGCGTGCTGGCCGGCACGTTCGTGCCGGGCAGCCCCGGCTACGTGCAGGCGGCGGCGCTGCTGGCGCTGATGGTCGGCGCGATCCGCGTCATGATCGGCCTGGCGCGCTTCGGCGCGCTGGCCTACTTCATGAGCCTGCCCGTGCTGCGCGGCTTCACCAGCGGCGCCGCCGTGCTGATCATCGTCTCGCAGGTGCCCGCCCTGCTCGGGCGCGGCTCGTCGGGGCTGGGGGTGTGGGCCGCCGCCTGGCGCGCCGTCTCCGACCCGGAGCGCTACAACGTCGCCGCCATCGTCCTGGCCGCTTTGACGATCGCGCTGATCCGCGGCCTGCGCCGCGTCTCGCCGCTGATCCCCGGCGTCCTCGTCGCGGTGCTGCTGGGCCTGGCCGCGACGGCCGTGTTCGGCCGCGTCACGCCCGTGCTCGGGCCCATGCCCACGGCCCTCTCGCTGCCCTCGCTCGCTCTGCCCTGGGGCCAGGCGGGCTCCCTGGTGCTCGGCGCCGCCGTGATCGCCGTGGTCGGCTTCGCCGAGCCGGCCGCGATCGCGCGCACGTTCACCGTGCGCGGCAAGCCCTGGGACGCCGACCGCGAGCTGATCGCCCAGGGCGCCGCGAACCTCGTCTCCGGCGTGATGCACGGGATGCCCGTGGGCGGCAGCTTCGCGCGCTCGGCGCTGAACCGCCAGGCGGGCGCCCGCACGCGTCTCTCCGGCGCCGTGGCCGGGCTGGCGGTGCTGGCGTTCCTGCCCTTCGCGAACGTCCTCGAGGGCCTCCCCCGCGCCGTGCTGGCGGCGATCGTCGTCCTCTCGGCGAGCTCCCTGCTGCAGCTCGGGGCGCTGTTCAAGCTGTGGCGCTACGCGAAGTCGCAGGCGTCCACGGCGCTGGCGACGTTCGTGCTGACCCTGGTGATGGCGCCGCGCGTCGACTACGCGGTGGTGCTCGGCATCTCGCTGGCGGTGTTCACGCACCTCTACCGCGAGGCCCAGCTCGGCGTCACCGTGGAGCGCGAGGGCGGCACGGTCACGATCCGCTTCGAGGGTGTGCTGTGGTTCGGGTCCCTGCAGGCGCTGGAGCGCGCCCTGCAGCGGCTCGAGGAGGACCTGTCAGGCGTCGAGCGCGTGGTGCTCGACACGAGCCGGCTGGGGCGCGTCGACTTCTCGGCGCTGATGCTCCTCTACGACGCCGAGCAGCGCCTGTCGGACCAGGGCCTCGACGTCTCGATCACCGGCCTGCACGGCCGCGGCGAGATGATCATGGGCCGCATCAGGCGGGGCTGAGGCCCCGCCCTCCGCGCACCGTGCCGGGCTGAGGCCCCGCCCGTCGCGGGTCCCGGGCGGGGCCGAGGCCCGACGCTCGCGCGCGTGCCCTGGCGGGCCGTGGCGGCGCCCTCCGCGCGCGGGGCACGGCGGCCCTACGCGGCCGCCGGCAGCGGCCCGGCTAGTCCTCCTCCGGCCCCCTGACCATGAGGAACGGTTTGTCGGCGCGGCGCAGGGCGCCCTCGGCCACCGAGCCGAACATCCAGCGGTTGAAGCCGCGGCGCCCGTGGGTGCCCATCACGACCGCGTCGTGCTCCTTGGCGGCCTCCACGATCGCCTTGACCGGGTCGGTGTCCTCGACGAGGCGCGTCGTGGCCGGCACGCCGGCGGCCTCGGCCTTGGCCATCGCCTCCTTCAGGATCTGCTCGCCGCTCACGCGCAGGTCCTGGTAGAGCTGCGCGGCGTACGGCATCGCCTCGGGCGTGGCGTAACCGGAGATCAGCGGGTTCTCCAGGACGTGCAGGAAGGTGACGCGGGCGCGGGCCAGCTTGGCCAGCTCGAGGCCCTTCTCGATGGCCTTGTCGGAGGTGCTGCTGCCGTCGGTCGGGATCAGGATGGTCTCGAACACGATGGCCTCCTCTCCACTCCTCACGTACATCGTACGCGGGGACGCGGGGACAGCCGTCCCGAGGCCCTCCCGTATCATGGGTCACGGCCGGCCCCCGCCGGCGCCGCGAGCGCTGGGACGCTCGGGACCGCGCCGCCGGAGGGGGCAATGCGCATCCTTCACCCGACCGACTTCTCCCGCACCGCAGAGAAGGCGCTGACCGTCGCCCGCGACCTCGCGGAGCGACTGGGCGGGTCGCTGCACCTCGTGCACGTGCAGACGCGCTTCGAGGAGACGCTCGGCTTCCTGAGGCTGCGCCCGCACCTCGACACCGTGAACCCCGAGCTGGAGCGCCGCCTCGAGGAGGCGCGCCAGGAGGAGGTGCGGCGCATCAACGACATGCTCCGCAGCCTCGCCGGCCCGGACGCGACGTACGAGCTGCGCTGGGGCGACCCGGTGCGGGAGCTCCTCGACATGCAGGACGACTTCGACCTGGTCGTGATGGGCGCCCACGGGGAGGGCCGCCTCGACCGCTACTTCCTCGGCGGGGTGGCGGGCAGGTTCGTGCGGCGCACGCGCGTGCCGGTGATCACGGTGCGCGAGGAGAGCCAGGTGACGAGCGTGCGCCGGGCGCTGGTCGGCACCGACTTCAGCGAGGCGGCGAAGGGCGCCGTGGAGGCGGCGCGTAGCCTGGGTCAGCACGGCGTGAGGCTCGTGGCGTGCCACGTCGTCGACGACCCGCGCTTCCGCGACGACCCCGACTACGTCAGGACCGTCACCGACTCGCTCGAGCTCCTCGGCGAGGGCTTCGAGCGCCACGTGCTGCGCTACGGCGACCCGGCCAAGGAGCTCCCCGCGGCCGCCGAGGAGGTGGGCGCCGACCTGATCGTGATCGGGCTGAAGCGGCAGCGGGGCGCCGTGGGTCTGCTGCTCGGGAGCCGCGTCGACGCGCTGATACGCTCTAGCGCCGTCCCCGTCTTAGGCGTGCCCACAGAGGTCGACTGACCCTGTCCTCGACGCTCTCCGCCGCCCCCGAGGCCGGCTCGGGCGGGACGGGGGCGGCGGTCCGCTCCGCCGCGCCGTTCGCTGGCCCGGACCCTGACGCCGCAACGGGCGCCGGGCCCGGGGGCCGCGCCTGCTCGGCCAGCGGGGCCGGCGCCGCCGGGCGGCCGAACCACACCATCGCCGCTCCGGCGGCCATCAGCGCCACGGCGATCAGCGTCTCGACCAGGGCGACGGTGAACATCGCGATCAGGGCCAGCGCCGCGGCCGCCACCGCGAGGTAGAGGCCCCACGGGGAGTCCCCGGGCGAGCGCCGGTAGAGGAGGAAGAGCGTCACAGCCAGGCCGGCGAACAGCACCCAGCCGTTGTCGAGGCGCGGGAACGCGCCCTCCAGGACCGACATCACCGCCAGGCTGACGAGCGCGCCGCCGGCGAGCAGCAGCCAGCGCCCCCCGCCGCGCAGGTAGAGCGCCACGCAGGCGGCGCCGGCGAGGCCCAGGAGCAGTCCGCCGCCGACGTTGCCGGCGACCACGGCCGCGGCCAGGGCCGCCAGCCCGAAGCCCGGGAACAGCGCCCACCACTGCCGCCTGTCGCGCGCGTAGAGGAGGAGGAACAGCGCCGCGCCGACGCCGAACAGCAGCGCCCACAGCAGGCTGCGGATGCCGAGGGCCCAGGCGAACCTGTCGACGAGGAACAGGGCACCGGCGCCGATCAGGAGCGGGCCGAAGGCGGCCGGGCCCAGCGCGCGCCGGGCGGGCGGCTCGGGCGCGGGGGCCTGCGGCGCGGCCGGCGCCCGCCTCACGACGCCACCCCCGCCGCGTCGAACGCCGCGGCCACGAGCTCCTGAGCCTCGGAGAGCAGCCTGGCGAGGTGCTCCTCGCCGGCGAAGCTCTCGGCGTAGACCTTGTACACGTCCTCGGTGCCCGAGGGGCGGGCCGCGAACCAGCCGCTCTCGACGACCACCTTGATGCCCCCCAGGGGCGCGCCGTTCCCGGGGGCGCGGTCGAGCACGGCCAGGACCCTCTCGCCGGCCAGCATCGTGGCCCTGACGTCCTCGGGCCGCAGGCGCTTCAGCACGTCGCGCTGGGCGGCGTCGGCGGGCGCGTCGACGCGCGCGTAGGCCGGTTCGCCCAGCTCGGTCGTCAGCTCGCGGTAGAGCTCGGCCGGGTCCTCGCCCGTCACGGCCGCGATCTCCGCCGCGAGGAGGCCCATGACGATCCCGTCCTTGTCAGTGGTCCAGGTCCCGCCGTCGCGCCGGAGCAGCGTGGCGCCGGCGCTCTCCTCCCCGGCGAGGCCCAGCCTGCCGGCGGAGAGCCCGGGCACGAACCACTTGAAGCCCACGGGCACCTCGGTGACCTCGCGCCCGGCCGCGGCCGCGACCCTGTCGAGCAGCGCGGTGGTGACGACCGTCTTGCCCAGGCCCGCCGACGACGGCCAGTCGGGCCGGTGCCGGAAGAGGTAGCGCGCCGCGACGCAGAGGTAGTGGTTCGGGTTGAGGAGCCCCCCGGCGCGCGTGACGATGCCGTGGCGATCGGCGTCGGGGTCGTTGCCGAAGGCGACGTCGTAGCCGTCCTTCGCGGCCACGAGGCCGGCCATCGCGTAGCGCGACGAGCAGTCCATGCGGATCTTGCCGTCGTGGTCGACGCGCATGAACGAGAACGCCGGGTCGACGGCGTCGGAGATCACCTCGAGGTCGAGGCCGTAGCGCTCGGCCAAGGGGGCGAGGTAGGGGAGCGCCGCGCCGCCGAGGGGGTCGACGCCGAGACGCAGGCCGGCGGCCGCGACCCGGCCGAGGTCGACGACCTCGGCGAGGTCCTCGACGTAGGGGGTGACGAGGTCGCGCAGCTCGACCGAGCCGCCCTGGAACGCGCGCTGGACGGGCATGCGCCTCACAGCCTTCAGCCCGTCCTCGAGGTGCCGGTTGGCCGCCTCCTGGATCGCAGCGGTCTCGTCGGTGTCGGCGGGCCCGCCGTGGGGCGGGTTGTACTTGAACCCGCCGTCCTCGGGCGGGTTGTGGGACGGCGTGATCACGATGCCGTCGGCGCGGCCCTCGCGGCCCGGGTCGCCGCGGCGGCCGGCGTTGTGGCTCACCACGGCGTGCGAGACGACCGGCGTGGGCACGGGCAGCAGCGCCGGCAGAGCTCCGGGCCGCGGCGGGCGCCAGGCGCGGGCGCCCTCGGGCGCGGCCGCGGCGCTGGAGACGACGACGCGGACGCCGTTCGCCGCCAGCACCTCGACGGCGGTGAGGAGCGCCGGCTCCGAGAGCGCGTGGGTGTCGGCCCCGAGGAACAGGGGCCCGGTGACGCCGCGCGACGCCCTGTGGTCGGCCACCGCCTGGCATATCGCCGCGATGTGGTCCTCGTTGAACGACCTGTTCACCGAGGTGCCGCGGTGCCCCGACGTGCCGAACGAGACCCGCTCGGCGCGCTCCGCGGGGTCGGGCTTGAGCGCGTAGTAGGAGGCCACGAGGCGGGGGACGTCGGTGAGGAGGCTGCGTGGCGCCGGCTTGCCGGCAAGTGGGTGGATGCTCACCTGTGCGTACCTCCGTTCGCCACGACCACGTTACACCCCGTCCGTGAGCCGGCTGGACGCCGCCCTTGCGGGACCGGGCGCGGGCGGCTCCCGCTGCGCGAGCGGCATCCCGGGGCGCCGGCGCGGGCGGCCTCTGCGCCCGGCGGGGCGCGGGTGTTACACTCCTGGGTGCTCTTCCGGCGCCAGCGCTGGATCGAGGGCGGCGGTCGTGGCAGGAGGTGCGTGCCGCGACCGCGTACCGTGCTGGGGCCGGACCACCACAGCCACACAGTGGAGGAACGATGGACCTGTTGATCACCCTGGTACCGCTGGCAGCGATCGCCGCGCTCGTCGTGGCGGGCCTGCTGGCGAGGAGCATCATGGCGGCGCCGACCGGGAACGAGCGCATGGTCGCGATCTCGGACGCCGTTCGGCAGGGGGCGGCGGCGTACATGAACCGCCAGTACCGCACCATCGCCGTCGTCGCCGTGGTGATCGCGGCCGTCTTCGCGATCGTTGCGCTGACCTCCGATCCCGGTCACGACCGCACGCTCTGGTGGTGGACCACGGTCGGCTTCCTCGTGGGCGCCCTGTTCTCGGCGATCAGCGGCTACGTCGGCATGAACGTGGCGGTGCGCGCGAACGTGCGCGTGGCGCAGGCCGCGCGCAGCGGCCTCGGCGGCGCGCTGAAGATCGCGTTCGACGGCGGCGCCGTCGCCGGCTTCGCCGTCGCCGGCCTGGCGCTCCTCGGCGTCTCCGGCTTCTTCTGGCTGTTCGACGTCGCCCTCGGGCTCGAGAACCCCGTCGAGCCCCTCGTCGGCTTCGCCTTCGGCGCCTCGCTGATCAGCCTGTTCGCCCGCGTGGGCGGCGGCATCTACACCAAGGCGGCCGACGTCGGCGCCGACCTGGTGGGCAAGGTCGAGGCCGGCATCCCCGAGGACGACCCGCGCAACCCAGCCGTGATCGCCGACAACGTCGGCGACAACGTGGGCGACTGCGCCGGCATGGGCGCCGACCTGTTCGAGACCTACGCGGTCACCGCGATCGGCGCCGTGTTCCTCGGCTTCCTGGTGCCCGGCACCGGCACCGTGACGAGCCTCGTGGTCTACCCGCTGCTGCTGGGCGCGATCGCGATGGTCGCCAGCCTCATCGGCACGCAGTTCGTGAAGCTCGGGCCGGACAACAACATCATGGGCGCGCTCTACAAGGGCGTCTACGCCAGCGCCGGCCTCTCCGTCGTGGGCTTCTTCCTGGCCTCCTGGGGCCTGTTCCGCGACGTCGACCTGCCCGCCCTGCTCGGCCGCGACGCGAGCTGGTTCGGCCTCTTCGTCGCCAGCCTGATCGGCATCGCCGTGGTGCTGCTGATCATGTACATCACCGAGTACTACACGGCCACGCGCTACCGCCCGGTGCGGCGCATCGCCGAGGCCTCGGTGACGGGCTCGGCCACGAACATCATCTCGGGCCTGGCCGTGGGCATGCAGTCGACGGCGCTGCCGACGGCCGTGCTCGTGCTCGCCACCTTCGTCGCGTTCCAGCTCGCGGGCCTCTACGGCATCGCCGTGGCGGCCGTGGCGATGCTGTCCGTCACCGGCATGGTCGTGGCGATGGACACCTACGGACCGATCACCGACAACGCCGGCGGCATCGCCGAGATGGCCGAGCTCGACGACTCGGTCCGCGTGAACACCGACGCCCTCGACGCGGTCGGCAACACGACCAAGGCCGTCACCAAGGGCTACGCGATCGGCTCCGCGGCCCTCGCCGCCCTCGTGCTCTTCGCCGACTTCGCCGAGCGCCTGAAGCTGGTGGACGCCCTGGCCTTCGCCGAGGGCGCGTTCCGCCTCAACGACCCGATCGTCCTCATCGGCCTGCTGGTGGGCGCGATGCTGCCGTTCCTCTTCTCCTCGTACCTCATGGAGTCGGTCGGCAAGGCCGCCGGGTCGGTGATCGAGGAGGTCAGGCGGCAGTTCCGCGAGATCAAGGGCATCATGGAGGGCACCGCCAAGCCCGACTACGGCAAGGCCGTGGACATCGTGACGCGGGCCGCGCTGCGCGAGATGGCGCTGCCGGGCGTGTTGGCCGTGGCCGCGCCGCTCGTCGTCGGCTTCCTGTGGGGGCCGCTGGCGCTCGGCGGCCTGCTGATCGGCGTGATCGCCTCGGGGCTGATGATGGCCCTGACGATGTCTAACGGCGGCGGCGCCTGGGACAACGCCAAGAAGTACATCGAGGACGGCCACCACGGCGGCAAGGGCTCGGAGGCCCACGCCGCGGCCGTCGTGGGCGACACCGTCGGCGACCCCTACAAGGACACCGCCGGTCCCTCGATCAACCCGCTGATCAAGGTCATCAACACCGTCGCGCTGATCTTCGCGGGCGTGATCGCCCTGTCGGGCGGCTGGCTGCTCTAGGGAGCGGCACCGACGTACGCTGGCTAAGCCGGCGGGGCTCCGTGCCCCGCCGGCTTCACTTCGGCCCGGCGGCGCCCAGCCTACGGGTCCGGAGCGGCGACGCGCGGGGCCGCCCGGACCACGCGCGACGTCGCCGCCGACGCGTATGCGGCCTGCAGCACGGGTCCGGCAGCGCGTTCCCGGCGGCGCTTCGCCGGGAACGCGCTAGCGGGCCGAGCCATCGCCGTTCCATACGGGGATTACGCGTGGTATGGCGCCTGAGTATGACGCCAGTACACCCAAACGTTCATTTTAGCGCGGAACCGCGCCCCCGATTGGGACATCTGACCATACTCAAGCACGCTCGACTGGCGTAGCATCCGAGACGAAGGAGGTTCTGTTATCGAAGAACAGACCACTTCTATAGAGGACGACCCCAGTCCCACTTGAGGCTCGACCGAGTAGCCGCGGCCCCAGAGGCCGGCCCAGAGGCACCGACGGAGCAGGAAAAGGCGGCTGGGGACGTTCCTTGTTGGGAGCTCTCACGGACTTCGCCCCGCGACGCGACCGCGTGCCCGCGTGCCCCGATGGTGCACGATGCCTTGCTCCCGAAGCTCGTCAACTGTCAGACTTTCCCTTGGGCCGACGCCCGCCGCCGGCGGCCGCGGCCGTCTGAGAGGGAGTCATGGCTTACGTCATCGCCGAGCCCTGCATCGGCACCAAGGACGCCTCCTGCGTCGACGTCTGCCCCGTCGAGTGCATCTACGAGGCGGAGGACCAGTTCTACATCCACCCCGAGGAGTGCATCGACTGCGGGGCCTGCGTGCCCGCTTGCCCCGTCGACGCGATCTTCCCCGAGATCGACGTCCCTGCCGAGTGGCAGCACTACATCGAGAAGAACGCCCGCCTGTCGGGCCTCTGACCGCCGTCAGCTAGGGGCGGCGCCTGCCCGGTCCGGGGCCCAGAGCGGGTCCCCTGGCCGGTCGCGCCCCGAGCCGGGCGCATCGGCCGCGCGCGGAGCGCGGCCCGGCCGTCGTACGCCGCGCGGACCATCGCGCGCGGCCTACCGGCGTGGGCGCGCGTCCGCCTCCGGGCGCGCGGCGCCAGGTACCCCGCGACACCCCTTCTCATCGCTCGACTGCATAGCTTGGCTGTTACCGCCCTTCGCTCTCGAGGAGGTCACATGCTGGCAACCGAGCGGATCCAGTCCCTCTCCGAGCGGCTCGTCCCCTACGGCGACCGGGTGATCAGCCTCTACCTCGACGTCAACCCCGCCTCGGTCGACAACCGCCGCAAGGCCTGGGTGCTGAGGGCGCGGGCGGCGATGGAGGCGCTCGGCCTCCCCAACGGCAGCGCGCGCCGCATCGCCGAGCGCCTGCGCGGCCAGGTCCTCCCCGAGGCGCGCACGCTGGCCGTCTTCGCCCATCCCGACGACGAGGAGCTGTTCCATGTCGAGCCCATCGAGCACTCCCTGCGCGCCGTCTCGGGCCACGACGGCGCGCTGGCCCGCTTCGGCGAGCCGTTCCTGGCGCCCATCCAGCTCAACGCCCTGCGCCGCCGCCCGAGCCTCGTGCTGCAGCTCGTAGGCGACCGCGTGAGGCTGTTCGTCGTGACGCCCGGCACCATCACCGAGCTCGAGAAGGTGCAGCAGGACTGGGACGAGACGTTCTGGCGCACCGACGAGGGCACCGGCTCGACGAAGCCGGGCGAGACCCAGCGCGGCGGCTCCCCCAAGGACGCCTACGAGGAGCGCACCGAGACCTGGATCGCGCGGCTCTACAAGCGCGTGGCCGGGGACCTGCGGCGCCTCGTCGAGAAGCACGGCGCCTGCCGCGTGATCCTCTCCGGCACCGCGCCCGACGTGGCGGCGTTCGAGGCCGAGCTCGACCCGGCCACAGCGGCGCTGGTGAAGGGCCGTATCCCGCTGCAGCCGAACCCCGAGGCCTCGGCCGGCTCGCTCCACGAGCGCTTCCTGGAGGCGATCCGCGAGGCCGAGGAGGCCGAGGCCGCCGAGGACCTGGCGAAGGCCGAGCGCTCCGGCGTCCTGGGCGCCGGGCCCACCCTCCAGGCGGTGAGCGAGAACCGCGTCCACACGCTGATCGTCCCCGACGTGCCCTACCAGGAGGTCTGGCGGTGCCGCGGCTCCGGCCGCGTGTACGCCACGCGGGAGCGCGCCGCGGGCGAGTGCGAGGGCGAGGAGGTCGAGCCCGTGCCCCTGGCCGACGCGCTGCCGCGGCTGGCCGAGAACTACGGCATGGAGCTGCGGTTCCTCAGCGGTGAGCCCGACCGGCGGCTGCGCGAGGAGCTGGGGGGCCTGGCGGGCCTGCTGCGCTGGTAGCGGGCTCGTCGCCGGAGGGCGGGGCCGACGGCCCCGCGGCCGCGCCGGGTCCGCGGGGAGCGCCCCGCTCCCGGCCCGAGGCGGCGCGGAGGTCGGCCAGCTCCAGGGCCAGCTCGTCTACCTGCGCCCGCGCCGCCTCCACCGCGGATCTCGCCGCGGCCAGGGACCTCAGCGCCGCGTCCAGGGCGGCGAGCGCGCCGCCCTCCTCGGCCAGCTCCTCGCGGGCACGCTGTAGCTCGCGCCGCCGGAGCAGCGCCGCCGGCGCCCCCGCGACCAGGCCGGCCATGGCGGCCCCGGCTAGGGCCGCGGCCGACGCGTTGTAGAGCGCGGCGGCGCCCGGCCCGCCGCCCAGGTAGAAGTCGAGCAGCGGCGTGAGGAACGGCGTAGAGGAGACGAACGCGACGTCGACGACGGCGAGGTGGAGCCGGAACGCCGCGGCCGCCAGCACGCCGACGCCGAGCCCCCACCAGGCCAGCCCGGTCAGCCGCGTGGCGCGCAGGCGGCGGCCGCGCCCCAGCAGGACGCGGGGGCCCGCCGCTCGCGCCAGCAGGAACATGCCGACGACGGCGCCGGCGAGCGCGCCCAGCCCGACCCAGCGCCTGAGCGTGGCGGACAGCCACGCCGTCGGGGTGAAGAAGACCGCCGCCAGCGCGAGGACCGCCGGCACGAGCTGGACCACGGTCACGGCGGTGCCGTAGAAGCCGAGCGCCTGCTTCAGCCACTCGTAGGCCTTCGTGCCGGCGCCGATGGCCCGGCTGGCCGGCCCGCGGCCGCCGCCCGCGCCGGCCTTCGCCGCCGTCACCGCGACCCCGGCAGGAACGCGGGCAGCGTCACCGTGAGGAGCACGGCGCCGCCCGGACCGGGCTCCCGTACCTCGAGCGCGA
>ERZ795043.110-NODE-110-length-106546-cov-12.677315_pt1 | contig 106546 bp, 99 predicted proteins | sample MGYA00375127_ERZ795043 | MGnify/ENA primary metagenome ERZ795043 (study PRJEB30172, sample SAMN05518447) | compost metagenome | isolation source: Feedstock adapted compost from Newby Island compost facility, Milpitas, CA | place: USA:Newby Island compost... | reverse complement strand
GGTAGCGAAATTCCTTGTCGGGTAAGTTCCGACCTGCACGAATGGCGTAACGACAGCGGCGCTGTCTCCACCCGAGACTCAGTGAAATTGAAATCGCTGTGAAGATGCAGCGTTCCCGTGGCAAGACGGAAAGACCCCGTGAACCTTTACTATAGCTTCACACTGAACGTTGAGTTCGTCTGTGTAGGATAGGTGGGAGGCTGTGAAGCCGAGGCGCCAGCTTCGGTGGAGCCGTCCTTGAAATACCACCCTGATGTGCTTGACGTTCTAACCTGGGCCCGTGATCCGGGTCGGGGACCGTGTGTGGTGGGTAGTTTGACTGGGGCGGTCTCCTCCTAAAAGGTAACGGAGGAGCACGAAGGTACGCTCAGCGCGGTCGGACATCGCGCATTGTGTGCAAGGGCATAAGCGTGCTTGACTGCAAGATCGACGGATCAAGCAGGTACGAAAGTAGGTCCTAGTGATCCGGTGGTTCTGTATGGAAGGGCCATCGCTCAACGGATAAAAGGTACTCCGGGGATAACAGGCTGATACCGCCCAAGAGTTCATATCGACGGCGGTGTTTGGCACCTCGATGTCGGCTCATCACATCCTGGGGCTGTAGTCGGTCCCAAGGGTATGGCTGTTCGCCATTTAAAGTGGTACGCGAGCTGGGTTCAGAACGTCGTGAGACAGTTCGGTCCCTATCTGCCATGGGCGTTGGAGATTTGAGAGGGGCTGCTCCTAGTACGAGAGGACCGGAGTGGACGAACCTCTGGTGTTCCGGTTGTCACGCCAGTGGCACTGCCGGGTAGCTATGTTCGGAAGCGATAACCGCTGAAAGCATCTAAGCGGGAAGCGCGCCTCAAGATGAGATCTCCCGGGACACAAGTCCCCTGAAGGGCCCATCTAGACCAGGTGGTTGATAGGCTGGGTGTGTAAGCGCAGCAATGCGTTGAGCTAACCAGTACTAATGACCCGTGAGGCTTGACCATATAACCTCAAGTTGCCTTGGACTCTGCGATGCGTCGCGGATGTTCGTAGCAAGCAACACGTTCGCTGCTTCCCATCCCTTGAGAGCGTGAGCGCTGCTCCGCGGTCAACCGCGGATGCCGGCGACCCTCCACCCTCTCCCTGGTGACAATAGCTGTGTGGAACCACCCGATCCCATTCCGAACTCGGAAGTGAAACGCACAAGCGCCGATGGTAGTGTGCACTCCGCATGCGAGAGTAGGTCATCGCCAGGGTCTTTTTTCCGGGCCCCCAGCTTCGGCTGGGGGCCTTTCTTTTTGCGCGCTGCGCGATGGCACGTCGCGCCTGAATCGCAACGCGCCACGGGAATGTCAGGCCGGCGGCCTGGACTCCGGCCGTCAGAACAGCGGGAGCTGCGGCGTTGCCTGCGTGCCGGCGCGCTTCGCGGATGACCAGCCGCCTGCCCCTGCGCGCGGCGCATCCTGGCCGCGGGGCGAGCCGGTGCGTTTCCGGGCCTCGCGATGGCTCGCCTCGGCCAGGACCTTGAACCGGCGTTCCCGGTCCTGGTAGAGCTCCACGGCGTCGCTGGTGGCCTGTTTCCGGGTGAAGGGATCCTCGTCGCGGTCCCGGTCCGGGATGCTCTGGAAGGGGATCCGCATGGGGGCCGCGCCATGGGCGATCGCCCTGGCCATGGAGCCGAAGTAGAGGACGTTGTGGAACTTGCGGTTGATGCGGTCCAGCGCCTCGGTCACCAACCGGTCGCGCTGCCGCGGGGCCATGAGTTCGCCGCTGGCCTGGCCACGCGGCTCCAGGTCGAACAGCGTCACCGCCACCGAGAGCGGCGGGTGGCGCTGCGGGTCCCAACGTCCCGAGCGCATGGCTTGCTCCAGCCGTGCAAGCTCCCCGCCGAGCAGGCGCAGCAGCGAGGGCGTGTCGTCCAGTGGCGCGAAGTGCAGGTCACGTTCGAAGCGGTGCTCCATGCCGACGAAGCGGACGCGGATCGCCATGCCTCCGGCGAGGTAGCCCTCGTCGCGCATGCGCATGGCGGCCTTGGCCAGCAGCTTGAACAGGACCGCGCGGGCACCGCCGTAGTCACGCAGCTCGGGGCCCAGCACGTGCGAATGGCCGATGGAGCCGCGCCGGGTGCGACGCCCGGGCACCTCGTGCCCGCGCAGCTGCATCCAGTAGCGTTCGCCCTCGATGCTGCCCCATGCGGCCCGCAGTTGCTTGCGCGTCGCCATGCACAGCTGCTCGGCGGTGTGGATGCCGGCGTTGCGCAGGCGCCGTTCGATCGACGGCCCGATGCCGCAGAAATCGCGCAGTTCCAGCCCGTACAGGCAATGCGGCAGGTCGGACAGCCCGATCACCTTCAGTCCGTCGCGGCCTGCCATGTCCGAGGCGGTCTTGGCCAGGAACCGGTTGGGCGCGATGCCGATCGAACAGCGGATCCAGTCGAACTCCTCGCGGATGCGCTCCTTGATCCTGCGCGCGATGGCGATGGCGTTCCCGGGTTCGCGCTCGCGGCCGATCAGCCAGCACGGGACCTCGTCGATGGACGCGGGGTGGTCGTGGGGAATGCAGTCGGCGATCGCCGCCATCAGCCGGTGGTGGATCTCGATGTAGCGCGCGGGCCGCGCCTCGACCAGCAGGATGTCGGGGCAGGTTTCCACCGCTTCCCAGACCGGCGTGCCGGTGCGGATCCCGTACGCCTTGGCTTCGTTGCTGGCGGCGATGCAGCAGGTGGTGGGTGACATCACCGGGACCACACCCACGGGCCTGCCGCGCAGCCGGGGCTCGTCCTGCTGCTCGACGGACGCGAAGAACGAGTTGAAGTCGACGTACAGGCAGCGGAGGGTCACGGGACGGGTACGCGATGACCTCCGGCGAGTATCGCGCCGCGCCGTCTCAGGCCAGGAGATAACAGTAAAACCAGTGGGTTAGAAGATCTCCGGGGGCTCCCCGCCGACGATCACCACGTCGGCCGGACGGCGCGCGAACAGGCCGACGCTGACCACGCCCGGGATCTGGTTGAGTTCGCGCTCCATCGCCAACGGGTCGGTGATGGACAGGTTGTGCACGTCGAGGATCCAGTTGCCGTTGTCGGTGACCACGCCCTGGCGCCACACCGGCTGGCCGCCGGTCATGCGCAGGATCTCTCGCGCCACCAGGCTGCGCGCCATCGGGATCACCTCCACCGGCAGCGGGAATTTCCCGAGCACGGGCACCCGTTTGGACGGGTCGATGATGCAGACGAACTTCTCCGAGGCTTCGGCGATGATCTTCTCGCGGGTCAGCGCCGCGCCGCCGCCCTTGATCAGCCGCTTGTGCGGGTCGCATTCGTCGGCACCGTCCACGTAGAGTGGCAGCGGACCGGTGTGGTTGAGGTCGAGCACGTCGATGCCATGCTGCTTCAGCCGCGCCGTGCTCTGCTCGGAACTGGACACCGCGCCGGCGATACGGTGGCGGATGCGGGCCAGCGCGTCGATGAAGAAGGCCACGGTGGAACCGGTGCCGACGCCGACGACCATGCCGTCCTCGACGAACTCGATGGCCTTCTCGCCGGCCAGGCGCTTGGCTTCCGACATCACTTCCGCTCCAGCGACAGCAGCAGTTTCCATTGTGCCGGAGTGACCGGCATCACCGACAGGCGCGAGCCCTTGCGGATCAGGTGGAACTCCTCGCCCAGCGCGTCCGCGTGCCGGCGGATCTCCTCCAGCGGGACGGGATGGGCCAGCCTGCGGACGAAGGAGACGTCGACCAGTTCCCAGCGTGGCTGCTCGCGCGTGGCCTTGGGGTCGTAGTACTTCGACTTCGGGTCGAACTGGGTCGGGTCCGGATAGGCCGTGCAGGCCACCTCGGCGATGCCGTAGATGCCGGGAACGTCGGTGTTGGAATGGTAGAACAGCACGCCATCGCCCACCTGCATCTGGCGCATGAAGTTGCGCGCCTGGTAGTTGCGCACGCCGGTCCAGGGCTCGGTGCGGACGCGCTCGAGATCGTCGATGGAGAAGTCCGTGGGCTCGGACTTCATGAGCCAGTACCGTTTCCGGGTCATGTCGGGGTCGGTCGGAAGTAGGTGGCCTGTTCGGTGCAGATCGCGTCCGGCGCGATGTCCCACGAGGCATCGTCGAGGGCCTCGACGCGCTGCAGTTCGAAGGCGGCGCCGACCAGGGCGGGCGGTGCCGGGCGCGTGGCGCGGAACGCGAAGCTGCGATCGTACCAGCCGCCTCCCATGCCGAGGCGGCGGCACGCGGCGTCGAAGGCCACCAGCGGCGCGACCGCCATCGCCAGTGAGTCCGCTTCCAGCAGCGCCTCCTCGTCCACATCCGGCTCGGGGATGCCGTAGCGGTTGGGCACCAGCGGGTCGCCCGGCTTCCAGGGGGCGAAGCGCAGGCGTCCGTCGCCGTGCAGCACCGGCAGGCAGTAGGTCACGCCGGGCGGCAGGCGCAATTGCCAGGCGTGGAGGGCGATCTCGCCATCCATGGCCCAGTAGCCGGCGACGTAACCATGCGTGGGGGCGAACGGCAGCGCGAGCAGGCGTCCCGCGAGCATTTCCGCGGCGGCGATGCGCTCGGCGGGCGGCAGCGCCCGGCGGCGTTCACGCATGATGCGCCGCAGGCTGCCGCGCTCGGGGGTCATCGGGAAGGAATCGCATCGGGCATGGCCGTCATTGTCGCCGCGGCGGCCTTGGCGCGGAAGGGAGCCGCCGCCGGCAGTTCCGGGGCGGCGTCCGCGGATGGGAAATACGTCCTCCGCCATGCCGATGCCTGCGGAACGACCTTGAACCCGAGGTTCAGGTGGGGACGCCAGGATTCCATCGGGCTTCCCGCAGCGTGGCGGACATGCACTCCCGGAATCCGCCGCATCCCCGAGGTCGTTGTTAAGGGACAAGGCGAATGTTGCGCATGCTGTCGCACACGGCAGAGGACGTGCGGGAAGTATACCGGGATTGCCGGGTGGTGGATGCATGCCGGCCGGCGGAAACGCACCGGATCCGGCCGGGAAGATGAATGCGCGAGGTCAACGCGCGGTGTCGAGCAGGGCGTCGAGCTTGCGCTGCAGGTCGGCGAGGATGCGGGCGACTTCCTGGTCGCGCTGCCGGGCTTCGTCGCGCAGCTGCTGCAGCTCGTGGGCGAGGTTGAGCGCGGCGAGCACGGCGAGGCGGTCGATCGCGACCATGCGGTTGCCACCACGGATCTCGCGCATCCTGCCGTCGAGCAGGCGCGCCGCAGACATCAGGCTCTCGCGCCCCCCGGGAACCACGCCCACGGTGTATTCGCGGTCGAGGATGCGGACGTTGACAGGCTCGGGCGTGCTCACGTGTGCTGCTCCAGCGACTTCAGGCGCACGATCATCGCCTCGACCCGGGACCTCGCCTGCTCGTTCTTAGCCAGCAGCTGTGCACGCTCGTTTGCGATCTGTTCGTGCTGCTGTCGGAGCGACTGGTTCTCGTCCGCCAGGCGACGCAACCGGTCCGCCAGCTGGTCGATGCGGTCGGCGACGGCGCGGAGCTGGGCGATCACGTCCGGGGTGTCCATGCGGCCACGATAGGCAGGCGGCCGGGGCCGGTCAAGCCATCGCGGCGCGGCTGGACGGCCCCCCCGGGCGGGCCGGGATCCAGTTGCGGATGAACGCCAGGCAGGCATGGGCGTCGAGGGGGGGCGACAGCCAGAATCCCTGGATCTCGTCGCAGCCGTGGCAGGCCAGGAACTGCATCTGGGCCTCGGTCTCCACGCCCTCGGCGACCACGTTCAGGCCCAGGGAGTGGGCCATGGTGATGACCGTGCTGGTGATTGCGGCGTCTTCCGGGTCGTGGGTCAGGTCGCCGATGAATTCCTTGTCGATCTTGATCGTGGTGATCGGCAGCCGCTTCAGGTAGGCCAGCGAGGAATACCCGGTGCCGAAGTCGTCGATCGCCAGCGACACGCCCAGCTCGCGGAAGGCACTCAACTTGGCGGAGGTGTGCTCGGCATTGACCATCAGCACGCTCTCGGTCAGCTCCAGCTCGAGGTTGCCCGCCGGCAGGCCCACGTCGGCGAGCACGCGTGCCACCACGTCGGGGAAATCGCCGCGCAGCAGTTGCAGCACCGAGACGTTGACCGAAACCGACAGGTCCTTGAACCCGTGCTGGCGCCAGCGGTGCAGGGCGAGGCAGGCCTCGCGCAGCACCCATTCGCCGATCTCCAGGATCAGCCCGCTTTCCTCTGCGATCGGGATGAAGTCGCCGGGCGGTATGCTGCCGTGCTCGCGGCTGGTCCAGCGCAGCAGGGCCTCCACGCCGGTGATCCGCGATTCGCCCAGGGCCAGCCGCGGCTGGAAGACCAGGGCCAGCTCGCCGCGGTCGAGGACCTTGCGCAGCGCGCTGGAGATCGTGGCCCGGTAGCGGACCGCCACGTCCATGGCGTCGTCGTAGCGCATGAAGGTCCGGCGCCCGGCGGCTTTGGCCTGGTACATGGCGGTGTCGGCCTGCTTCAGCAGTTCGGTCGGGACCTGGGCGTGGTCCGGGTAGAGGCTGATGCCGATCGAGGGCGAGATCGAGATCTCGCGGCGGTCGTCGAGCAGCAGCGGCGCCTCGAACGCCATGATGATCTCGCGTGCGACCTTGTCGGCCTCCTCCGGGGACTCGAGGTTCTCCAGGACCACGGTGAACTCGTCGCCGCCGAGGCGGGCGACGGTGTGGTGCAGGCCGACGGTCTGCTGGAGGCGGGTGGCGGCGGCGCGCAGGATGCGGTCGCCGGCGGCGTGGCCGAGCGAGTCGTTGATGTCCTTGAAGCGGTCCAGGTCCAGGAACAGCACCGCGACCAGGCTGTCCTCGCGCTGCGCGCGCACGATCGCGCGCGAGAGCCGGTCGGCCAGCAGCGAGCGGTTGGGCAGGTTGGTCAGGGTGTCGAAGTTGGCGAGGTAGCGCAGCTCCTGCTCGACGCGCTTTTGCTGGGTGATGTCGTTGAGCACGGCGACGTGCAGGGCGACCTGGCCGTTGCTGTCGTAGACGCAACTGGATTCGATCGAGCAGAGGAATTCCTCGCCGTCCTTGCGCCGCTGCCAGATCTCGCCGCTCCAGCGGCCGTTCCTGATGATCTGTTCCCGGATGTGCCGGTAGAAGGCGCTGTCGTGCTGCAGGCTGTCGAGGATGCTGGCGTTGCGGCCGATGATCTCGGACTCCTCGTAGCCGGTCATGCGCGCGAACGCGGGGTTGACCGAGATGAAGTCGAAGTTGCGGTCCAGCACCGAGACCGCCTCGTTCATGCTGCGCAGCACCTCGGCGGCGATCTGGCGCTCGCGTTCGGCGGCACGCGTCCGGGTGATGTCCAGCGCCGTGCCCGCGACCCGGCGGATGCTGCCGTCCGGGTCGGTGGCCACGGCCCGGCCCCGGGCACGCATCCAGATCCAGCCGCCGCGTCCGTCGGCGACGCGCAGCTCGGCGTGGAAATTCCGGGTCTGCCCCCCGAGGTAGGCGTCGAGGCATCCGGTCGCCAGCGGCACGTCGTCCGGGTGGAGCAGCTCGGTGGCCGGCACGGTTTCCCAGGGCATCCCGCCCGGGCTGCCGCCGGGATCCCCGGGCAGCAGCCGGCGCAGCAGGCCGGTCTTGACGTCGTAGTCCCAGTAGTGTTCTCCGCTCGCCCACAGGGCCAGCTTGAGCCGCTCCTCGCGGTCGCGCAGTTGCCGCAGGTAGGCACGTTCGTTGCGGCGTCGCCGCGTCACCAGTGCGACGAGCCCGGCGACCAGCGCCGTGAGCACGACTGCGCCGGCGATCAGCAGTGGATGAGCGGTGGCGGGCATTCGGTCGCGCGTCCCCCCTGGCGGACGGTTCCCGAGTGTAGGCACGGACCGCTCCGGCCAACAAGCGACCGCCGTGGTGGTTCCGGTTGCTAGACTTGGGGCCCTTGCAACAGGATGGACACCGCCGTGGCCTCTACCCTGCCTGATTTCCGGGAAGTCGACGATGCCTGCCGCCGGCTGGGCTTGGGCGTGGACGCCAGCGAACTGCATGGGAGTCTGTGCGGCTGGCTGGCCGGCGGGGGCGCGGACGATGCCGGCTGGCTGCGCCGGGTCCTGCTCGTGGACGCGGTGGAAACGCCCGACGAGGATCATGTCTTCGAGCGCCTGCGCCGCGCCACCGCCGAGCAGTTCGAGGACCCCGGGTTCGGCCTCGAGCTGCTCATCCCCGATGCCGAGGCCTCCCTGTTCCTGCGCAGCGGCGCCCTGTTCGAATGGTGCCGCGGCTTCGTCGGCGCGTTCGGGCTGGCCGCCGGGTCGGATCCGCCGCTGTCCGAGGAGGGGAGGGAGGCGCTGACCGACCTCGCCAGGCTGGCCGCCGCCCGGGCCGAGGAGGAGGGCGACGAGGAGGACGAGGAGGCCTTCACCGAGATCGAGGAGTATGTCCGCGTCGCGGTGATGCTGCTGCATGGGGACTGCGTCCTGGGGCCGCGCCACCGGCGGAGCCTGAACTGATGCGGGCAATGACGGGCATCTCCGCCGCCGAGTTCGCGCGCCGGCGGCGGCAATTGATGCGCATGGCGGGCGAGGACGCGATCATCGTCGTGCCCGCCGCCCCCGAGCGCGTGCGCAGCCGCGACACGCACTATCCGTACCGGCAGGATTCGGACCTGTGGTACCTGACCGGCTTCCCCGAGCCGGAGGCGGTGCTGGTGCTGATCCCGGGCCGCCGCCATGGCGAGACCCTGCTGTTCTGCCGCGAGCGTGACCCGGAACGCGAGGCCTGGGACGGGCCGCGCTACGGGCCGGAGGGCGCGGTGGAGGCGTTCGGTCTCGACGACGCCTACCCGATCGACGATCTCGACGACATCCTGCCCGGCCTGCTCGAGGGCCGGACCCGGGTGTACTACCACTTCGGCCGGGATCCCGAATTCGACCTCAAGCTGATCGGCTGGCTCAACCGGGTGCGGGAACAGGTGCGCCTGGGCGCGCAGCCGCCCCACGAGTTCCTCGAGCTGGGCCACCTGCTCGACGAGCTGCGGCTGTTCAAGTCCCGGGACGAGCTGCGGCTGATGCGCCGCGCCGCCGAGATCACCATGGAGGCGCACCGCGAGGCGATGCGCATCGTCCGCCCCGGCATCCATGAATACGTGCTGCAGGCCGAGATCGAGCGCGTGTTCCGCGCCGCCGGCGCGCATCCCGCGTACAACAGCATCGTCGGCGCGGGGGCCAACGCCTGCGTGCTGCACTACCGCGCCAACGATGCGGTCGTGCGCGACGGTGAGCTGGTGCTCATCGATGCCGGCGCCGAGTACCGTGGCTACGCCGCCGACATCACCAGGACCTTCCCTGCCAACGGCCGCTTCACCCGGGAGCAGCGCGCGCTGCACGGGCTGGTGCTGGCCGCGCAGGCCGCGGCGCTGGAGAAGGCGCGGCCCGGCGTGCCGTACGAGGCCGGGCACAATGCCGCGGTCGAGGTCCTGACCGAGGGCCTGCTGGAACTGGGCCTGCTCAGGGGCAGGCTGAAGAAGCTGATCGCGGAGAATGCCTACAAGCGCTTCTACCCGCACAAGTCCGGCCACTGGCTGGGCCTGGACGTGCACGACGTGGGCGACTACCGCATCGACGGCGAGTCGCGCCTGCTCGAGCCCGGCATGGTGTTCACCATCGAGCCCGGCCTGTACGTGCGCCTGGACGACGCCTCGGTGCCGGAGAAGTGGCGCGGTATCGGGATCCGCATCGAGGATGACGTGGCCATCACCCGCGACGGCCACGAGGTGCTGACCGAGGGCCTGCCACGCAGCGCCGAGGAGATCGAGGCGTTCATGGCCGCGCGCTGAGCGCGGGTTGCGCCGTCGGTTTCAACATCGCGGCGACGGGTGGATCCGGACCGGATCGCCACAGGTGCCGGTGAACACCGCGGTCACCGCAGGGCCCACGCCGGTCGGTGGCCGGCGGAAGGCCACGCCCGGCGTGGGCTGGCGCCCGTGCCCGGCGGCCACGTCGTCGGCCGCGAACGCGGCCGCCTGGCGGGAACCGGGCCGGTACGGGTTCAGGCCGGGGCGAAGGCCTCGCGGGTGAGGTTGACCGGGTCGCCGTCGGTGACCACGAGGTTGTCCTCGATGCGGATGCCGCCGTAGGGGCGGAACGTCTCGACCCGGCCCCAGTCCACAGCCTCGCCCAGGCCCCTGGCCTTCAGGTCGTCGAGCAGCATGTCGATGAAGTAGATGCCCGGCTCGTTGGTCACCACCATGCCAGGCTCGAGCGTGCGGGTCAGGCGCAGGTGGGGGTGGCCGTCCGGCTTCGGGATGGTGCCGCCGCTGTCGGAGGCGGCGAAGCCGGCGACGTCATGCACCTGCAGGCCGATGCCGTGGCCGATGCCGTGCGGGAAGAATGCGCTGCTGATGCCACGCTCGACCGCTTCCTCCGGCGTGACACGGATGATCCCGAACTCGCGCAGCACCTGCGACAGCGCGAGGTGCGCGAACAGGTGCACCTGGCGGTAGTCGTTGCCGGCGCGGAAGCGCTGGGCGATGTCCCCGCGCTGCATGCGGTCCACGGCGTCGACCAGCGCCTGGAACTCGCTGCCGGGGTCGCTGGCGTAGGTGCGGGTGATGTCGCAGGCGTAGCCGCCGTAGCTGGCGCCGGCGTCGATCAGGAAGCTGCGCACCTGCTTCGGCGGCACCCGGTCCAGCTCGGTGTAGTGCAGCACCGCGCCGTGCTCGTTGAGCGCGACGATGTTGCTGTAGGGCAGCTCGGTGGCGTCCTGCCCGGCGGCCTGGCAGTAGGCGAGGTGGATGCCGAACTCGCTGGCGCCGGCGCGGAACGCGCGCTCGGCCGCACGGTGCGCGCGCACGCCGATGCGCGTGGCCTCGCGCATCATCTCGATCTCGTAGGGCGTCTTGAACGCGCGGTGGTACTCGAGGTAGTCGAGCACCGGCCGGGGGTTGTTCGGCGCGAATGCGCCGTAGTTGCCCAGGGCGCTCTGGGGCTCGCCGAGAATGGCGCAGCGCGCGGCGTTCTTCGGCAGGTGCTGCAGCGCCTCCTCGGGCCTGCGGATCACCACGATGTCGAAGTGTTCCACCCACCAGCCGCTTGGCGCCTGCGGCACCACGTGCCAGTAGTCCCGCGGCTGCAGGTAGATCAGCCTCGGCCTTTCGCCGGGCGTGACCACCAGCCAGCTGCCCGGGTTCCGGGTCAGCGGCAGCCAGTGCTTGAACTGCGGGTTGGCCGCGTACGGGTAGTCACGGTCGTCGAACACCTGGTAGTGCACGGTGCCGCTGGGCACCACGAGGTGGTCGAAGCCGCCGCGCTCGAGCGCGGCCGCGGCGCGGGCCTGCAGGGTGGCGAGGTGGTCGGCGTAGAGCCGTGCTGCGGCAAGTGACATCGTGCACGATCCGTCGGGGGAACAACGCCGCTATTCTGCCGCAAGCGGTCCGGTGCCGCAGTGGGCGGCGCTGTCCGCTATTCGTAATGGCCACCCGGGGACTCGATCCACTGCCGGATGCGGCGCGCGTGCTTTTCCTCCACGGCGATGAAGCGGAAGCCCGCCCAGGACTGGCCCGGCGCGCTGGCATTGTCCATCCACAGCAGGTGCGCGCCGACTTCCACCGGCGCCGGGTCCTCCCCGCTCGGCAGCACGAAGCTGAACTGGTACAGGGCGTCGTCGACCAGTGGTTCGCTTGCGATCAGCAGCATGCCGGTCTGCGACAGGTTGCCGAGGCGGCCGGCGACGCGCCCGGTCATGGTGTCGGTGACCAGGATCGTGTCGGGGGCCTTGCGGCGCCTGGCGCGGCGGAATTCGTGGATCATGCGTCGTGCTTCCCGGAAGCGTCCCCGCCGCCGAGCCCGGCGAAGCTGCGCAGCGCGTTGACCGTCGCCTGCCAGGCGCGGTCGACGAGGCTCGCGCGGTCGGCGGTGACGATGCGCGCCTGACCCCGGGCGAGGAGGTGTGCCACGGCGTCGAGCGACTGTTCGCCGACGCGCTGGCCATGCTGGTTCACGAACAGGGCATTGTCGGTGACGGTGCTGTACCACGACAGCCGGCGCCGGACCATGTCGCCCTGCTGGTTGACCTGGAACTCGATCCAGGTGCCGAAGGGCAGGCTGCGCAGCTGTTCGTAGTGCTGCTGTTCCTCGGGTGTGCGCGGCGGCAGCTTCGGCCGGGCGGCCTTGGAATCCTCGCCCAGCCGCGTGCGCGCCTTGAGCTTCATCGCCAGTTCGGTGCGCGAGGCCGAGTCCTCGTCCTGCCCGCTGCCGGCCAGGCGCCTGGCGATGACCGAGGCTTCCTCGCCGTGGTAGCCGACCTGCCCCAGCGAGGACTCGATGTGCGCGGCGAGCTCCGGGTCCGGCGTGGCGTCCTCACGCGCGCCCGCCTCGACGATCTTCTTCGTGGCTTCCAGCTGCCGGAGCCATGCGTCGGATTCCTCGCCCTGCCGCAGCAGGGTCAGGGTGAGCACGTCAGCCCAGGCCTGGTTGAGCAGCGCGAGGGTGAATTTCGGCAGACGGCGGTCGCCGATGATGCGCTCCATCGCCTCCGCGGCGCGGAGCTTGGCGATCTCGAGCTTCTCCTTGCCGCGCGCGGCCTCGGCATGCCGTTTCTCCAGCAGTTCGGCCTTGCGCACCTGCGCCTGCAGGTACGCCTGCAGGCGCTCGTTGGAGGCGGCGAAGACCGAGGCGTCGCCGTCGTAGTGCTCGACGACGTGGTTGACCGCCTGCTGCAGCGGGATCAGGAATTGCGGGTCGAAGTCGCTGTCGTCCAGCCACCTGGCCGCGTTGCCCGCGACGGTGTCGAGCAGCTGTCGCGCGGGGTGGCGGCTGCGCACGAAGAAGCTGCGGTCGAGCAGGGCCAGCCGCAGCAGCGGCACCTGCAGGCGCCGGACGAGCGCCGCGGCCGGGGCGTCGCGGCGGATTTCCTCCTCCAGGTGCGTGAACAGCATCTGCAGGAGCTCGAAGGCGTCGTTGTCCTGCGGCGAGAGGTCGGCGCCGGTGCCGTGCCGCTGGCGCGCCTGCGCCAGCAGGATCTGCTTGATGTCCGAGAAGGTCTGCGGCGCGCCCGGCGTGGATGGCGACTGGGCCTGCAACTGGCGCAGCGCGGAGAACACGTCGTCGGTGCTGAGCTGCAGGCGCGGCCGGGACGCGGTGTCCGGGCGCAGCTTGCCCAGTAGTTCGCGACGGCCCGCCAGCAGCCGGGTCAGCTTCTCGAGGGCGACGGATTCGTCTTCCTCCTCCTCCGGCCCCGGGGGATCGCCCGGCCAGGCCGTGTACGGGCGGGGGCCGCGCCAGCCGCCCCTTGGCGCCCCGGAGGGTTGCGGGCCGGGAGGCGGGGCGGTGCGTGCGCCATCGGGGGATGCTGCGGGGGGGGACGCCGGGGTGTCTCCCGCGGGGCCGGCCTGCCGGGCGGGTTCGTCGGCGTCCGGCTCCGACCGGTCCGTGCGCGCGACCGGGGCGGGGCGCGTGCGTACCGGGACAAAGGTCAGGCCGGGCAGGATCCCCGCGTGGTCGAGCTGCTCGTCCAGCCGCTCGAGCACGCGGGCGTACGACGACATCACGTGCCGGTCGAAGATCCGGTACAGCAGCAGCCGCGAGTCGTGTTCGATCTCGAGGGCGTGCGCGGCGGCGCGGATCGCCCGGCACAGGGCCTGTGGTCCGAGCGGCAGGCGTTCGCCGTCGAACGCCGGGGTCCCGGCGAGCACGCCGAAACGCTGCCCCAGCAGGTGCAGCGCGAGGTTCGCCCGGCCTTCCTGCCGGGTGGCGATCTCGTGCAGCACGGTGTTTTCGTCCATCACCGCCTCGTCGACCAGGCTGAGCCTGCCGAAGCCGCCGGAGAACGGGGCCGGATCGGAAGCCTCCGGCGCGGGCGCGGGCGGGGTGCGGATGGCCGCCAGCGACGCCTCCAGTTCCAGCATGAAGTGCGGTACCAGGTCGGAACGGCTGGTGCGGAACGTGCGCAGGGTTTCCATGTACCCCGACATCTGGCCCGGGTTGCGGGCCTGGTCGGCCAGCCGGAACAGTTCCTGCTCGAACTCCTCGAGCATGCGGGCAAGACCGTTGTCCAGCTCCTGGGATACCAGGGCGAGCGCCAGCTCCAGCGCCTTGCGCACGCGCCCGGGCAGCTGGGCGGCCGCCAGGGTGCGGGGCGTGTTCTCCGGGCGGGACGTCGTCGGCATGCGCCCTCCGGTGTTTCAGTCCCTGCGTGCCCGCAGGGCTGCCCGGACCTGCCGGATGCGCCGGATCGACCTCGCGTGCATGTCTGTCATCGTCCCCCCTTGCCCGTCCCTGTCCGGCTCAGGTCCCCCCCCGGGGGACTGGTGGCATCCTGCCCGTGCCGGAATCGTTTCCTGGGCCTTTCTTAGCATGCCGCCTCGACCGGGGCCAACCCGGGCGGGTGCCGGGTCACGGGCCGTCATGCAGGAACAGGGCGATCACGTCGTTGGTGAAGCGGCGGCCCAGCGCGGTGGGCCGCACCCGGTCTCCCCCGACTTCCAGCCAGCCACGGCCGGCAGCCTGTGCCAGCCCGGTGGCGATGGCGTCCCGCCCGAGACCGGTGCGGGCCTCGAACGCGTCCAGGGAAAAGCCCTCGACCAGGCGCAGGGCGTTGAGCATGAACTCGAACGGGCGCTGGTCCGGGGTGACCCGTTCCTCGCCGCCGATGGCCCCGGCGGTGCCTGCGGCTGCCATGTACGCGGCCGGATGGCGCAGCTTCCAGCGGCGCAGGATCGCCTGCTCCGCGCCCAGGGTGAGCTTGCCGTGGGCGCCGGCGCCGATCCCCAGGTAATCGCCATAGCGCCAGTAGTTGAGGTTGTGCGCGCACTGCCGACCGGGACGGGCGTAGGCGCTGACTTCGTACTGGGCGTAGCCGGCCTCCGCCAGCAGTGCCTGGCAGCGTTCCTGCATGTCCCAGGCCTGGTCCTCGTCGGGCAGTCCCCCGGGTGGCCGCGCTGCGAACAGGGTGTTGGGCTCCAGGGTGAGCTGGTAGTGGGAGATGTGCGCGGGGGCCAGCGCGACCGCGCGTTCGACGTCGCGGACGGCCATGTCCGGGGTCTGGCCGGGCAGTGCGTACATCAGGTCCAGGTTGATGTTGTCCAGCCCGGCGTCCTGCGCCAGCTTCACCGCCGCCTCGGCCTCGCCGCTATCGTGGATGCGACCCAGCCGTTGCAGACAGCCGTCGTCGAAGCTCTGGACCCCGAGGCTGATCCGGTTCACGCCGGCGCGGCGGTAGTCCGCGAAGCGGCCGTGCTCGACGGTGCCGGGATTGGTCTCGAGGGTGATCTCCGCGTCCGGCGCGAAGCGCAGGCGCGCGCTGGCGCCCTGCAGGAATCGGTCGATCGCGTCGGCCGGGAACAGGCTCGGGGTGCCGCCGCCGAAGAACACGCTGTGCACCGTGCGCCTCCAGGCCAGCGGCAGGTCGTGGTCGAGGTCGGCGAGCAGCGCGTCGACGTAGGCCTCGTACGGCGGCACGCCGCGGGCGGGGTGCGAGTTGAAGTCGCAGTACGGGCACTTGCGCACGCACCAGGGCATGTGCACGTACAGCGACAGCGGCGGCGGGGTCAGCATCGTGGCATTGCGGGCGCCGGCAGGGCGTGCATCCATTACAGCAGTTCGCCCAGGCGCCCGCGCAGCAGCGCCAGCGCCCGGCCGCGGTGGCTGATGCGGTTCTTCTCCGCCATCGGCATCTCCGCGGCGGTCAGACCGGCGTCCGGATCGAGGAACACCGGGTCGTAGCCGTGCCCGCCGCTGCCGCGGCGTTCGCGCAGGATGCGGCCGTGCCACACGCCCTCGACCACGATCGGGCGCGGGTCCCCCGGGTGGCGCAGCAGCGCCAGCGCGCAGACGAAGTGCGCCGTGCGCCGCGCGTCCTCCACGCCGTCCAGTTCCGCCAGCAGGCGGTCGATGTTGGCGTCGGCGTTGCCGTGGCCGCCGGCGTAGCGCGCCGAGTACAGGCCCGGCGCGCCGCCGAGCGCGTCCACGCACAGCCCGGAATCGTCGGCCAGCGCCGGCAGTCCCGTGGCACGGCTGGCGTGGCGCGCCTTGAGGATGGCGTTCTCGATGAAGCTCAGGCCGGTTTCCTCGGCGTCCGGCACGCCGAACTCGGCCTGCGCGCGCACGCGGATGCCCCGGCCCGCCAGCAGGGCGCGGAACTCCTCCAGCTTGCCGGCGTTGTTCGAGGCGAGGACCAGTTCGCGTGGCACCCCGCTCATCGCGCCAGCGCCTCGCGCTGGAGCTCGAACAGGCGCGCGCAGCCGGCCGCGGCCAGTTCCAGCAGCGCGTCCAGTTCGTCGCGGCGGAAGGCGTGGCCTTCGGCGGTGCCCTGCAGCTCGATGAAGCCGCCGCCGTCGTTCATCACCACGTTCATGTCGGTGTCGCAGTCGCTGTCCTCGGCGTAGTCAAGGTCGAGCACCGGAACGCCGCGCCAGATCCCGACCGACACCGCGGCCACCGCGCCGTGGATCGGGTCGCGCCCGATCTCGCGCCGCGCAAGCAGCCAGCGCGCCGCGTCCACCAGCGCCACGTACGCGCCGGTGATCGCCGCGGTGCGGGTGCCACCGTCGGCCTGCAGCACGTCGCAGTCGAGGGTGATGGTGCGCTCGCCCAGCGCGCCGCGGTCCACGCAGGCGCGCAGCGCGCGGCCGATCAGGCGCTGGATCTCGAGGGTGCGGCCGCCCTGCCTGCCGCGGGCGGCCTCGCGCTCGCCGCGGGTGTGCGTGGCGCGCGGGAGCATGCCGTACTCGGCGGTCACCCAGCCTTCGCCCTTGCCGCGCAGGAAGGCGGGCACCTTGTTCTCGACGCTGGCGGTGCACAGCACGCGGGTGTCCCCGAAGGAGACCAGGACGGAGCCTTCCGCGTGGCGGGTGTACCCGCGTTCGATGCGGATTTCCCGCAACTGGTCGGGGGCGCGGCCGCTTGGACGGACGATGCTCATGCGGATCGGGCAGGGAAAGGGGCGTCAGATTACCATTGGCGGCCCGGCAACCATGGAGTCCCGGATGGCCATCCGCAGCATGACCGCCTTCGCCTCCGGCGAGCTCGCCACCGAGTGGGGCGTGCTCGGCTGCGAGCTGCGTGCGGTCAACCACCGATTCCTCGAACTCGGCCTGCGCCTGCCGGAGGAGCTGCGCGCGCTGGAGCCAGTGCTGCGCGAGCGCGTCGGCGCGCGGGTCTCGCGCGGCAAGCTCGACCTGGCCCTGCGCCTGCGTCCGGCGGAAGGGTCCGGCGCGCTGGAGCTGGACGAGGCGCTGGTCGACCGGCTGGGCGCGCTCGCGCAGGCGCTGCAGGCCCGTTTCCCGGGGATGCACACCGAGTTCACCAGCCTGCTCCAGTTCCCCGGCGTCCTGCAGGCCCGTGCGGTCGACCCGGCCGCGATGCAGGAGGCGGTGCTGGCGCTGCTGGACCGGGTGCTCGACGGTTTCGTCGCCGCCCGCGAGCGCGAGGGCGCCAAGCTGGTCGCGGCGATCCTGGAGCGCGTGGACGGCATCGAGCGGATCGTGGGCGAGGTGCGCGCGCTGGTGCCGGCCATCCGTGCCGCGCAGCGGGCGAAGCTGGAGGCGCGGCTGGCGGAGCTGGCCCAGGCCGCCGACCCGGCCCGGGTCGAGCAGGAGCTCGTGCTGGCGCTGCAGAAGCTGGACGTGGACGAGGAGCTGGACCGGCTGGCCAGCCATGTCGAAGAGATCCGGCGGGTACTGTGCCAGCGCGAACCGGTGGGCCGTCGGCTGGACTTCCTGCTGCAGGAGTTCAATCGCGAGGCCAACACCCTGGGCAGCAAGTCGGTCGACGCCCGCACCTCGAACGCGGCGGTGGAACTGAAGGTGCTGATCGACCAGATTCGCGAGCAGGTCCAGAACATCGAGTAGGGCGGGCCGGCGGCGGGGAACGCGGGGCGCGGAAGCGGTAGACTTTCCGGCCCGTGCGCCGTCCGCGCCTTCCGGCCGCCGCCCCGCACGGGCCTTCATCCCGTCCACGGACCCTTCGGCTTCCCGATGCGCGGCACCCTGTTCATCGTTGCGGCACCTTCCGGCGCCGGAAAATCCAGCATCGTCAACGCCTGCCTGGCGCGCGACCGCAACATCAGCCTGTCCATCTCGTTCACCTCGCGCGCGCCGCGCCCGGGCGAGCGCGACGCCGAGCACTACCACTTCGTCACCGAGCAGGAGTTCCAGCGCATGATCGAGGCGGGGGACTTCTTCGAGTACGCCCGCGTCCATGGCGACTGGAAGGGTACCGCCCGGCAGTCGGTGGAGCCTCTGCTGGAGGCCGGCCGGGACGTGCTGCTGGAGATCGACTGGCAGGGGGCGCAGCAGGTGAAGGCCAAGGTGCCCGACGCGGTCAGCGTGTTCATCCTGCCGCCGTCGCGCGCGGCGCTGGAGGAGCGCATGCGCAAGCGAGGCCAGGACAGCGAGGAGACCATCGCCCTGCGCATGGCCAACGCCCGCGAGGAGATGTCCCACCACGCCGAGTTCGACTACATCATCGTCAACGAGGTGTTCGAGACCGCGGTGGAGGAGATGTGCGCGATCTTCACCGCCAGCCGCCTGCGCAGGGTCCGGCAGGTGGAGCGCCACCGCGACCTGATCGCGGCGCTGCTGGCCCCGGACCCCTGAGCGTCCGGGTCGGCCCGGTTACGACCGGGGGTGCCGTTCAGGCAAGTAACTGATTTTCCAAGGGGTGTGCTTGCCTCTTCCCGGGCGGACCCCATACAATGTCCAATCCCTTTCCGGAACCGAGATCGACGGCCAGCCGGCCGCCGGGAGACCTGTTATGGCCCGCATCACCGTTGAAGACTGCCTGCAAGTCGTCGAGAACCGCTTCGAGCTGGTCATGATGGCCGCCAAGCGCGCCCGCCAGCTCGCCAATGGCGTCGAGCCCAGGATCGAGAACGAGACTGGCGACAAGCCCACCGTCCTGGCCCTGCGCGAGATCGCCGCGCGCCGCATCGACCAGGCCTACATCGACGCCGTCGAGAAGGCCGAGCGCGAGCGCAAGGAGCGCGAGGCGCTGGAGTGGGCCGCCGCCGAGATGGTGGCCGCCGACGATGACATGAAGGGAGACGACTGACACCCGGATCGGCGCGGACCGGCAACCGGTCCCGCCGCGCCGGCGCGGCGGCAGGCCCGCCCCGGGGATGCGCCGGCCGCCCCGCTGTTTCCCCGTTGCGCCGTTTCGCCTTAGGCTGGCCCCATGAGCCAGGGTGCACCCGTCCAGTCCGAGCCCATCCGCGTCACCGTCCCCGGTGACGACGAGATCCCGGACTACGTCCGCGAACTGGAGGAGGCGGCCGGCTACCTGCCCCGCGAGCAGCGCCTCGAGCTGCGCCGCGCATGGGCGCTCGGCGCGAAGGCGCACGAGGGCCAGTTCCGCAAGTCCGGCGAGCCCTACATCACCCACCCGGTCGCGGTGGCCAGGGTGCTTGCCGAGCAGAAGCTCGACCTGGAGACGCTGATCGCGGCGATCCTCCACGACACCATTGAGGACACCCCGCTCACCCGCGAGCAGCTCGCCGCCGAGTTCGGCGAGACCGTGGCCGAGCTGGTGGATGGCGTCACCAAGCTGGACAAGCTGCAGTTCAGCAGCCGCCAGGAGGCGGCCGCGGAGAGCTTCCGCAAGATGATGCTGGCCATGGCGCGCGACCTGCGCGTCATCCTGATCAAGCTCGGCGACCGCCTGCACAACATGCGCACGCTGGGTGCGCAGCCGGGCCCGGCGCGCGCGCGCATCGCGCGCGAGACGCTGGAGATCTACGCGCCCATCGCGCAGCGCCTGGGCATGAACCTGATCAAGGCCGAGCTGCAGGACCTCGGCTTCCACGCGCTGTACCCGCTGCGCCACATGATCCTGGAGAAGCACATCCGCTCCCAGCCGATGGTGCGGCGCGAGGCGATGGCCAGGATCGAGGCCCAGCTCGCGCAACGGCTGACCAACGAGGGCCTGCAGTACCGCCTGATCAGCCGGGTGAAGTCCCCGTGGAGCATCTACAACAAGATGCGGAACGAGGGGAAAAGCTTCGACCAGGTGATGGACGTGTTCGGCTTCCGCATCGTGGTGCCCACCGTGAAGGACTGCTACCACGCGCTCGGCGTGGCGCACTCGGTGTTCAAGCCGCTCGACGGCCGGTTCCGCGACTTCATCGCGATCCCCAAGGCCAACGGCTACCAGTCGCTGCACACGGTGCTGTTCGGGCCCTACGGCTCGCCGATCGAGGTCCAGATCCGGACCGAGGAGATGGACCTGATCGCCGAGCGCGGCATCGCGGCGCACTGGGCCTACAAGCACGGCGGCACGCCGACCGGCGCGCAGGCGCGCGCGCACAAATGGATCTCCAGCCTGATCGAGTCGCAGCGCGCCACCGGCTCCTCGCTGGAGTTCCTCGAGAACGTCAAGGTCGACCTGTTCCCGGACGAGGTCTACCTGTTCACACCCAAGGGCGACATCCTGGCGATGCCGCGCAACTCCACCGCGCTCGACTTCGCCTACGCCGTGCACACCGACATCGGCAACCGGGCCGTGGCCGCGCGCGTGGACGGCAAGCTGGTGCCGCTGCGCAGCAGGCTGGTCAGCGGCCAGAAGGTGGAGATCGTCACCGCGAAGTCGGCCACGCCGCGCCCGCAGTGGCTGGAGTTCGTGGTCACCGGCAAGGCGCGCACCGCGATCCGCAGCCAGCTCAAGCAGCTCCAGCACGAGGACGCGGTGAACCTCGGCCACCGCATGCTCGACCGCGCGCTGGAGGAGCTGCGCACCTCGCTCGACCGGCTGCCGCCGGAGCGCGTCGAGGCCTACCTGGCCGAGATGCGCTATCCGCGGATGGAGGAGCTGCTCGCCGACATCGCGCTGGGCAACCGGATGCCGGCGCAGGTGGCGACGGCCCTGGCGCAGCAGGCGCCGCCGGCCGCCGCGCAGGAGAAGGACGGGCGCCCGGCGGTCCACGAGCGGATCCTGATCACCGGCAACGAGCGCGGGGTGGTCAGCTTCGCCAACTGCTGCCAGCCGATCCCGGGCGACGAGATCATGGGCTACCACACCGCCGGCAAGGGCATCGTCGTGCACCGGATCGACTGCCCGAACGTGGCCGAGTACCGCAAGTCGCCGGAACGCTGGGTGGACATCGGCTGGGACCGCGAGGTCACCGGCGACTACAGCGTCTCGCTGCGGGTCGAGGCCGAGAACCGCCCGGGCGTGCTGGCGCAGATCGCCGCGGCGATCGCGCAGGCCGAGTCGAACATCGAGGGCGTGGAGTACCTCGAGCGCGACAGCGACATCGCCACCATCCGCTTCTCGATCGAGGTCAGGGGCCGCGAGCACCTGGCCGAGGTCATCCGCAGGACGCGGCGGCTCGGCGTGGTGCACGGCGTGCAGCGGCTGTGACGCGCGCAGGCCACGGGCACAGCCCGGGCGCGGACCTATAATCCCGGGCTTTCCGAACGGAGATCGCGCATGCCACGTACCCCGATCCAGACCGACCGCGCGCCCGCCGCGATCGGCCCGTACTCGCAGGCCACGCGTGCCGGCAACATCGTATACATCTCCGGCCAGATCCCGCTCGACCCGGCCACCGGCGAGGTGGTCCAGGGCGGGATCGAGGCGCAGGCGCGGCGCGCCTTCGACAACCTCAGGGCCGTGGCCGAGGCCGCGGGCGGTTCGCTGGCCGACATCGTGCGCGTCGGCCTGTACCTGACCGACCTGTCGCAGTTCGCCGCGGTCAACGCGGTGATGGCGGAATACTTCGAGGCGCCGTATCCCGCGCGTTCGACCATCGAGGTGTCGGCCCTGCCGAAGGGCGTGGCGTTCGAGGTCGACGCGGTGATGGTGCTGGGCTGATCCGCCCGGAGGAATGGCGAAGCCGACGCCCGCGCTGACGGCATCCGGCAACGTGCCGTTGACCATGTTGCCGGGGGTGGGGCCCGCGGTCGCGGCAAAGCTCGCCGCCCGCGGCCTGCTGACGCTGCAGGACCTGTGGCTGCACCTGCCGCGGCAATACGAGGACCGCACGCGGATCACCCCGATCCGTGCGCTGCAGCCCGGAGTGCCGGCGCAGGTGGAGGGGCGGGTCGAGGCGGTCGAGCGCGGCTTCCGCTACCGCCCGGTGCTGCGGGTGGCGATCGGCGACGATTCGCGTGCCACGCTGGTGCTGCGCTTCTTCCACTTCCGCGCGCAGCAGGCCAGCCGGTTCCAGGTGGGTGCGCGCGTGCGCTGCTACGGGACGCCGCGCCCCGGCCAGTACGGGCTGGAGATGGTGCACCCCAGCTACCGGCTGCTCGGCGACGGCGACGCGCCCCTCGGCGACTCGCTCGACCCGGTGTATCCCGCGGTCGAGGGCATCGCCCCGGCGGTGATGCGGCGGCTGATCGCGCAGGCGCTCAGCCGCCTTCCGGACGACGACGAGCTGGAGCTGTTGCCACGGGAGTGGCTGCGCGAGCGCGGGCTGCCGTCGCTGCGCGAAGCGGTCATGGCCATGCACGCACCGCCGCGCGATGCCGACGTCGCGGCCCTGCTCGCCGGGCGGCACCCGGCCCAGCGCCGGCTGGCGCTGGAGGAACTGCTGGCACACCACCTGAGCCTGCGCCGCCAGCGCATCGCCATGCAGTCGCACGGCGCGGTGCCGCTGCGCGACGACACCCTGGCGCGGAAGCTGGTCGAAACCCTGCCGTTCGCGCTGACCGGCGCGCAGCAGCGCGTGTTCGCGGAAGTGCGCGCGGACCTGGCCCGGCCCGAGCCGATGCTGCGGCTGGTGCAGGGCGACGTCGGCAGCGGCAAGACCGTGGTCGCCGCGCTCGCGGCGCTGGTGGCGGTGGGCAGTGGCCGACAGGCCGCGCTGATGGCGCCGACCGAGCTGCTGGCCGAGCAGCACCTCAACAACCTGCGTGGATGGCTGGAGCCGCTCGGCGTGCGCGTGGGCTGGCTCGCCGGCAAGCTGGCCGGACGCGCGCGCGCCTCGGCGCTGGCCGAGGTCGCCGGTGGCGAAATGCAGGTCGTGGTCGGTACCCACGCGCTGATGCAGGAAGGCGTGGTGTTCCACGACCTGGCGCTGGCGATCGTCGACGAGCAGCACCGGTTCGGCGTGCACCAGCGGCTCGCGTTGCGCGACAAGGGCGCGTCCGGTGGCGTGGTCCCGCACCAGCTGGTGATGACCGCGACCCCGATCCCGCGCACGCTGGCGATGGCCGCCTATGCCGACCTCGACGTTTCCGTGCTCGACGAGCTGCCGCCGGGGCGCACGCCGGTGCAGACCGTGGTGCTGAGCGCGGAACGCAGGCCGGAGCTGATCGAGCGGATCCGCGCGGCCTGCGCCGAGGGCCGGCAGGCATATTGGGTGTGCACCATCATCGACGAGTCCGACGAGGTGGTCGCGCAGGCGGCGCAGACCACGCACGCGCTGCTGTCGGCGTCGCTGCCGGGGTTGCGCGTCGGCTTCGTCCACGGCCGGATGAAGGCCCAGGACAAGCAGGAGACCATGCGCGCGTTCAAGCAGGGCGAGCTCGACCTGCTGGTGGCGACCACGGTGATCGAGGTCGGCGTGGACGTGCCCAATGCCTCGCTGATGATCGTGGAGAATGCCGAGCGCCTCGGCCTGGCGCAGCTGCACCAGCTGCGCGGGCGCGTGGGGCGCGGCAGCGCGGCCTCGACCTGCGTGCTGCTGTACCAGCCGCCGCTGTCGCACGCGGCGAAGCAGCGGCTCGAGACCATGCGTTCGACCAGCGACGGCTTCGTCATCGCCGAGAAGGACCTCGAGCTGCGCGGCCCGGGCGAACTGCTCGGGACGCGGCAGACGGGACTGGCCGAGTTCCGCGTCGCCGATCTGGCGCGCGATGCCGACCTGTTGCCCGAGGTGCACCGCATCGGCGACGCGCTGATGCGCGAGGCGCCGGAGATCGCCGACCGGCTGGTGGACCGCTGGGTCGGCGGCGCGGCGCGCTACGCCGGGGCCTGAGCCCCTTCCGCGTGGGGCCCGGACAATGACGCCTGAAGGCGCCGGAGCCGGTCGGCCAGCGTCTGCAGCATGCGCAACAGCGCTTCCAGTTCGTGCCCGGGCATGTGCTGCTGCGCGCGCAAGGCGCGCAGCGCCTGCCTGCCACGCTCGATCGCCGGGCAGGACCCGAACACGCACAGTCCGTCGAGGATCCGGTGCAGGCACCGGGTGCAGGCCGGGACGTCGCCGGCCGCGATCGCCGTTTCCATGGCCGCCAGTTCCTCGTTCAGGACGGCCAGTTCCAGCGCCAGCAGCGCCCTGCGGTCACGCGATCCCAGCACGCCGGAAACCAGGGCCGGGTCCGGGAAGCCGGAGGCGTGGTCCATCTGCGGCGTCGTGTGCCCTGTGCGTGGCGTTCCGTCCCGGGCTGCATGCCGCGCGCCGCGCGCGGCACCGCTCCGTTCGCTGTCCATGCGGATACCCGTCCCCCCTGACCCGGTGTCCGTTGGTGGATCTTCGTATCATCGGGCCGTGGGACAGGGAAGGGCATATGGTCACGCTTCGTGGATGAGGCGCCCGTTGCGCGGCCCGGGCGCTCCGGTTGGACAATGCGGCCCCGCGCCGGCAGATAATGGCGCATGACACAACCGATCCCGCTTCTCATCGATACCGACCCGGGCGTGGACGACGCCCTCGCGCTGCTGATGGCATTCAATGCGCCCGGGTACGAGGTCGTCGGCCTGACCATCGCCGCGGGCAACGTCGGCCTCGACCATACCGTCCGCAACGCCCTGAAGCTGTGCGAGGTCGCCGGCCGCGACGATGTCCCGGTGTTCCCCGGCTGCGATCGTCCCCTGCTGCACCCGGCCCCGGACGCGGCCTACGTGCACGGCAGGGACGGGTTCGGTGACACCGGCTACGTACCGGCCGCGCGCCGGGCCGCGGACGAGCACGCCGCGCTGGCCATCCTGCGGCTTTCGCGCGAGCACGCCGGCCGCCTGCAGCTGGTCGCGCTGGGGCCGCTGACCAATCTCGCGCTGGCCCTGCGGCTCGACCCGGCCCTGCCGGAGCGGGTGGCGCGCCTGGTGGTGATGGGCGGGGCGGTCACCGCCCACGGCAACATCACCCCGGCGGCGGAGTTCAACGTCCACTTCGACCCCGAGGCGGCGAAGATCGTGTTCGAGGCCTTCCCGCGTATCGACCTGTGCGACTGGGAGGCCACCCTGGCGCATGGGCTGGCGCACGCGGACGTGGACCGCTGGCTCGGCGCCGGCACCCCGCGGGCACGGTTCTACGATGCCATCTCCCGCCGGACCCGTGACTGGGCGAAGGGCCTGCGTGGCGACCGCTGGCATTGCGCCGATGGCCTGGCGATGGCATGGGCGCTGGCGCCGGAGGGGGCGCTGGCGACGGCCGAACGGCCGCTGGACGTCGACACCGGCCAGGGGCCGGGGCGGGGGATGACGGTGGTGGACTGGAACCGCCAGACCGGCAGGCCGGACCAGGTCCGCATCCTGCTCCGCTACGACCAGGCCGGGTTCGAGGCCATGGCCGCGGCCGCGCTCGCGGCGTGACCGGCCGGCTTGCGCGCAAAGGCGGGCGGAGGCTAGAATACCGGACTTTCCCTGCGCAATCCGGTGCCCGCCATGAAGGCCGACATCCATCCCGAATACCGCGAAGTCGTCTTCCAGGACGTGACTTCCGATTTCAAGTTCCTGACCCGTTCCACCCTTGCCGCGACCGCCAAGGAGACCATCCTGTGGGAGGACGGCAAGGAATACCCGCTGGTCAAGATCGAGGTGTCGTCCGCGACGCACCCGTTCTACACCGGCCAGAACAAGGTCGTCTTCACCAGCGGCCGCATCGACAAGTTCAAGCGCCGCTACTCGAAGTAACCCGGTTCCCGCGCGCGGACGCAGGCGCGCGCGGAACGAACCGTTCCGGTGACGGCCGCCCGAGAGCGGCCGTCCGCGTTTTTTCGACTGCGAAAGGCCGCGTGGCCGCCCCACCCATGACCAAAGTCGAGTCAGTACCGGGGCGCACTGTGAGATACTTGCTGCGTTGCGGCACCGGGGCGTGCCGCCGGTAGCCGGGCGGACCGCCCGCACGCCAGACATCCGAGGAGTGCATCCAGTGGCTGAACACGTCGTGTTGAACGCCGGCGGCAAGTCCGTCGAGCTGCCTGTCCTGAAACCCACGCTCGGCAATGAGTGCGTCGACATCTCGCGGTTGACGAAGGAAACCGGGCTTTTCACCTACGACTCCGGCTTCACCGCCACCGCCAGCTGCAAGTCGGCGATCACCTACATCGACGGCGAACAGGGCGTGCTGCTGTACCGCGGCTACCCGATCGAGCAGCTCGCCGAGCAGTCGAGCTTCCTCGAGGTCGCGTACCTGCTGATGAACGGCGAACTGCCGGGTGCCGAGGAGTTCCGGAAGTTCGAGCACGAGGTGACGCATCACACGATGATGCACGAGTCGCTCAAGAACTTCCTGCACGGGTTCAACTACGACGCGCACCCGATGGCGATGCTGGCCGCGAGCGTGGCCTCGCTGTCGGCGTTCTACCACGACACCCTTGACCTGTCCGACCCGGAGCAGCGCCGCCTCGCCGCGATCCGCCTGATCGCGAAGGTGCCGACGCTGGCTGCGGCCGCGTACCGTTATTCGATCGGCTGGCCGATCAACTACCCGCGCAACAACCTCGAGTACATCAGCCGCTTCCTGCACATGATGTTCGAGGTGCCGAGCGAGCCGCTGGAGCTGCACCCCGTGGTGCCCAAGGCGCTGGACCTGCTGTTCATCCTCCACGCCGACCACGAGCAGAACGCCTCGACCTCGACCGTGCGCCTGGTCGGCTCGACCGGCGCCAACCCGTACGCGTGCATCGCCGCGGGCATCACCGCGCTGTGGGGACCCGCGCACGGCGGCGCCAACGAGGCGGTGCTGAAGATGCTGGAGGAGATCGGCGACCCGAAGAACGTCGCCTCCGCCGTGGCCAAGGCCAAGGACAAGAGCTCGGGGTTCCGCCTGATGGGCTTCGGCCACCGCGTGTACAAGAACTTCGACCCGCGCGCGAAGATCATCCGCGAGATGACCCACAAGGTGCTCGGCGCGCTGGGCGTCGACGACCCGCTGCTGGAAGTGGCGATGAGGCTCGAGGAGGCCGCCCTGAAGGACGAGTACTTCATCGAGCGCAAGCTGTACCCGAACGTCGACTTCTACAGCGGCATCATCTACAAGGCGCTGAAGATCCCGACCGAGATGTTCACGGTCATGTTCGCCATCGCCCGCACCGCCGGCTGGGTGTCGCACTGGCTGGAGCAGCAGGTGGACCCGGAGGCCAAGATCGGCCGCCCGCGCCAGGTCTACACCGGCCACGCCAGGCGCGACTACGTGCCCGTCGACCGCCGCTGATCCCCGGTGCCCTCCGGGGCCGGAGGCAGGAAACGCCCCGCGCGGTGCGGGGCGTTTCCGTATCCGCCGCCGGTGCCTGCTCAGCGCAGCCCGTAGACGGAGATTTCCTCCTCCGCCAGCAACGCGCGCAGCTGCGCGGCGGAGGCGCGCCGCATGGGCCGCTCGTCGATCTGCGACAGCGGCGCCTGGCGCAGCGCGGCTTCCGGCAGCACCAGCAGGTCGAAGGTCAGGTCCTCGGCGACGAACACCCACACCGGGAAGTCGCCCCCGCGCACGCGGTCCAGGCGCACGTGCCGGCTGCGCGACTGGGCCGGTATCCCGGATTCCTCGAGGAAACGCTGCACCGCCTCCGGATCGTCGGAGTACAGGTGCAGGTGCACGGGCGAGTGCATGTCGGCGGTGCCCTCGAGCACCGGGCCGACCAGGCGTGCGTCGAAGCGGGCGAAGAACTCGAGCGCACGCAACGCGGCCTCGCGGCGCACGCGCACGGCGTTGGCCTGGGTGTCGCGCTGGAACAGGCGCTGGTATTCGCGCAGTGCCTCCTCGATCTCCCGGTTGCGCGGCAGGGAGGCGTCGTCGTGGAAACCGAGCCGGCTGGCGGCCTTGAGCTTGGCCAGCCGGTAGTCGCGGATGCCGCTCTCGGCCATCAGCCGGGCCGCCTCGTGGGCCAGCCGGCGGCGGCGCTCCCGGATGCGGGCCTCGGCATGCTGGCGTGCGCGGTGCATCGCGGTCTCCCGTGGCGGGCCTGCGCCGACTGTACCGCATGCGGGCGGGGCGTCAACGTGCCGTCCGCCCTGGCCGCGGCCCCGTTCAGAAGATGTCGAAGGCCTCTTCCTTCGGTGCCTCGTCGAAGTCGAACTCGGCCTCGCTCTCCATGCGCTCGAGGTCCTCGACCTTCACGTACTCGATGATGCCGCCCTCCGCGGTACTGGGCAGCAGGCGCCCGCCGGCGGTGACCGCGACCCGGACCATGCCTTCCGGCGGGTCGTTGCGGGCGATCGGCCGGTCCTTCAGGGCCACGCGCATGAAGTCGATCCAGATCGGCAGGGCGGCCCTGCCGCCGTACTCGCGGTAGCCCAGCGAGCGGTTGTCGTCGCGGCCGACCCAGACCGATGTCACCAGGTTGCCGCCGAAGCCGGAGAACCAGGCGTCGCGGTGCTCGTTGGTGGAGCCGGTCTTGCCGCCGACGTCCTCCCGGCCCAGCACCTTCGCGGCGGCGCCGGTGCCGCGGCGGACCACGTCCTGCATCATCGAGACGAGCTGGTAGGCGATGCGCTCGTCGATCGCGCGCGGGGCGGGGACGGCGTCCCCGGGCGGCGGCTGCGTGGCGTCCGCGGCCTGCTGCGGGGCCTTGTCATCCGCCTGCTGCCGCGATTGCTGCGCCGCCGGCGCCGCGGGGCCGAAGTCGAACCCGTCCACGACGTAGGAGGAGGTGGTGCGCGACGCCGGGCTGCCGTCGTCGCAGCTCCGGCAGGCGACCGCGGGCTTTTCCTTGAAGATCACGTTGCCGTCGCGGTCGCGGACCTCGTCGATGAACCATGGAGTCACCCGGAAACCGCCGTTGACGAACACCGCGTAGCCGCGGGCGATGTCGATCGGCGTGAGCGACGGCGTGCCCAACGCGATCGACAGGTTCGGCGGCAGTTCCGCCTCGTCGAAGCCGAAATTGGCGATGTACCTGCGCGCGTAGTCCACGCCGATGGCGTCGAGCAGGCGCACCGACACCAGGTTGCGCGACTGCACCAGCGCCTCGCGCAGGCGCATCGGGCCGGCGAAGTTGCCGGTGTCGTTCTGTGGGCGCCACACCTGGCCGCGGCGCATGCGGAACACCACCGGGGCGTCGAGCACGATCGAGGCCGGGTTGAAGCCCTTCTCGAAGGCCGCGGCGTAGATGAACGGCTTGAAGCTGGAACCGGGCTGGCGGCGGGACTGGGTGGCGCGGTTGAACTTGCTGCCGGCGAAGCTGAAACCACCGACCAGGGCGCGCAGCGCGCCGGTGTCGGCCTCGAGCGAGACCAGGGTCGCCTGCGCCCGGGGCAGCTGCTCGAGCTGCCAGGCCACGGTGGCCGGGGCGGCCGGGGCCTTCGCCGGGGTTTCGGTCCGCTTCACGCGGACCAGGTCGCCGCGCTTGAGCAGGGCGCCGGGCGCGCGCCCGGTCCAGCGGCTGCTGGCGGGGTCGAGAACCACCGTGCTGCCATCGGCCAGCGCGACCGTGGCGTTGGCGCCGCTGGTGCCCAGGACGATCGCCGGCAGCAGGCCGCCCTGGGCGGGAATGTCCCGGATCCGCGAGGCGGCCGCCCCGGCGTCCTCGTCCGGCGCCAGCTCGAAGCTCTGCTCCGCGCCGCGCCAGCCGTGGCGGTGGTCGTAGGCCAGCAGCCCGTCGCGCACCGCCTGGTTGGCGGCGGCCTGCATCTCCGGGTCGATGGTGGTGATGACGTGGTAGCCCTTGTTCAGCACGTCGCCGCCGAAGCGGGCCAACATCTCCTGGCGCACCATCTCGGCCACGTAGGGCGCGTGGACCTCGACCGGCCGTTCGTGCGGCCTGGCGTGCATCGGCACCGCCCGGGCCGCCGCCGCTTCCTGCGGCGTGATGTAGCCCAGTTCCTGCATCCGTGCCAGCACGTAGTCGTCGCGGCGGATCTTGGCGCGCTCGGGGTTGCTGATCGGGTTGCCACTGGAGGGGAACTTCGGGATCGCCGCCAGCGAGGCCATCTCGTCCAGGGTCAGCTGGTCGAGGGTCTTGCCGAAATAGAACTCGGCGGCGGCGGCCACGCCGTAGGCGCGGTTGCCGAAGAAACTCTTGTTGAGGTACAGCTCGAAGATCTCGTCCTTGGTCAGCTCGCGCTCCATCTTGATCGCGAGCAGCATCTCCGCGAACTTGCGGGTGAAGCTGTATTCGGTGCTCAGGTAGAACTGGCGGGCGACCTGCTGGGTGATGGTGGACCCGCCCGGCACGCGCTCGCGGCCGCCGGTCTTGGCAAGCAGCCACAGCGCGCGCGCCACGCCCTTGTAGTCCACGCCGTGGTGTTCGTAGAAGCGCGCGTCCTCGGTCGCCAGGAAGGCCTGCTTGAGCCGCTCGGGCACGTCCCCGATCTTCACCGGGTAGCGGCGCATCTCGCCGAACAGGGCGATGAGCCTGCCGTCGCGCGAGTAGACGTACATCGGCTCCTGCATCTCGACGTCGCGCAGGCCCTGGATGTCCGGCAGCTTCGAGGCGACGGACAGATAGAAGGCGAAGGCGGCGATCCCGCCCGTGGCGGCGAGGATCAGCAGTGCGACCAGTGCCCAGCGGAGCAGGCGGCGGAAGCGGAACATCCGGGATCGGGCCTCATTCCCTGGCTAGTGCGGCGGGGGAGGCAGTATAGAGGAGGGGCGGCCGGTCGCCCGGCCGCCCCGGCATGGCCTGTGCCGCCCGGGTTTCCCGTTGCTGGTCCCGGACGGTAGGGATTCCCCGGTCCGGATGTGACGCAGGTGGGCCACTTGTGACAACGACTGCGCATTTCGGCACGATCTTGCCAGCTCGTGGTTGCCATCACATGAAAAGTCCGTTATTTAAGATTCTGGGGCACGTTGCGCTCGTAAGCGCCCGTGGCAAAGGGGAAAACCGTGGGGCTGATCACAAAAAGCCATGCGCCGCTCGTCGGCGTCGACATAAGCTCGACAGCCGTCAAGCTTCTGCAGCTCTCTCGTTCCGGTGACCGCTACCGGGTCGAGCACTATGCCGTCGAACCCCTTCCGCCCAATGCGGTGGTCGAGAAGAACCTGGTGGAGGTCGAGGCGGTAGGCGAGGCCATCCGCCGGGCGATGGCGCGTTCCGGCAGTCGCGCCAAGTACGCCGCCGCCGCCGTCGCCGGGTCCGCGGTGATCACCAAGATCATCCCGATGCCGGCCGACCTCGACGAGGACGAGATGGAGTCGCAGGTCGAGCTGGAGGCGGTGAATTACATCCCGTACCCGATCGAGGAAGTGAACCTCGATTTCGAGGTGCTGGGGCCGATGCCGGGCAACCCCGAGATGGTCCAGGTGCTGCTCGCCGCCTCGCGTTCGGAGAACGTGGAGATGCGCGCGTCGGCGCTGGAGCTCGGCGGCCTGACGGCGAAGGTGATCGACGTCGAGGCGTTCGCGATCGAGAATGCGTTCGGCCTGATGGCGAACTCGCTCAACATCCCGCGCGACGGCATCGTGGCGCTGGTCGACATCGGCGCGACCATGACCACGCTCAACATCCTGCGCAACGGCCGCAGCATCTACGTGCGCGAACAGGTGTTCGGCGGCAAGCAGCTCACCGACGAGGTGATGCGCCGCTACGGCCTGAGCTACGAGGAGGCGGGCCTGGCCAAGCGCCAGGGCGGTTTGCCCGAGAGCTACGAGATCGAGGTCCTTGAGCCGTTCAAGGAGGCGCTGGTCCAGCAGATCAACCGCCTCCTGCAGTTCTTCTATGCCGGCAGCGAATACAACCGTGTCGACCTGATCGTGCTGGCTGGCGGTTGCGCCTCGATCCCCGGCATCGTGGAAATGGTCGAGGAGCAGCTGGGCGTGCAGTCGGTGATCGCCAACCCACTGGCGCAGATGACGCTCGGCCCGCGCGTGCAGGCCCATGCGCTGGCCCAGGACGCGCCTGCGCTGATGATCGCCTGCGGCCTCGCCCTGAGGAGCTTCGACTGATGGCACGGATCAATCTCCTCCCGTGGCGTGCCGAGCGCCGCAAGCAGCAGCAGAAGGAATTCGGCCTGATGCTGGCGCTGGCCGCGCTGGCTGGCGTCGTGCTGTGGTTCCTGGTCAACCTCTACTACAACGCCCAGATCTCCGGGCAGCACGAGCGCAACGCCTTCCTCGAGAACGAGATCCGCCAGGTCGACGCGCAGATCAAGGAGATCGAGGAGCTCGATCGCCAGAAGGCCCGCCTGCTGGCGCGCAAGGAGGTGATCGAGCAGCTGCAGGCCAACCGCTCGCAGATGGTGCACCTGTTCGATTCGCTGGTGCGCACGATCCCGGATGGCGTGACCCTGACCGCGATCAAGCAGGAGGGCGAGAAGCTGACCCTCGAGGGCCGCTCGCAGTCCAATTCGCGGGTCAGCACCTACATGCGCAACCTGGAAGGCTCCGGGTGGATGACCAGGCCCGAGCTGTCGGTGATCGAGGCCAAGGACGGGGTGGCCGGCCTGCCGTACATGTTCCAGCTCACTGTGCAGCTGTCGAACCCGAACGCGCCGAAGGACGAGGATGGCGACGGCGTGCCCGACCCGGTGCCGCCGGTCAGCAGCGGCCCGGCCCCTGCTGACGGGCAGGGGGCCGCCACGGAGCCGGCGGCCGAGGCCCCGGCCGCCGCGGAAGGGCAGGCGCAGCCGGAACAGGTGCAGGACCCGGAAGCGCAGCCGCAACCGGCCGGGCAGGCCGGGGGGGCGGCTGAAGGAGGTGCCCGGTGAGCAAGAAGAAAGTGTCGCTGAAGGATCTCGGGCAGCTCGATTTCAACAACATCGGCTCCTGGCCCCGCGAGTTCAAGGTCGGCTTCTGCGTCTTCGTCGGCCTGCTGATCTTCGGCCTGCTTTGGTGGTTCCTCACCAGCCCCAAGGGCGATGAGCTGGAGCGGCTTGAGCGCAGGGAGGCCGAACTGCGCAGCGAGTTCGAACTCAAGCAGGGGCGCGCGGCCAACCTTGATGCCCTCAAGCAGCAGCTCGCGCAGATGGAGCAGCAACTGCAGCAGATGCTGCGCCAGCTGCCCAGCCGCACCGAGATGCCGGCGCTGATCAACGACATCTCGCAGACCGCGCTGGCCACCGGCATCTACAACGAGCTGTTCAGGCCGGGTCCCGAGGTGCCGAAGGAGTTCTACGCCGAAAAGCCGATCGAGCTGAAGATGGTGGGCACCTACCACCAGTTCGGCGCCTTCGTCAGCGGCGTGGCTTCGCTGCCGCGCGTGGTGATCCTGACCATGCACGACATCTCGCTGCGTCCCCGTGGTGAAAGGAACCCGGGCGAGGGCATCCGGCCGAATTCCACCCTGGAGCTCTCGGGCACGGTGAAGACCTACCGCTACCTCGACGAGGAGGAGGCGCAACAGGCAGCCGCCACCACGGCGGCAGGAGGGGAGCGCTGATGCGCACGATGAAGACCACGGCACGGCTGGCGTTGCTCGCACTGGCGACGGCCGCGCTGGCAGGGTGCGTGCGCGGCGTGACCAGCACGCCCGGCGACGCCCCCAACCTCGAGGAGTGGGTGGCGAACGTGAAGGCGCGCCCGGCGCCGCCGCTGGAGCCGCTGCCGGTGATGCAGCAGTTCGAGACCTTCGAGTATGCGGCGCAGGACCTGCGCGATCCGTTCAGCACCGCCTTCGGGCGCGACGCGGGGGGGACCGGCCCGCGGCCTGACGCCAACCGGCGCAAGCACGTGCTCGAGCAATTCCCCCTCGACAGTCTCGACATGGTGGGGACGCTCCACAGTGGCGGGCAGATCGTCGGTCTGGTGATGGCGCCGGACAAGGTGACCTACCGCGTGGTTCCGGGCACGTACATGGGCCAGAACGACGGGCGCGTGACCAGCGTGCACGAAGACAGGATCGAACTCGTCGAACTGGTGCCGGATGGCGCGGGTGGCTGGCTTGAACGGCCGGCGACGATTGCGCTCGAGGACAACTGATTTAGGGGAAGCCACGATGATCGTTAGCAAAGCGCACAGCCCGAACGCGATCCGGCGCGGCATGCGGTTCCGGGCGGGGATCGCCGGCCTCGCGGCGGGCCTGCTGGCCGCCACAGCCGCGGTGCACGCGGGGCAGCCCGCGACGTTCCCGGCCGTCCTCGCCGGCCAGGTCTCGGCCGTGGATCCTGCCAAGCAGCGGCCGGCGGCGGTGGCAGTGTCGAGGATCGACTTCAAGCGCGGTGACGGCGGCTCCGGCAAGCTGATCGTGCAGTTCGACGGCGAGGGCGCCATGCCCGACCTGCGCACGCAGGGTTCGGAAGTCGTGGTCGACGTTGGCAACGCCAGTCTGCCGGCCTCGCTGCAGCGGCCGCTGAACGTGACCGACTTCGCCACGCCCGTGCAGCGCATCGACGCCAGCCAGGGGGGGCAGGGCGCGCGCATCGTGCTGAGCACGAAGGGCAGCTTCGAGTCGCTGGCCTACCAGACCGGCCGCGACTACATCGTCGAGATCGTGCCGCGTGCCTCCGGGGCGCAGCGTGCGGTCGGCGCGGCCGCGGGCGTGGCCGCCGTGGCCCAGCAGTCCGGCACGGGCTACACCGGGCGCCCGGTGACCTTCAATTTCCAGGACGTGCCCGTGCGCACGGTGCTGCAGTTGATCGCCGAGGAGTCGGGCCTGAACATCGTCGCCAGCGACACCGTGCAGGGCAACATCACCCTGCGCCTGGTCAACGTGCCGTGGGACCAGGCGCTCGACCTGATCCTGCAGGCCAAGCAGCTGGACAAGCGCCGCAACGGCAACGTCGTCTGGGTGGCGCCGCAGGCCGAGATCGCCGCGTTCGAGCAGGCCAAGGAGGACGCCCGCTTGGCCATCGAGGAGCGCGCCGAGAAGGTCACGGAGTACATCCCGATCAACTACGGCAACGCCGAGGACATTGCCAAGCTGCTGACCGAGGAGAGCAAGAACAACATGCAGGGGCGCGGCGCAGGCGGCCAGGGCCGGCTGCATGACCAGGGCTTCCTGTCCGCACGCGGCAGCATCAGCTTCGACCGCCGCACCAACACCCTGCTGGTGGTCGACATCCCGCAGCGCGTGGCCGAGATCAAGCGCCTGGTGACCATGCTGGACAAGCCGGTGGACCAGGTCGTGATCGAGGCGCGCATCGTCATCGCCAACGAATCCTTCGCGCGCGACCTCGGCGCCCGCTTTGGCGTCAGCGGTTCCAAGGATCGCGTCAGCTGGGGCGGCAGCCTTGGCGACAATGGCAACACGGGTGGCTTGAACTGGAGCGCCCCGGTCGCCAACGCGGGTTCCCTGGCCTTCACCATCCTCGGCAACACCATCAACTGGGATGTCGAGCTGTCGGCGCTGCAGGAGGAAGGCCGTGGCGAGGTGATCTCCAACCCGCGCCTGGTCACCAGCAACCAGAAGGAGGCGGTGATCCGCCAGGGCCAGGAGATCGGCTACCTGACCGTGACCGGCGGCCAGAGCAACAACGTGCCGACGGTCGAGTTCAAGGACGCGCTGCTCGAGCTGAAGGTCACGCCGACCATCACCAACGACGGCCGCGTGTTCCTGAGCATTGCCCTGAAGAAGGATGAGGTCGACCGCTACATCCAGATCCCGCCGAACCTGGGCCAGGTGCCGCTGATCAACAAGCGAGAGATCACCACCGCGGTTCTGGTCGAGGACGGCCAGACGGTGTCGATCGGCGGCGTCTACGAGTTCAGCAGCCGCAGTGACCTGGCCAAGGTGCCGTTCCTCGGCGACCTGCCGATCCTCGGCAACCTGTTCAAGAACCGTGGCAAGAACAGGGAAAAGGCCGAGCTGCTGATCTTCGTCACGCCCAAGGTGCTGCGCGTCGCGCAGCGCTGAGCGGCCGGGCGCGGATCCGCCGGGAACGGGGCCTTCGGGCCCCGTTCCCGTTTCCGGGCCGGGAGAAGCATGGTCCGCCGCATCGCGCGTTGCGATGGCACGCGGGGCATGGGCAGGCCTGCACGCCGGGCGACACGGGATCCGCGTGTGCCCTCCCGGCGCGGCCGGGCCGCCGGCGGCGGTCTGCTAAGCTGACGCGTCGCGTTCATTTCCGGAGCTGAAGCATGGCCAAGGCGGGAGAACAGGCGCGGATGCCGCTGCACTGGAAGATCGGCATCGGCTTCGCCGCGGGGCTGGCGCTGGGACTGCTGGTGCACTACGCCATCGGCGGTGACGCCGGCTGGGTACAGGCGGCGATCCGCTACGGCACGCAGCCGTTCTCGACCCTGTTCCTCAACCTGATTTTCATGCTGATCGTGCCGCTGCTGTTCTCGGCGCTGGTGGTCGGCGTGTCGGAGATGGGCGACATCGGCTCGCTCGGCCGGATCGGCTGGCGTACGCTTGCCTACACCGTGCTGCTGTCGGGCATCGCGGTGCTGCTGGGCCTGGTGATGGTCAATCTGTTCGAGCCGGGCTCGGGCGTCGACCCCGAGCTGGCGCGGCAGTTGCTGGCAGAGAGCGCGGAACGCACCCAGGCCATCGTCCGCGACAGCACATCCCAGCCGAAGGGCATGGACATGCTGCTGTCGATCGTGCCGCAGAACGTGCTCGGCGCCGCGTCCGACAACGCCAGCATCCTCTCGCTGATGTTCTTCGCGCTGATGTTCGGCATCGGCCTGGTGCTGACCTGCACGCCGCAGACCGAGGTGCTCAAGCGAGGCATCGAGGGCCTGTTCGAGGTGTCGATGACCCTGATCGGCCTGGTCATCCGCCTGGCGCCGTACGCGGTGTTCTGCTTCATGTTCAACCTCGCGGTGCTGTTCGGCTGGGACCTGCTGGCCAAGCTGGGCAAGTATGTGCTGGTGGTGGCAGGTGCGCTGGTGATCCACATGGTGGTGGTGTACGGCGCAGCACTGCGCCTGATCGCACGGCGCTCGCCGCTGGAGTTCTTCAGCGGCGTACAGGAGGCGATGCTGATGGCGTTCTCGACCGCCTCCAGCAACGCCACGCTCCCGACCGCGTTGCGGGTGGCGGACGACGAGCTGAAGCTGCCGAAGAAGATCTCGCGCTTCGTACTGACCATCGGTGCGACCGCCAACCAGAACGGTACCGCGCTGTTCGAGGGCGTGACCGTGATCTTCCTGGCCCAGTTCTTCGGCGTGGAACTGGGTCTGGCCGAGCAGTTCCTGGTGATGCTGGTGTGCATCCTCGGTGGCATCGGCACCGCGGGCGTGCCGTCCGGCTCGCTGCCGGTGGTGGCGCTGATCTGCGCCATGGTCGGGGTACCGGCCGAGGGCATCGGCCTGGTGCTGGGCGTCAACCACTTCCTCGACATGTGCCGGACCACGGTGAACGTGACCGGTGACCTCGGCATCGCCGCGCTCGTGGCGGGCCGCGAGGGGGATGCCCCGGGGCCGTCCGCAGGCAGGCAGGCGGGCTAGGCCCGGGGGGCGCCGGCCCGGCGCGGGCGACAAGCCGGGGGCGGGATGGGACAATAGGCACCCTGTGCCCGCCACGGCGGGTTTCCCCGCGACCCCAAGCCCCACGACGCCATGACGACGCCCAGCCGCCGCGAACTTGCCAACGCCCTCCGTTTCCTCGCCATCGACGCGGTCCAGGCCGCCAATTCCGGCCACCCGGGCATGCCGATGGGCATGGCCGACATCGCCGAGGTGCTGTGGAACGACTATCTCAGCCACAACCCCGGCAACCCGCGCTGGTTCAACCGCGACCGCTTCGTCCTGTCCAACGGCCACGGCTCGATGCTGCAGTACGCGCTGCTGCACCTGTCGGGATACGACCTGCCGCTGGAGGAACTGAAGAACTTCCGCCAGCTCGGCTCGCGCACGCCGGGCCATCCCGAGAACTTCGTGACCCCGGGCGTGGAGACCACCACCGGGCCGCTGGGACAGGGCTTCGCCAACGCCGTCGGCTTCGCGCTGGCCGAGAAGCTGCTGGCGCAGCGCTTCAACCGCCCCGAGTTCCCGGTCGTGGACCACCGCACCTGGGTGTTCCTGGGCGACGGCTGCCTGATGGAAGGCATCTCGCACGAGGCCGCGTCGCTGGCCGGCACCTGGAAGCTGGGCAAGTTGGTCGCGTTCTGGGACGACAACCGCATCTCCATCGACGGCGACACCCGCGGCTGGTTCACCGACGACACGCCTGCGCGCTTCGAGGCCTACGGCTGGCGCGTGATCCGCGACGTGGACGGCCACGACCCCGACTCGATCAAGGCCGCGATCGAGGCCGCGATGGAGAACGAGGACAAGCCGGTGCTGATCTGCTGCCGCACCACCATCGGCTTCGGCTCGCCGAACAAGGCGGGCAGGGAATCGGTGCACGGCGCGCCGCTTGGCAGGGACGAGGTCGAGGCCACGCGCAAGGCGCTGGGCTGGGAGTACGGCCCGTTCGAGATCCCGCAGCACATCCGCGACGCCTGGCGTGCCAACGGCGCCGGGCTGGTGCGCGAGGAGCAGTGGAACCGGCTGTTCGACGAGTACGCCAGGCGCTACCCGGAGCTGGCCGCGGAGCTGGTGCGCCGCTCGCATGGCGAGCTGCCGGAGGGCTTCGCCGCGGCGGCCGACGCGTTCATCGCGAAGGTGCAGGCCGAGGGCCCGTCCATCGCCTCGCGCAAGGCCTCGCAGAACGCGATCGAGGCCTACGCGCCGCTGTTGCCGGAGCTGGTCGGCGGCTCGGCGGACCTGGCGCATTCCAACCTGACGCTGTGGAAGGGCAGCAAGTCCGTCGCCAGCGACGACCCGGATGCCAACTACGTGTACTACGGCGTGCGCGAGTTCGCGATGACTGCGATCTCCAACGGACTGGCGCTGCATGGCGGCTTCATCCCGTACGACGCGACGTTCCTGGTGTTCAGCGACTACGCGCGCAACGCCGTGCGCATGAGCGCGCTGATGCACGCGCACGCGATCCACGTGTACACCCACGACTCGATCGGCCTGGGCGAGGACGGCCCGACCCACCAGCCGGTCGAGCACCTGGCCTCGCTGCGCTACATCCCGAACAACGACGTCTGGCGGCCGTGCGACGCGGTGGAGTCGGCGGTGGCCTGGCGCGCGGCGATCGAGCGCCGCGAAGGCCCCAGCTGCCTGGTGTTCAGCCGCCAGAACCTGCCGCACCAGCCACGTACCGGGGCGCAGGTGCGCGACATCGCGCGCGGCGGCTACGTGCTGAAGGATTCGGCGGGCACGCCGGAGATCATCCTGATCGCCACCGGCTCCGAGGTGGCGCTGGCGATGGAGGCCGCGGCCCGGCTCGGCGACCACGTGCGCGTGGTGTCCATGCCGTCGACCACCGTGTTCGACCGCCAGGACGAGGCGTACCGCGAATCGGTGCTGCCGAAGGCCGTGCGCAGGCGCGTGGCGATCGAGGCGGGCGTGAGCGATTTCTGGCGCAAGTACGTCGGCCTCGAGGGCGCGGTGGTCGGCATGGACACCTTCGGCGCCAGCGCGCCGGCCGACAGGCTGTTCGCGCACTTCGGCTTCACCGTCGAGCGCGTGGTCGAGGTCGCGAAGTCGCTGTAAGCCGCCGCCTCCCCCCCGCTTGCGGGGGAGGGAGGCGCACACCCCTCCGCCTGCGGCACCCGATGCCTCCCCTGCCTGCGGCGGGAGGCCGGGAGGGGGCAACAGGCACGGCGTCCTATACCGACGGCGTCGCGGGCTTGTCGTGTCTGCTGCCGCCGCGGCAGGCGGGCGAGTCGGGCGCGCGGCCGGCCGCGGCCCATTCCTCCGGGGTGTACGTGTGCAGCGCCAGGGCGTGGATCTCGCCCATCAGCGGGCCGAGCGTGCGGTAGACCAGCTGGTGCCGCTGCAGCAGGCGCTGCCCGGCGAACGCGCTGCTGGCGACCACCACCTTGTAATGGGTTTCCTGGCCGCGGCTGTGCATGTGGCTCTCGTCGTGCACCTCCAGGTGCGTGGGCGAAAGCGCATCCAGCGCGGCGCGGATGCGTTCGAGCTTCGACATGCCCGCGATGTTAGCACCGGCGGCGCCGCGGGCCCCGTTCAGTCGAGCCGGTGGACCGCGTGCGCCAGGCGCCGCACGTCGTCCTCGGTGTGGCTGACGTAGACCATCGGCAGCTTCACCTCGTCGCGCACGCGCTGCAGCCACGGGATCAGCTCCTCGCGCCGGGCCCGGTCGAGCGAGGACAGCGGCTCGTCGAACAGCAGGATCGCCGGCTGCGACAGCAGCGCGCGGCCGATCGCGACCCGCTGGGCCTCGCCGCCGGACAGGCCCTCGGGACGCCGGTCGAGCAGGTGGCCGATGCCGAGCAGGGCGACCACCGCATCCAGTCCGAACGGCGCCTCGCCACCCCGCCGGCCGTGGCGGCCATAGAGCAGGTTGGCGCGCACGCTGCGGTGCGGGAACAGGCGCGCGTCCTGGAACACGTAGCCGATGCGCCGGCGGTGGGTGGGCAGGTCGATGCGGCGCTGCGAGTCGAACAGGACGCGGCCGTCGATGGCGATGCGCCCGGACACCGGCCGCAGCAGCCCGGCGATGGCGTACAGCACCGAGGTCTTGCCCGCGCCCGAGGGGCCGGTGAGCGCGAGCACGCGCGCGTCCTCGACGATCCGCACGTGGCGTTGGAACCGGCCCCGGCGCAGCTCGATATCGATCTCCAGCATCAGTCGCGCCCTCCGCGGCGCTGGCGGCGCACCAGCCACTCGCTGGCCAGCAGCGCCAGCAGCGAGATCGCCACCGCCACCAGCGCCAGTCGCCAGATGCCGGCCTCGCCGCCGGGCACCTGCATCAGCCCGTAGAGCGCGGTCGAGAGCGTCTGCGTCTGCCCGGGGATGCTGGAAACGAAGGTGATGGTCGCGCCGAATTCGCCCAGCGCCTTGGCGAAGGCGAGCGCCGTGCCGGCGACCACGCCCGGCCAGGCCAGCGGCAGGGTGATGGTCAGGAACACGCGCAGCGGGCCGGCGCCGAGCGTGGCCGCGGCCTGCTCGAGCCGGCGGTCCACGGATTCGATCGCCAGCCGGATCGCGCGCACCATCAACGGGAAGCCCATGATCGCGCTGGCGAGCGCGGCGCCGGTCCAGTGGAACGCGAAGCCGATGCCGAAGTGCTCCTCGAGGAAGCGCCCTGCCGCGCCGTTGCGGCCCAGCCACGCAAGCAGGGCGTAGCCGACGACCACCGGCGGCAGCACCAGCGGCAGGTGCACCAGTGCATCCAGCAGCGCCTTGCCGGGAAAACCGCGGCGCGCCAACAGCCAGCCCAGCGCGATGCCCGGCGGCAGGCTCGCCAGCGCTGCGGCGAGCGCCACCTTCAGGCTGAGCAGGATGGCGGAGGTCTCGGCGGGCGTGAACACGCGGTCCTCAGCGGATGAAGCCGTGCCGGCGGAAGATGTCGCCGGCGGCGTCCGAGCGCAACCAGGCGACGAAGTCCGCCGCTGCCGGGTGCGTGCTGGCGGCGACGCGCGCCGCCGGGTAGACGATCTCCGGATGCGTGTCCGGCGGGAAGGTGGCCAGCACCTTCACCCGTGGCTCGGCCCGTGCGTCGCTGGCGTAGACCACGCCCAGCGGCGCCTCGCCACGCGCCACCAGCAGCAGCGCGGCGCGGACGTTCTCGGCCTCGGCCACGCGCGGCGCGAGCCCATCCCACATGCCCAGCGATTCGAACGCCGCCCTCGCGTAGCGGCCGGCCGGCACCGCGGAGGCCAGCGCCAGCGCGAGGCGCCCGCGTTCTCCAAACAGCGGGCGCAGGTCGGCTCCCGGCGCGAGCGCGACGGTGCCGGTCGGCGTTTCGCGCGGGGCGACCAGCACCAGCGCGTTGCCGCAGACGTCCGCGCGCGTGGCTGGATCGACGAGGCCGCGTTCCTGCAGCCAGTCCATCCAGTCGCGGTCGGCGGAGACGAACACGTCGGCCGGCGCGCGCTGCGCGATCTGCCGCGCCAGCGCGGAACTGGCGGCGTAGGACACGCGCACCGGCTGCCCGCTGCGGGCGGCGTAGGCGCCTGCGGCCTCGTCCAGCGCGTCCTTCAGGCTGGCCGCGGCGAACACCGTCAGCGGTGGCACGCCGTCCGTGGCCGGCCCCGGGCCGCCATCCGGGGCGCAGGCAGCCAGCAGCGCCGCCAGGGCCAGCGCGGCGATGCGGCGGGCCATCCGGGCCACCGGGGAACCCATGTGGGATCGTGCGGCGGCGTGCTCAGAGCGCGTCGAGCGGGACCTTGAGGTAGCGAATGCCATTGTCCTCCGCGGGGGGCAGCTCGCCGGCGCGGATGTTGACCTGCACCGCCGGGATGATCAGCGCTGGCATCGACAGGGTGCGGTCGCGCGCCTCGCGCACGGCCACGAATTCGTCCTCGGTGGTGTCCGCGCGCACGTGGATGTTGCCGCGCTTCTGTGCGCCGATGGTGGTCTCGCAGGCCACCTCGCGGCCACCCGGGCCGTAGTCGTGGCAGACGAACACGCGGGTCTCGTCGGGCAGTTCGTACAGGCGCCGGATCGAGCGGTACAGCTGCGCGGCGCTGCCACCCGGGAAGTCGCAGCGGGCGGTGCCCGAGTCGGGCATGAACAGGGAGTCGCCGGGGAACAGCGCGTCGCCGACGAGGTAGGCGCAGCTGTCGCTGGTGTGGCCCGGCACCGCGATCACCCGCGCCTCGATGCCGCCGATGTGGAAGGTTTCGCCATCGGCGAACAGGTGGTCGAACTGCGAGCCGTCGGTTCGGAATCCGCCGCCGAGGTTGAAGATCCGGGCAAAGGTTTCCTGCACCCTGCGGATGCCCTCGCCGATGGCGAGCACGGCGCCCGGGAGCTGCTGGCGCAGCCAGTGGCCGGCGCTCAGGTGGTCGGCGTGGGCGTGGGTTTCCAGCAGCCAGCGCACCTGCAGCCCGTGCCCGCGGACGTGGTCGAGCAGGGCTTGTGCCGAACGGGTCGAGGTGCGGCCGGAGGCCGCCTCGTAGTCCAGCACCGGGTCGATGATCGCCGCCTGGCGCGTGTCGGGGTCGGAGACCACGTAGCTCCAGGTGTTGCTGGCAGCGTGGAAGAACGGCTTGACGTCCGGCTTCATGGCGCGTGGTCCTCTGGGGCAGGACACGGAAGGCGATGCTCGCATGCCCCGCATTGCGGAAGCGTAAAGTGGAATCCCCCCCGCCATGCAAGGAGACCGCCATGTTCCGGATCGTGTTGCCCGCCGCCCTCGCCGCCTGCCTGCTGGCCGCCGCCGGCCCGGGCCGGGCGCTGGCTCCGGCGGATTCCCCCGCGGAGGCGGCGGATGCGCTCCCCCGGCTGGGGCTGCTCGTGGTGCGCGAGGACCTGCTGGTGTCCGGGCAGCCCACGCCGCAGCTGTGGGAGGTGCTGAAGGGCGAGGGCGTGACCACGGTCATCAACCTGCGCCCGGACGACGAGCTGCCCGGGCGGGACGAGCGTGCCGAGGTCGAGGCCGCGGGCCTGGCCTACCACCACATCCCGGTCGCCGGGCCCGATGGGCTGACCCCGGACAACGCCTCGCGCCTGTGGCGGCTGGTCCACGGCGCGCAGGGCCGGGTGCTGGCCCACTGCGGTTCGGGCAACCGGGTCGGCGCGCTGCTCGCGCTGGCCGCGGCGGAAGAGGGCGGCATGGCGCCGGAGGAGGCGCTGGCCTTCGGCAAGTCCGCCGGGCTGGCCAGCCCGGCGCTGGAGGCCGAGGTGCGCGCCCGGCTCGGGTTGCCGCCGGCCGAGTGAGGGGAGCGGTCAGGCGCCGAGGATGCCGTTGAGCAGGACCGCAAGCCGCGCGCCCGCGCGCTGCAGTTGGCGTTCGGCGACCGGGCGGTACTTCGTGACGTAGCTGTCATCGATGCGCGCCCGCGGCGGGTAGAAGCCCGGCTGCACGACGATGGCGCAGGACTGTCCGGCCCAGTGCGCCGGCGCCGCGGCGGAGAAGGCATCGTCCGCCTGCGGCTTCGCGGCGGAGGACAGGCGCAGGCGCAAGTAGTACGCGGTCTCGCCCACGCCGCGCGATCCGAGCAGGGTCGAATCCCACAGCGAGTGCAGGTTGCCGCCGCGGCCACGGAAGTTGACCTGGAAGTCGTTGCCGCCGCGGTCGCGTGCGTAGCCGGCGTGCAGCGGCTGGTGCACGTCGCCGACGAGGTGCACCACGAACTTCAGCGCCTGCAGTCGCTCGGCGTCGGGCCGCGAGCGGTCGCGCAGGATCGCCACCTGCGCCGCCAGCGCCTCGACCACGCAGTCGCCGCCGTGACAGTGGCGCGCGGCGTCGTAATGGCAGCCGTCCTCGCCGATGTTGACGTAGTGCCACTTCGAGCTGCGGCGGCCGAGCGCCGGATCATGCTGGCGCAGTTCGTCGGCCCAGTTGGCCACGTCGGCCAGCGACGACAGGCCCTCGGTGGCGAGCAGGCGGCGGGCTTCGGCGCGGGCCCCGGGCGAGAGCTGGTATTCGGCCAGCCGCGCCACCAGCCGGTGGCCCAGCGGCCCCCACGCGAGCGCGTGCGCCGGGGCCAGCAGCAGGACGAGCGCGAGGCACAAAAAAACAGGGAGGCGGGACATGCCGGCATGGTAACCGACATGCCCGCCTCCCTGCGCCCTGCACGCGGGCTCCCCTGGAGGCGGGGGACGCGATCCGGGACGCCGCGGGCTTCCGCGGGGAGGGACGGGCGCCCCGGGCGCGTCAGAACTTCACGACCCAGGCCAGGCCGTAGACCAGCGGGTCGATGTCGGCGGTGCCGATCCTGACGCCGTTGACCTTGACGTCGGCGTCGATGTCCGCCCAGCGCGCGTCGAGGCGGATCGCGCTGCGCTGGTTCACCGCGAAGTCGATGCCGACGTGCGCGGCCAGGCCCCACGAATCGTCGAGCGACAGCCTGGTCCCTTCCAGCGCGCCGGTCGTCTTCTCGCTGAAGAACGTGGTGTAGTTCACGCCCACGCCGATGAACGGGGTGGCCTTCGTCGAGTTGGCGAAGTGGTACTGCAGCGAGACCACCGGCGGCAGGTGCCGGGTGCTGCCCACCTTGCCGATACCGCGGATGTCGATGTCGTGCTGGAACGGAAGCGCCGCCAGGACCTCGATGCCCAGGTTGTCGCGCACGAAGTACTCGGCGGTGATGGTCGGGCGCACGCTGTTGCCGATTTCCGTCGGGGGCAGCGGGCCGAGCTCCAGCGCGGTCGCGTCCAGGCTGCCGTTGTTCGACTTCGGATCCACGTTGTGGACGCCGATGCCGAGGGTCCAGTCGCCCCTGGACTGGGCGGCGGCGGGCAGGGCGGCGCCGACGGCGGCCGCCAGCAGGAGGAGGGAGAGGGTCTTCTTCATCGGGAGAGTTCCTTATCTGGCGTGTGGGAGAGAGGAGGAACGGCGCCAATCTGCGCCTGCCCGGCCCCCGCCGCCTTGATCCGGATCAATCGCCCGGAAAACCGCCGGGACCGGCGGCCCGCGCCCCCGCGCCCGACAGGGTCCGCCCGGCTGGTAAAATCCCGTTTTCCCAATCCCTTCTTCCGGGAGTCGAGCGACATGGCGATCAAGGTTGGCATCAATGGTTTCGGGCGCATCGGCCGCAACGTGCTGCGTGCGGCAGTGCAGAACTTCGGCGACGACATCGAGATCGTGGCGATCAACGACCTGCTCGAACCGGAGTACCTCGCCTACATGCTGCGCTACGACTCCGTGCACGGCCGCTTCAAGGGCGAGGTGGCGGTCGAGGGCAGCACCCTGATCGTCAACGGCAAGCGGATCCGCCTGACCCAGGAGCGTGACCCGGCCAACCTGAAGTGGGACGAGGCAGGCGCCGAGGTGGTGATCGAGTCCACCGGCCTGTTCCTCGACAAGGACAGCGCCGGCAAGCACCTGGCCGCCGGCGCGAAGAAGGTGATCATGTCGGCCCCGTCCAAGGACGACACGCCGATGTTCGTCTTCGGCGTCAACCACGACACCTACGCCGGCGAGGCGATCATCTCCAACGCCAGCTGCACCACCAACTGCCTGGCGCCGCTGGCCAAGGTGCTGCACGACAAGTGGGGCATCAAGCGCGGCCTGATGACCACCGTGCATGCCGCCACCGCGACCCAGAAGACCGTCGACGGCCCGTCCAACAAGGACTGGCGCGGCGGCCGCGGCATCCTCGAGAACATCATCCCGTCCTCGACCGGCGCGGCCAAGGCGGTGGGCAAGGTCATCCCGTCCCTGAACAGGAAGCTCACCGGCATGAGCTTCCGCGTGCCGACTTCCGACGTGTCGGTGGTGGACCTGACCTGCGAGCTCGAGAAGCCCGCCACCTACGAGGAAATCTGCGCGGAGATGAAGGCGCAGTCCGAGGGCGCGCTGAAGGGCATCCTCGGCTACACCGAGGACAAGGTGGTCGCCACCGACTTCCGCGGCGATGCGCGCACCTCGATCTTCGACGCCGAGGCCGGCATCCAGCTCGACCCGACCTTCATCAAGGTCGTCGCCTGGTACGACAACGAGTGGGGCTATTCCAACAAGTGCCTGGAAATGGCCCGCGTCGTCGCGGCGAAGTAACCGGCGCGCCCCACACGAAGCCCCGCGCACGCGGGGCTTCGCGTTCCCGGCGTCCTCCCGCAGTCCACAGCATCCATCGAGCAGGCAAAGTCCATGTCCATCCTCCGCATGACCGACCTCGATCTTGCCGGCAAGCGCGTCCTGATCCGGCAGGATCTCAACGTGCCCATCGAGAACGGCCGGATCACCTCCGAGCAGCGCATCGTCGCCTCGCTGCCGACGCTGGAGCTGGCGCTGGAGAAGGGCGCGGCGGTGATGGTGATGTCGCACCTGGGGCGGCCGAAGGAAGGCGAGTGGAGCGAGGAGAATTCGCTTGCGCCGGTGGCCAGGCGCCTGTCCGAGCTGCTCGGCAGGGAGGTGCCGCTGGTGCGCGACTGGGTGGACGGCGTGGACGTCGCGCCCGGGCAGATCGTGCTGCTCGAGAATTGCCGCATGAACGTCGGCGAGAGCAAGGACGACGAGGCGCTGGCGAGGAAGTATGCCGCGCTGTGCGACGTGTTCGTGATGGACGCGTTCGGCACCGCGCACCGCGCCCAGGCCTCGACCCATGGCGTGATCCGTTTCGCCAGGGTTGCGGCGGGCGGCCCGCTGCTGATGGCCGAGCTCGACGCGCTGGCCAGGGCGCTCCACGAACCGGCGCGGCCGCTGCTGGCCATCGTCGCCGGCAGCAAGGTCTCGACCAAGCTGGAGCTGCTGACCAACCTCGTCGGCAAGGTGGACCAGCTGATTGTCGGCGGCGGCATCGCCAACACCTTCCTCGCCGCCCTGGGCCTGCCGGTCGGCAAGTCGCTGCACGAGCCTGACCTGGTCGAGACCTCGCGGAAGATCATGGAGCAGGCGAAGGCACGCGGCGCCGAAATCCCGGTGCCGACCGACGTGGTCGTCGCCAGGTCGTTCCATCCCGACGCCGAGGCCACGGTCAAGGCGGTCGCGGACGTCGCGGAGGACGACCTGATCCTCGACATCGGCCCGGAGACGGCCGCGCGCTACGCGGAGATGATCTCGAAGGCCGGCACCGTGGTCTGGAACGGCCCGGTGGGCGTATTCGAGTTCGATGCCTTCGGCAAGGGCACCGAGACCGTCGCGCGTGCCATCGCGGCCTCGCCCGCGTTCTCCATCGCCGGCGGCGGCGACACCCTCGCCGCGGTGGACAAGTACGGCATCGCCGACGATGTGTCCTACATCTCCACCGGCGGCGGCGCCTTCCTGGAGTTCCTCGAGGGCAAGACCCTGCCGGCGGTCGCGGCGCTGGAAGCCCGGGGCGGCTGACCGGGGCGCGCCGGAACCGCACGATGCGCCGCCGTATTCCCGTGGTCCGGGAGCGGCGGCGCCGTTTTCACCGGGGTTTCATGCGCCGCGGGCCAACGGGGGCGGGGTGTCTCGGATAGGATTAGGGAGGAACGTCCGACATATCCGCACGGGAACCCTGTCCATGTCCGAACACCGCCGCCGCACCCGCATCCTCGCCACGCTCGGACCGGCCACGGATCCGCCCGAGGTGCTGGAGGGCATCCTGCGTGCGGGCGTGAACGTGGTCCGCCTGAACTTCTCGCACGGCGATCCTTCCGCGCAGATCGCGCGCGCGCAGGCGGTGCGCGAGGCGGCGCAGCGCGTCGGCGTGGAGGTCGGCATCCTCGCCGACCTGCCGGGCCCGAAGATCCGCGTCGAGCGCTTCGCCGAAGGCAAGGTGGCACTCAAGACGGGCGACCGCTTCGACCTGGTCGCCAGCCCTGATGCGCCCCCCGGCACGCAGCACGAGGTCGGCGTGAGCTACCTCGGCCTGCCGGGCGACCTTTCCCCGGGCGACACGCTGATGCTCGACGACGGCATGGTCCAGCTGAAGGTCGAGCGTATCGAGGGCGAGCGCGTGATCTGCACCGTGCTCAACGACAGCGTGCTGTCCGACCGCAAGGGCCTGAACAAGTTCGGTGGCGGGCTCTCGCTCGGCGCGCTGACCGACCGCGACCGCGAGCTGGTCAAGGTCGCCGCGGAGATCGGCGTGGACTTCATCGCCGTGTCGTTCTGCCGCAACGCCGCCGACATGGAGGAGGCCCGCGCGCTCGCGCGCTCGCACGGCAGCGAGGCCGCGCTGGTGGCCAAGATCGAGCGTGCCGAGGCGATCGAGAACCTCACCGGGATCATCGAGGCCAGCGACGTCGTGATGGTGGCCCGCGGCGACCTCGGCGTGGAGATCGGCGAGGCCGAACTGCCGGGCCTTCAGAAGAAGATCATCCGCGAATCACTGGCCCGCAACCGCGTGGTGATCACCGCCACGCAGATGCTGCAGTCCATGGTCGATTCGCCGATCCCGACCCGCGCCGAGGTGCTGGACGTGGCCAACGCCGTGATCGACGGCACGGATGCGGTGATGCTCTCGGCCGAGACCGCGGCCGGCAACTTCCCCGTGCGCGCGGTGGAGGCGATGGCGCGCATCTGCGTCGGCGCCGAGCGCCAGTTCGCGAACGACTTCGACTTCGGCAAGGCCGAGCGTGGCCTCGAGCGCGCCGACCAGGCCATCGCCATGGCCGCGATGTTCCTGTCCGAGCACATCGGCGTGGCCGCGATCGTGGCCATGACCGAGTCCGGCGGCACCGCGCGCTACCTCTCGCGTTACCGCGCCGGCCCGCCGATCTACGCCTTCTCCCGTCACGCCGGCGCGCGCCGGCGCATGGCGCTGATGCGCGACGTGTTCCCGATCGACTACGACAGCCGCGGCCAGACCCCGCGCCAGGCCGCGCGCGGCAGCATCCGCAAGCTGGTCGAGGCGGGGCTGCTCAAGCCCGGCGACCGCGTGGTGTTCACCAGCGGCGAGCACATGGAAACCCACGGCGCCACCAACACCCTGCGCCTGCTGCAGGTCGGCGCCAACGGCCACGCGGAGGGACTGGGCGACCTTTGAGCCCGGCCGCCGGGTCCCCTATAGTGTGCGTCCTCCCGGGCAGGTACCCGGCCATGGAAGCCAAGTCATCGGACTGAACAGCCGCAGCGACAGGTTCCTGTTGTTGCGGCTGTCTGCATGATTGTCCAACGCTGACGACGAAGCAGATCGCCGCTGGATTCCACATTCAAGCGGACGATTCGTCATGTCTTCCATCCAGAGCAACGGGCCCTGGGCCCGTACCCTGCCTGCGGCCATGCTGCTGCTGGCGCCTTTCAACATCTTGGCATCGCTTGCCATGGACATCTACCTGCCGGCCGTGCCCCGCATGCCGGCGATCCTCGGCACCACGCCCGCCGTGGTCCAGCTGACCCTGACCGTCTACCTCGTGGTGCTCGGGCTGGGGCAGCTGCTGTTTGGCCCGGTCTCGGACCGCGTCGGACGCAGGCCGGTGCTGTTCTGCGGAGCCCTGGTGTTCGCCGGCGCGTCGTTCGCGCTGGCGGCGACCACGTCAGCGGTGCCCTTCGTCTGCCTGCGCCTGCTGCAGGCGGCGGGCGCATCGGCGGCACTGGTCGCGCTGTTCGCGACCGTGCGCGACGTCTATGCCGGTGACGCGCAAAGCACCGTGGTCTACGGCCTGCTCAACGGCATGCTGGCCTGTGTGCCCGCGCTTGGGCCGCTGGCCGGGGCCTTCCTGATCGCGGTGCAGGGCTGGCAGGCGATCTTCGTTCTGCTCGGCGTGCTCGCGACGCTCCAGGCACTGCATGCCTGGCCCCGCTGGCGGGAAACCCGACCGCCGTACACCCGGCACCGGCGTGCAGGGTTCGGTGCGATGGTCCGCAGCCCCTCGTTCCGCACCTGCACGCTTGGGTTCAGCGCCGCGATGGGCACGTTCTTCGTGTTCTTCTCCACGGCGCCTCGGGTGTTGATCGACCGTGCCGGATACGGCGAACTGCGCTTCAGCCTCGCCTTCTCCACGGTGGCGCTGGTGATGATCGCAACGAGCTGGCTGGCGAAGCGGCACATCCGGCGCTGGGGCACGGCGGGCAGCCTGGCCCGTGGCATGGCGTTGCTGCTCGTCGGCGCGGCGGCGCTGGCCGCCGGGGAGCTGTGGTTCGCGCCGTCGTTCGCGAGTTTCGTGCTGCCCATGTGGGTGATGGCGACCGGCATCGCGCTGGCGGTATCGGTGACGGCGAACGGCGCGCTCGCCGGGTTCGATGACGTCGCCGGACGCGCGGTCGCGCTGCATTTCTGCCTGCAGAGCCTGGTCACTGGCGTCGTGGGCACGGGTTGCGTGGTGCTGCTGGACGGCGCCACGGCCTGGCCGCTGGTGACCTTCGCGTCGGCCATGGCGGTGGTCATCCTGTTGCTGTTGCAGCGGCGACCAGTCGCGAGCCCGTCCTGAACCGGCCCTGGGCGGCGGCCATCGTCCGCCGCCCTTTTCCCGTGCCGCAGGAATGCCGACACCGCATGTCCGGCGCGCGCTTCCCGTCGGTCGACGAGCCCGCGCGGCATATACTTCCGCGCCATTCCTCCCGCGGCAGCCAACATGAGCATCGAGGACCTTCCTGACACCGCGCTCGCCCTGCTCGCGCCCGGCAGGGGCCTGCTCGCGCTGGACGCGGCGACTGAGGGCACCGGCCGCCAGCCCGCGGAGGCGGGGGTTCCCGGCAGCGACGGCAACCGACGTGCCAAGCGCGAGGTGCTGCCCGTCGCGCCGGGACCGGGCGAATGCCTCAGCGGCGTGGTCCTCGATGACGAGGCCATCCGGGACCGCACGGGTGACGGCACGACATACGCGAGGATCCTCGAGGGCGATGGCATCCTGCCCGGCATCCGCGTGGACCGTGGCGCGCACCCGCTGGCCGGTTTCCCCGGCGAACTGGTGACCGAAGGCCTCGACGGCCTGCGCACGCGGTTGCAGGCGTACCGCGTGCTCGGTGCGCGCTTCACGCTGTGGCGCGCCATCATCCGCATCGGCGGGAACATGCCATCGGGCACCTGCATCGACGCCAACTGCCATGCGCTCGCGCGCTACGCCGCGCTCTGCCAGGAGCAGGGGCTGGTGCCGGTGCTGGCGCCAGGAGTGCTGGCCGAGGGCGACCACGACATCGACACCGCTTTCGAGGTGCACGAGGTGGTGCTGCGCTCGCTGTTCGACGCGCTCTACAACGCCAGCGTCGCGCCCGATAGCGTGGTGCTGGCAACCACGATGGTCCGGCCCGGCAGCGATTGCGACGAACAGGCCGGCCCGGAGGAAGTGGCCGAAACCACCCTGGCCTGCCTGAAGGCCGCCGTTCCCGCCATCGTCCCGGGCATCGCGTTCCTGCCGTCCGGGCTGGGCAACGGTTTTGCCGCTTGCCTCGAGGCGATCACCCGCATGGGCCCGCATCCGTGGCGGCTGACCTTCTGCGACGAAATCCGAAACGACACCATCCCCCGGCCCGGGGCAGGCGACCCCGCGGCCGACGCCGGTGTGACGCGTGATGCCTGCCTCGCCCGGTTGCGTGCCATGGCACGCGCCACGCTGGTCCAGGCCGGCGGCGGCTGAGCCGGACAGGCAAGGCTGCCCCGCCTGGAATTGCCGCCATCCCCGACCTTTCCGGCCTGCCGCCAGGCGCCATCGAGTGCCGCCCGGGTGACTGCAAGTTGGCGACCGGGGACTTTGTCATCCGCGGGATCCGCGCCGGTAAGCATTGGGCCCGCCTCCTGGCCGCAGGCGCGACGGCACGCCCAGAGGAATCCCGGGAGAGCAGGTTTGACAGGCGCAGGGCAAGGGTTGAATAGTCGGATGCGTGTCCGTCGAAGGGTGGCTGCCATGAACCCCGAGCGCGTGGTCCGGGAGCGGGTCAGGGCCTTCACCGATCTTCCCAACGTGGGCCCGGCGATGGCCCGCGATTTCCGCAGGCTCGGCTTCGCACATCCGCACGAACTGGCCGGCGCCGATCCCCTGGCGCTCTACCTCGGGCTGTGCCGCATCACCGGGAGCCGGCATGATCCGTGCGTGCTGGACGTGTTCATGTCGGTGACGGATTTCCTGGCCGGCAACCCGCCTCGGCCCTGGTGGCATTACACCGCCGAACGCAAGGCGAGATATGGCGACCCGGGCGGGGACCGCGTGGCCCGCGGCGCAGGTCCGGGGGCGAAGCGGTCACGTGGCCTGGCCTGAGGCCATGCCGGGGCAGGCCCCGCTGTTCCCGATGGACGGCCGGGAAAAACATCATGCGCACCCCGGCTTGCGTGTGTTCCATGATCGCGGCGGGCGGTTGCCCTGCCGCCGGGGCGTCGCGGCTTGCCGGCGGGATCCGCGAGGCGGACAGGCGGCTCTCCTCTGCTCCCAACACCTGCGATCCCGACACCATGGGTGCGGTCTTCCCGCGGGACCCCGGGTTCTACCGCGACATCACCTGGCTGTCCGGATACGACCGGACCATGGCGGCCTTCCGCGACAACTGCGACAGGCGGCTGGGTCTGCGCCGCGAACTGGCCGGGGACTCCATGCGCGTGCATCCGCCCGGCGACTTCGGCGCCCTGCAGGAAGCACCACGCGTTCTGCCGCGAGGAGCACGGCAGGGATGACTGCGGCATGTTCGGGTTCGTGCACGTGTGGAAGCGGGAAGGCGGGGAGTGGCGCCTGTACCGGGTCATCAGCTATGGCCATGAGCTAATGCATGCATGGGGGGATAAGGTTGCCTTCCATGCGTTTCGCAATGTGCCTTCCGGAAAAAGCAGAGCCCGGATGGGTTGAGGGGGTGTCTGCCTGCAGGTTGCTGGAGAAAGCGCCGGCCACGGCAGGAAGGCCCATGCATCGGAAACCACACCCTGAAAGGAACAATGCTTCGTTGTGGTCTTCGCTGTGGCGAGGAACGCGAAAGCGCACGCCCCGGGGGCGAGATGGTCTACGATCGAGTGGGCCGGGGCTGGTTCCGCAGGACATATGATGCAGATCCCTTCTGAAGTCCGGCTTCGCCTTGCGAAACTAGCAGCAGAAATCATTGAGATGGCTGCCGCCCATGGTGAGGACCGTTGGGGTGTGACGCCTTTCCCCGACGGTTTCCGGGTTAACGTCGGGTGGACAGAGATTCTCACGGCCATGCCGGAAGGCATCAGGCTTGTCGTGGATGGTGAAGGCGCAAGGTCTGCTGATGTTCCTGCTGGCGTCGAGTTGGTCGAAGGCGTGGGTGACAGCGGGTTCTATCCGAACGTTCCTGGTTCGGTACTCGCGTTGATACCGTATGAGCCTTCGTGGATGTTCGAAGCTGCCGTGGAATCACTTGGTTCTGCGTGGGGTGCGGCTGTCCGGTTGGCGGCACGACGCAAGGCGGGCGGGGGTGTCAGGAAAGGGCATAGCCAGGAAATGGTGGACACCCTGTCCCGGTTGGTGGGCCGGAGGTTGCCAGTGCCGGGTTACATGCTGCCCGGGCCACAGCCGGTTTCCGGCGCCGAGCTGATGGAAGGTGCGCTGCGCAGGGTCGTGGGCTCGAGGTACGAGCGCAATCCCGTAGCGCGTCGGGTGTGCATCGAGCATTATGGTGCGACCTGTTTTGTCTGCGGGTTCTCCTTCGAGGAGAAGTACGGCGAAATCGGGCTGGGATTCATCCACGTCCACCACCTGACCCCGCTGTCGGCCATTGGCGATGAATACGAGGTTGACCCGGTTGTGGATCTGAGGCCCGTCTGTCCCAACTGCCACGCGATGTTGCACCGGAAGGACCCGCCTTACACGATCGAGGAGCTGCAGACGCGGATGTCTGAAGCTGCAATGCGGTCGGGAGGACATGACTGACTGGCGCCGGTATGTCGCCAGGGTGGTTTCGTGTCGGCAAAGACAGGGCCCGCATCGCGGGCCCTGTCTTCGTGCAGGGATGTCGGACGGAAGCCGTCGTCAGCCCAGTGATTCCAGCCAGGCGTCGTCGGAAGTCTCGTCGATGCCCTCGAACAGGGCGGTGGAGAGGTAGCGCTCGCCGGTGTCGGGGAGCATGGCGAGGATGACCTCGCCGGGCCTGGCCTGCCGGGCGACCTGGAGCGCGGCGGCGACGGTGGCGCCGGCGGAGATGCCGACGAAGATGCCTTCCTCCGCGGCGAGCCTGCGCGAGGTGGCGATGGCGTCGGCGTCGGTGATGGAGAGTACCTGGTGGGCGACGTCGCGGTTGAGCACCTGCGGCACGAAGTCCGGGGTCCAGCCCTGGATCTTGTGCGGCGACCATTCCCTGCCCTGCAGCAGCGGGGCGACGGCGGGTTCGGCCACGGTCACCCTGACCTCGGGACGGGCGACCCGGAGCACCTCGCCCACGCCGGTGAGGGTGCCGCCCGTGCCCCAGCCGGTGACGAAGTGGTCGAGGCGGCGGCCTGCGAAGTCGCGCAGGATCTCGGCGGCGGTGGTCTGGCGGTGGTAGGCCGGGTTGGCCGGGTTCTCGAACTGGCGGGCGAGGAACCAGCCGTGCTTCTCGGCCAGTTCCCTGGCCTTGCGGACCATGCCGCTGCCGCGCTCGGTGGCGGGGGTGAGGATGACCTTGGCGCCGTAGGCCTTCATCAGCTTGCGGCGCTCGATCGAGAAGGTTTCGGACATGACCGCGACGAAGCGGTAGCCGCGCGCGGCGCAGACCATGGCCAGGGCCACGCCGGTGTTGCCGGAGGTGGCCTCGACCACGGTGTCGCCGGGCTTGAGCAGGCCCTTCGCCTCGGCGTCGAGGATGATGGCGAGGGCCAGGCGGTCCTTGACCGAGCCCCCGGGGTTGAAGGCTTCGACCTTGGCGTAGAGTTCGATGCCCTCGGGAGCGATGCGGTGGAGGCGGACCACCGGCGTGCGGCCGATGGTGTCGAGGATGCTGTCGTGGATGGCCATCGGGAGTTCCTCGTACAGGGTGGGACGGCCATGAGGTTGCGCCTGAACGCCCGGCCGCACCATCGGTTGACGGCAATACTGTGTTCCGCTGGCCAACCGACGGCACACGAGGCCGGCCGCGGCCATGGCTAGAATCGGCCGGACCGCGTCTTCCCCCTGACTGGATGCCAATGAATCCCCGACCTTCCCCGATCCTGCCGGCCGCCGGCCTGCTGCTGGGCTGCCTGCTGCTGTCCGCCTGTGGCAAGGACGATGCCGGGAACGGGGGGCGGGCCATGCCGGCGGTGGCGGTGACCACGCAGGTCGTCGGCATGGAGCCCTGGACCGACACGATCACCGCCCTGGGCACGGTCCGGGCGCGCGAGGCGGTGACCGTGACCGCGAAGGTCAGCGAGACGGTCGAGGAGATCCATTTCGAAAGCGGCGACGAGGTCGCGGCCGGGGCCGTGCTGGTCACGCTGTCGGGAAAGCAGCAGCAGGCCGCACTCGAGGCCGCCGAGGCTGCCGCGCTGGAAGCCGAGCAGCAGTACCGGCGTGGTCTGGAGCTGGCGCGGCAGCAGCTGATCGCGCGTTCGCAGCTCGATACCCAGCGCGCCACGCGCGACGCGGCGTTGGCGCGGGTGGAGCAGCTGCGCGCCGACATCGGCGACCGCCGGATCCGCGCGCCGTTCGCCGGCGTGCTCGGCATCCGCCAGGTCAGCCCGGGCGCGCTGGTGACGCCGGGCACCCCGATCGCCACGCTGGACGACATCTCCAGCGTGTACGTGGATTTCCCGGTGCCGGAGACCCGGCTGGCCGGGCTGGAGCCGGGGCTGCCCCTGCGTGGCCGGGCGGGGGCGTATCCGGGCCGCGTGTTCGAAGGCACGGTGGCCGCGGTGGCTGCGCGCCTGGACGAGGTGACGCGGGCGGCCACGGTGCGGGGCGAGTTCCCCAACCCGGACCGTGTGCTGCGCCCGGGCATGCTGATGGAGGTGGAAGTGGCGCGGGCCACGCGCCCCGAGCTGGTGGTGCCGGAGATCGCGGTGCAGCAGGTCGGCAGCGAGACCTTCGTCTGGCGCGTGGCCGGCGACGTGGTGGAGAAGGCGCCGATCCAGGTGGGCGGCCGGGTGCCGGGCCGGGTAATGGTGGCCGGTGGCCTGGCCGAAGGCGACCGGATCGTGGTCGAGGGCACCGGCAAGCTGCAGGCCGGTGCGAAGATCAGGGACGTTTCGGACAGCGGATCCGGCGGCGCTGACGCCGCCGCCAGCGGGGCCGGGCAGTGAAGCTTTCCGACATCTCGATCAAGCGGCCGGTCCTGGCCGTGGTGATGAGCCTGCTGCTCATCGTGCTCGGCGCGATGTCGTTCATGCGGCTGACGCTGCGCGAGCTGCCGGCGATCGACCCGCCGATCGTGTCGGTGTCCGTGGACTACCGCGGCGCCTCCGCCGCGGTGATCGAGACCCGGATCACCCAGACGCTGGAGGACGCGCTCGCCGGCATCGAGGGCATCAACACCATCGAGTCCACCAGCCGCAACGGCTCCTCGCGCATCACCATCGAGTTCTACCCGGGCCGCGACATCGAGGCCGCGGCCAACGACGTGCGCAACGCGGTCGGCCGCGTGGTCGACCGGCTGCCGGACGAGGCCGACGCGCCCGAGGTGACCAAGGTCGAGAGCGATTCCGACCCGGTGATCTGGCTCAACCTGCGTTCGTCCACGATGGACGCGCTGCAGATGACCGATTACGCCGAGCGCTACCTCGTGGACCGTTTCTCGAGCCTGGAGGGCGTGGCGCAGGTGTTCGTGGGCGGCAGCCAGCGCTACGCGATGCGGATCTGGCTGGACGCCGACAGGCTGGCCGCGCGTGGCCTGACCGCGGCCGACGTGGAGGCCGCGCTGCGCGCCGAGAACATCGAGCTGGGCGCGGGCCGGATCGAGTCGAGGGACCGCGACTTCACCCTGCGCGTGGTCCGCGACTACACCACGCCCGAGCAGTTCGCCCAGCTGCCGATCGGCAAGGGCAGCGACGGCTACGTGGTGCGGATCGGCGACGTGGCGCGTGTGGCGCTGGAGTCGGCCGAGCGGCGCGCCTATTACAACAGCAACGGCGAGCCGGCGATCGGCCTGGGCATCGTCAAGACCTCGACCGCCAACAGCCTGGACGTGGCCAGGCGCGCGCGCGAGGAGGCCGGGCGCATCTCGGCGACGCTGCCGGAGGGCACCGAGATCTACGTCGCCTTCGACACCACCACCTTCATCTCGGCGGCGATCGAGCGCGTCTACTCGACCCTGGTCGAGGCGATGGTGCTGGTGCTGGTGGTGATCTGGCTGTTCCTCGGCAGCGTGCGGGCCGCGGTGATCCCGGCGGTGACGGTGCCGGTCTGCGTGATCGCCGCCTTCACCGCGCTGTACGCGTTCGACTTCTCGATCAACCTGCTGACGCTGCTGGCGCTGGTGCTGTGCATCGGTCTGGTGGTGGACGACGCGATCGTGGTGGTGGAGAACATCCAGCGGCGCGTGGACCTGGGCGAACCGGCGCTGGTCGCGGCCAGGCGCGGTACCGCGCAGGTGGGCTTTGCGGTCATCGCCACCACCGCGGTGCTGGTCGCGGTGTTCCTGCCGGTCGGTTACCTGCAGGGCAACACCGGGCGCCTGTTCCGCGAGCTGTCGGTGGCGCTGGCTTCGGCGGTGGCGATCTCGGCCTTCGTGTCGCTGACGCTGACGCCGATGATGGCCTCCAAGCTGTTGCGCCCGCACACCGGACCGCATGCCGTGCACGGCAACCGGGTCAGCAAATGGCTCAACGCCCGCTTCCAGCGCATGGCCGCCGGCTACCGCGGCGTGCTCGACCGCCACGTCCACCGGATCTGGCTGTTCGCCGGGCTGATGCTGGCGGCGGTGGTGGCGATGGTGCTGCTGTACCGGCAGCTGCCGACCGAGCTGGCCCCGGCGGAAGACCGCGGGTCGTTCCAGGTGCTGGTGGACGGGCCGGAAGGCGCCGGCTTCGACTACACCGTCGAGCAGATGAAGAAGGTGGAGGAGGTACTGGCCCGGGAGATCGGCGAGGGCAGGCCGATCCAGAGGGTCAACCCGCGCGTGCCGGGTGGCTTCGGCCCGAGCGAGGAGATGCACACCGGCCGCGCGACCGTGTTCCTGCAGGACTGGAAGCACCGCGACAAGAGCACGGCCCAGGTCGCCACCGAACTGGAGAAGAAGTTCGTCGACATGCCCGGCGTCCGGGTGCGGACGATGGTGGGCGGCGGCCTGGTGCGGACCCGCGGCCAGTCGTTCCAGTTGGTGCTTGGCGGCCCGGACTACGGGGAGCTGGCGCGCTGGCGCGACCTGATGCTCGACCGCATGCGCGAGAACCCGGGCTTCATCGGCCCGGACTCGGACTACAAGGAGACCCGCCCGCAGATGCGCGTGGTCATCGACAAGCAGCGCGCGGCGGACCTCGGCGTGAGCGTGAGCGCGATCGGCACGGCGCTGGAGACGATGATGGGCGGGCGGCGCGTCACCACCTTCGTCGACAACGGCGAGGAATACGACGTGATGATGCAGGCCGACCGCGGCGGACGGGACTCCGTCGCCGCGCTGTCGTCACTGCACGTGCGCGCGCGCAACGGCGCGCTCGTGCCGCTGTCGAACCTGGTGACCCTGGCCGAGGTGGCGGAGCCCGGCAGCTACGGGCGCTTCAACCGCCTGCGCTCGATCACGATCAGCGCAAGGCTCGCCGAGGGCTACACCCTGGGCGAGGCCATGGCCTGGGCGGAGCGGACCGCACGCGAGGTGCTGCCCGACTACGCGCAGGTGAACTGGAAGGGCGAGTCGCGCGAGCTGCAGCAGTCCGGTGGCGAGGTGATGGTGACCTTCGCCATGGCGCTGCTGATCGTGTACCTGGTGCTGGCCGCGCAGTTCGAGAGTTTCCTGCACCCGCTGGTAATCATGCTGACCGTGCCGCTGGGCGTGCTCGGCGCGCTGATCGGCCTGTGGGTGACGGGCAAGACGATCAACCTGTTCTCGCAGATCGGCGTGGTGATGCTGGTCGGCCTGGCCGCCAAGAACGGCATCCTGATCGTCGAGTTCGCCAACCAGCTGCGCGATGCCGGCAGGTCCGTGCACGATGCCATCGTCGAGGCGTCCGCGGTGCGCCTGCGCCCGATCCTGATGACCTCGATCGCGACCGTGGCCGGCGCGCTGCCGCTGGTGGTGTTCGGCGGCCCGGGCTCGGCCAGTCGCGCCGCGATCGGCATCGTGGTGATGTTCGGCGTGTCGTTCTCGACCCTGCTGTCGCTGTTCGTGGTGCCGGCGTTCTACGCGCTGCTGGCGCCGCATACCCGTTCGCCGGACGAGCTGGCACGGAAGCTGGAGCGGCTGGAGGCGGAAACCGAGCCGGTGGGCGGGCACGCCTGAGCCGCGGGCGGAGGAGCTGGAGTGGACTGGGGCGCAACGCGCATCGAGGCCGGCGGGGGCATCGTCCTGCGGCCGTGGCGCGCGGACGACCTGGAGCCGTTGCTCCGGCACGCGGACGACGCGCAGGTCGAGCGTGGCCTGGGTGACCGCTTCCCGCACCCGTACACGCGCGCCGACGGCGAGGCGTTCCTGTCCGGACGGGTGGTGGACTTCTCCGACCCGGTGTTCGCCATCGAGGTCGGCGGCGGCATCGGCGCGCGACGCCTGCCCGGCAACCGCGACGTCGGCGCGGAGTTCGGCTACTGGCTGGGGCGCGCGCACTGGGGGCGCGACGTGATGACGCGCGTGGTCGCGGCGTACGCGCCGTGGGTGATGTCGGCCCTGGGCGTGGCGAGGCTGCAGGCCGTGGTGCTGGATTTCAACGCCGCCTCTGCCCGGGTACTGGAGAAGAACGGGTTCGTGCTGGAGGGCGTGCTGCGCAAGGCGATCCGCAAGCACGGCCGCCTGCACGACCTGCACCTGTACGCGCGGCTGGCGGACGGCTGATCCCGGTTGCCGGCCGGCGTGGCCCCGTGCCGGGCGGGCGCCGGAATCGGTTATCGTTCGACCTTCCGCGCGCCCGCGGTCCCGGACGGGGCGTATTCAGGCCGTAATGGAGAGGGGAGCATCCCGTGGAAGAAATTCTGGGCTGGATCAACGGCATCATCTGGAGTGACGCGCTGATCGCGCTGTGCCTGGGCGCCGGACTGTGGTTCTCGTTCCGCACGCGGTTCATGCAACTGCGGCAGTTCCCGGAGATGTGCCGGCTGACCATCGTCGGGCAGAAGTCGGACGCCGGCGTGTCCTCGTTCCAGGCGCTGGCCATCTCGATGGCCGGGCGCATGGGCATCGGCAACATCGCCGGTGTGGCCACCGCGATCGCCTACGGCGGCCCGGGCGCGGTGTTCTGGATGTGGGTGATGGGCTTCCTCGGTGCCTCGACCTCGTACGTCGAGTGCACCCTGGCCCAGATCTACAAGGAGAAGGACGCCGAAGGGCGCTACCGCGGCGGCCCCGCGTACTACATCGAGAAGGCGATGGGCCTGAAGTGGTACGCGGTGGCATTCGCGGTCGCCACCGTGGTCGCCACCGGCCTGCTGCTCCCGGGCGTGCAGGCCAACGCGATCGCCGACAGCGCCAGCGGGGTGCTGTGCAACGGCGAGGGCGGCCTGTGCGGCAGCCTCGGTGGCAGCGGGATGCTGAAGCTGTGGATCGGCCTCGCCGTGGCGACGCTGCTTGGCCTGATCATCTTCGGCGGCATCAGGCGCATCGCCGCGTTCGCCGAGCTGGTGGTGCCGTTCATGGCACTGGCCTTCATCCTGATGGCGGTGCTGGTGATGATCTTCAACGCCAGCCATGTGCCGAAGATGTTCGCCGACATCTTCAGCAGCGCCTTCGGCGCGCACGCGGCGTTCGGCGCGATCATCGGCCAGGCCATCGCCTGGGGCGTCAAGCGCGGCGTGTACGCGAACGAGGCCGGGCAGGGCACCGGCCCGCACGCCGCGGCGGCGGCCGAGGTCTCGCACCCGGCCAAGCAGGGGTTCGTGCAGGCCTTCGCGATCTACTTCGACACCATGCTGGTGTGCACCTCGACGGCGTTCCTGCTGCTGTCGACCGGCATGTACAACGTCTTCCGCGTGGTGGTCGAGGACGGCGTGGAGAAGCTGGAGGCGGTGGTCACCGGCGTGCCCGGCCTGCAGCCGTCGGAAGGCGCGCAGTTCACGCAGGCGGCGGTGGAATCGGTGCTGCCCGGCTGGGGTGCGACGTTCGTGGCGCTGGCGCTGTTCTTCTTCGCCTTCACCACGATCATGGCCTACTACTACATGGCCGAGACCAACCTGACCTACCTTGCGGGCGTGCGCAGGACGCACCCGCTGGCGACCTTCCTGCTGCGCGTCGGCATCATCGGCATGGTCGTGTTCGGCGCCTACCACAACGCTTCCACCGCGTGGTCGCTCGGCGACATCGGCGTGGGCCTGATGGCCTGGATCAACATCATCGCCATCCTGATCCTGCAGAAGCCGGCGCTGCTGGCGCTGCGCGACTACGAGCGGCAGAAGAGGCAGGGCCTCGACCCGGTGTTCGATCCGGACGCGCTGGGCATCCGCAACGCCGACTTCTGGCGCAACCGGGGGTGACATGGGAGGCAGGCGTCCGCCCCCGCCGTCCCCCGGGCGCGACGCGCCCTGGGCCGAGCGGCCGCGCGGCGCCGCCTCGCCCGTGCGCGTGCCGGTGCAGGCACGCGGCAACGAGATCCGCCTGTATGGCTTCAACGCCGTGCAGGCGGTGTTCGCCCGCAGGCCGCAGGCGATCCGCAAGGTGTACCTGGTCGCGGCGCGGATCCCGCAGTTGCAGCCCCTGCTGAAGTGGTGCGTGGCCAACCGCGTCGGTTACCGCGTGGTGGACGACGAGGACGAGCTGCGCAGGCTTGCCGGGAGCACGCACCACGAGGGCGTGGTCGCCGACGTGCTGCGCGAGGCGCCGCTGCAGCTCGCGGACTGGCTCGATGCGTTGCCCGGCGGGCCGTGCTGCGCACTGTGGCTCGACGGCGTGGGCAACCCGCACAACCTCGGTGCGATCCTGCGCTCGTCGGCGCATTTCGGCGTGTCGGCGCTGCTGCTGCCGGAACGTTCGACGCTGGCGTTGTCCGGTGCCGCCGCGCGGGTGGCCGAGGGCGGCGCGGAGGCGGTGCCGCTGGTGCGGCTCGGCCCGGACGGCGGGTCCATGGAACGATTGCGCGCGGCCGGGTTCGTGCTGGCCGCGACCGTGGTCCGAGGCGGCGACGACCTGTTCGCGGCGGAGCTGCCGCCGCGGCTGGTCTACGTGCTCGGTTCGGAGGGCGAGGGCATGGGCGCGGAGCTTGCCCGCGCCTGCGACCTGCGGCTGTCCATCCCCGGCACCGGCGCGGTCGAAAGCCTCAATGTCGCCGCGGCCACGGCGGTGCTGCTGGCGCAATGGCGCAGCCGGCATCCGCCGCGGCCGTAACCGGATTCAAGGGGTTTCCTGCGCCTGCTTCGGCGCGCTGCCGAAGTCGCCCTCGGCTTCCGCCGCCAGGTAGGCGAACACCGCGTAGACGGCGACGTTCTGCGCCAGGTCCGCCGGGTCGATCTTGTCGAGCGTGTCGTCGGCATTGTGGTGCAGGTCGAAATAGTACGTGCCATCCTGCCCCAGCCAGGCCCAGGCGCCGCCGGCCGCGGCCAGCGGCGAGACGTCGGGGCCGGGCCCGCCCTTGCCGGGCATGTGCTCGACGCCCAGCGGCGCCAGCGCCCTGGCGATCTGCTCCTCGGCGCCCCGCGCGTACTCCGGCGCGCCGGTGGAGAAGCCGTAGACGCGGCCGGCGCCGAAGTCGCTCTCGGCGGCGATCACGTGCTTTTCCACCTCGCCGGCGTGGCGCCGCGCGTATTCGCGGCCACCGAGCAGGCCCTGCTCCTCGTTGGCGAACGCGACCACGCGGATCGTTCGCGCCGGGCGCTTCGGCATCTGCCCGATCAGCCGCCCGGCGGCCATGGTGATGCCGATGCCCGCGGCATCGTCGATCGCGCCGGTGCCGAGATCCCAGGAATCGAGATGGCCGCCGATCAGCACCACCTCGTCCGGGCGCTCGCGGCCGGTGATCTCGCCGATCACGTTGTGCGAGGTGTATTCGCCGTCCCAGCCGCAGTCGAGCGACAGGCGCACGCGCACCGGGCCGCGCGCGAGCAGGCGTGCCAGCTGGTCGGCGTCGGGCAGCGCAAGCGCCGCCGAGGGGATCGGCGTCACGTCCGGGTCGAAGCGGGTGATGCCGGTGTTGGCGACGCGGTGCGGGCTGGTGCCGATCGAGCGCATCAGGTACGCGGCCGCGCCCTTGCGCGCCGCCTCGGACGGGCCACGCCCGCGCACCGGGCCGGCCTTGCCGTAGCCGCTGCCGTCGCGCGTGCGCTCCATGCGGTAGTCGAGGAACACGATTTTCCCCGCCAGCGAGCCCGCGGGCGCGGCCTGCAGGGCCTCGACGCTTTCGAAGCGCACGATCTCGCCCTCGACCGTGCCGCCCGGGCTGCCCCCGAGCGCGGTGACCACGAGGGGCTGCGCGTGCGGCCCGAGCACCCGGGCCGATTCGCCGCGGCGCTCCCACTTCGGGAAGGTGACCGGCTCGGTCCAGACCCGGTCGTAGCCGAGTTCGGCGAACTTGGCCTTCGCCCATTCCACCGCGCGGGCGTCGGCCTCGCTGCCAGCCAGGCGCGGGCCGACCTCGGTGGTCAGCGATTCGACGACCTTCCAGGCGGTTTCGTCGGCAAGCGCGCGTTCGCGCAGCGCTTCGGCGGCGGCGAGCGCCCCGTCGGGAATGCGCGTCGTGGCCTGGGCGTGGCCGGCCGCGAGGATGCCGGCGGCGAGCAGGAGGGGGATGAAGCGCATCGGCGGTCTCCATCAAATGGCGGAGCCGCGAGTTTCGCAGAACCCGCGGCTCCGGTGATGTGCCGATGGCGGGGCGGGATCAGCGCTTGAGCGCGTCGCGGATCTCGCGCAGCAGCAGGATGTCCTCCGGCGGCGCGGCAGGCGCCTCCCCGGCGGGCGGCTTGCGGTGCAGGCGGTTGATCGCCTTGACCACCATGAAGATGGCGAAGGCGACGATGATGAACTGGACGATGACGTTGATGAAGTTGCCCAGGCCGATCACCAGCGCGGGCGTCACCTCCACGCCCTCGGCATCCACCACGGCCTCGCGCAGCACGAAGGCCCAGTTGGAAAAGTCGATGCCGCCGGTGAGCAGGCCGACCACCGGCATGATGATGTCGTCCACGAGCGAGGACACGATCTTGCCGAAGGCGCCACCGATGACCACGCCGACGGCGAGGTCGATGACGTTGCCGCGCATCGCGAATTCCTTGAACTCGGTCAGCATGCCCATCGCAATCTCTCCTTGGGTTGGTGTGCCGGACGGGAAAACCGGATCCCAGCTTAACCCGTGGGCGGGAGGATGCGGCAACGCAGCTCGAGCAGGTCGTCCAGCCGGGCCACGCACTCGTCCCCGGGGCGGAGGGCGGCCACGCCCGCCGGGGTGCCCATGAACACCAGGTCGCCGGCGCGCAGGGCGTAGAGTTTCGACAGTTCGTGCAGGATCTCCGGCACGTCCCAGATCATCATGTCGAGGGTGGACTGCTGGCGCAGCTCGCCGTTGACGTGGAGCGAGAGCGTTCGCGGGGAGAGTTCCCCGACCTGTGACGCCGGTAGCAGTTCGCTCACCGGCGCCGACTGGTCGAAGCCCTTGGCGGTGTCCCAGGGCAGTCCCCTGGCCTTGGCCGCGGCCTGCAGGTCGCGGCGGGTGAGGTCCAGGCCGATGCCGTAGCCGAACACCAGCGCCCCGGCACCCGCGGCGGGCATCACGCCGGGCGGGGCGTCCCGGCCGATGGCGACCACCAGCTCGACCTCGTGGTGCAGGTCGGCGGTGGAGGGCGGGTAGGCGGCCCCGCCGCCGGTGACGACGGCGTCGGCGGGCTTCATGAAGAACACGGGCGTGCCGCGTTCGGCCTTCGAGGCGGGGGCGGTGGCGCCCATCTCGCGGGCATGGTCGGCGAAGTTGCGGCCCACGCAGTAGATGCGGTGCACCGGGAACGTGCTGCCGCCGCGGACGGGCACGCGCGGCACGACGGGCGCGGGGATCACGTCGGTCATGGGGAACCCTTCAGGAATCGGGGTGGAATCAGCGCAGCAACGGCTGCCCGGGCTTGCGCACCACGTGGTACTCGCCGTCGATGACCTGCTCGCCGGCGGCATCGGCGCCGCTGCGCGCGCGATCCTGGCCGCGCGCCAGGAGCCGGCGCAGCAGGCCGAAGGCGAGCATGGTCGCGCCCACCACCAGGCCCACGCCGAGCAGCACCACCAGCAGCGCCAGGCCGAGCAGGCCGAAGGCGACGCGCAGCAGGGCATTGCGCGGCTTCCGCGGCGTGAACGCATTGCGCCAGGAAGAGGCGTCGAAGCGGGCACGGAACCCGTGGAAGAAGGCTGAAGGCATGGGGCAGGCGTGACACAATGCGGCCGGTGGCCGGGGGCGTGAGTATCGGGCCCGGCAAGGATCGAGGTGTAATGGGTTCGTTAAACGCTGGCATGGAGCAGCGGCCGCTGGCCACCCTCGAGGACATCCCGGATGGCGGCTTCGCCGAGGCCGAGGCGGTGATCGACGGCGACGCCGAGTCGCTGGTCCTGTACCGCGAGGGCGCGACCGTGCGCGCCTGGCTCAACGTCTGCCCGCACGCGGGGCGGCGGCTGGACTGGGCCCCCGGGCAATTCCTGAAGTCGAAGGATGGCCTGCTGGTCTGCGCCGCGCATGGCGCCAGCTTCGAGCTGGCGGGCGGCGGGTGCGTCGGCGGCCCCTGCCGCGGCGCCTCGCTGCGCGCGGTGCCGGTCGAGGTGCGCGAAGGGCAGGTGATGCTGGCCGGCGGCTGAGCCGGGCCGGCGTGCTCAGGCCGCGGCCAGCAGGGCGAACGCCCAGTACAGGCCGATCGCCAGCTGCACCGCGAAGGCGAGGAAGCGCGCCGTCACCGCGGCCGGCGACGTCGAGGCCAGGTGTACCAGCGATTGCGCGATGCGGGCGCCCAGGAACGGCCAGGCCAGCGGGTCGGTGACCGCCTCGCGTCCGGACACGACGGCCGCCAGCAGCAGCCCGCCGAAAGGCGGCAGGCCCTCGATGCAGTTGGCGTGCGCGCGCGCCAGACGTTGCATGAAGGGCGACAGGCCCGCGTTGTCCGGGGCGAACCGGTTGGCCGCGACCTTGCCGGCCAGCACGAGGCGGGTGCGCAGGATCTCCATCAGCGCGAGCAGCAGCAGGGTCCAGGCGATGAAGGCGACGAGTACGGCCAGGCTGGGCGAGGGCATCGCGGTGCTCCCGGGCAGGTTGGGTCACCGGGCCAATGCCGTGCACCGGCCCGGGCGTCAGAACAGCAGGTTCACCATGGTGACCACGATCACGCTGTACATCAGCGACAGCGGCACGCCGATCTGCCACAGCACGCGCGGGCGGTAGCCGCCGGGGCCGGCGATCATCGACATCACCGGGTTGGACTGGGTGATGAAGTTGTTCGAGGCCGAGAGCGCGGCGATCAGGGCGAAGGCGGTCGGGTTGCCGCCGGAGGCCAGCGCCAGGTTGATCGCCAGCGGGACCGCCACGATCGCGGCGCCGACGTGGCTGATGACCATCGAGAACGCGCCGGTCAGCACCGCGACCGCGAACTCCAGCACCCAGTGCGGCAGGCCGGTCGGCAGCCGCTCGATGGTGTGGCCGGCCACCCAGGCCGCCGCGCCGCTGCTGTCCATGGCCCAGCCCAGCGGGATCAGGCAGGCCATCAGGAATACCGTCTTCCAGTTGATCGCGGAGTAGGCCTCGTCCATCTTCAGCACGCCGAACACCAGCATGCCGGCCACGCCGGTCATCAGCGCGACCGAGGCCGGGATGCGCGAGGACAGCGCGATCAGCATGGCGACGGCGAAGATCACCATCGCCGCCTTGAACTTGTGCGGGCGCTGCTCGGCCTTCGGGTAGTCGGTCACCACCACCAGGTCGCGCCTGGAGGCGGCGCGGGTCAGGTCGGTCCAGATGCTGTGCAGTACCAGCATGTCGCCCGCGCGCAGCGGCAGGTCGCGGACGTTCTCGCGGATCACGGTCTTGTCGCGATTCACCGCCAGCAGGCTGATGCCGTACTGCCGGCGCAGCTGCAGCTCGGACGCGGTCTTGCCGATGAACTTGGAGGTCGGCGGCACCACCGCCTCGGAGATGCCGGCGCGGCTGGGGTTGAACAGGTCGGCGAAATGGCGCAGCCGCGTGCTCATGCGCAGGATCTGGTTCTGCGCGAAGTCGGCCACCTGCTGCCTCGGGCCCATCGCGCCGATCACGCTGCCGACCCAGATGCGGGCGTCGCCTGGCGGCGCCAGCCGCGCCTCGTTGCCGGTCTGCAGGGCCAGCAGCAGCGGCGCGTCGTGGATCGCCTCGGCCTCGCCGAAGGTCATGCCGACCAGCGGGCTGTCGGCGGTGACGGTCAGCTCGTAGACCTCGCCCTCGATGCCGTAGGTGTTGGCGAAGTAGCTCTCGGTGCGCGCCGGGGTGACGTTGGCCTCGCCGTCGCCGCGCAGCAGGCGGTTGCCGCGGAAATGGAAGTACGCCAGCGCGCTGGCCAGCAGCACCAGGCCGATCGGCAGCGTCGCGAACATGTTCAGCGGCTCCAGCGTGGCCGCGCCCGAGGGCAGGTTGGCGTTGGCCGCGACCAGCAGGTCGTTGAGCAGCATCAGCGGCGAGGTGCCGACCATGGTCAGCGCGCCGCCCATGATGATCGCCACGCACACCGGCAACAGGATCTGCGACAGCCGCATCCCGGTGCGCGAAGCCAGCCGCGACGCCACGGGCATGTACAGCGCCATCACCGACGGGTTCTGCATCACCGACGAGTTGGCACCGGCGATGGCGGACGTGAGGAACAGCAGCCTGTCCTCGCGGCCACGGGCGCGGCGCAGCAGCCAGCCGGCCAGGCGGTTGAGCGCGCCGGTGCGGTCGAGTCCGGTGCCGAGGATCATGGTCGCGATCACGCTGATGACCGCGTTCGACGAGAAACCGTTGAACAGGTCCTCGGGCTGCACCAGCCCGGTCAGGCCCAGCACCACCAGCACCACCAGGGCCACGAGGTCGGCCCGCACCCGCTGGAAGATGAAGAGGACCATCGTCAGGAGCACCAGCCCCAGCACGATCTTCATGTCCGTGGTCAGTGCGAGAGCGGTCTCTTCCATGGCGATGGCGGAGTGGCTTCAGTCCGTGTCCGCGACGCGGTCGTAGATCAGGTCCCAGACGCCGTGCCCCAGGCGGCGGCCGCGGGCCTCGAAGTGGGTTTCGGGGCGCCACTCGGGACGCGGCACGCTGCCGCGCGGGCCGGCGCGGTTGCGCAGCCCCCGGGTCGCGTCGAGCACGTCCCACATATGCTCGGCATAGTCCTGCCAGTCGGTGGCCAGGTGCAAGCGCCCGCCCGGGCGCAGCTTGCGCACCAGCAGGGCGGCGAACGGCGGCTGCACCAGCCGGCGCTTGTGATGGCGCTTCTTGTGCCAAGGGTCGGGGAAGTAGATGCGCACCTCGTCCAGGGCGCCATCCGCGATCTCGTGCTCGAGCACCTCGACGGCGTCGTGGTGGTAGACGCGAACGTTGCCGATGCCGTCGGCGTCCAGCGCGTTGAGCAGGCGACCGACGCCCGGCGCGTGCACCTCGATGCCGATGTAGTCGCGTTCCGGGTCGCGCGCGGCGGCGTAGCGCAGCGCCTCGCCGTTGCCGAAGCCGATCTCGAGCACGCGCCGGGCAGCGCGCCCGAACACCCCGTCGAAGTCGCGCGGCTGGCCGGTGTAGGGGATGCCGTAGCGCGGCCAGAGCCGGTCGAAGGCGCGCTGCTGCGCCCCGGTGAAGCGGCCCTGGCGCAAAACGAAGCTGCGGATCCGGCGCCGGCCGTCCTCGACGGTGTAGGGCTTGCGCAGGGTGCTGGAGCCGTCGCTGGCGGGGGCGTCCGTCATCTCGTCAGCCGATCAGCCCGTCGAGGGGAGAGGAGGCGCTCGCGTAGCGCTTGCGCGGGATGCGCCCGGCGAGGAAGGCGTCGCGCCCGGCCTGCACCGCGAGCCTCATCGCCCGCGCCATGCGCACCGGGTCCTTCGCCCCGGCGATGGCGGTGTTCATCAGCACGCCGTCGCAGCCCAGCTCCATGGCGATGGCCGCGTCCGAGGCGGTGCCGACGCCGGCGTCCACGATGATCGGCACCTTCGCGTTCTCGATGATCTCCAGAAGGTTGTAGCGGTTCTGGATGCCCAGTCCGGAGCCGATCGGCGCGGCCAGCGGCATCACCGCCACGCAGCCGATCTCCTCGAGCCGCTTGCAGATGATCGGGTCATCGCTGGTGTAGACCATCACCTTGAACCCCTCGGACACCAGCATCTCGGCCGCCTTCAGGGTCTGCACGACGTCCGGGTACAGCGTCTTCCGGTCGCCCAGCACCTCGAGCTTGACCAGGTCCTGGCCGTCCAGCAGCTCGCGTGCCAGCCGGCAGGTGCGCACCGCGTCCGCGGCGGTGTAGCAGCCGGCGGTGTTGGGCAGGATCGTGTACCTGTCCGGCGGCAGCACGTCGAGCAGGTTCGGCTCGCCCGGGTTCTGGCCGATGTTGGTGCGGCGGATGGCGACGGTCACGATCTCGGCACCGGCGGCCTCGGTGGCGCGGCGGGTTTCCTCGAGGTCCTTGAACTTCCCCGTGCCCGTCAGCAGGCGGGAGGCGTACGGCTTGCCGGCGATGACGAGCGCGTCATCGTGGGTGCTTGGCGTGGTCATTGCGGGATTATCGCGCAAAGGGATGGCGATGCGGGCATCGCCCGTGCCGATCGCGGCACCCGCCGCGTTGCCGCGGTCGGCGTCTGCCCGCCATCCCGGCGCGACGGCACGGCTCCGGATGGCCCGGCCCGCAGATCAACGTGCGGGCGTTCACGGGCGTTCCCTTTGCCGGGCGGGCAGGGCGGGGCGTGCTCCGGCGCGTGCGGTTGCCGCCGTCCACGCCGGGACGGCGTGGCTTGCGGATCCCCGGGCCCGCACATCCATGCGCGGGCGTTCGCTCACCCCCCGCCCAGAGCGTGGACGATCTCGACGCGGTCACCCGCCTGCAGCCGGTGTTCGCCGTGGCGGCTGCGTGGCACGATCTCGCCGTTGACCTCGACGGCCACGCGGCGCCCGGCCAGGCCCTGCTCCTGGAGCAGGCCGGCCACGGTGATGGGATCGGCGACCCGGATCCGGTCGCCGTTGAGCACGATCTCCATGTTCATGTGCGTGATTGTGCACCCTGCGCCGGCTTGTCGCACTGCGGCGTGTACCGGCGGCCGGCTTTCGGGGACACTGGTACACCGTTCGGTCCCGTATTGGGGCCGGTCAACAACACCCCGCTGTTGGAGTCGAACATGCCCCGACTGAAGACCCGCTCCGTTCCTGTCCGCCATGTCCTGGCCGCCGCGCTGGCGCTGGCGGCGGCGCCTGCCATGGCGCAGGGCCCGTTCTCGCGCACCGTGTTCTTCGGCGACAGCCTGACCGACGCCGGCTATTTCAGGCCGCTGCTGGTGCAGATGGACCCGAACGCCGCCGTCCTGGGCCGCTTCACCACCAACCCCGGCCTGGTCTGGGCCGAGCACCTGGCCCGGTACTACGGCACCGACGCATCGCCCAACGGCAATGGCCAGAACGGCGACAACTACGCCGCCGGCGGCGCGATGATCGCCACCGACCGGATCGGGCCGCCGTTCGGGCTGACCCCGTCGTTGCAGACCCAGATGACCAACTACCTGGCTGCCAACGGCGGCCGCGCCGACCCGGACGCGCTGTACACGGTGTGGGGCGGCGCCAACGACCTGTTCTCGATCTCGTCCAACCCCGGCCAGGCGCAGCAGATCATCGGCGCCGCCGTGGCTGGGCAGGTCGGCATTGTCGGCGCCCTGAAGAGCGCCGGCGCGCGCTACGTGCTGGTGCCCAACATCCCGGACATCGGCCTGACCCCCTCGTTCGCCTCGCAGGGTCCGCTGGCCGCCGCGCAGGGCACTGCTGTGTCGGTGGGCTACAACGACGCGCTGTACGGGGCGCTGGCCGCCAACGGCCTGAGCGTGATCCCGGTGGACACGTTCACCTTCCTGCGCGAGGTCGTCGCCAACCCGGGCCTGTACGGCTTCTCCAATGTCACCGGCACCGCCTGCGAGCCGCAGATCACGGCGCAGTCGATCACCTGCCACCCCGGCACCTACGCAGCGCCCGGGGCGGACCGCAGCTACCTGTTCGCCGACGGCGTGCACCCGTCCTCGGCCGCGCACGAGATCATCGCCGACTTGGCCATCGCGATGATCGAGGGCCCGCGCCAGATCGCGGCGCTGCCGCTCTCGGCGGCGGGCACCGGCAAGGCCCGCGCCGACCGCGTCGCCGACGGCCTGTCGCGCAGGCCGGGGCAGGACGGCCGCCGCTGGTGGATGGACCTGCGCGGCGACTTCCAGCGCTATGGCCACGGCGACGAGTACGACGGCATGGGCCCGGCCCTGGCCGTGGGCCTGGACTGGGCCCGGGGCAACGCCGTGTTCGGCGGCTTCGCCGGGTATGGCCTGCTGTCCAGCGACTGGGGGCACAACCGCGGCGACTGGAAGCAGAAGGAAGCCACCATCGGCCTGTCCGCGGGCTGGTTCGGCGGCAACGGCCTGTGGGTCAACGGCCAGTTGAGCTACACGCGCCTCGACTTCACCGTCGACCGCAAGGTGCCGCTTGGCCCGGCGGTGCGGGCGCACCGCGGCACCACCGACGGCAGCAACCTGTCCGTGGCTCTGCACGCCGGCTGGAACCTCGGTGGGGGGGCGCTGCGCCACGGCCCGGTGCTGTCGGTGGTCGCGCAGAGGATCGACGTGGACGGCTTCGCCGAGAGCGATCCGGGCATGTCCACCTCGCTGGCCTATGCCGACCAGTCGCATGACTCGCTGATCGGCAGCCTCGGCTGGCAGGCCAGCTACGTGGTTGCCGCGGGCTTCGAGCCGTACGCGCGCCTGACCGTGGACCGCGAGTTCGAGGAGCCGGCGGAGCAGGCGTTCGCGCAGGCGCAGTCGCTGCCGTCCACGCTCGAGTACGCGGTGCCGGGACTGTACCGCGACCGGACCTGGGGCACGCTGACCGTCGGCGCGCGGACCCGCCTGTTCGGCCTGGACGCCAACATCGGCGCCAGCATGGACGGCGGCCGCAGGGGCGGCAGGCATTCCGGCGTGTTCGTGACCCTCGGCGGCGGGTTCTGAGGGGCGCGCGGCGGGGGGCTCCCCCCGCCGCGTTGAAACCCCTCGCGGGCTTCCATAGACTGGAAGCCGACGCGGGTGTAGTTCAATGGTAGAACCGCAGCTTCCCAAGCTGCTGACGTGGGTTCGATTCCCATCACCCGCTCCACATCGCGGCGGCGGCATCATCCGGGCGGATGGTGCCGCCGTTTTTTCGCCGGGCACGCGCCGATGAAGCTTGCGATCCTCTCGCGCAGCAGCAGGCTCTACTCCACCCGGCGCCTGGTGGAGGCGGCGCGCGCGCGCGGCCACACCGTCCGGGTGCTCGATCCGTTGCGCTGCTACATGCGCATCGGCGGCGACGGCTTCTCCATGCGCTACAAGGGCCGCCCCATCGACGGCTACGGGGCGGTGATCCCGCGCATCGGCGCTTCGGTCGGGCGCTACGGCTGCGCGGTGCTGCACCAGTTCGAGCTGATGGGCGCGTACACGCCGAACCCCTCGGCCGCGGTGGCGTGCGCGCGGGACAAGCTCCGCAGCCAGCAGGTCCTGGCCTCGCGCGGGATCGCGATGCCGCTGACCGTGTTCGGCGACAACCCGGACGACACCGCCGACCTGCTGTCGATGCTCGGCCCGCCGCCGCACGTGATCAAGCTCAACGAGGGCGCGCAGGGCACCGGGGTGATCCTGGCCGAGAAGCCCTCGGCCTCGCGCAGCGTGGTCGAGGCCCTGCGCGGGCTGTACGCCAGCTTCGTGGTCCAGGAGTTCATCGCCGAGGCAGAGGGCGCCGACCTGCGCTGCTTCGTGATCGGCGACCGGGTGGTGGCCGCGATCCGGCGCCAGGCGCCGCCCGGCGAGTTCCGCTCCAACCTGCACCGCGGCGCGACTGCGACCGCCGTCGAGGCCACGGCCGAGGAGCGCGCGATCGCGGCCCGGGCGGCGGCGGCGCTGGGGCTGGAGGTGGCGGGGGTGGACCTGGTCCGCTCGGCGCGCGGGCCGCTGGTGCTGGAGGTCAACGCCTCACCGGGGCTGGAGGGGATCGAGGCGGCCACCGGGCTCGACATCGCCGGCGCCATCGTGGACTACGTGGTGGCAAGGGCCGCGGCGGCGCGGGCCGGGCGGGTCGCCCGTCCGGCCACAGGGAAGCCGGAATAACCCTCCGTTAACGTTTCGTTTAACGGCACTTTAATCGCCCGGCCTCTACCTTGTCCCCGCCGAATCCGGCACTTCTGTCTCGTCTCCAAGGGTCAGTCGTCGGAATACGGTAAATCGGGGCAGTCCTTTCGGGCCCGGCGATGGCGTCGCCAGGGCCCTTTTTCTGGCCGTCCCCGGCCGCCGCCCGGACGTGGCCATGGTGTGGCCCCGTGCAGGCATGTGACAGAATCGCCCGACTGGCCGAACCGTCCGCGGCTGGCGTGGTCCAACAGGCATTGCACCAGGGATCGAGCCGCCCATGCGCATCCTCGTCATCGAAGACAACCAGGACATCGCCGCCAACCTCGGGGACTACCTCGAGGAGCGCGGCCACACCGTGGATTTCGCCGCCGACGGCGTGACCGGCCTGCACCTGGCCGTGGTCCACGACTTCGACGCGATCGTGCTGGACCTCAACCTGCCGGGCATGGACGGGCTGGAGGTCTGCCGCAAGCTGCGCAACGAGGCGCGCAAGCAGACCCCGGTGCTGATGCTGACCGCGCGCGACAGCCTGGAGAACAAGCTGGCCGGCTTCGATTCCGGCGCCGACGACTACCTGATCAAGCCGTTCGCGCTGCAGGAGGTCGAGGTTCGCCTGAACGCGCTGGCGCGCCGGGGCAAGGGCGTGCAGTCGCGGGTGCTGGAGGTGGGCGACCTCGAGTTCAACCTCGACACCCTGGAAGTGCGCCGCGAGGGCAGGCTGCTGCAGCTCAACCCGACCGCGCTGAAGATCCTGCAGGCGCTGATGGAGGCCTCGCCCGCCGTGGTCACGCGCCAGGAACTGGAGACCCGGGTCTGGGGCGAGGAACTGCCGGACTCGGATTCCCTGCGCGTGCACATCCACGGCCTGCGCGCGGTGGTCGACAAGCCGTTCGCCACGCACTACATCCAGACCCGCCATGGCATCGGCTACCGCATCGCCGTCCCCGATGGCGCGAACTGAGGCGCTGCAGGAAAAAAACGCCCCCAGCAGGCGACGCCGCTACCGCCGGCGGCTGCGCATCCGCATCATCCTGTCGTTCGTCCTGCTCGGGTTCGGCCTGACCATGCTGTTCGCCGTGGCGGCCAGCTACGTCGCCGCCATCGTCGAGGACGAGGCGGTCGGCAAGGTCATGCGGCGCAACGTGGACAGCTACGCAGAGCGCTTCTACCGGGACAGGTCGGCGCAGTGGGAGCCGCTGTACAACGTGCGCGCGTTCGTCTACGGGCCTGGCAAGCATGGCAACGTGCCGCCGGACTGGGCCGAGCTGCAGACCGGGGTGTACAGCATGAACGGCGAGGAGAACGGCGAGCCGTTCGTCTACCGGCTCGTCGTGCGCAAGGACCCCGAGTACTGGTTCTTCCTCGCCCAGGACATGACCCAGACGGCGGAAAAGCGCGGCCAGATGCAGTGGATCCTGCTGGCGGCGGTGGCCGTGTTCACCGTGCTGGCGGGCTTCATCGGCTGGTGGTCGGCCTCGCGGGTGATGAGCCCGGTCTCGGAACTGGTGGCGCGGCTGAACCGGTCGGGCAACAGCCCGACGCCTGCGCCGCTGGCGCCATACTTCGCCGACGACGAGGTCGGCGAACTGGCCAGGGCCCTGGACGACTACGCAGCGCGCCTGACCGAGGTGGTGCAGCGCGACCGCGAGTTCAATGCCGACGTCAGCCATGAGCTGCGCACGCCGCTGGCGGTGATCAAGGGCGCGGTCGAGCTGCTGCTGTCGAAACCCGATCTCGACGACAGGACGCGCGCGCGGCTGTTGCGCATCCAGCGCGCAGAGCAGCAGTGCTCGGACCTGATCAACGCCCTGCTGCTGCTGTCGCGCAACGAGCGCGGCCACGGCAACACCGACGTGGCGAGGGTCGCCGAGCAGCTGCTCGAGGCGCACCGGACCCAGATCGGCGCCAGGCCGCTGGAACTGCGGCTGGACGGTGCGCCGGGGCAGCTGGTGGTGGATGCGCCGGAGGCGGCGGTCAACGTTGCGCTCGGCAACCTCGTCGGCAACGCCGTGAAGTACACGCCGAGCGGCGAGGTGCTGGTGCGGCTGCGCGAGGGCGCGGTGGACGTGATCGACACCGGCCCGGGCCTCAGCCCAGAGGACGCCGCGCGGCTGTTCGAGCGCGGCTACCGCGGCTCGCACGCCGAGCACACCCAGGGCGGCGGTATCGGCCTGTCCATCGTGCGCAGGCTGTGCGACCTGTACGGCTGGACCGTGCGCGTCGTGCCAGGCCGGGAGAAGGGCGTGGTCGCGACCCTGTCGTTCCGCCCCGGGACGGAGGGCAACGGCGGCACGGCCGCGTGAGGCGGGCGGTCCCGCACGGGGCGGGACCGTGGCACGGGCCGGTTACAGCGGCTCCAGCCAGCCGTAGCGGTCCGGGGTGCGGCCGTCGAACAGGCCGAAGAACAGCTCCTGGATGCGGCGCGTGACCGGGCCGGCCCTGCCGCTGCCGACCTGGCGCCCGTCCACCGAGCGGATCGGGGTGATCTCGGCGGCGGTGCCGCACATGAACAGCTCGTCGCACAGGTACAGGTACTCGCGCGGCATGTCACGCTCGACCACCTCGATGCCGGCGTCGCGTGCCAGCCGGATGATCGAGTTGCGGGTGATGCCGTTGAGCAGCGCGGCGCTGACCGGCGTGGTGTGCAGCGCGCCGTCGAACACCAGGAACAGGTTCTCGCCGGCGCCCTCGCTGAGCAGGCCGGTCGAGGCCAGCGCGATGCCCTCGCCGAAGCCGAGGCGCCGCGCCTCGCGGGCGATCAGCGTGCCGGAGAGGTAGTTGCCGCCGGCCTTGGCGCCCGAGGGGATGGTGTTGGGCGCGAACCGCTGCCAGCTGGAGACGCAGGCGTCGATGCCGCTGTCGAGCGCCTCGGGCCCGAGGTACTTGCCCATCTTCCAGGTCGCGACCGCGACCTCGACCGGCGTTTCCGCGGACAGGCCGAAGCCGCCGAGGCCACGGAACGCGACAGGGCGGATGTAGTCGGTGCTGTTGCCGTTGGCCTTCACCACCTCGCGGCAGGCCTCGTTGATCTGCTCGAGGGTGTAGGGAATGGGGATCTCGTGGATCTTCGCGGAATGGAACAGGCGCCGGTTGTGGTCGGTCAGGCGGAAGATCACCGGGCCGTTCGGGGTGTCGTAGCAGCGGATGCCCTCGAACACGGACGAGCCGTAGTGCAGCGCGTGCGCCATCACGTGGGTGGTGGCCTCCGCCCACGGCCTGATCGTGCCGTTGTGCCAGATCCATTGTGGGTACTGCATCGAACGATCCCCTCGCGTGGTGGAAAAACCGGATTTTGCCCGAACTGGCGCGCGTCGGCCCGTGCCTACAGGCTGATCCACCAGCAGCCGAGATGGCGGCGCAGGCCGAACACGGTGCGGGAGGGGGTGCTGCCGTTGCCCAGCGTCTGGTCCACCTGCAGGGCGTAGGGCGTGCGCGGGCGCTCCGGGTGCGGTGGGGGTTCCGTTGGCCCGGTTTCCGGGACGGGCTGCGCCTGCGTGGGCGCGGGATCGGCCTCGCGTGGCCACCAGGGCGTGCGGCGCCGCATCAGTTCCGCCGCGGACGGCGGCGATGGCCGGGCCGGGGGAGGGGGCGTGGTGCCGGCCTGTTGCGCCGCCGCGGGCGCGGCGGGGACAGCCGGTTGCACTTCGGGGTACAGCGCGCGGACGTCGACCAGCGGCCGCTGCACGATGGCCTCGAGGCGTTCCATGACCGAGTAGCCGCCGCTGGTGGACATCCCGGGCCAGTGGTAGAGGCCGGCGAGCGCGTTCACGTCGCGGCGGTCGATCGCCATGCCGACCTCGAGCGCCAGCTCCTCGACGGTCCGGCTGCACTGGCCGCGGTGCAGGGACTGCGACGGCGTGCCATCGCCCGCCACGGCGCGCCGCACGCGTTCGACCGCGCCCAGGTCCTCGCAGGCGCGGTCGGTGTACACGGTGCGCCCGTCCGGTGTCTCGCAGCGGCGCACGTCCGCGTGCGCCAGGGGCATGCACGCGCAGGTGACGAGCAGGGGGAGCACGCGCGGGGCGCGGAGGGGGAGGACACGCATGGCGGCGAGCCTAGCGCCGGCAGGCGGGTGAAGGAAGTGCGTTGCGCACGGGCCGGGGCAGCCGCTTCGCGCGACGTTCATCCAAGCCGTTCGAGCACCGCCAGCGTGGGCCGGGCGAGGTTGAGCGTGTAGAAGTGCAGCGCAGGCGCGCCGCCCTCGACCAGCCGCCGGCACAGCGCGGCGACCACGTCCGCGCCGAACTCGCGGATGCTGCGCACGTCGTCACCGAAGGCCTGCATCTTCTTCGCGATCCAGCGCGGGATCTCGGCGCCACACTGCTCGGAGAAACGGCGCAGCTGGGCGAAGTTCGAGATCGGCATGATGCCGGGCACGATCGGCACCCCGACGCCGGCCGCACGCGCCGCGTCCACGAAGTGGAAATAGGCGTCGGCGTTGAAGAAGTACTGGGTGATCGCGCCGTCGGCGCCGGCGTCGACCTTGGCCTTGAAGTGCGCAAGGTCCGCCAGTGCGTGCTCGGCCTGCGGGTGGGTCTCCGGGTAGCAGCCCACCTCGATCCGGAAGTGGTCGCCGAATTCGGCGCGGATGAACGCGACCAGGTCGGAGGCGTAGCGCAGGTCGCCCATGCGCACCATGCCGGAGGGCAGGTCGCCGCGCAGGGCGACGATCCGCCGGCAGCCGAGCGCGCGGTACAGCTCGAGCAGCCCGCGGATCTCCTCGCGGGTACCGCCCATGCAGGACAGGTGCGGCGCGGCGTCGAGGCCGTGCTCCTGGCGCAGGCGGCGCACCGTCTCGGGGGTGTAGCTGAGCGTCGAGCCACCCGCGCCGAAGGTGCACGAGACGTATTCCGGCGCGTACGCCTTCAGTTTCCCGACCGTGCGGTCCAGCTGCGCGCGCTGTTCGTCGGTCTTGGGCGGGAAGAACTCGAAACTGATCGGGACCATGCCGTGAGCCGGGTGTGGCGTCGGCAGGAATCATATCTCTTTATCGCGATGAAGGCATGGATTTCCGGGGCGGCGCCCGGTCCCGGCCCGGTCCGCGGCCACGGTGGCCTGCACCGCCCGGGTGCGTCTGCGAAAATTGCGCCATGCGCATCGTTCTGACTCCCTTCGCCCGCGCGCGCCTGTTCCCGCGCGACGGCCGCGCTACCGCCATCCAGGACTGCACCCCCGAAGAGTTCGTGCACCGGCTCAACGCGGAGCCGCCGCTGAAGGTGCTGCCCGGCTACGCGCCGTTCTGCAGGTTGCACGTGCACCGCAACTGGACCTCGACCCGCTGCTCGGTGATCCCGATCACCGACGACAACCGCCACCTGCTGCGCAGCGCCTACGAGGCGCGCACGAAGGAGGAACTGCCGGTGCTGGTGCGCTGGTTCGAGGGCCTGCAGCCGCCGGTGGCCAGGTACCTGATCCCGATCCTCTACAGCGCCGGGCAGATGGCGAAGGAAGGCAGCCCGGTCGATGGCGACTGGGGCATCGTCGGCTGCCTGTACACGATGGAGCCCGAAGAGATCCCGATGGCGCCGATCACGATGATGCGCAACGCGCTCGGCGTGGAGGAGGGCGGCTCGGGCGTGCCGCTGGACCGCGAGGCCTACATGCGCAGCGTGGAGTTCTGGGAGCGGCACGCCAACTGGCGCTGAGCTTTCCCGGACAGGGGGACCGGCTGCCGGCACGGTCCCGGCCGTGCCGTGCCGGCGAGGGGGGGAGGGATCCATCCCGGGCGCGGATGCCGGCCGTATTTGTGCATCCAGGGAAACAGTGAATCCAGAAAAGGCGGCATTGTTCCCTCCATGGCGTCGCCCAATCTCCAAGGGTGCCTGTCGACGGCAACCCGTCGTGGGACGGTGCCCGGCCGCAGGGCCGGGTTGCTCACCCCCATGAGGAGATTGCAGATGAAGAAGACTGCTCTGTCGACCGCCATCCTGTCGCTGGCTCTGGCCGGCACCGCCGCTGCCGCGCAGGCCGCCGACGGCGACCGCGGTTTCTAGCCGGCTTCGGTGCCGGCTCGTCCTTCGTGGACGAGCGTGGCTACGACGACGAGGACATCGCCTATTCGGTGTTCGGCGGCTACCAGTTCAACCGGTACTTCGGGATCGAGGCCGGCTATGCCGACTTCGGCGAACTCGAGCCCCGGGGCGAAGGGGCCATGCTGGAGGCGGGTTCGGCATACCTGGCCGTGGTCGGCTCCGTACCGGTCACCGACCGGTTCTCGGTGTATGCCAGGGCGGGCATCCAGCGCTGGGACCTCGATGCCGCGCTGCCCGCCCTGACCGGGAGCAGTGACGACAACGGCACCGATCCCACCTACGGCGTCGGCGTCCAGTTCCGCTTCAACGACCGCTTCGCCCTGCGCGGCGAGTACAGCCATTTCGAGGTGGAGGACCAGGACCTCGATCTGGCCCAGGTGCAGGCGCGCTTCGACTTCTGACCGGGGCGTGCGCCTTGGAACGCGAACGGGCGCCCCCGGGCGCCCGTCGCTTTCCGTGATCCGGTTGCCGGAACGCGGCTCAGTAGCGGTAGTGCTCGGGCTTGTACGGCCCGTCCACCGGCACGCCGATGTACTCGGCCTGCTCCGGCGTCAGCTTCGTCAGCTTCACGCCGATCTTCTCCAGGTGCAGGCGCGCCACTTCCTCGTCCAGCTTCTTCGGCAGGCGGTAGACCTTCTTCTCGTACCGGTCGCGGTTGGCCCACAGGTCCATCTGCGCCAGGGTCTGGTTCGAGAACGAGTTGGACATCACGAAGCTGGGATGGCCGGTGGCGCAGCCCAGGTTGACCAGGCGGCCCTCGGCCAGCAGGAACAGCGAGCGGCCGTTGGGCAGGTCGTAGCGGTCCACCTGCGGCTTGATGTTGACCTTCTCCACGCCCTTGAGGTTGTTGAGGCGGTCCACCTGGATCTCGTTGTCGAAGTGGCCGATGTTGCAGACGATGGCCTGGTCCTTCATCTGCAGCATGTGCTCCAGGCGGATGATGTCGCGGTTGCCGGTGGTGGTGACGTAGATGTCGGCCTCGCCGAGGGTGTCCTCGACGGTCTTGACCTCGTAGCCTTCCATCGCCGCCTGCAGCGCGCAGATCGGGTCGATCTCGGTGACGATCACCCGGCAGCCGTAGGCGCGCAGGCTCTGCGCCGAGCCCTTGCCGACGTCGCCGTAGCCGCAGACCACCGCGACCTTGCCGGCCAGCATCACGTCCATGGCGCGCTTGAGGCCGTCGGCCAGCGACTCGCGGCAGCCGTACAGGTTGTCGAACTTGCTCTTGGTGACCGAGTCGTTGACGTTGATCGCCGGCACCAGCAGCTTGCCCTTCTCGGCGAGCTGGTAGAGGCGGTGCACGCCGGTGGTGGTCTCCTCGGAGACGCCCTTCCAGTCGGCGACCACGCGCGCCCAGAAGCCCGGGCGCTCCTTCGCCACGCGCCTGAGCAGGTTCTTGATCACCTGCTCCTCGTGGCTGGAGGAGGGCGATTCGACCCAGCTGGCATCGCCCTGCTCGTACTCGTAGCCCTTGTGGATCAGCAGTGTCACGTCGCCGCCGTCGTCCACGACCAGCTGCGGGCCGAGGAAGCCGCCCTGGCCGTCGGGGAAGGACAGCGCGGCGAGCGTGCAGTCCCAGTACTCCTCGAGCGTCTCGCCCTTCCAGGCGAACACCGGGGTGCCGGTGGCGGCGATCGCCGCGGCGGCGTGGTCCTGGGTGGAGAAGATGTTGCACGAGGCCCAGCGCACGTCGGCGCCCAGGTCCTTGAGCGTCTCGATCAGCACCGCCGTCTGGATGGTCATGTGCAGCGAGCCGGTGACGCGCACGCCCTGCAGGGGCTTGTGCGGCGCGTACTTGCGGCGGATCGACATCAGGCCGGGCATCTCGTGCTCGGCGATCCCGATCTCCTTGCGGCCCCAGTCGGCCAGGCTGATGTCGGCGACCTTGTAGTCGGCGTGGGGAGGGAAAGCGGTGACGGCGTTCATCGGGGTCTGCTCCGGAAAGGGATGGGGACGTGTCCCCGCGGGATCCGGGCGCCGTTGTTGCGGTGGAGGCGCACGCCGAGCCTGGCCAGCGGGACGCGGTGCCGGCTGGAGCCGGCCGCAGGAAGCATCCCCGCGCTGGTCGCAGCGCCCCTCGGCGGTGCCCGCGCATTATATCGGCCGGTTCCGCCAGGCATGTGAATCGCGGGCGGGCACACGCAGCCGCCGGTCTGACCAAGGTCAGGGGCGTCGCATCCGGTCCTGTGGTATGACAGGACGCTGTTTCGCAAGGGGAATTTCCGCATGCAGCTCCTGTCCGCATCCCGTCCCGTCCGGTCCCGCCGCGCGCGCCGGGTCCGTGCCCTGGTCGCCTTCGCCGTTGCGCTGCTGCTGCCGGCTGCGCTGCCGGCCCAGACCGCGCCCGAAACCGCGGGTTACCGCGTGCCGGTGCCGGAACTGCAGGCGATCGTGGACGCCCCGCGTGCGCCGGCGCTGTATCTGGGTCCCCGGCGCGACCTTGCGGCGATGGTGCAGATGCCGGGACTGCCGGGCATCGACGTGGTCTCGCAGCCGGAACTGAAGCTGGCAGGCCTGCGGTTCCACCCGCGGCTGCATGCCGCCAGCCTGTTCTCGCTTGGCAGCGACCTGTGGCTGATGGACATCGCCACCGGCGGGGAGCGCCGTATCGAGGGACTGCCACAGCCCCTGGGGCTGGCCGGGATCGCATGGTCGCCCGACCAGCGCTGGCTCGCGTTCCAGCGGCTCGACCGCGCGTCCGGCGCCAACGAGCTGTGGCTGGTGGACGTGGCCGCGGGCAGGGCGCGCCGGCTGGTCGCCGGGCTGAACACCGTGGCCGGCGGCGGCTACGCCTGGATGCCGGACAGCAGCGGTCTGCTGGTGCGCCTGCGCACCCCGCAGGCGCGGCCGTTGCCGCCGGAAGACGCCGTGCCCACCGGTCCTGCGATCCAGCACACCGAAGCCGGCGGCGGCGTGCGCGGCGTGCGCACCTACCAGGACCTGCTGCGCAACGAGGCGGACGCGCAGACGCTGGAGCACTACCTGCTGTCGCAGCTGGCCCGGGTGGACCTGCGGGGCAGGGTGACGCCGCTCGGCGCGCCCGCGCTGTACCTCGGCGCATCGCCGTCGCCCGACGGGCGCTACGTGCTGGCCGTGCAGGTGCAGCGGCCGTTCTCGTACCTGGTGCCGGTCTCGCGCTTCCCGCGCGTGGTCGAGGTGCTCGACGCGCACACCGGCACGTCCGTGCACACGGTCGCGCGCCTGCCGCTGGTCGAGGGACTGCCGACCGGCAATGACGCGGTACCCACCGGGCCCCGGCAGGTGCACTGGCGCGACGATGCGCCGGCCACGCTGGTCTGGGCGGAAGCCCGGGATGGCGGCGACCCCGCGCGCGATGCGGAGGTCCGCGACGTGGTGTTCATGCACGCCGCGCCGTTCGACGCGCGGCCGGTGAAGCTGGCGGAACTGGGCATGCGCTTCGCCGGCATCGACTGGGGCCGCGGCGACCTCGCGGTGCTCAACGAGTTCTGGTGGAAAACACGGCGCGTGCGTACCTGGCGACTCTTCCCGGACCATCCGGAACAGGCGCCGGCGCTGATGTTCGACCGTTCCTACGAGGACCGTTACAACGATCCGGGCTCGCCGGTGATGTACGTGGATGCCAACGGGCGGGCGCGGCTCCTGACCACGCCCGACGGCGGCAGCCTGTTCCTGGTCGGCGAGGGCGCCTCGCCGGAAGGCGACCGCCCGTTCGTGGACCGTTACGACCTGGCCACCGGCCGCAGCGAGCGCCTGTTCCATTCGCAGGCGCCGTACTACGAGCGGCCGCAGGCGCTGCTCGACGACACCGGCACCCGCCTGCTGATCACGCGCGAGTCGCCGAAGGAACCGCCGAACTTCCACGTCCGCGACGCGAACGCGGCCGAACCGCTGCGCGCGCTCACCGCGTTCCCGCACCCGACGCCGCAGCTGCGCGACATCACCAAGGAGCAGATCCGTTACCGCCGCGCCGACGGCGTCGAGCTGACCGGCACCCTGTACCTGCCGGCCGGCTACGATGCGGAGCGCGATGGCCCCCTGCCGGTGCTGATGTGGGCCTATCCGCAGGAGTTCAAATCCGCCGAGGCCGCCAGCCAGGTCACCGATTCGCCGTACCGCTTCAACCGCGTCAGCTACTGGGGGCCGCTGCCGTTTCTGGCGCGCGGTTTCGCGGTGCTGGACGACCCGTCCATGCCGATCGTCGGCGAGGGCGACGCCGAGCCCAACGACACCTACATCCCCCAGCTCGTCGCCAGCGCCAGGGCGGCGATCGACGAGCTGGCGCGCCGCGGCGTGGGCGACCCGGAGCGGGTGGCGATCGGCGGCCATTCCTACGGCGCGTTCATGACCGCGAACCTGCTCGCGCACACGCGCCTGTTCAAGGCCGGCATCGCGCGCAGTGGCGCCTACAACCGCACGCTCACGCCGTTCGGCTTCCAGTCCGAAGAACGCAACTACTGGCAGGCGCAGAAGGTCTACCAGGAGATGTCGCCGTTCAACTACGCCGACCGGATCAGGGACCCGCTGCTGCTGATCCACGGCGAGGAGGACAACAACTCCGGCACCTTCCCGATGCAGAGCGAACGCATGTTCGCCGCGATCAAGGGGCTGGGCGGTACCGCGCGGCTGGTGATGCTCCCGCGCGAGTCGCACGGCTACCGCGCCCGCGAGTCGATCCTGCACATGCTGGCCGAGACCGACGACTGGCTGCAGAAGTACGTCGCGCGCCCGCAGGCCGGGACCAGGGCCGGCGAATGATCCACGGGGCGCCCGGCGCGGCCCGCGCCGGGCCCCTCCCGGCCTCCTCCGGCCCGGGAGGGGCTTGAAAAACGCGCCACCGGCCCCCATCCGCTACGTTCGTGGCGGCGGCCCACGGCCGGTCGCGGCGCACATGCTTCCCTCGTCTTTCCCGCGCTGCGCGCGGGCGGGCCGGCCGTGCCCTTTCCGTTGCGATGCAGTCCCGTGTGGACCGGGGTCGGCCGTGGCCCGCCGCCGGACATTCCGCAACATGAGGAGAGGCACGATGAACGACAGGTCGTTGATCTTCCGCCGTCGTGCGCACGGACCGGCCGTCCGCACGCGGCACCCCGCAAGCCTGGCGCAGGACCGGCAGCCAGCGGAATCCCATGTTTCCGCGGGCCGGATCCGCCGGCAGTGACGGGAGGGCAGCCGCCATGCGCATCGCACACGTCGCCCCGCTGTACGAGGCGGTGCCGCCGCGCCTGTATGGCGGCACCGAGCGCATCGTCGCCTATCTCGCGGACGCCCAGGTGGAGCTCGGCCATGACGTGACCGTGTTCGCCAGCGGCGACAGCCGCACGCGGGCACGGCTCGTGCCCTGCCGCGACCAGGCCATCCGCCTCGATCCCAGGCCGCTCAAGTCCGACATCGCCGCGCACCTGGCCATGCTGCACGAGGTGCGCCGGCGCGCGTCCGAGTTCGACCTGATCCACTTCCACGTGGACCTGCTGCACCTCCCGATGTTCGAGGACATGGCCGGCCGCACCGTGACCACGCTGCACGGACGCCTGGACCTGGATGGCCTGCCGGAGGCCTACAGGCGCTGGTCGCGCTACCCTCTGGTGTCCATCTCCGAGCGGCAGCGCGCGCCGCTGCGCTTCGCCAACTGGATCGGCACCGTGCACCATGGCCTGCCGGAGAAGCTGCTTTCGCCGGTGCCGTCCCCGCGCGGCGACTACCTCGCCTTCCTTGGGCGGATCTCGCCAGAGAAGCGGCCCGACCGTGCCATCGACATCGCGCGCCGCGCCGGCATGCCGCTGAAGATCGCAGCCAAGGTGGATGGCGCCGACGTCGCCTACTACAACGAGCAAATCCGGCCCATGATCGCCGGCGGTGGCGTGGAGTTCATCGGCGAGATCGACGAGGCGCGCAAGTCGGGCTTCCTCGGCAATGCCGCGGCGCTGCTGTTCCCGATCGACTGGCCCGAGCCGTTCGGTCTGGTGATGATCGAGGCCATGGCCTGCGGCACACCGGTGATCGCCTGGGACAACGGTTCAGTGCCAGAGGTGATCGAGCATGGCGTCACCGGCTTCATCGTGCGCTCCGAGGAGGAAGCGGTCGATGCCGTCTCCCGCCTGGGCGAACTGGACCGTGCCACGATCCGGCGCGTGTTCGAGCGGCGCTTCTCGGCCACGGTGATGGCGCGCAGCTACCTCGAGCTGTACAGGCGCCTGGTGAAGACCTCCGAGCCGGCGAACGACGTCGTGCTCGCCCGCCGTGCCTGAGGCGCGCATGGCCCGCACGCTTCCGGCCGGCTGCCAGGCGGTCTGGTCGCTCAAGGACGGCGACAGCTTCCTGGTCTGCGACGCGCTGGGCGACATCCACGGTGGCAGTGAAACCGATGGGCTGTTCCACGACGGCACGCGGGTGCTCTCGCGCCTGCGGCTGTCGCTGGACGAAACCACGCCGGCCCTGCTCAGTGCCGCCATCGCCGAGGACAAGGTGGTGTTCCGCGCGCACATGACCAACCGGCCGCTGCCGCCGGTGGGCGACAGCGCGCCGGCGCAGGGCGTGATCCACATCGAGCGCTCGCGGTTCCTGTGGGAGGGGCGCCTCCACGAGCGCATCGCCTGCACCAACTACGCGCGCGTTCCGGTGCTGCTGCCGCTGCGGGTCGAGTTCGGCGCCGATTTCCGCGACATGTTCGAGGTGCGCGGGATGGAGCGCGCGCGCCGCGGCAGCTACCCGCAGGCAGAGCTGGCTGGCGACCGTGTGACCCTGCGCTACGATGGCCTGGATGGCGTGTCGCGGCGCACGGTGGTGGCGTTCTCGGTCGCGCCGGCGGAACTGCGCGAGGACCTGGCCCGCTTCGAGCGCCGGCTGGCGCCACGCGAGACCTTCGAGCTGTACCTGGAGATCGGCGCGGACGTCGCCACCCCCGGCGCGGACCGGCACCGGCGCGCGATGGTGCAGGCGCGCCGGGCGCTGCGCTCGCGCCGGCGTTCCGGGGCGCGCCTGCGTGGCGGCGGCCTGCTGTTCGACGCCTGGGTCGAGCGTTCGCGCACCGACATCGCGCTGCTGGCCAGCGACCTGCCGTCGGGACGCTATCCGTACGCTGGCATCCCGTGGTTCTCCACGCCGTTCGGCCGCGACGCGATCATCACCGCGCTGCAGACCCTGTGGCTGGACCCGGACCTGGCGCGCGGTGTGCTGGCCTACCTGGCCGAGCGCCAGGCGGACGAGACCTCGACCTTCCGCGATTCGGCGCCGGGCAAGATCCTGCACGAGACCCGAAAGGGCGAGATGGCGGCGCTGGGCGAAGTCCCCTTCGGTCTCTACTACGGCGGCGTGGACTCCACGCCGCTGTTCGTCATGCTCGCGGGCCGCCACTTCCGGCGCACCGGGGACCGCGCCTTCCTCGACACGATCTGGCCCGCGCTGATGCGCGCCACGGAATGGATCGAGCGCAGCTGCGACGCCGACCGGGACGGGCTGCTGGCCTATGCGCGCGGCGAGGCCAGCGGGCTTTCCAACCAGGGCTGGAAGGACAGCGACGACTCGGTGTTCCACGAGGACGGCACCCTTGCGGAAGGGCCGATCGCGCTGGTCGAGGTGCAGGGCTACGCATTCGAGGCCTTCCGCGCGATGGCGGAGCTGGCGCGGGCGCGTGGCGACTTCGAAGCCGCCGCGCACTGGGATGCACGCGCCGGACGGATGCGCGCCACGGTCGAGGCGCGCTTCTGGGACGATGGGCTGGACTTCTACGCGCTGGCGCGCGACGGCGCCGGGCGGATGTGCCGGGTGCTGGCTTCCAACCCGGGTCACCTGCTGTTCGTCGGCCTGCCCGCGCCGGAGCGGGCCCGGCGAGTGATCGTGCAGCTCGGCCAGCCGCGGTTCGACGAAGGCTGGGGCATCCGCACGCTCGCCGCCGACCAGCCGCGCTACAACCCGATGTCCTACCACAACGGTTCGATCTGGCCGCATGACGTGGCGCTGTGCGCGGCGGGCATGGCCCGCTATGGCGCGCGCCGACAGGCCGTACGCCTGCTCGGCGAGGTGTTCGAGGCGGCAACGCACTTCGGCATGCACCTGCCCGAGCTGTTCTGTGGCTTCCCGCGCAGCACCGGCGAGCCGCCGATCGCCTACCCGGTGGCGTGCCTACCGCAGGCCTGGTCGGCCGGTTCGGTGTTCATGCTGCTGCAGGCCTGCCTTGGCGTGGAGATCGATGCCTGCCGTGGCGAGATCGAGATCGTGGAGCCGCACCTGCCGCCGGGCGTGGACAGGCTGTCCGTGGAACGACTGGACGTGGGCGGCGTGCGCGTGGACCTGATGTTCGAGCGTGTGGGCGAACGCGTGATGGCGGCGCGCGCCGGCGGCCCGGAAGACGTGCGCGTCAACGTGCGTTACTGACCCGCCCTTCCGGTTGCCGCCGCGACGGGAGACGGAGACATCGACGGGCCGCGCGCGCGGCCCGCCCGTCGTGTCCATACCGTGGCCGCCGCTGCGGCCGGGAGGTCACTTCAGCTTCGCGTCGGCGCGCAGCGCGTCGGCCTTGTCGGTCTTCTCCCAGGAGAAGGCGGTGGCGGTCTGCTTCTTGCCTGCGCCGTCGGTGTAGGTCAGCTCGTACGGCTTGCGCCCGAAGTGGCCGTAGCTCGCGGTGGGCTGGTACACCGGGTGCACCAGGTCCAGCATCCTGATGATGCCGTACGGGCGCAGGTCGAAGTGCCTGCGGATCAGCTTCTCGATCTGCGCGTCCGGGATCCGGCCGGTGCCGAAGGTGGTCACCGAGATCGAGGTCGGCTCGGCCACGCCGATGGCGTAGGAGACCTGCACCTCGCACTTGTCGGCCAGGCCGGCGGCGACCACGTTCTTGGCCACGTAGCGCGCGGCGTAGGCGGCCGAGCGGTCCACCTTGGACGGGTCCTTGCCGGAGAACGCGCCGCCACCATGGCGGGCCATGCCGCCGTAGGTGTCGACGATGATCTTGCGGCCGGTCAGGCCGCAGTCGCCCACCGGGCCGCCGATCACGAAGATGCCGGTCGGGTTGATGTGCATCTTCTTCTTCGGCAGCGTCTCCAGCCACTTCTTCGGCAGCACCGGCTTGAGGATGTGCTCGTACACGCCCTCGACGATGTCCTTGTGCCGGATGCCCGGGTCGTGCTGGGTGGACAGCACCACCGCGTCCAGGCCCGCCACCCGGCCATCCTCGTAGCGCAGGGTGACCTGGCTCTTGGCGTCCGGGCGCAGCCACGACAGCGGCGAGTTCTTCTTCTTGCGGACCTTGGCCTGCTGCTCGACCAGGCGGTGCGCGTAGTAGATCGGCGCGGGCATGAATTCCGGCGCCTCGTTGCAGGCGAAGCCGAACATCAGGCCCTGGTCACCGGCGCCCTGTTCCTCGGGCTTCCTGCGGTCCACGCCCGCGGCGATGTCCGGCGACTGCTTGCCGAGCATGTTGATGATGGCGCAGGTGTGGCCGTCGAAGCCGACGTCGGAGTTGTCGTAGCCGATCTGGTTGATGATGCGGCGGGCCAGCTCCTCGATGTCCACCCACGCGGTGGTGGTCACCTCGCCGGCGACGATGGCCGCACCGGTCTTGACCAGGGTCTCGCACGCCACGCGGGCGCGCTTGTCCTGCGCCAGGATGGCGTCCAGCACGGCGTCGGAGATCTGGTCGGCGATCTTGTCCGGGTGGCCCTCGGACACCGACTCGGAGGTGAAGAGGTAGCTGGACATCGGCTATATCCCTGTATTCGGATGAAAAGATGGCGGCGAATGATACATGGCCGCGGCCCGGGGCGCATCCTGCAGGGCCGGGCGTTGCCCCGCTGTTAAGCCGCCCGACGCCCGCCCGTCGCGGGCGCCCGCCTAGAATCCGGGCATGGATTCGCTGACCCAGATCCTCCTCGGCGCCTCGGTCGCCGCGGCGGTCGCGCCGGCGCGCCACCGCCGGGCGGCGGTGCTCGCCGGCGCCACACTCGGCACGCTGCCGGACCTCGATACCCTGCCGGTCGCGCTGCTGACCGACGACCCGGTGGCACGGATGACGCTGCACCGGAGTTTCAGCCATTCCCTGTTCGTGCTGCCGCTGCTGGGCTGGCTGCTGTGGTGGCTGTTCCGCCGCTTCGGGCGCGGGCGCGTGGCGGAGGCGCCGGCGCAATGGTTTCTGGCGATCCAGCTGGCGCTGGTCACGCATCCGCTGCTCGATGCGTTTACGGTGTACGGCACGCAGCTGTGGTGGCCGTTGCCGGTGCATCCGGTGATGTGGTCGAGCGTGTTCATCATCGACCCGCTGTACACGGTGTGGCTGCTGGCCGGGTGCCTCGTGGCGTGGCGGGCGCGTGAACGGCCAATTGCGCGGCACGCGCTGGTCGCGGGCCTGGCGTTGAGCACCGCCTACCTCGGCTGGTCGCTGGTGGCCAAGGCCATGGTCGAGCGCGAGGCGGAACGGTCGCTCGCCGTGATCGGGCTGCAGGACGCGCCGCGGTTCTCGGTGCCGATGCCGTTCAACACCCTGCTGTGGCGGGTGGTGGCGATGACCCCGGACGGTTTCGTCGAAGGCGATTATTCGCTGGTGGCGGATGAGGGACCGATCGCGTTCCGGCGCTACCGGTCGGACGTGGAGGCGCTTGCGCAGGCGGCGGACCTGCCCGCGGTGCGGCGCCTCGCATGGTTCAACCGCGGCTTCATGAAGGCTGCCGAACGCGACGGCCGGCTGGTGCTCAGCGACCTGCGCATGGGGGCCGAGCCCGATTACAGCTTCAACTTCGCCGTGGCCGAACGCGACGGCGGCCGCTGGCGGGCGATCCCGCCCGAGCAGATGGCCTGGCCGTGGCAGGCGCGCCGGCGCCTGGCGCAGATGTGGCGCCGGATCTGGGATGCGGATGCGGGGGAGCAGGCGGGGATGCCGTAGCCCCGTGCCACGGTGGCCTCAGTCGGTGGCCGCGGCGTGGTCGCGGCCCAGTTCCAGGGTGGCGGCGTAGATCATCGGGCCGCTGGTGAAGTATTCCGAGGCCTCGAAGGCGATACCGGTGACGTCGCGCTCCGGGTGCGGGTTGGCCAGCCGCGGCGCGTACAGTTCCCCCAGGTATCCATCGGTCGACCTGGACACCCATGCGAGGCGCGAGTCGCGGGCATCGTCGGGCCGCTCTCCGGAAATCCAGACGTCGCGCTGGTGCCAGATCGGGATGCGTGCCCGGCTTCCGTCCGCATACTGGAGGACGAGGTACGCGTAGGTTTCACCCAGGTTCCCGGGCATGGAGCAGCAGGCGGCCAGCAGCACGTGCACGGCTTCGAACCGCGGGCGCGGCGGCGGCACCATCGCGGAAGCGGGCGGTGCCCCCCCTTGCGCGGCCGGGGCGCCGGGCACGCTGAGGAACACCACGCCGCCGATGTCGAAGTCCACGCCGAGCAGGCGCTGGCGCCCGATGGGCACCGCCGTGAAGATTTCGGGCAGTGCGATGCTGTCGAGAGGCCGGTTGTAGGCCGGCGCCAGGTCGACGGTCACCAGGCGCGGGTCGGCGGGCGCAGGCGGCTGTCGCTGCCCGGCAGCGTCCGTCGGCGTGGCAACCACGGGGTCCGGGGTGGGCGGCGGATCGTCCGCCGTGACGGTTGCGGCGGCGCCCGTGACGGGCAGCGGCCACCAGACCCAGCGGCCGGCTTCGGAGCGCGCGAGCAGGGCACTGGCATCGTCGGCGAAGACGAGTTGCGCCACATGGTCGTCCAACGGCAGACGCGGCGCGGGAAGCACGGCCGCCCACTCGCCACCATCGCGGTCGCCGACCAGGATGCCGTTCCCGGTGTCGACGGCGAGCCAGCGTCCGTCCGCGCTCGACGCGGTCGCGGTCATCAGCTGGCCTGCCGGGAACGGGAATGCCGTGTCGCCGTCGGAATCCACCCAGTGCATGAGGCGGGAGAACTGTCCCCGGAGCAACAGCCCGGGCTTGCCGCCGGCGACCAGGAGGTGGCTGTATCCCGGCTCCAGTTCCCGGTCGTGCAGGACGCGCCCGCCGATGGCGTCGAGGGTGACCAGCCGTGGACGCGTCCCGTCCTGTGTCGCGTCGATGGAAACGACGAGCGTCCGCCCGTCGTCGCCGATCGCGGCATCGGCGATGACGAGGTCGTTGGCATCGGCAACCGGGCGCAGTTCGGGACCCAGGGGGCGCAGCGACGCGGCATCGAGGACTTGGACCGTGTGCTTTCGCCAGAGGACGAGCAGCCGGCCGTCGCGGCTGAAGCGGAGCCCGGGCCAGGGGTCCGGCAGCGGCACGCCCCGGGCCAGCGCACGGCCGCTCTGCAGGTCGAAGACCGAGGCGGATGCGTGCGTGCGGTCCTGCTGCCGCACGAGGGTATGGACGAACAGCAGGCCGCGGGCGGGCAGCACCCGCTGCGGCGTGTCGTCGAATTCGATCGGCGGATACAGCAGCCGCCCGGCGTGCCAGTCGAACACGCGCAGTTCGCGCCCGCTCACCGTCACCAGCAACCTGCCGCCGGGCGCGAAGGCGGCGAAGGACACCGGCTGCGGATGGGACAGGACCGGGGACGCGGCCTGCCCGTCGCGGACCGAGACCACGCGGACCTGGCGGCCTTCCGCCACGATCACGTGTCTGCCGTCGAAGTACGGTTCTTCCGCAGCGATCGCGGGCGCGCGGCCCGGGGACAGCGGGGGATTGCGCCAGCGCCACAGGCGCAGTTCACCGTCGCGCGAGAGGACGGCGATGAGGTTGGCGGAAGGCGCATAGGAACCCGCATTGCGCGGCAGCGCATTGCCGGGCAGGAGCTGGGGGACCACGGTGCGGGCGGCGGAGATCCGTTCGCGCAGGTCACCGCCGGGTCCTTCCGGCAGGCGCCAGAGCACGGTGTCGTCCGGGGCGAACGCGATCACGCTGCCATCCACGGCATCGGCCTCCAGGCGCGTGGCGGAAATGGCGCGCCCGAGGGGAAGCGGGCCACCATGGCCGCTGGCGGCATCCCAGATGTGGATGCGCCCCGTGGCGGCGGCCAGCAGCCAGCGTCCGTCACGGCTGAACGCCATGGTCTCGACGGCGCCAGAGGGTGCCGGCCTGACCTCGCGGATTTCCAGGCGCACGGTGTCGACCAGGCGTACGCTCCCGTCGGCGTGGCCGAGCGCGAGCAGCCCGCCGTCCGGCTGCGCCACCCAGAAGGTGGGTGCTTCGGCGGGATCGAACACGCGCTCCAGGCGGGTGGCCAGCGTGGCACTGTCCATCAGCTCGAGGTGGCGCTCGAAGCAGCGGGCGACGAACCGGCCGCCGTCGCCGATGATCCAGCTGCCGCCGATGTGGGGCATGCGCCGCGGCGGCGTCAATGGCCGCCATCCGTCCACGTCGAACAACCGCGCTGTACCATCCCTCTCCCGCAGCACGGCCCGGCGGCCGGTGGCATCGAAGGTGGCGTCGAGGAAATCCGGGGAGGGGTCGTCCGGCATGAGCATGCGGCCGTCGCCGGCGTCGAGCAGCATCTGGTTGCGTCCGTGCGGGGCCAGGACTCCAACAGGTTCGAGCGGCGCCGCCACCAGGCGTGAACCGTCGGCGCTGAACCGGATCCGTGTGGGGGGCAGGGGCGACGACGTGAAACGTGTAAGGCCCCCGGTCTGCGTCTGCCACAACAGGCGTCCGTCGCGCACCGAGTACAGGCGCACGACCTCGTCGAGGTCGATCGTGGCGACGCGTTGGCCCGCGCGGTCGATGTCCAGTGCGCGGCCGATGGCGCCGGTGGAGATGCTCTTGACCAGCACCGCGCCGCTGCCGCGCAGGGTCCCCAGGCGCATGCGCTCGAGCGCGGCGCCGGCTTCGTCGCGGTGGGCCTCGCGTTCGCGGAGGTTCTGTTCCAGCAGCGGCAGGGCTTCGGCATGCCGGCCTTCGCCCACCAGGCGCCAGGCCGCGTCGCCGCGCGTGCGCCAGGTCTGCTCGCGCGCGGCGGCCGCGCCCGCTTCCGCGCGTTCCCACTGGACCAGGGCGACGCCCAGGCCGAGCACGAGCGCCAGCACCGCGAGCAGGATCGCGCCGCCCAGCTTCGGTTCCCGCCGGAACCAGCGCCAGAGCCGCTGCATTGCATTGAGGGGACGGACGCTGACCTCGCGTCCCTCGAGGAAGCGCCCGAGGTCCTCGGCCAGCGCGTGCGCGTCCCGGTAGCGGTCGGCCGGGTCGCGGGCCAGGCATTTGAGGCAGATCGCCTCCAGGTCGGCTGGCAGGTCCGGCCGGTACCGGCGCGGCCTGCGCAGGCGGCCGTCGCGCGCGAGGACCAGGGTCTGCATGGGCGATGGCGCGTGGAAAGGCGGCACGCCGGTCAGCAGCTCGTACAGGACGGCGCCCAGGCCGTAGATGTCGGTGGCGACACCGAGCGGGTGCGAACCGGGGGTGATCTGTTCGGGCGCCATGTAGCTCGGCGTGCCGGAGACTTCGTCCGGGTCGTCGGCCGGGGGAACGTCGATGCGCCTGGCCAGCCCGAAGTCGGCGATGAGGGGCTCGCCGTTGCTGTCGGTCAGCACGTTGCCCGGCTTGAGGTCGAGGTGCAGCACGCCCAGCCGGTGCGCGTAGTGCAATGCCTCGGCGATGGTGCGCACCAGCCGTGCGGCGGCGCGCGGCGCCATCGGGCCGTCGCGCGCCAGCAGGGTGGCCAGGCTCGGGCCATCCACGAGCGCCATCGAGTAGTACTCGATGCCATCCTGGCTGTCGATCTCGTGGATCGAGACGATGTTGGGATGCTGCAGGCGGGCCGCCGGGTCAGGCCACGGCCGGCAGCTCCGGGGGCACGCCCGCGGCCAGGGCGTCGAAGTAGTCGCGGGTCAGCCGCAGCTGTTCCTCCGCGGTCTGCGCGCGGTTGACCACGGCGCGGAAAGCCGCGTTCTCCGGACGGTCCCTGGCGTACCAGCCAAGGTGCTTGCGCGCGATGCGCACACCGGCCTCCTCGCCGTGGAACGCGTGCAGCGCGTGCAGGTGGGAGAGCAGGATGTCGCGGACCTCTGCCGGCGATGGCGGCGGGAGCTCCTCGCCGGTGGCGAGGAAGTGCGCGATCTCGCGGAAGATCCACGGCCGGCCCTGCGCGGCGCGGCCGATCATCACCGCGTCCGCGCCGGTGAGGTCGAGCACGGCCTTCGCCTTGCGCGGCGAGTCGATGTCGCCATTGGCGATGACCGGGATGCGGAGTTCCGCCTTGACCGCGGCGATGGTGTCGTACTCGGCCTGGCCGGTGTAGTGCTGGTCGCGGGTGCGGCCGTGGATCGCGAGCGCCGCGATGCCGCTTTCCTGGGCGATGCGCGCGATCGCCGGCGCGTTGCGGTTGGCCGCGTTCCAGCCGGTGCGGATCTTCAGCGTCACCGGCACGTCCACCGCCGCCGCCACCGCCTCGAGGATGCGCGCGACCAGCCGCTCGTCCTGCATCAGTGCCGAGCCGGCCCAGGCGTTGCACACCTTCTTGGCCGGGCAGCCCATGTTGATGTCGATGATCCGCGCGCCCTGGTCGGCGTTGTAACGGGCCGCCTGCGCCATCATCGCCGGATCGGCGCCCGCGATCTGCACGCTCACCGGCTCCGGCTCCCCGGCATGGTCCATGCGCGTGCGCGACTTGCGGGTGTTCCAGAAGCGCGGGTCGCTGGTGGTCATCTCCGACACCGCAAGCCCGGCGCCCAGCCGCTTGCACAGCAGCCGGAACGGCTTGTCGGTGACGCCCGCCATCGGGGCGAGGATCACCTTCGGTTCGATGGCGTAGGGACCGATGCGCATGGCGCGCATTGTAGGCGCTGGCGCGGGCGGGCTGCCCGGAACCGGCTCAGGCGGCGGGGAAGCGTGCCTCGACCTCGGCGCGCCGGGGCATGGCGGCGGCCGCGCCGGGGCGTTCCGTGGATAGGGCCGCGTAGCGCGAGGCGAAGCGCACGTGCGCGGCGAAGGGCTGCTCCGGGTCGAGCGCCAGCGAGGCGGCGAGGGCGCCGTTGAACGCGTCGCCGGCGCCGGTGGTGTCCACGGCCTGCACGGCTTCCGCCGGCACCCGGTAATGTTCACGGCCGTCGCCGCGGAGCTTGTCCTCGCGGTGCGAGACGAAGGCGCCGGCCGCGCCCAGGGTCACCACCACGGTGCCACGCGGCAGCAGGGTGCGGCAGAGCCGGTGCAGGCGGGCGTCGTCCATGCCGGCGATGCCGTCGGCCGGGACGTCCTCGTGCGCGAGCCGCGCCAGCAGCGAGGCGAATTCGGTCTCGTTGGGCGTGAGGATGTCGGTCACCGCCAGCAGTTCGCGCACGCAGCCGGCATTGGCCGGGGCCGGGTTGAGCATGGTGCGCACGCCGGCGGCGCGGGCCAGACGCATCGCTTCGAGCACGCTGTCGAGCGGGGATTCCAGCTGCGCCAGCAGGACCCGCGCGGCGGCGATCTCCTGCGCCTGTGCGGCGACGAAGGCGGGCCCCAGCGCGGCGTTCGCGCCCGGGCCGATCACGATGCAGTTGCGTCCGGCATCGTCCACGTAGATGCCGGCCGTGCCGGTGGGCGCGCCGGCGGTGAAGGCGCGCAGCCAGATGCCCTCCTCCGCGGCGAGCCGGCGTGCGAGCGCGGCGCCATCGTCGTCGCCGAGCGCGCATACGAACGTGGTCCCCGCGCCGGCGCGCGCGGCGGCGACGGCCTGGTTGAAGCCCTTGCCGCCGGGTCCGGTGCGGTATTCGCCGGCGAGTGTCTCGCCGGGCAGCGGCAGGCTGCTGCTGTGCCAGACGTGGTCGACGTTGAACGAGCCGACGACGGCGACGCGGGGACCGGACTGCGGCATTTGCGTGCGGATTCAGGAACCCAGGTTGGTCAGCACGCCGGCGATGGTCGCGGTCATCAGCGTGGCGATGGTGCCGCCGAGCACCGCGCGCAGGCCGAAGCGGGCGAGGTCGTGGCGGCGCTCCGGGGCGATGCCGCCGATGCCGCCGATCTGGATCGCGATCGAGCTGAAGTTGGCGAAGCCGCACAGCGCGTAGGTGGCGATCAGCCTGCCCTGGTCGCCCAGGACCACGCCTTCGGTGCGGCCGTTGACGATGTCGGCCAGCTGCAGGTATGCGACGAACTCGTTGATGACCAGCTTCTGGCCGATCAGCGAGCCGACGGTGCCCGCGTCTTGCCACGGCACGCCGATCAGCCAGGCCACCGGCGCCAGCACCCAGCCGAAGATCGCGGCCAGGTCGAGCGGCTTGCCGGTCGCGGCCTGCAGGCCGGTCACCTCGCCCAGCCAGGTCAGCGGAGCGTTGATCATCGCGATCAGGGCGATGAACGCCAGCAGCATCGCGGCGATGTTCAGCGCCAGGCGCAGGCCGTCGGCGGCACCGGACGCGGCGGCGTCGATCACGTTGGTGGTGGTCTTCTCGACCTCCACCCGAACCGTGCCGCGGGTCAGCGGCTCGGAGGTCTCGGGGACCAGGATCTTGGCGATCACCAGGGTCGCCGGCGCGGCCATGATCGAGGCGGCCAGCAGGTGCTTGGCGTAGAACGCCTGCTGCTCCGGGTCGCCGCCACCGAGCATGCCGACGTAGGCGGCGAGCACGCCGCCTGCGATGTGCGCCATGCCGCCGATCATCATCGTCAGCAGCTCCGACTCGGTCATCCTCGGGATGTACGGGCGCACGGTCAGTGGTGCCTCGGTCTGGCCGATGAACACGCTGGCGCAGACGCTGGTGGTCTCGGCGCCGGAGACGTTCATCACCTTCGTGATCGCCCAGGCCATCGCCCGCACCACCGCCTGCATCACGCCCAGGTGGTAGAGCACGGCCATCAGGGAGGCGAAGAAGATGATCGTCGGCAGCACCTGGAAGGCGAAGATGAAGCCGAAGGTCTCGGTGTTCATCAGGCTGCCGAAGATGAAGTCGGAGCCGGCCTTGACGAAGGACAGGAGCTTGACGAAGCCGTGTCCGAGCGCGTCGAACACGTCGCGCCCGCCGGGGACCAGCAGGACCAGCGCGGCGAAGCCGATCTGGAGCAGGATCCCGGTGACGACCAGCTTCCAGTCCACGCGCCGCTTGTTGTTCGAGAACAGCCAGGTGATGCCGATCAGTACCGCCAGACCGAACAGGCCGAAGCCGACCTGCAGCAAACCTTCCATCCTCTGCCCCCTGGCTGAAACGTGACGCGCAGACTAGTGCAGCCCGGCGTGCCGGGCAACTGCCGGCCGGGGGGTCAGGGGTCCAGCGCGACGATCCGGTTGCGGCCCTCGCGCTTGGCCACCTCCAGGCGGCGGTCGGCGACGCCGAGCAGTGCCGAGGCGTTCGCGCCGTCCTGCGGGAACGCGGCCAGGCCGGCGCTGAAGGTGATGGTGACCGTTTCCGTGGAGCGCTCGGGCAGGAACGGGGTTTCCCCGAGCAGGCGGCGGGTGCGGTCCAGCCGCTCCCAGGCGCTGCCGATCGGGCAGCGCAGCACGATCACGAATTCCTGGCCGCCGATCCGGGCCAGGTGTTCGTTCCGTTCCAGCATCTCGCCCAGCACCGCGGCCACGTGGCGCAGGGCGCGGTCGCCGGCGCGGGGGCCGAAGTCGTCGTTGAGCCGCTTGAAGCGGTCCAGGTCGAGCAGGGCGAGGGTGAGCGAATGGCCGTTCTCGCGCGCGGCGTCGAACATCCGTGGCAGCCGCTGCAGCAGCCATGCGCGGTTGGGCAGCCCGGTCAGGCCGTCGCGCCCGGACAGTTCCAGGATGCGCTGCATCCGGTAGACCACGATGCAGGTCAGCAGGGTGACCATCAGCAGCAGCACCAGGCGCTCCAGCTGCCCCGCCACCGTCGCCTGCCCGGCCTCGATCGAGACCAGCGGTTCCCCGGCCAGCACCAGCAGGATGACGGCGATCAGCGCGTACTGGAGCATCGCCAGGCCGCCCACGTACAGCACCAGCCGGCCGTCGTTGCGCAGCGCCGTCAGCATGATCGCCAACGCGTAGAAGCACCACACCACCGGGCTGTTGAGCGCCGCGACCGGATCCTCCCGCGCCAGCATCAGCAGCACGCCGCTGGTCGCGGTCACGTCCCAGGTGCCGGTGGCGTAGGGCAGCCAGCCGTGCCGGCGGTGGCTGCGCGCGAGCGCCAGCCAGACCTGGGCGACGATGTTGATGGCCACCGCGCCGGCCAGGCCGAGCAGCACCTGCGAGGCGTCCGCCCTGCCCAGTCCCGCGATCAGCGGCAGGGCGAGGATCAGCACCGAGATCACCACGCGCAGCTTGGCGACCAGCAGCTCGCCGCCGGCGCCATGCTCCAGCATCACTTCGTCGGGACGCGCCAGCAGGCGGGCGACGATCCCTTGTTCCACCGGTGTCGCGCGCATCGTTCCGTGCCGTCGGGTTCGCGGGCCGAAGCATACCCGGGCCCCGTGGGCGCGCGAAACGCCCCGGCGTCCTAAACTGTGCTTCTTTCCCGGAGGAGCAAACCATGCAATACCGCCGCCTCGGTTCGACCGGCCTGCAGCTGTCCGCGCTCTCGTTCGGCGCGTGGGTCACGTTCGGCACCCAGGTGGGGCGCGGCGAGGCGCGCGAGCTGATCGCCGCAGCCTGGGACCACGGCATCAACTTCTTCGACAACGCGGAGGTCTATGCCCATGGCGAGGCCGAGCGGGTGATGGGCGACGCCATCGCCGACCTGCGCCTTCCGCGCGACGGCTTCTGCGTCTCGAGCAAGGTGTTCTTCGGCGCGGTGCCCGAGCCGCGGCCGACGCAGCGCGGCCTGTCGCGCAAGCACGTGCACGACGCCTGCCACGCCGCGCTGAAACGGCTGCGGGTGGATTACCTGGACCTGTTCTTCTGCCACCGTCCCGATCCCGACGCGCCGGTCGAGGAGACCGTGTGGGCGATGGACACGCTGGTGCGGCAGGGCAAGGTGCTGTACTGGGGGACCTCGGAGTGGCCGGCGGCGGCGATCCACGAGGCGGTGCGCATCGCCCGCCAGCACAACCTGCATCCGCCTGTGGTGGAGCAGCCGCAGTACAACCTGCTGCACCGCGAGCGGGTCGAGCTCGAGTATGCGCCGCTGTACGCCGAGTTCGGCCTCGGCACCACGATCTGGTCGCCGCTGGCCTCGGGACTGCTGACCGGCAAGTACGACCAGGGCATCCCGTCCGGCAGCCGGCTGGCGCAGCCCGGATACGAGTGGCTGCAGCGCACCGTGCTGGAGCCGTCGCGGCTCGAACGCGCGCGGCGGTTCACCGCGGTGGCGGCGGAGCTCGGCGTCGAGCCGGCGCCGCTGGCGATCGCCTGGTGCCTGGCCAACCCGCACGTGTCCACGGTGCTGCTCGGCGCCAGCCGGGTCGAACAGCTGCGGCAGAACCTCAAGGCACTGGAGCTGCTGGAACGGTTCGACGAAACGGTCTGGCGCCGGCTGGAGGCGGCCACGCAGGCCTGAGGCGGACGGTGCGCGCAGGCCCCGGGCTCAGGTTCCCGCGGGCGGCATGGCCGCGACCAGGATGGTGGTTGCGTGGATGTCGTCGGGCGCCGGCGGCAAGGGTGGGGCCGGCGGCGCGGATGGCGGGACCGGGATCTCCCATGTCGCGGCCGGCTTCGGCGGCTTCGGCGGTGCCGGTGGCGGTGCGGGCGGGGCAGGCGGCAACGGCAACGCGGCGGGTTTCGGGATGGTGATGCGCGCCTGTGCGGCCTTGCGGTCGCGCAGGTAGTCCACGCTGACGCGCTCGCCTTCGTCCCTGTCGCGCAGGATGTCCATCACCTCGCGCGGCGTGGACACCGCCCTGCCGTCCACGCGCTGGATCACGTCGCCCGGTTCGAGTTCCGCGAGTTCGCCCGGCGACAGCACCAGCACGCCGCGGTCGGTGCCGAAGTAGCGGCCGAGGCGGGCGTCGACCGAGGCCAGGTGCAGCCCGCGCCAGCGGAATGCCGAGGCCAGCAGCAGGGCCTCGCCGTCGATCGCCTGCCGCAACTTCTCGCGCGCTTCGGGGGAGGCGAGGCCCGTGAGTGAATCGCTCCCGATCTGGATCGCGCCGTCGGGCAGCGTGCGCACCACGACGTTGCCGCCGGCGTCCCCGGTGAAGATCGCGATCCGGCTGTCGCGCCTGGGTGTGACTTCGACGCTGGCGCGGCGGCCGTCGCGCAGGTAGCCGATGCGGACGGGCTTCCCCTCGCGCAGCCCGGCCAGCAGCCTGCGCGCATTGGCGACCCGCAACTCGCCGCTGCTGCCGAGGATCTCCTGCCCGTCCACCGACAGCAGGCGGTCGCCGCTGCGCAGGCCCGCCTGCCCGGCGCCGCTGCCCGGGGTCACGCCGGCGATGCGCACGCCGGGCTGGTCGTCGCCTTCCAGCAGCACGCCGAGCACGGGGCGGTCGCGGAACGCGGTGAGCACGGCGGCGTTCGCGGCCAGGCTCCGCGCCTCCTCGGCCAGCCGGAGCAGGTCGCCGGCCTGGCCGCGACGGCTGCGCGCCAGTTCCGCGTAGCGCTTCACGGCGCGTTCGAGTTCGGCGCGGGCGGTGGCGAGTTCGCGTTCGTCCGCTGCCTCGCCACCGTCGGTGGCAATGGCATTCCCGGCCACGAGCAACGACAGGCAGGTGGCAAGCAGGGTTGGGATCAGCGGTTTCATGGTCACCTCGGTGGGGATGCGGTTGCGGGTTCGCACGGGATTCAGTCGACGAGAACCAGGGCGGTGTCGTACATGGCGCCCTGGGTCTCGAGCCAGCGACGGCTGCTTTCGATGCCGGCCAGCGTGCGCAGGCCGGCCACGCGTTCCTGCCACAGTGCGTGGCGCTGCTCGCGCGACAGGCCGGGTTGCCTGAGCGCGGCGTCGATCGTGGCCAGGCGCGATTCGATCTCCCCGGACAGGGCAAGCTCGGCGCCGCTGCCGAAGCGGTCGTCGCGCGCCGCGGCCAGCAGGGTCTCGAGGCGTGCGGATTCGGCGAGGAGCGCTTCCATGGGATCTTCCGCCGCGTGCGCGACCTCCGGGCCGGACGCGGGGGCTTCTTCCACTGGCCGGAGCACCAGCCACGGCAGTGCGATGGCGAGCAGGGCCACCGCCGCGGCGGCCAGCCACAGCGGCGCGCGCGCGTGGCGGCGCGCGCCCAGGCGGGCGGCGAGCGTCTCCCAGCCGCCGCGGGGTGGTGCCTCCAGCGGCAGCGCGGCGAAGGCGTCGGCCCAGGTGGCGGGGGCGGGCGGGGTGCGTGGACCGGTGTCAGGCATGGCCGGGCTCCTTCGTGCTGCCGGTGCCGGACTCGAGCAGCGCGCGCAGGCGGCGCAGGCCGCGCGAAAGCTGCGACTTGGAGAAGCTGATGGTGCGGTTCATGGCGGCCGCGATCTCCTCGTGCGTGTATCCCTCGGCGTGGTACAGCCACAGCACGCTCCGTGTGGTCGCAGGCAGCGCGGCCAGGGCGCGCTGCAGCAGGGCGGCGTCGGCGGCGGCCGAGGGTGGCGGCGCGAGGTCGTCGGCCGCTTCGGATCCGTCCTCCAGCGGCAGTTCGTCGGCGTGGCGGCGCCCGCGGCGCAGCTTCATCAGCGCCTCGTTGACCGCGATCTGGCGCAGCCAGGCCCAGAACGGGCTGTCACCGCGGAAGTCGCGGATGCGGTCGAACACCTTCAGCATGGTTTCCTGCAGCACTTCGGAAGCCTCCTCGTGGTCGCCGCAGATGCGCAGGGCCAGGGTGAAGACCGGGCGCTCGAACCGGCGGTACACCTGTTCGAATGCCGAGCGGTCCCCGGCCCGGGCCCTCGCCAGAACGGCGTCGGGCAGGTCGATGGCGAAGCTCGACGCTGGTCTGGTTCCGACAGGCATTCCCTGACATGGATGCGGGCGGGGGCGCAATGGTCGCAGGCCCGGTCACATCCGGCCTGCCCGTCCCGTCCCCGGGTCTATACTCGACCTATCCACGACCGGAGGAATTCGCATGGACGGAGGCCTGATCCTGACCCTCGTGCTGCTGTTCGCGGGCGTCATCCTGCTGTCCAAGGCCGTGCGGATGGTGCCGCAGGGCTACGAATGGACGGTGGAGCGCTTCGGCAAGTACACCCACACCCTGACCCCGGGCCTGCACTTCCTGGTGCCGATCATCTACAGCGTCGGCCGCAAGGTGAACATGATGGAGCAGGTCCTGGACGTGCCCAGCCAGGACGTCATCACCAAGGACAACGCGGTGGTGAAGGTGGACGGCGTGGTGTTCTTCCAGGTGCTCGACGCGGCCAAGGCGGCCTACGAGGTGGCCAACCTCGAGGTCGCGATGATCGCCCTGGTGCAGACCAACATCCGTACCGTGATCGGCTCGATGGATCTGGACGAGTCGCTCAGCGGGCGCGAGGCGATCAACGCCCAGCTGCTGGACGTGGTGGACCACGCCACCAACCCCTGGGGCGTGAAGGTCACCCGGATCGAGATCCGCGACATCCAGCCGCCGCGCGACCTGGTGGACGCGATGGCGCGGCAGATGAAGGCCGAGCGCGACCGCCGCGCGGTGATCCTGGAGGCCGAGGGCCACCGCCAGTCCGAGATCCTGCGCGCCGAGGGTGAGAAGCAGGCCGCGATCCTCAAGGCCGAGGGCGAGCGTGAGGCCGCCTTCCGCGAGGCCGAGGCACGCGAGCGCCTGGCCGAGGCCGAGGCCAAGGCCACGCGGATGGTGTCCGAGGCCATTGCCCAGGGCGACGTGCAGGCGATCAACTACTTCATCGCACAGAAGTACGTCGAGGCGTTCAGGGAGCTCGCGACCGCGCCGAACCAGAAGTTCGTGCTGATGCCGATGGAAGCCAGCGGCGTCATCGGTTCCATCGCCGGCATCGCCGGGCTGGCGAAGGAGGCGCTGGCACGGCAGCCGTCGCCCGCGGCGCGGGCCAACCCGTCGAACCGGGCCGGCTTTCCGGCCGGGGAGTGAGCCATGACGCGCTGGGACGTCGTCGCGTGGGCCGCCATCGCCCTGCTGCTGTTCGCCGCCGAGGCGATGGCGCCCGGAGCCTTCATGCTGTGGATGGGGTTCGCCGCGGCCGCGGTGTTCCTGGTCGTGCTGTTCGTGCCGGGCATCCCGGTGCTGGCGCAGGTCGCCGCGTTCGTGGCGCTGAGCTTCGTGTCCATCCAAGTCTACCGGAAGTGGATCCGTGACCGCGGGCGCGAACGCCAGAGCGACCACCCGACCCTCAATCGCCGTGCCCTGCAGCACGTGGGCCGCGTCGTACCGCTGGAGCGGGCCATCGTCGCCGGCCGTGGGCGGGTGAAGATCGGCGATGCGTTCTGGGAGGTGACCGGCCCGGACCTGCCGGCCGGCACCCCGGTGAAGGTCGTGGGCACCGAGGGCATGACCCTCGTCGTCGAGCCTGCCGGATGACCCGGGCGGGCGCGCCGCGCGCCCGCCCGCGCCGCGGAAATGCCGGCGGACACGGCCCGGGCGTGCGCCCGGCGTAAAATGTCGCGCTTTACGAGCGCAGGAGCCCACCCATGGCAAACAGGACCGTCCTCAACGACCGCCATCGCGCCCTGGGCGCACGGATGGTGGACTTCGGTGGCTGGGACATGCCCCTCCACTACGGCTCGCAGATCGACGAGCACCACCAGGTGCGCCGTGACGCCGGCATGTTCGACGTCAGCCACATGACCGTCGTGGACCTCCATGGCCCGCGCACGCGCGAGTTCCTGCGCAGGCTGGTCGCCAACTCCGTGGACAAGCTGCACAAGCCGGGCAAGGCGTTGTACACCTGCATGCTGAACGAGCAGGGCGGGGTGATCGACGACCTGATCGTGTACTTCCTGGAGGAGGACCGGTTCCGGCTGGTGGTCAATGCCGCGACCCGCGACAAGGACCTGGCCTGGATCGGCGCGCAGGCGCAGCCGTTCGGGGTGGAGGTACGCGAGCGCCGCGATCTGGCGATGGTCGCGGTGCAGGGCCCCAACGCCCGTGACCGCGTCCACGGCCTGCTGCCAGGGGATGCCGCCGCGCGTGTCGCCGCGTTGCCGCGCTTCGCCGCCGCCGGGGTGGCGGGCACGCGCTTCGGCGACCTGTTCGTGGCGCGTACCGGTTACACCGGCGAGGACGGTTATGAGGTCGTGGTGCCGGAGGAACACGCGGTCGCGCTCTGGGACGCGCTGCTCGAGGCCGGGGTGAAGCCCGCGGGCCTGGGCGCGCGCGACACCCTGCGCCTGGAGGCCGGCATGAACCTTTATGGCCAGGACATGGACGAGTCGGTGACCCCGTTCGAGGCCGGGCTCGGCTGGACGGTCGCGTTCGACGGGGACCGTGCGTTCATCGGGCGCGATGCGCTCGAACGCCAGCGCGAGGCGGGGGTGCCGCGGCAGATGGTCGGCCTGGTCATGGACGGGAAGGGCGTGCTGCGCCATGGGCAGAAGGTGCTCACCGCGCTCGGCGAGGGCGAGATCCTCTCCGGCACCTTCGCGCCCACCCTGGGCAAGGCCATCGCCCTGGCCCGGGTGCCCGCGGGCGACGCGTCCGCGCTGGCCCCGGTGCGGGTGGAGATCCGCGGCCGGGAGGAGCCGGTCAGGATCATGAAGTACCCGTTCGTCCGCGACGGCAGGCCGGTGGTGCCCGCTTGATCACGGTTCGCGCTGCTTGGCTAAACTTGTGCACCCCCTCCCACCATCCGTATCCCACCCGGAGCAGAAAATGAGCGAGATCCCCGGCGACCTGAAGTTCATGAAGTCCCACGAGTGGGTGCGCGTGGAGGGCGACGGCAAGGTCACCGTCGGCATCTCCGACCATGCCCAGCAGCAGCTCGGGGACCTGGTCTACGTCGAACTGCCCGCCGTGGGCGACACCGTCGAGGCGGGCAACGCCTGCGCGGTGGTCGAGTCGGTCAAGGCCGCTTCCGACGTCTATGCCCCGGTCTCCGGCCGGATCGTCGCGGTGAACGCGGCGCTGGCCGACAAGCCGGAGACGATCAACGAGGACGCCTATGGCGAGGGCTGGATGTTCGTGGTCGAGCTCAGCGATCCGGACCAGCTGAACGATCTGCTCGAACCCGACGACTACGCCGCGCTGATCGAGGAAGACGGGCACTGAAGCCCGCGCTCGCGGGTATCGGTTCCGCGGGAAGGGCGCCCTCCGGGGCGCCCTTTCGTTTGCGCAGATCCGGCGCAAACGGCCTTGTGCGACGCCGAAACCGGCAGCCAGCCGGAAAAAATTTCCGGGTGCCGCCACGCGCATGCGCGGGCATTCAACGGGTGGTTGCGGGCGGTTCCGGCGATGCCTGCCGTGCGCGTGTTCCGGAGTGGGCGCATGCGCGAAATGGCTTTTTTTCCGCGGTTTCGTGCAATGCGTGCGATGTGGCCGCGTCATTGCCGGCGATGCCGCGGCAGACTCGTGCGCTTCCCCGGTCGTCTTCCCGCGAGGGATCCGGTGCGCCTGCGGGGGAAAAAAGTTGCGTGGGGGTGTTGACAGTCGAAAAAACCGTGATTAGGTTTCGCCCCAACACGGGTTCCCGCGATCAGCGAGTGAATCGAGACCAGACGAAAACACGCAGCACAACACCGACCTCCGCCCCGGGCTCCTACAAGGTGGATCAAGGCGTCGTCTTCGCTGCGAAAGTATCGTCCCCCCGCATTCGACGCCCGCGCCGCCAGGTGGTGCGGGCGTTTTCGCGTCCGGCCGTGGTGCTGTCCGGCACCACGGCCTTTCAGGATCCGGCCAGTTGCGCGTGGCGCGCCGGCGGTTGCGTGCGGGTCCGACTCCCGTACGCCGTTTGAGTACCTGGGCAGACGAACCAGAAGTCAACTGACGAGGAGAGCCATCCTATGGCCACGAAGAAAGCTGCGAAGAAGCCCGCCAAGAAGGCGGCCAAGAAGAAGGTCGCCAAGAAGGCGGTCCGCAAGACCGTGAAGAAGGCAACGAAGAAGGTTGCCAAGAAGAAGACTGCGAAGAAGGCGGTCCGCAAGGCCGCGAAGAAGGCCACCCGCCGCCCGGCGAAGAAGGCCGCGAAGAAGGCCACCCGCCGCCCGGCGAAGAAGGCCGCCAAGAAGGCCACGAAGAAGGCCGCCAAGAAGGCCACGAAGAAGGCTGCCAAGAAGGCCGCCAAGCGCCCGGCGAAGAAGGCCGCCAAGAAGGCCACGAAGAAGGCTGCCAAGAAGGCCGCCAAGCGTCCGGCGAAGAAGGCCGCAAAAAAAAAGGCTAGGAGGAGCGTGAAGAAGGCTCCGGCCGTGGCGATCCCGGCCGCGCCCGCGCCCCTGATGTAATTCCCCGACAAGCCGTAATCCGGACTCCTTCTCCGCAGCCCAGGCGGAGGAGGAGTTTTTTTGGTTCTTCACCCAAGTCCGGGGAAGGCCGCCCGGATCTTCAGGAAGAA
>ERZ795043.108-NODE-108-length-107663-cov-17.330022_pt1 | contig 107663 bp, 100 predicted proteins | sample MGYA00375127_ERZ795043 | MGnify/ENA primary metagenome ERZ795043 (study PRJEB30172, sample SAMN05518447) | compost metagenome | isolation source: Feedstock adapted compost from Newby Island compost facility, Milpitas, CA | place: USA:Newby Island compost... | reverse complement strand
CCTTTATGTGAATCATCTTTGCAATATACGGCAATATCTATATCACTGGTCTTTCTATTATCTCCTCTTGCTCTCGAACCATATATTACTATTTTATCAATATCATTATATTTTTCACCTATAAATTTAATTAAATCTATTATTCTATCATCTAAAGCTAATTTCATAATATGCCTCCGAATACTATTTTTCAAAATAATTATATAATAATTTGAAATACACTACAATCGGTATTTCGGTTAAAAATTTTATAAAATCTATTTACAACGTAACAGTGTTATGTTATACTGTTTACGTGGAGGTGAACAATATATGGATAGCAATGATTTGATATCAAAAAAGGAATTGCTTGAAATAACAGGTATCTCGTATGGACAGTTATATAGATGGAAGAGGAAAAATCTTATTCCTGAGGAATGGTTCATAAGAAAGTCTACATTTACTGGGCAAGAAACATTTTTCCCAAAGGCAAAGATTCTTGAAAGAGTTAATAAAATTTTAAGCATGAAAGACGATTTGTCCCTTGATGATCTTGCAAACATGCTTTCACCAAATACTTCAGAGATCGTTTTAAGCTTAGACGAGATTAAAAAACGCAACATTGTTTCGTTAACATCTATCGAGTTGTATATAAAGACATTAGGAGAGGAAAAAGAATTTTCATTTGACTCTATTTTATATATTTACATCGTTGATAAGATGTTAGTTACAGGAGATATAAATCTGGACGAAGGAAAGATTATATTAGAAACGTTGAAAGAAAATTACAATAAGTTTGATGGCAAAAATTGTGACCTTGTGTTTTTGAGAAAGTTCGGAATATCTACATGTTTTTTGGTATCAAGCACGTCAGATGTTTATTTTGAATCAGGCACAAAAATTATAAGGAGACTGCATATTGCAGGTCTTATTGAAGAATTAAAAATAAAATTGGTAAATGGGGGCGAATTTCATGAATAATGAATACCTAAGCGATCTAATAGGAAATGGTGTAGGCGACTCAGCAGGTGGCAAGTATAGAAATGTCATAATCAACGGTGTTATGGGGATAAAAGGCGATGTAGAATGTACCGATTTTGAATGTACTGGTGTTTCTAAAGTAGATGGCAGCGTTAAGGCAGAAACTATTCTTATAAAAGGCGTTAATAATATAAAAGGAGATGCAGAATGTAAAGAGTTATCCGTAGAAGGTACATTAAATATAGGCAGAGGTTTAAATGCTGAAAAAGTCGAATTAAACGGCGCTCTTAAAGTAAATGATGACTTAAATTCAGAAATATTTATTTCACGAGGTGGTTTTACCATAAACGGACTTTTAAATGCCGAAACTATTGACATAAATCTTTATACAAAATGCCGAGCAAGAGAAATAGGTGGACAAAGCATCAATGTTTGCAAAGGTAATACAAACAATACAAATTTCTTCGAGAAAATTCTTGAGACAATTGCCATGCCGGTGAAATTGTTTGTAGAAACTATTGAAGGTGATGACATCTACATTGAATATATCAATGCAAAGGTCGTTCGTGGCAATAATGTTAAAATAGGACCTGGTTCAAATATTGATATTGTAGAATACAAAGACAAATTTGAAAAAGATGAAAATGCAAATGTTAAAGAATTTAAAAAGATTTAAAGGAGTGCTTTTTATGGATTTAGAGAAAAGGCAAAATATAAAGATTGTTGGTGATAATACATCTGCAGGCGGTTTATTTAATAATGTCTCAGTAGTAGGAAATGAAATTTTTAATAGCTCTGTTGACTGTGTATACATTAAAGTTGTCGGAAACTGTACAATAAACGGAGACTTAAAAACTGTCTCCGGGGTAGTTACAGGAGATATAAATATAAAAGGCAGCTTATATGCTGATATGTTTAAGGTTTCAGGTAACATGACAGTAGATGATAATACATCTATTAAAAATTTAATAACGCACGGCAACATGACTATTAATGGAAATATTTCATCTGAAAAAATAGATGCAAACGGCTATTTTACAGTGAAAGGAAATTGCAATTCTGAAGTTTTTAAATCAAAAAGCATTGTCATGAAATTAAATGGACTATTGAATGCTGATGACATAGACATCCAGATCTATGGCGGTAATTTTGTCCAAGAAATTGGTGGAGAGAAAATCATGATAAGAAGAGGCTCTGAATCAATATTTAAGAGGCTTAAGCTTATCAAATCGATGCTTTCGCCTCATGATATGTATAAAGGCAATCTTACAACAGATACCATTGAAGGCGATGAAATATACCTCGAATATACAACTGCAAAAGTCGTTCGTGGCAAAAATGTAACTATTGGTCAAGGATGCAATATAGAACTCATAGAATATGTGGATAACTTTAATCAACATAATGATTCTGTCGTTAGAGAAAGTAAGAAAATAATATTGTAGCCAAACACAGGATACTCCTGCGTTTGGCTTATTTTTTATTGGATATCAATTCTTCTGCCTTTTGGCTTGTCGGGATGTAGTTTTGGCATCACAATAGTTAATATGCCGTTTTCGAATTTTGCTGTCGTTCTTTCAGAGTCAACCTCTGTTGGAAGTCCTATTCTTCTTTCAAAAGACCCATAATACCTTTCGTTTAAATAATAGCTTTGATTTTTTCTTTCGGTCTCTTTTGATGTCTGCCCTTTTATTTCAAGCACATCATCGTGTACGTTTATTTCTATGTCTTTTTTATCAACGCCAGGTAATTCGGCTGTCGCTGTAACTTCTGTCTCTGATTCTGTAATATCTATTCTTGGTCGTGCAAACATATTTGATAATGCAGGCAAATTAAAATCAAAATTAAAGTCCGGCCACATATCGTTGCCGCGCCACTTAATTAAGCTCATAAAAAACACCTCCAATAATTTTTCCGATAATATTTTGTGAAAAATATATTTTTTTATTCTTACATTTTTAATATATGTATGGTAAAATCTATTGTAGACAAAATGAAAAAGGAGTTTTGATATGAGACCGTCAGAGAAAGATGCTAACAAAGTTTATTTGTTTATCTTGGTTCTCTTTGTTATCATCGGTTCATATGTTCAAAGGAAGTCATTGTACATAGGACTTATTATAACAGAGTTTGTTATCGTTCTACTGCCTGTTATACTTTTTTTGCTTTTTAAAAAATATGATTTGAAATATGTATTAAGATTTAATAAGCTCGAATCGAAGCACATATTTTTGATAATTTCGATAATGATATGTGGAATGTTTATATCCAGCTTTTTTAGCATTTTGACGAATTATTTTTTAAGTAAGTTTGGTAAAATACCGATTCCACCAATAAGTGCTGCAAGTGATTTTGAAGGACTGATAAAGCAGATATTAATCGTGTCGGGTAGCGCTGCTTTGTGCGAAGAAATACTTACTAGAGGACTTATATTGAGAAGTTACGAAATGAGAGGATCTATAAAGGCTGTCGTCATATCGGGTATAATGTTTGCTGCATTGCACCTGAATGTGCAGAATTTTTTAAGTGTTGTTTTTTTAGGGTGTTTATTAGGATATCTGGTACACAGGACTGATTCTATATATGCCAGCATGTTGGGCCATTTTACAAACAATACACTGGTATTAGTAATACAATACGTGTCGTATAATGTATCAAAAACAATAAGTCCTAAACCGGGAATGCTGGTAAAAATGAATATACCATTTGTATCTGTTATTGTATATGCTATTGTAGCATTAATTGCAGGAATGATTCTCTATTTGCTTCTTAAAAAGCTTATTAAGACTACAAATCCATATATTATTCACAGTACTACAAGATTAAGCGATGATGTCAAGATACTGCTTCAATGGCCTGTTTTTATATCTGCATTGATTTTTTTAACCATGATAGGTTTGGAGTTATTGGGCATATCAGGTTCACCGTATTACGGCAAGGTTCTTAAATTTATTTTCTAGTGCATTTACATTTTAAGGCTTTCAAAAGTTGACAACAATTTTAAAATGATATAAAATATAATTAATTGCAATCGGTTTCACTAAGGTGGTGTTTAAATGAATGTAACAATAAAAGACGTAGCGCAAAGAGCACATGTTGCACCTTCTACTGTATCAAGGGTTATTGCGGATAATCCCAGAATCAGCAAAGAGACAAAGGAAAGGGTCTTTAAAGCGATGGAAGAGCTGGGATATTATCCAAATGCTATTGCAAGGAGCCTGGCAAGTAAAATGACTTATACAATAGGGCTTATAATGCCCCGCTCAGCAGAAGATGCATTTTCTAATCCTTTTTTTCCAGAAGTTATGAGAGGCATAAGCGTTGTTGCACACAATGAAAAATATGATTTGCTTATATCGACTTCTGGCAATGAAGAGGAAGAAAAGCAGGCTGTTATAAATATGGTTAAAGGCAAAAGAGTAGACGGGATTGTCCTTCTTTGCTCAAGAACTACAGATGAGCTTATACCGTGGCTTAGAGAAGAGAAGTTTCCATTCACAGTCATAGGTAAACCCCTAGATTCAAAGGGCGTTTGCTGGGTAGATAATGATAATATCGGTGCATCAAGGCTTGCTACAAATTATTTGATAAAGCATGGTCACAGAGAGATAGCTTTTATAAGCGGTTCGCTGGAATTCGTAGTAAGTTTGGACAGACTTGATGGATATAAATTAGCATTAGAAGAGAATAATATTCCGTTTGACAAAGAATTGGTTGCTCAGGATGAGTTTTCTGAAGATGGTGGATACAATGCAATGATGAGGATTTTGAAGCAAAAGAAGCCGACGGCTGTAGTGGTGACAGATGACATAATGTCGTTTGGTGTTATAAGGGCGGCGATAGATTATGGATTAAAGGTACCCCAGGATGTATCCCTTATTGGGTTTAACAATATACCGCTTTCTGCTTATGCTAATCCGCCGTTGACTACAATAGATATTTCAACGTTTGAATTAGGGGTGAAATCAGCGGAGCTTTTGCTTAAGATCCTTAAAAACAAGGATTATATTGCAGATCACATAATTGTACCTGTTAAATTGATTGAAAGAAAATCCTGCATAAAAAGATAAATAGGCCATTTGGCCTATTTTTATGCTCCAATTGCGGCTTTTTTATTGAAATTTAAAAGCATATTGCCTACTTCGTATACATCACCTGCTCCTATTGTTATCACCAGATCGCCACTTTTAATTATACTTCTCAAGTAATCTACGATATCGGTAAATTCCTTAATGTAATATGTTTCATTTCCCCTATCCCTGATAAGCTTAGCTAAATCTTTAGCATGGACAATACCTGTATCTTTTTCTCTTGCTGCATATATATCTGTTATTATTGTTATATCAGCGTTGTCGAAGGAGGTGGCAAAGTCCTGCAGCAATGAATAAGTACGTGAATAAGTATGTGGTTGAAATATGCATATTATTCTATTGTGAGGGTAATTTAATGCAGACGAAAGAGTGGCTTTGATTTCTGTTGGGTGATGTGCGTAGTCGTCGATTATGATAGCACCATCTAAAGTACCTTTAAATTCAAATCTTCTATGTGTACCCTTAAATTTTTTGATTATCGAAGGAGTGCTTTTTATATCTACTCCCAGAAGGTGACAAACAGCCAATGTTGCTAACGCATTGTATATGTTGTGCTTTCCTACGATGGATAACTCAAAATTTTGAATGAATACACCATTGTAATATACATCAAATGAAGGGAATCCCTTTTCATCAAATTTTATGTTTTTTGCATTCCATGTACAATTACTGTCAATTCCAAATGTTATAATATTCCGGTCAACATTTTTAAGTACGCTCATAGTATTTGAATCATCACCGCATGCTACCACAAATCCATCTTTTGGCACAAGGCTTGCAAACTGTGTAAATGACTGCTTTATATTGTCGATATTTTTAAAGTAATCAAGATGATCTGAATCCACATTTAAAATGACAGCAATATAAGGATAAAATTTTAAAAAACTATCTGTATATTCACATGCTTCAGTTACAAAATAATCTGATTTTCCTACTCTGACATTTCCGCCGATGACGTCCACTTCACCGCCGACTAGAACTGTAGGATCGTAATTCATCTCTTCAAGCAATACTGAAATCAATGATGTTGTGGTCGTCTTTCCGTGGCTTCCAGCTACACCAATGCCATATTTGTATTTTTTCATTATCTCACCTAAAAGAGTGGCCCTGTCTATTGTTGGGATGTTAAGCTCCCTTGCTCTAATCATTTCGGGATTATCTTCTTTTACTGCTGCTGTGTATACAACTAAATTAGCACCATCAACATTTGAAGCGTTATGGGGAATATTTATAATTGCGCCTTCATCTTTCAACTTTTGAATTATGTAGGAATCTTTTATATCAGAACCTGTAACAATGTGGCCAGCATTTAGCATTATATGAGCAAGACCACTCATGCTAATACCGCCAATGCCTATAAAATGTACTCTATCGAAATTTTCAATATTAACTTTCATTTTAATTACACCTCTTTCAAATTTTGTTATTATTATTACCAAAAAACAGTCACTTTATAAAGATAAAATACTATACAAAAAGATTATATCACATATTGCAAATTAATGAACTTTAAAATATAATGTTAAGTAAAAGTTTGTCTTTGGAGGTTTTTCGATGAATGCATACAAAAGGTACGAGAGAATCAGTGTGATACTTAAGATATTGACCGAAAACCCCAATAAATTATTTAATTTAAATTATTTTATGGACTTATTTAATGTAGCAAAATCAACTGCATCAGAAGATATAGATATACTTAAAAGTATATTAGAAAAGTTCGGCCTAGGTGATATAAAAACAGTTGCAGGAGCTGGTGGAGGGATTAAATATATTCCTATAAATAATATAGATAATTTTCATGAATTTATGATAGATATATGCAGAAAGCTTGAAGACCCCAAGAGGATAATTCCAGGAGGTTTTTTGTATACTGCTGATATTATCTATTCGCCACAATATGCAAATAAAATAGGTGAAATTCTTTCGTATCCATTTCAAGAAAAAGATGTTGATGCTGTTGTGACGGTGGAGACAAAAGGTATACCTATTGCTATGATGTGTGCAAGAGCTTTAAATGTGCCTTTAGTTATTATAAGACAGGACAATAGAGTTACTGAGGGCTCGTCAGTTTCAATAAACTACGTTTCAGGTTCACAAAAGCAGATAAAAGCCATGTCGCTTTCTAGGAGATCCTTAGAGAGAAATTCAAAAGTAGTTTTAATAGATGATTTCATGAAAGCTGGAGGTACTATAAAAGGCATGATTGAGCTCATGAATGAGTTTGATGCGGAAGTATTGGGTGCGGGTGTAATGATAGCAACAAAAGAGCCTGAAGTTAAAGTGGTAAAGAATTATTTTTCTATATTTACGTTGGTTGAGATGAATGAAGATAAAGAAACTATAAAGATGGAAATAAGTGATTGGCTAATGTATAATATGCATAAAAATGGAAATAATAGCTAAGACGACATAAAATGAAATTTTTTATCATAATTTTTCTAAATTTTAAATTTTGATGGAGGAAATTTTGATTTAATGGCGAATAATATTAAGGTAAGAAATTTTTCTTAAGTACTTTCTAATATCATATATCATTGGCTTATTTTGCAGGAAGGTGGTGAGCTTATGGAAATTACAGACGTTAGGGTGAGAAAGATAAATGAGGAAGGCAAGATGAGAGCTGTGGTTTCTGTAACCTTCGATAATGAATTTGTTGTTCATGATATAAAGGTTATTGAGGGACAGAATGGTTTGTTTATAGCTATGCCTAGCCGCAAGACACCCGAAGGAGAGTTTAAAGATATTGCACATCCAATAAATTCGGAGACTAGAGCAAAGATTCAGACTGCGATACTTAGCGAGTATGAGAAAGCGAAAGAGCAGGACAAGCCACAGGGTCAGGAATAAAAAGGAGATTTCTCCTTTTTATTTTTTTATTGAACTTTGTTTAAATTATAGTTAAAATAGTATAGGAATGTGTAGAAAAATAAATGAAATAGTAGAAGGTGTCGCAATGGATAATTTTTATACGCTTATACTTGCTGCTGGACTTGGAAAGAGGATGAAGTCAAAACATCCAAAAGTCCTTCATAAAGTTTGCGAAAGACCTATGGTGGAGTGGGTTGTAAGAAGTGCCAAAGAAGCTGGAGCAAAAGATGTAGTGGTTGTTTTGGGACATGGTGCTGAAGAAGTTAAAAGCGCCTTAGGCGACAGTGTGAAATATGCATATCAGGAAAAACAGCTTGGTACAGGACATGCTGTCATGGTTTCGAAGGATTTGTTGCCAGATACAGGTAATATTATGATTTTAACTGGTGATACACCACTTATAATGTCAGAGACATTGAAAAAATTCTATAACTTTCATTTAAAAGAGCAAAATTCTATTACTGTGTTGTCTTCATTTTTTGATGTTCCGGATGGTTATGGAAGAATTGTAAGGGATGTAAATGGGAATGTTTTAAAAATAGTCGAAGACAAAGATGCAGATGATGCAATAAAAGGCATCCATGAGATAAATTCCGGCATGTACATTTTTAATTCTGACTATTTAAAGAAATCGCTTCAATATATAAACAACAACAATGCACAAGGGGAGTATTATCTGACGGATGCCGTAGAGATTGTAATAAGACTTGGTGGAAAAGTAGGCGCATATTCAGCTCCAAATGAAGAAATAATGGGAGTTAATACGAGAGTGCAGCTTCAAGAGGCAGAAAAGGCGATGAGAAGAAGGATTAATAAAAGACTTATGTTAGACGGTGTAACTATAATTGATCCTGATAATACCTACATCGGTCCTGACGTAGTAATAGGTATGGATACAATAATTTACCCCGGTACACGCATAGAAGGTAAGACTTCAATCGGTGAGGATTGTGAAATCGGCCCTAATTCTTACATCATTAATTCAGAGATAGGAAATGGATGCAGAATAATATTTTCCATGATAACTGAATCAAAACTTTATAACAATATAAAACTTGGACCGTTTGCTCAAATAAGGCCTGAAAGTGTCATACACAATAATGCAAAACTTGGTAACTTCATCGAGATTAAAAAATCCGTTATAGGTGAAGGGACGAAAGTGCCGCATTTGACTTATATAGGTGATGCAGAGGTTGGAAAGCGTGTAAACATGGGATGTGGTTCTATAGTTGTAAATTACGATGGCAAGAAAAAACATAAGACGATTATAGGTGATGACGTTTTTGTAGGATGCAATGTAAATCTTGTGTCGCCTGTCAAAATTAACAATAATGCTTTTATAGCTGCAGGATCGACTATAACCGATGAGGTACCGGACGGTGCACTTGCGATAGCAAGGTGTCGCCAGACAAATAAAGAAGGCTGGGTAGAAGAAAGAAGAAAAAAAGGAGGACTATAGGAGTGGTAAGACACGGAGGAGCTATAAAGATTTTTAGTGGCAATTCAAATCCTGCATTGGCAAAAGAGATTGCAGAAAATTTAGGCCTTACATTAGGCGATTCGGAAGTTGGGACTTTTAGTGATGGTGAAATAAGTGTTAGAATTAAGGAAAGCATAAGAGGTGCAAATGTTTTTGTAGTTCAGTCCACGTGTTCACCAGTCAATGATAATTTAATGGAGCTGCTTATAATGATAGATGCCTTTAAAAGAGCATCTGCAGGTGAAATCACTGCAGTTATCCCTTACTATGGGTATGCTAGGCAAGATAGAAAGTCAAAGCCTAGAGATCCGATAACAGCTAAGTTAGTGGCTGATCTCATAACAGTTGCCGGGGCTGATAGAGTTCTCACGATGGACCTTCATGCTGCGCAGATTCAAGGCTATTTTAATATACCTGTTGATCATCTTCTTGGTGGTCCAATACTTGCAAAGTATTTTATGGAAAAGGATCTTGGTGGCGACGTTGTTGTAGTATCTCCAGACCATGGAAGCGTTGTAAGAGCGAGAAATTTTGCAGAAAAGCTTAATGCTCCAATTGCTATAATAGACAAAAGAAGGCCAAAGGCAAATGTGGCAGAGATAATGAATTTGATAGGTGATGTTAGAGGGAAAATAGCAATACTGGTAGACGATCTAATTGATACTGCTGGGACATTGCAACAAGGTGCACAGGCTCTCATTGACAATGGAGCAAAAGAGGTTTATGCATGTGCAACGCATGGTGTTTTATCTGGTCCTGCGATAGAGAGGCTAATTGATTCTCCTATCAAGGAATTGGTAATAACAGATACAATTCCGTTACCAGAAGAAAAAAAGATAAGTAAAATCAAAATAAGGACTGTGGCTCCACTGTTGGCAGAAGCAATAATGCGCATATATGAAGGTATGTCTGTTAGTAAATTGTTTGTATAGGCACTAAGGTGCCTTTTTTTTGTAACCTAAATGTCTTCCATCATTGCGGTTTTATAATCTATTTTGTATAATAGTTTTAAGGTTTAATAAGGGGTGTTTATATGGGCGAAAATAAAAAAATATATATAGTTGACGATGATAGAAATATATGTGAGATAATTTCATTATATCTTGAAAAAGAAGGCTTTGCTACAGTAAGAATTGGTGACGGGGTGACAGCACTGAATAAAATCAAAGAAGAACTTCCATTGCTTATTATACTTGATTTGATGCTTCCAGGCATTGATGGAATGACTTTGTGCAAAGAAGTGAGAAAATTTACGGATGTGCCTATTATAATGCTTACAGCAAAAGGTGATACATTTGATAAAGTTTTAGGGCTTGAGATAGGTGCTGACGATTACATCGTAAAACCATTTGACGGGAAAGAACTGGTGGCTCGTGTAAAGGCTGTATTAAGAAGGTATGAGCATGAGGAGAATGATGGAGACAGTGTAACATATCCAGACCTTTCCATAAGCTTAAGCGAGTACAAAGTAAAATATAAAGGAGAGAATGTTGATCTTACGCCAAAAGAGCTGGAGCTTTTTTACTTTTTGTGTACGCATCCTAATAAAGTTTTCACAAGAGATCAATTGCTGGAAAATGTTTGGGGATATGAGTATATGGGAGACAGCAGGACTGTAGATGTTCATATTAAGCGATTAAGAGAGAAAATAGGGGATGGACCAAACTGGAAATTGACCACTGTATGGGGTGTTGGATATAAATTCGAGGTGAAGTGATTTGAGTAGAAACAGACTTTTTAGAAGGCTGCTTTTTACCAATATAACGATAATAGTGCTGACGATGGTGATACTGTCCGCACTGTTTTATATTATGTTTGAAAATTATTATTTTCGCGATAAAGAGAAAATAATGGTTGAGGAAGGAAAGCAGATAAACACTATTTTAAATGACTACTTAATAGGAGACATTGATATTGACAGATTAAATCAGAATTTAAATGTTGTTGATAGGTTGATAAATGCATCAATTTGGGTTGTAAGCACAGATGGACATATATATATACAGTCTAGGGATTTTGAGAAGAACTGGACAGGTGTAACATTAAGCAAAGATGATATTAAAAATATATTGAGAGGTGAGACGATTGTAAGAAGAGGGTATTTCGGCGGAAGGTTTACACAGCCTGTTCTTACTGTTGGACTTCCTCTTATATTGGGCGGTAAAATACAAGGTGCAATATTTATGCATGCACCGATTGTAGAGATGCAAAAAACGCTTATGGATATTTTTTTCATAATGCTTTTAGCTATATCAATATCTATATTTATTGCATTCATACTAATTTCTTACACGTCTAAGAGAATATCTAATCCATTAAAGGAAATGAGCATTGCCACAGAAAAAATGGCTAAAGGTGATTTTTCCACGAAGATAAATGTTGTAGATGATGACGAGATAGGGGATTTATCAAAATCATTCAATGCCATGTCCAGTGAACTAGGGAGAATGGACAACGCAAGAAGAGAGTTTGTTGCAAATGTTTCTCACGAACTTCGGTCACCTTTATCTACAATTCAAGGCTATATAGACGGCGTTGTTGACGGCACGATACCAATGGAGAAATCAAAATTTTATTTAGAAATCGCTCAAAAAGAAACGCGGCGCATGTCTAGGCTTATATCTGAACTTTTGGATATAACAAAAATGGAGTCGGGAGCTTTTCCCCTGAATCTAGTCGAGTTTGATATCAACGAGCTTATCAGATTGACTATTATCAAGATGGAATCTCGAATAAACGAAAAGGATTTGATGGTTAAGGTTGATTTTGACAGTGATAAAGATATTGTAGAAGCCGACAAAGATAAAATAGAGCAAGTGCTGACGAATTTAATTGATAATGCGATCAAATTTTCGAATCCAGGTGGATATATACACATCGTCACAGAAAAATCGAAGGATAAATTATTCATAAAAGTTCACAATAAGGGAAAGACGATACCGCCGGACGAGATAGACCATATCTGGGATAGATTTTACAAGGTTGATAAATCTAGAAGTGGAAGTCCTGGAGTTGGACTGGGATTATATATTGTAAGAAGTATTATAAATCTCCATAATGAAGACATTTGGGTTACCAGCAGTGATGAAGAAGGTACTACTTTTACTTTTACACTGAAGTTGAAAAAAGTTAAGCAATAGAATAAATTTTTTACAATTTGTTCATAATTTATTCATAAATTAAAGATATAATAATACTTGAGAGAGAGAAAAGCCTCTCCTTGACCTCCCTTATTATAGCAGCTCGAGCCACCCCTCGAGCTGCATTTATTTTCACGTTTATCTTGCAAATTCAATTGGCGTTAAATTATTAAAAATAATTTACAATATGTTCACAGTTTATTAAAAATTCTAATCTATAATGTAATCATGAAGAAATGATTAAGGAGGATGATTGATATGGATTTTGGCAATGAACAAAACAAAAACATAGACGAAAATGAAATAGATAATTTCAAAATGGACAGTAACAGTATGAATACCGAAAATATAAGCAGCGATAATTTAAATAATACCCAAGAGATTCCAGCAACATATAATCAGCAAAACAGTGAAATCAATCATGAGATGCCAAGAGTTGAATTTAGAAGCAACAAAAAGAGTTTAGGCAAGATGGTTAAGAGATTCAGAAGGAGGATGCTAGTATCATTTGTAGCTGTTGCTCTTATTGCAGCACTTATTGGAGGCGGCGCAGTTGCAGGAATTATGAAATACACTAATATAGGTCAGCAAACGCAAGTCATAAACAGATATTTGCCGCTATCATCTGACAACAACAATTTTAACTTGATTACCAACATAGCAAAAATTGTGAGCCCTTCTGTAGTTGGAATTGATACAAGCGTGTCATATTCCAATGGCTATAGAAGTGCCCTTGTACCTGAAGGAAGCGGTTCGGGCATAATTATCAACTCACAAGGCTATATAGTAACTAACAACCACGTCGTAGATGGTGCTTCCAAAATAACAGTAAATTTATCTGACGGAAGAAAATTTCCTGCACAATTGATAGGTAAAGATGCAAAAACAGATCTGGCAGTACTAAAGATAAATGCTACAAATTTGATACCTGCAAAATTAGGTGATTCATCAAAGCTTGAAGTCGGAGAACTTGCTGTGGCTATTGGAAATCCTCTCGGTGAAAGTTTTGCTGGAACAGTAACAGCCGGTATAATAAGCGGTTTAAATAGAAATCTTCAAAGCGATTATGGACCAGTTAATCTCATACAAACAGATGCGGCCATAAATCCTGGTAACAGCGGTGGACCTCTCGTAAATAGTAATGGTGAAGTAATTGGTATAACCAGTGTAAAGCTGACATCAACAGGTGGCTCTGATACACAAGATCCATTTGGTATGTTCCAAAGTCAAAGTACACCTGTTGAAGGAATGGGATTTGCGATTCCAATAAATGAAGCAAAACCTATAATTGATGAACTTATAAAACATGGGTATGTTGAAAGACCCGTTATGGGTGTAAGTGTGCAGGAAGTTACATCTCAAGATGCAGCACAGTACAATATACCTGTAGGGTTATATATAGCTCAAGTACAACAGGGCAGTGGTGCTGATGCGGCCGGACTACAAGCAGGCGATGTAATAACAGCAGTTGACGGTACAAAAGTTGATACGTTTGATTCACTGCAAAGCATAATAACTAAGCATAAAGTCGGTGATACAATCACTGTTACGTTCTGGAGAAATGGCAGGACGTTAACTGCAAAAGTTAAGCTAATGAGCAGTTCAAATGCACAATAATTATATAAATAACGCTAAAATGGTTCTTTACCAGTCTCCTCCCGCTGGTAAGGAACTTTTTTTGTATAAATCTGCAACTTTTTTTTAAAATGTTTTATGATATAATAAAAAATAGTATGGACTGGAGGTTTTTTGTATGTACATTATTGTAGGACTTGGAAACCCGGGAAGAGAGTATGAAGGGACTAGACATAACATGGGTTTTGATGTAATAGATGATCTATCTGAAAAATTGAATATCGCCGTTAAAAAACTAAGATTCAAGTCATTGATAGGTGAAGGTATTTATAAAGAGGAAAAGGTGATATTGCAGAAGCCTCAGACGTATATGAACTCAAGCGGTGAGGCTGTTTATGATATAGTAAATTTTTACAAGTTGCCTCTTTCTAATCTGATTGTCGTCTATGATGATAAAGATTTGGATGTGGGTAAAATAAGGATAAGGAAAAAGGGCAGCTCAGGTGGACATAATGGCATGAAATCGATTATATACTTATTAAATAGTGAGGACTTTCCGAGAGTCCGAGTAGGAATAGGGAAACCAAAAGGTGACATGATAGAGCATGTTCTAGGCAGATTCAATGAAAGCGATAAAACAATTGTGGATAATTCTATCGATAGAGCGGCAGATGCCATCATTGATATTATAGAGAATGGAGTTGAGCATGCCATGAACTTGTTCAATGGCGGCAGCGAATGTTTATTATAGGCGGATTGATAAGCGTTTTTTTATCATATTTTCTAAATAAATTTGTCGTAGATTTATATGGAGATAAAGCAGTTGTATACGGCGTGCCAATTATTGAAGAATCGTCAAAAACTATCATGGGGTACATTTTTGGCAGCATAATTGGTGCCCATTTCATATTTGGCGTTGTGGAGTCATTGAACGATTTTATTGTATCACCTAAAGAAGTAAATTTTAGGGCATCAGTTTTAAGCATTATTACTCATCTTATATTTGGAGCTATTGCATATTATATATTGATATATGTAAACATATATACATCAATTATTATTACATCTATCATTCATGGGTACTGGAATAGGTTTATGTTGAGGTGATTGTATTGTTTATAAAGCCCATAGAAAATTTAAAAGAGATTGCGGAAATTGATGAGGCTATTGAGAAAGAGAGGATGCCCTTATTAATATATGGACTAACAGATTCTCAAAAAGCTCATATTGCCCATTATATCATAAAGAAGCTGAATAAGAAGGTGCTGTTTATAACGTACGATGATGTAGAAGCAAGGGCTATCTATGAAGACTTAATTTCTTTTTTAAATGGTGATGCTTACCTGATACCATCCAGAGATGCCCTTTTCTATAAAGTTGATGCGTCAAGCCTTGACCTTATAGGGAAAAGGCTTATTGCTGTGAAAAAAATTATTGACGATAAACCATCTGCATTTGTCGCTTCAATAGACGGGGTATTGAATAAAGTTGCCTCTAAAGATATTTTTTTAAGATATAGTCGTAAATATAAAATTGGGGATATTATCGATTTAGAGGAATTATCTTCATCTTTGATAACGATGGGATACGAAAGAGTACCTATGGTGGAAGGGAAAGGACAGTTCAGCATACGAGGTGGCATAATAGATTTTTTCTCTCCGATGGAAGATGAAGGTTTTAGGATAGAGCTTTTTGATGATGTAATTGACTCTATTAGGAGTTTTGATGTTTTTACTCAGAGATCTTTAAATAATCTAAGTGAAGTAGAGCTATTTCCTGCCAGAGAGTTTATACTGGAGGACGAAAACATCAAAAAGGGCATGGAAAATCTCAGCAGCAATGTGAATTCGTATGTTTCAAAGATAAAAGAAACTCACAGTGGAAGAGCGGAAAAGATTAAGAAGAAATTTGATGAAATCATGGAAAATATCAGCGAGACCAAAAGTGTGCCAAATATAGGAGAATTAATAAGCTTTTTCTATGAAAGACTTTATTCCATTGTGGATTATTTTGACGATGCATTTATTATCTTAGATGAAAATATAAGAGTAAAAGAGAGAGCATCAAATATTTTGACTGAGTTTAACGAGAATTTCAAATCGTTGCTTTTATCTGGCGAGGTTTTGCCGGAGCAGTCGAATCTTTTATTTAGTTATGATGATATATTAAAGAAGCTTTCAGGCAAATCGCTGATTTTGATGAATACTATAGTAAAATCTGATGCGAATATTGAAGTGAGAAGTATTGTTAATTTTGTGTCAAGATCGATGCATCCTTTTCATGGTAAGCTTGAACTGCTGGTAGACGATATAAAATTCTACAGAAAGTCCGGATATAAAGTTGTAATGCTTTCAAGCAATTTAGAAAGAGGAAGGATATTGAGAGATTCCCTGATAAGTTATGGATTAGAGGTACCTATAGTTGATGATGAGGAATACGATATTCCCGAAGGAGGCATTTTGATATACCCAGGGACTGTCAGCAAAGGATTTGAATACGTAGATGCAAAATTTGCGTTAATAAGCGATGTTGAGATTTTCGGACAGTCCAGAAAGCCAAGAAAATCGTTTAAAGTGAAAAATGAAAACAGGATAAGGAATTTTACAGAACTTACAGTTGGATCATACGTAGTACATGTCAATTACGGTATAGGAAAGTATGAAGGAATAGAAAAAATAACTTTTGATGGTGTTACAAAGGATTATCTTAAGATAAAATATGCGGGAGATGACAAGCTATTTATACCTGTCGATCAACTGGATTTGATACAAAAGTATATAGGTCCCGAGGACAAACCGCCAAAGCTTAATAAGCTGGGTGGAAATGAATGGTCTAAGCTTAAGAAAAAGGCCAAAAAAGCTGTGGAGGATCTGGCAAAGGATCTGATAAAACTTTACGCAAAAAGGCAGACGATGAAGGGATATGCTTTTTCAAAGGATACACCATGGCAGAAGGATTTTGAAGAGAGATTTCCATACGAAGAGACGGAAGACCAACTACGGTGTATAGAAGAGATAAAAAGAGATATGGAAAGTGACAAACCAATGGACAGATTGCTTTGCGGTGATGTAGGATATGGGAAAACTGAAGTTGCATTAAGGGCTGCTTTTAAAGCTGTAGCTGATGGAAAGCAGGTGGCTTTTTTATGCCCGACAACTATATTGGCTGAACAGCACTACAATAATTTTGTACAAAGATTTAAAGATTTTCCGGTAAAGATAGAAATGTTGTCACGGTTTAGAAGCTATAAGGAGCAATCACAAATTATAAAGTCATTGGCGGAGGGAACTATTGATATACTTGTTGGGACTCATAAGATTTTGCAAAATGATGTAAAGTTTAAAGACTTAGGCCTTTTAATTATCGATGAAGAACAGAGATTTGGCGTCAAACATAAAGAGAAAATTAAGAAGTTAAAGGAGAATATTGATGTGTTGTCTCTGTCAGCGACACCAATTCCTAGGACATTGCATATGTCCCTAATCGGTATAAGAGATATGAGCGTAATAGAAAATCCTCCAGAAGACAGGTATCCTGTCCAGACGTACGTTGTTGAATTTAATGAAGAACTTATAAGGGATGCTATTTTGAGAGAACTGGGTCGCGGAGGACAAGTTTATTTCGTCTATAACAGAATAAATGGCATTGAAAGAATGGCTTCAATTATAAAAGAACTGGTTCCTAGTGCACGGGTAGCTGTAGCACATGGTCAGATGGATGAAGGAAAGCTGGAGAATATAATGATTGGATTTTTAAATGGTGATTATGACATATTGGTATGTACAACAATAATTGAGACAGGCCTTGACATACCAAATGTCAATACAATTATAGTCTACGATTCCGACAAGATGGGCCTATCGCAACTGTATCAGTTGAGAGGAAGAGTGGGCAGATCCAATAGATTGGCGTATGCTTATTTTACTTATAGAAAAGATAAGGTTATTACTGAAGTTGCAGAAAAAAGATTGGAAGCTATAAAAGAGTTTACAGAGTTTGGTTCGGGATTTAAAATTGCTATGAGAGATCTTGAAATAAGAGGTGCAGGAAATCTTCTGGGTGCTGAACAACATGGCCATATAGATGCAATAGGGTATGACATGTATCTAAGGCTTCTGGATGAAGCCATAAAAGGCTTAAAAGATGAAGTTGAAGATGAAAAGCCAAATACCACAATTGACATTAAAGTAAGCGCGTATATAGACAAAGAATACATTGAAGATGAAAATCAAAGGCTTGAAATGTACAAAAAGATTTCTTCAATCGAAAATGAAAAGGACGTAGAAGATATAAAAGACGAACTTATCGACAGATTTAAAGAGTATCCAAAAGCAGTTGAATCTCTTATCGATGTGGCATATTTAAAAGCACTGGCAAGGGATGTAAATATATTGGAAATTACTGAAAGAGGTAATTCTATAATCTTGAAGTTTAAGGACAACAAGTCCATAAATTCAAGCATAGTTGATGCTTTAGTCAATGAATTTAAAGGTAAAATAATGTTTTCGGGCCAAATTCCACCATACATTACCTATAAGTATGGCAAAAGGGAAGATTTATTGAAGGAATTGATCAATTTGGTCAGCAAGATTAAATGTTTGCAGATAAATTAAAACTGATATATAATGAGTATATAAACAGTAATGAAAGGATGAATGCATTGAAGCTTAAAAGATTAGGAGCAATTTTAGCATTGACGCTTGCGCTTACTACACTGACTTCTTGTGGCGTAAACAAAAACATCGTTGCAAAAGTTGACGGACAAGACATAACGCTAAAAGAATATCAGGATTCGTTTAATCAGGTTAAAGCACAGATAGAAAGCGATCCACAGTACACTAAAGATATCTGGAATCAAAACTACAATGAGCAAAAGTTTATTGACGTAGTTGAGAATTCTGTCTTAGATAATCTGATCCTTGAGAAGCTTCTTCTAAAAGAAGCTGAAAAAGAGAAGTTTACAGCGACAGACAAAGAAATAACCGATGAATACAATGCGGAAAAAGCTACAAACAGCAAAGTCACTAAAGAAATGGCGAAGGACAACGTCCTTATAAATAAGCTTGTAGATAGCTGGACGAAGAATGTAAAAGTCACTGACAGTGAAGCTTTAAAATATTACAATGACAATAAAAGTCAGTTTGAGGTGGTTAAGGCCAGCCACATATTAGTTTCTGACGAAAAGACTGCCAATGAAATATACGATAAGCTTATGAAGGGTGCTAACTTTGCGGATCTTGCAAAGCAGTATTCGATAGATTCATCTACAAAGGACAATGGCGGTGAACTTGGAGAGTTTGCGAGAGGCACAATGGTAAAAGAATTTGAAGATGCTGCATTTGCTCTAAAGCCTGGAGAGATATCAAAGCCTGTAAAGACACAGTACGGATACCACATAATTAAATCAGAAGCAAAATACACAAAGTCTTTTGATGAAGCAAAAAGCAGCATAATATCCTATTTGGAAAGCAACAAAAAGCAAGACATATTTAATCAGAAATCAGAAGCTTTAAAGAAAGCAGCTAAAATCGAGAAATTTCCGCAAAATATAAAAGTTACTGTTTAACATTCCCCTTTGGTGCATGCCAGAGATAAGCGTAGAAAGGTTTTGGGAAGGTTGTAAATTTCTTACTATCAAGATTTGAAATGGGAAAATCATAACTACAGTACAGTTACAGATGATTGGTGCGAAAAAGAATGTGTATGAGCCATTCTTTAGCAATAGAAAAGTAGCTACAAAATAAAAAATAACTATAAAAAGGAATACAGTTTTTCTGCTGTATTCCTTTTTATAGTTTATTGCATAAAACGAACAAGAAAATTTTAATGTGTTTAATCCTTTTTAGAAAAATATAAGAAAATTTTATATAATAGATAGATAATAAAAATTAAACTTATGACATTTATTATTTGAATAATAATAGAAAAAAGTTTAAATATCATTTTTAACCCTTTCTTTACATTATTTAATTTATTATACCACCATAATAACTTACTGATAAATCAATTGGATAAGAAGCAATTTTTAGTAATCCATCGACAATAAGATATTCGTTTAGTACCCCTCCGCCATATACGTCAACTCTATACCTATCCGAGCTAATAACATGATAAGCATATCTTTCATCCCATTCAACACCGAGAGTAACACCAGTTAAGCTCGTCCATTCTTTACAATCTGTTATAATTTCTTCTAAATGCGTACCTCCTAACGATCTAACTTGTGTAAATACATCTGCGTCTAAACTTACGAATCCCCCTATATTAACAGTTTCTGAAGTGTTAATGTGATGTTTACCTGTACTCTCTAAAATGACGTTGCTGTTCATGTCGTTTATGTTGTTTTTATCTATCAAAAAATCGTTAGCATAATATGTTTTATGGATTTCAACAGGTCCTTTTGGCTGTTTTTCTAAAAATGCTTTTAATTCATCAATAGAATTAAACTTGATTGGCACGATTCCTTCTGGTACTTTATCTACATCTTTTAAATTATATTCTTTGCTAAGATTATCTAATAAAATTTTGTCTCTTGTAACCGTATCTACCATGTTGTTATCAACTTTTGCAAAAGCAACTGATGATGTCGATAAAATTAAAGCCAAGCACAATAGAAGTAAAAATAGTCTTTTCATTTAAATTATTCCTTTCCTTCATTTTTTGTTAATTTTACATTATTTATTATATTTTGTCAATATTTTTTAATAAAATTCTGCACAAAAAAAGAATATAGTTTTGATACTGTATTTCTTTTTGTGTTTGCATATCTCATAAAACAAATAAGAAACAACAGAAACACGGAGGAAGTGCTTGAAATGGATATTGAAAAGAAATCTTAAAGTATGCTATCGAATGGTTCCCAGATATTTTTATAAATTTTTTTTAATTCTTGTTCACTAAAAAGACACTTAAAAGAAGTGTCTTTTTTATGTATAAAATAATGGAAATGCATAAATACTAATCTTGAACTTAAAATTTCAGGAAATGGAGGTACATAATTTGAAAGCGACTGGAATTGTTAGAAGAATAGATGACCTTGGAAGAGTTGTCATTCCAAAGGAAATAAGAAGGACCTTAAGAATAAGAGAAGGTGATCCATTAGAGATTTTTACTGACAGAGAAGGTGAAATAATATTAAAGAAGTACTCTCCTATAAGTGAACTTGGGGATTTTGCACAAGAATATGCAGACAGCATATATCAATCAACAAAACAGCCTGTATGCATAACAGATGGTGACAATGTTATAGCTGTTGCAGGAATGCCCAAAAAAGAATTGATAGATAAACCTATAAGCTCAGAGCTAGAAAAATATATGGAAGAAAAAAGAACAGTTATTCTCGGTGAAGGCAAAGATAAAAGCTCTATTGCTATCGCCGAAGGACAAGAATTTATGCCAGTATCACAGGTTATTGTACCTATTATTTCACGGGGCGATACAATTGGTACTGTCATAATCTTCACCAGAGAAAGTGGTGTTGTATTAACGGAAGTTGAAGCTAAAATTGCGGAAACGGCAGCAACATTTTTAGGAAAACAAATGGAAGAATAATATATAACAAGTATATAGAACCCTGCATATTATAGTATATGAAATATGACTATAATGTTGTGGGGGGATCTTTATGCCTTTTAAGGTTAATGACATAGTTGTAAGGAAGTCACACGGCTTTGATTTGCTGTTTAAAGTTATAGATGTTATAGAAAATAGAGGCACAAAACATTATCTACTACATGGACTTAATATGCGGATAGTTGCTGATGCACCCGAAGATGATCTTATGCTGGCTTCCTTGACGAGAATAAACGAATACGATGAGCCGTATCAGAGGAAAGCAAATTATCTTATAAAAAAAATAGCTCAATCAAAAGATTTAAAAAAGTCCAGCATGATGCGGTCAAACCGAAGTGAGCCTTATGGTAAACCAGGTACCGTTCTTCATATAGATGGAGACGAAGGATATTTAAATATATGTTTGGATGCCTATAAAAAAGCAAATATAGAAGCTCATGGAGAAATTGTTGATGAAAAAGAACAACCGGACAAAGTAGTAAGTCTTTTAAGTAAATACAGGCCAGATATATTAGTGCTAACAGGACATGACGGTGTAAAAAACAGCAGAAATTATTCTGATATAAACAATTATAGAAATTCAAAATACTTTGTAGAGGCTGTCAAAAATGCTAGAAATTATGAGCCATCATTAGATGATTTGGTCATTTTTGCAGGTGCCTGCCAGTCAAACTATGAAGCATTAATATCATCTGGTGCAAACTATGCAAGCTCACCAGAGAGAGTATTGATACATTGCCTCGATCCTGTTTTAGTTTGTGAGAAAGTGGCTTATTCTCATATAAATGAGATAGTAAAAATAGAGGAGCTAATTGAAAACACGATAACAGGTGCGCCGGGCATCGGTGGGCTGCAGACAATGGGAAAATTCAGGTATGGAGTCCCAAAGGCTAAATTTTAGCGAGTCAACTGACTCGCTATTAATTTTTGCCCGATTAGTTGGCAAATATCTTCAAAATACACTTCTATTTGCATTTTTAAATATCAATCATTTTGTTGACAAACTACTTTTTCGCTGGTATAATAATATATTTTATTTGACAGCAAATGAAAAATGTGTTATAATATTTTCAGAATTGTGTAAGGAGTGATAAAATTGGCCGATAGATTAGCCCTACATGAGATTAAAAAGAAGCTGGATGACCATGTTGGCGCAAGAGTCAGGCTAAAAACCAACGGTGGGAGAAAGAAAACAATAATCCGGGAAGGATTTTTAGAAAAGACATATCCAAGCATTTTTATTATTGTAATAGATGGACAGGGAGCAACCCGCAGGGTCTCATATAGTTATTCTGACATTTTAACAGACACAGTGGAGCTTACATTGATGAAAGGTGAAAAAGAAATACGTTGCATGTGACAAAGACCGATTTTCATCGGTTTTTGTTTTTTTGGCATATTTTAAGACCTCCTTTTATATTATTATATTAGATATCTATAGCAATTACTGTAGAGGATTAAACGAGAAGCTCTAATTTAATATAAAGGAGGTAAAAAAATGTTGCAGGGCACATTGACGAACACTATAAGCTATGACAGATTTGTAGGTGGCGAGGATAGTCAGGCGCTTATAGAAAGTGACGTAATAGTACCAGAAGATATGCCTGATGCGATAAATGTAATTGCAGTTCTAGGCGATGCTGTAATAAACGAGGTTACAGAAGGCGATGAAAAGATTCAAGTTGATGGTGAACTTAGGCTTAACATCATTTATGTAGCAGATAAAGAAAAGAAGCTAATGAAGATTAATAAGTCTATTGATTTTACACATTTTCTTGAAATTAGCGGTTCAAAATCGAAATGCAAATCACTTGTCAACGCTAGAGTGGAACACGTTGATTATTCTCTGATTAACAGTCGCAAAATGAATGTAAAAGCAATAGTAAGCATATCTGGAAGAGCATTTGATAAGGAAAAGAAGGAAGCGATAGTTGGAATTCAAGGTGAAGAGGATATAGAATATCTTAAAAAAACTGTTAAGCTATCAAATATTGTTGGTCAAAGCAGCGCAGAAACTTTCTTAAAAGAACAGGTAAAGATTTCTGATGGTGAACCTAATATATCGAGGATTTTAAAAGCTGATATACTTATAAAGCCTGAAGAACCTAAAATAACAGATAATCGTGTAGTTATACAAGGGAGTGTTCATGTATACGTAGTATATGAAGGCGATTCAAAAGATGAGTACGGATATGAAGAATGTGACCTCAACTATGCTAATTTTATAGAAGTGCCTGGGGCATTAAGTTACATGAGAGCCAATACTTATGAAAGAATAATAGAAAAAAATATAGAAATATCGTCTGATGAGAACGGTGATAACAGAATCATCGATATAGAATTAGTTTTAAAGACAGAAGCGCTGGTAGTGGAGAAAGATGAGACTGAAATTCCTGTCGATATTTATGGGATAACGAGAAATGTTGAGCCCGTAATTGAGTCGATTGAGGCAATCAGTGAACAGGAACGCTTTAAATCACAAGCTATATTTAAAGAAAATGTCGAATTTAAAAATAATGTAAGAAGGATTATTGATGTTGTGGCATATCCCGTGCTCTCTGACTACACTTTGAAAGATGGGAAAGTACTTTTGGAAGGTATAATAGATTATAACATAATGTATATAGGTGATAACGGCAATCCAATGTCATTTAAAGGCGAGGCACAGTTTAAGACGTTTTTGGATGTGCCTATTGATGATGGTGAGCTTTTTATTGATTTAAAGATAACTCACATATCGTATGACATAATGGCTATGAAAGAAGCGGAACTGAAATTTGTCGTCGATGCTACTGTCGATGCATTTAAACTGAGCAAATATGATATTTTGGTAGACGTAAAAGAGAATGATGAAGCCAGAAGCGAGGAAAACAGGCATAGCATTACCATATACATGGTGCAAAAAGATGATGAGCTTTGGGATATAGCAAAGCGCTATAGAACAGCTAAGGAAGATATTATTAAGGTAAATGATCTAAAAGAAGAAAAAGTTTTAGCAGGCTCAAAGCTTATAATACCGAATAAAATATAAAAATGCGGGTAAAGTTGGAATTTAATATTTATTCCAACTTTTATTTTATTGATGCAGAAATATAATTTTTAAAACTAAACATATATAGAAGGATTTTCGTGTATAATGTATAATATATATTATAGTGTGAATTTTTTTTGGAAGTGAATATATTATGAACAAACTAAGGGCAAAATCATACGCTAAGATAAACTTGTCGCTTGATGTCAAAGGTAAAAGAGATGACGGATACCACATTGTAAACATGGTTTTGCAGTCAATAGATTTATGTGATAAATTAGAATTTGAAATAAACAGTGATATAGTTTTTGAATGTGATAATAAGTATATACCATCAGATGGAAGCAATCTTATAGTAAAGGCGGCAAATCTATTAAAAAGAGAATTTGGTGGATATGGCGCATTGATACGGCTCAATAAAAATATACCTGCTGCTGCAGGGCTTGCAGGTGGAAGCTCTAATGCAGCAGCAACGTTAGTAGCATTGAATAAGCTTTGGGATCTTAACATAGATTTGCCTATGTTGAAACAATTAGCTGTATCATTGGGAGCTGATGTTCCTTTTTGCATTGAAGGTGGAACTAAGGTGGCAAGCGGCATCGGAGATGTACTTTTAGACATAAAGACACCGCAACTAAAGTTGCTTATTGTGAAACCTCCGTTGTTTGTATCAACAAAAGATGTTTATACTGAGTACGACAAACTTGATTTTATAGAAAATAATTATACAATAAAAATGATTGATGCTATAAATTCAGGCAGTATAGTCGATATCTGCAGTAGCCTAGGAAATGATTTGGAACGTGTAACTATCAAGAATTATCCAATTATCGGTGAGATCAAAAAAATGATGATTGAAAGAGGAGCTTCAGGCACACTGATGAGTGGCAGCGGTCCAACGGTATTTGGAATCTTTGATAATTGGGATTCTTTAAATATGGCGTATAACGCATTTTTGAATGAGGGCTTCTTTGTATATATTGCTAATACTATTGATAAGGGGATAGAACTGTATGAATAATTATCTACCATTGGAAAATTATAAACCACTAAGGGATATTGTTTTTGACTATATGAAGAATGCTATTATAACAGGTGAATTTAAACCCGGTGAAAGGCTTATGGAAGTACAGCTAGCAGAAAAGCTTGGGGTTAGCAGGACACCTGTTAGAGAAGCCATAAGGAAACTTGAACTGGATGGCCTTGTTGTAATGGTGCCGAGAAAAGGTGCGTACGTGTCGGATTTAAGTACAAAGGATCTTCTCAATGCTTTTGAGGTCAGACAGTCTTTAGAAGGACTGGCGGCATCTCTGGCGGCAGAGAGAATTACAGATGATGAGCTTAAACAGCTAAAAGAAATACTTGATAAATTCTATGAAGGAATTGTGGAAAACGACACAGACAAATTGATTAAATATGATCAGGAATTTCATGATTGCATTTTTAATGCTTCGAGAAATGAAAAACTGGTGCAGATAATGAATAATCTGCAAGAGCATGTTCACAGATTTAGGGTAAAATATATCAGTGATTATAAAAAGTCTAAGAAATTATATCAGGAACACAAAAAAATACTTGAATCATTGGAAATGCGAAACTCTGACAATGCTCAAAAGTGGGCAGAAAAACACATTCAGAATTTCCAAAATGATTTGGTAAAAGATATGAAGCATTTTAGCAATGGAGAGTGAAACAGATTATGAATGCTTTAATACTAGCTGGAAGCACTGGTGATGAAAAGCTTCCCGAGAAAGCACTTATTAAAATAAAAGGCAGATACATGATATCATACGTTATTGATGCATTAAGAAGCTCAGGTAAGGTGGAGAAAATTGCAGTAATAGGCGATAGAGAAAAATTAAAGTGTATAGATGGAATTGATATATTAATAGATCAAGGTAACTCCATAATAGAAAATGTTGTTAAGGGAATTGAGCCTTTTAAAAATGATAGGCGTGTTTTGATATTGACATGTGATATTCCTATGCTGACGAAAGAGGCAGTTATTGATTTTATTGAACAGTCTGAATCATTGGATGCAGACTTATGCTATCCGATTGTGAAAAGAGAGGACAATGAGAGGAAGTTCCCGGATGCTAAGAGGACATACGCTAAAATAAAAGAAGGTACTTTTACAGGCGGAAATATATTTTACTTAAATCCGCAGATCATTGATGCATGTATTGAAGCAGCAAAACAATTTATAGCGTTTAGGAAAAAACCATGGAAACTGGGTCAGCTTTTGGGATTCAAGATTTTAATCTTGTTTGCTTTTGGACGGGTTACAATAAGTCAGTTGGAAAGAAAAGTTTCGGAGCTTTTTAATATTAATGCAAAAGCTGTAATATCAAAATACCCTGAAATAGGGAATGACGTAGATAAGGATGAAGACGTGGAAATGGCAAATAAATATATAGCGTAAATAGGAGATGATGAGAAAATAGGCAAATGCCTATTTTTTTTTGCATATAATTTTTTTTATTGTGAAATAATTAAAAAAGGTGATATTGAAATGATGAATTTAATTCTTTTTATTAAACAGGTCTTTAATGTATATTTATTTGCGACGTTTTTCATCGCTGGATTTTATGAGTCGGTATTTGAGCCTAAAGACTTAAGAAAGAAAGGCCTTGAAGAGGATTCAAAGATATGCAGAAACATAGGCCTAGCTTATCTTTTGATAGATGCCATAATGTATATAATTATAAAATTATTGCCGATTTGATGCTAGCAAAAGGGGTGTTTTTGTTGGGACTTTTTAATAAGCTATTTAAAAATAATAAAAACAATAAAAATAGTAACGATGAATACAAAGATGTTGAAAGTCCGAAAGTCAAAGAGAATATTGAAGAAAACATAAAATACATAAAAGATATGTTAAAAGATTCTGATGATATAATTTACAGGGAAATCTGGGTTGGAGAAGAGTTTCAGCATAAATTAGAACTTGTTTTTGTGGATGGACTCGTAGATAAAAACATTATAAATGAACATGTGATGCATTCACTTATGCTTGATACCAGACAGGCAAAACCATCTATAGAGGAAATTAAGAAGAACATATATGAAGTAATTAAAAAAGCTGCCATAACTGGTGGCGATATAAAAGAGATAGATGATTTAGACAAATGCATAACATCGATACTGTCGGGCGATACAGCTCTTTTTTTAGATGGACACCCTAAAGTTGTGATTATATCCAGCAGAGGATGGCAGATGAGATCTGTAACACCACCTGAGACAGAAATGGTAGTAAGGGGCGCGAGAGAAGGCTTTACGGAAACTTTAAGGGTTAATACTGCACTTGTTAGAAGGTGGATAAGAGATCCTAAATTTAAAATAAAGCAGATGCAAATAGGAAAAAGATCAAAGACAGATGTTGCTTTATTGTACATAGACGATATTGTCAATAAAGATTTATTGTCCTTGATTAAAGAAAGGCTACAGCAGATAGACATAGACGGCATTTTAGAAAGCGGTTATGTGGAGCAGCTTATAGAAGAAGATTGGCATTCGCCGTTTCCGCAAATGCTTAATACAGAAAGACCGGACAAGGTTGCAGCATCTGTATTAGAAGGTAGAATAGCTATACTTATAGACAATTCTCCATTTGCACTTATCATACCGACTACGCTGGCGACGCTTTTTCAATCACCTGAAGATTATTTTGAGAGATGGATGATTTCATCACTTTTGAGGATACTGAGGTTTACAGCAGCTATTATTGCCCTTGCTGGACCATCTATATACATCGCATTTACATCATATCATCCAGGCATGATACCGACAAAGTTAGCCCTTTATATAGCTGCTACGAGGCAAGGTGTCCCATTTCCGGCATTTATGGAAGCATTAATAATGGAGGCAACTTTTGAACTTTTAAGAGAAGCTGGAATTAGACTTCCTGTTCCAATAGGCCAGACAATAGGTATTGTAGGCGGTTTGATCATTGGTCAAGCAGCTGTAATGGCAGGAATCGTAAGCCCATTAATGGTTATAGTAGTGGCTGTCACAGCAGTTTCATCATTTTCGATACCAAGCTACAGTGCTGCTATTGCTTTTAGACTTTTAAGGTTTGCCTTTATGCTCTTTGCTGCCGTATTGGGATTGTACGGTATAATGCTTGGTTTTATATTGATGCTTACCCATTTGGTCGTTTTAAAAAGTTTTGGCCTTCCGTATTTATCACCGTTTGTTGAGGTGAATCTTAGCGATTTAGCGGACACATTGATTAGAGCACCACTTATGATGTTTAAGAGAAGACCGGCGACTCTAGATACACAGAACAAGAAACGTATGAAGGATTTAAGGCCTGAGAAAATAGAAAGCATGGAAATAGACCGGAGGGATAATAATGATAAAAAACAATGACAAGATATCAGAAAATCAACTTTCAATACTGCTTTTTACGACTATGCTGGGAGCAGGTATATTAAGCTTACCTTCTGATGTTACAAAAGCTGCTGGTCCCAACGGCCTTATAGTAATACTGTTGGGAGGAATCCTAGCGTTAATATTTGCAAGATTTATTTGCCGTATAGCATCTATATTTCCGACAGAGACATTTGTAGAGTACTCTGCAAAGCTTATGACAAAGCCTGTATCTGTTATATTAAGCATCTTCCTTGTTGCATATTTTTTAATTTTTTGCAGTTTGAATCTAAGAATTTTTGGAGAGGTTGCAAAATCATATCTTTTAAATAGCACACCCATTGAAGTGATAATGATAACACTGCTTTTTACTTCGGGCTATATCGTACGTTATGGCATAGAGCCTATTGCAAGGTTGTCAGAGATTCTTTTCCCTATAATGGTTATCCCTACGATGATTATTCTTCTTCCGGCTATTACTGATATAGATTTAAGCAATTTTTTGCCAATATTGAGAATATCGCCTTTAAAGTTATTGAAAGGTATATTATTAACTGCTTATAGTTTTGTTGGATTTGAAATACTATATGTTATATTTCCATATATTCAATTGGAAAACAAATTAAAAAAAAGCATAAACATTTCTTTTTTTTCTATAATATTTTTTTATATTTACGTTACATTTTATACGATGGGCATATTTGGGTACAAAGAGACCAGCGTTCAATTGTGGCCTTTGCTCACAGTTATTAAGTCTATTAATTTTCCAGGTTTTTTTATTGAAAATCTTGAGAGTTTGATAATGGGGATTTGGACGTTTGCGGTATTTACATCAATATCGGCTTTTCATTATGCTGCTACATTAAGCCTTTCTAAACTTATTAAGGCCCGTGAACACACATATTTAGTTATACCGTTGATACCTATTATTTACTTTTTGGCGCTTATCCCAGACTCCATAGTTGAGGTATACAAATATGCTTCATATGCGTCAATTTTGACATTGTTTTTCGTAATTATTCTTCCGATTTTGATGTTTATAGCTATTAAATTGAGAGGCAAGGGGATGAAAAACAATGAAGAAAATTAAGATTGTTATCTTGCTTTTACTGATATTGTCATTGATAACAGGGTGCTGGGATAAGGTAGAAATAGAAGATAGAGCATTTGTAATGGCGATAGGGATTGATACATCTAATCAAGCTAAAAATTACATTGTAACTTTTCAATTTCCTAATGTAAAGCAGGTAACCAGCGCTGCCGGTGGTGGAGGTGGCGGCGGTGGACAGCCTAATTTCTCCATATCAGAGGTTGGTGATACGGTTTTTTCTGCATCCCGCCATGTAAGCACAAGGCTTGATAAAAGGCTTTTTCTCGGACATACGAAAGCAGTTATACTTGGCAAGGATGTAGTAAGCAATAGGGATAAATTTCTTGAAGTATTAGACACTCTTGATAGAAGCTACGAATTAAGCAGGAAATTGAGGCTTTTAGTTGCAGACGGAAAGGCGCAAGATATACTGCTTAAAAATTATAAATTTGATCCTGATATTGGCGTTTATATAGACGACATATTCAAACAGTACAACAGGACATCTATTTTCCCTAATATTGATTACAATAAGATAACAAAGTCTTTGCACGATACCAACGGCAATGCAATAATTCCTGTCATTTCGTCAGGAAAAGATGAGCTTAAAATAGCTGGTTCTGCCATAATCAAGGATTACAAACTGGCAGGATGGCTTTCAGATGGTGAAAACATGGGATATATGTGGCTAATGGGCTTTGTAAAAGGTGGCGACATTACGTTTAACATGCCAACCACAGACGGAAAGGAAGTAAAAATTCCTTTTAATATTACAAATACGGTCATGAAAAGACAGGTTACTGAACAAGATGGAAAGATAATTTACAAGATAAAGTATGATGTAGAGGGTGAAGTGACAGAATACAGCTTTCAAAAGCACGGAGAGATGTTTGACACAAATGTATTAGGCACTATGGAGAATAAAGCCAACAAAGTGATAGAAAAAATGATTAACGATTCCTTAAAGAGGTTTCAGAAAGATTTAAAAGTTGATATGGTAGGTGTCGGCGATTATATACAAAAGTATAAACCAGGATTGTGGAGCAAAGTCGGCTCTGAATGGAAAACAAGATTTCCAGATGTAGTTGTAGAGCCTGTTGTATCTACCCATATAAGGAGGATTGGTCTATTTAAATAAACTTTGTATATTTTATCTTCCACCTGTCAATAATTGAGATTGAGGGCATGCCGGTTATAGCCGGTATGTCAAATTTAAAATATTGGGGGACACATGGTAATGAAAAAATTTATAGCAATTATTTTGTTAGTTTTTACAGTATTTCTTTTTATCAATAGTAAAAATGATAATACATATGCCATGAAAAAGGACATATCAAATAAGCTTATTAGGTTTCACGTCATAGCAAATAGCGATTCAGAAGATGACCAAAATTTAAAACTTAAAGTTAGAGACGCTGTAATAAAGAAGATGAATTCTAAATTTATAGGGATAACGAATTTGAAAGAATCAGAAAAAATTATCAAAGAAAGCATTCCGGAAATTCAGAAAATAGCGCAAGATACTGTATACGCCAATGGTAAAAATTACGGTGTGAAGGTGATGTACGGGCGTTTTGATTTTCCCACCAAATACTATGATACAATAACTCTTCCTGCAGGAAATTACAATGCATTGAGAATAGTAATAGGAAAAGGTGAAGGGAAAAACTGGTGGTGTGTAATGTTTCCACCTTTGTGTTTTGTAGATATTACACATGGACTTTCAAGTGATGAAACGAAGAGAGAGCTAAGCAAGTATTTGTCAGAAGACGAGCTTTCCATGATAGAGACAAATAAACCACAGGTAAAATTTAAAATTGTAGAAGTGCTTGAGAAGTATTTTGATGATATTCGCATGGCATTAAAATGATTAGGAGGAATTTTATAAATGACTAAATACAGTCAGAATGATGCGCCTTTATTTGAGGCGCTTAAAAAATATGTGGATGAAAATGTGTATGCTTTTCATGTGCCAGGGCACAAGCATGGGAAAGGCATTAAAGAATTTACAGAGTATGTAGGAAGTGCAGTAATGAGCATAGATGTTAACAGCATGGAGGATTTGGATAATCTTGCAAATCCTATTGGAGTCATAAAAGATGCTCACCAACTTGCGGCTCAAGCATTTGGAGCAGATAACGCTTATTTTCTAGTGAATGGCACAACGTCAGGAATACAGGCTATGATTATGGCGGCGACTGAGCCAGGCGATAAGATAATAATGCCGAGAAATTCTCATAAATCGGCGTTTTCCGCGTTAATATTAGCAGGTGTGATTCCAGTTTATCTTTATCCGGAAATAGATGAGAATTTGGATATTGCTTTAGGAATAAGCGCAGAACAAGTAAAAGAAGCGATTTTAGCAAATCCGGATTCCAAAGCTGTTCTTGTATTGAACCCAACATATTATGGCATTACTTCAGAACTAGAAGAGATAATTAAAATTGCCCACGAACATAATATGGCTGTCCTGTGTGATGAAGCCCATGGAAGCCATTTTTATTTTCATCCTGATATGCCTCCTGGTGGAATCACGCTTGGAGCTGACATCTCTGCACTGAGCATGCACAAGACAGGTGGTTCTATGACACAAAGTTCTCTTCTACTGTCTAAAGGAAATAGAGTTGAACCATCTTCAATAAAGTCAATTTTAAATCTGATGCAATCTACATCTGCTTCATACGTTCTAATGGCGTCAATTGATGTGGCAAGAAAGCAATTGACAACACAAGGCAAAGATATGTTAAACCACGTCATAAGCCTTTCACAATACGCAAGAGAAGAAATCAACAAGATAGGAGGCATAAAAGCTCTGAATCAAAGTGATATAAAAGGTCCATATCTGTTAGATCCGACTAAGCTTGTCATCAATGTGTCAAAGACCGGCATGACTGGATATGAAATCATGAGGGAATTAAAGCTTAAATATCACATTCAGTTAGAAATGGCAGACCTAAGCAACATAATGGCGATAATAAGCCTTGGAGATGATATAAATACGGTTGAACATCTGATACGTAGCTTGAAAGAACTTGTCAGGATAAAAAACCATGATGAAATAACGACAGGAAACCTCATAAGACCTGAAGTGATTGTCGCTCCAAGGGATGCGTATTATGGTAAAAATAGATCTGTTTTATTAGATGATGCAGAAGGCGAGATATGTGCAGAGATGATTATGGCATATCCGCCAGGGATACCAATGATATGTCCTGGCGAGAGGATTACGAAAGACATCATTGATAGAGTCAAATTATTAAAAGAACAGCATTGCCAACTGCAGGGTACGGAAGATCCAAATATAGATTACATAAAAGTTTTGGGACACGTGTATAAAGTTTGATTCCCTACAAAAAATATGTACAAATACTAAATTATAGAGGAGGCAAAAGATGAAAAATTATTCCATATCCAGGATAAAGGTAATACTGCTGATACTAATTTTATTTACTACCTTTTGTATTGAATATAGTGCATTAAACATGTCTATGACGGCGATGTCAAATTTATATTGGGGCAATTCTGGATCTGACGTCTCAAGGGTTCAATCAAGGCTTAAAGACTGGGGATACTATGATGGACCTGTGGACGGCTTTTTCGGTGTTAGGACATGGCTGGCCGTAAGAAAGTTTCAAGCCAATAATGGACTTAATGTGACGGGAATAGTTGATGATGAAACAAAGGTTGCTTTAGGCTTCAATACCAGCACATCTGCTGCAATATCAAGTACATACAATGCAGCTACATCTACGACTACGAACGATGATGTATATCTACTTGCTATGCTTATAGATGGAGAAGCAAGAGGTGAGCCATTTGTTGGGAAAGTAGCTGTAGGGGCAGTTGTTATGAACAGGGTAAGATCTCCCATGTTTCCGCACACAATAGCGGGTGTGATTTTTCAACCTGGTGCATTTTCTGCCGTTGATGATGGACAAATGTGGCTTCCTCCGTCTCAGGATAGCATTAGAGCTGCTGAAGATGCAATTGCAGGATGGGATCCTACAGGAGGCGCACTTTACTACTACAATGCATCAAAAGTGCAGAATTACTGGATATTTAACAGGCCGATCATAACACAGATTGGCAGTCATATATTTGCGAGGTAGGTGATGTAGATGAAGAGAATATCAACAGCTGTAATGTTGCTTTTACTTTTGGTTGTAGGGGCATGGGGTTATAACCAATACATGCAGAAAGTTTCTTATCATAGATACTTGCAGGCACAATATGATAGGTCATTTTACCAGCTTGTCAACAGTATAGAAAATATTGAAACATCCACTGGCAAATTAATGGTATCATCGCAGGAAAACACTACAATACCCATTTTAAGCGATGTATGGAGGCAAGCTTTTGAAGCACAAGAAAACTTAAGCCAGCTTCCAATAGGACAGCCAGAATTGGACAATACTTCGAAGTTTTTATCCCAAATAGGAGACTATTCTTACAGCCTTTCAAAAAATGTGGCTGACGGAGGGAAATTGACTGACAAAGATTACAAAACAATATCAGAATTGCACAACTACGCCGTTTATCTGGGTAAAAATTTGCAAGACTTGAGAAGCAAGATACAAGGCGGCTACGATTTGGGCAATTTGAGAAAGAAAGGCACACAAAAGATGAGTCAAATAGACAGCAAGATATTAAATGTAAATATGAGTGCAGTAAACCAACAGATGTCAAACTATCCAACTCTCATATACGATGGACCTTTCTCTGAAAGCCAGGCAAAGCTCACGCCAAAAGGGCTGACAGGCGGCAATGTATCATATGATAATGCTGTATCTATTGCAAGAAGATTTATAGGAAAGCCGATGGATGGAGCAACGAAATACAGTCCCAATAATGGAAAAATAAATGCATATGGAATCGAACTTAAGCCGCCTCAAAACGGTCCATCAATTTATGTGAATGTAAGCAAGAAGGGTGGTCATGTAATTTGGTTTATGGACCAGAGAATGGTGTCAAAAGTAAACATATCGGAAACACAGGCTTTAAATTATGCAGTGAAGTTTTTATCATCTCATGGCTTTAGCAATATGGAAAACACTTACTCCATAAAAGCAAACGGAACTGTTCAATTTAATTTTGCGCCTGTGCAGAATAACGTCAGAATATATCCTGACATTGTAAAAGTCAAAGTCGCACTTGATAATGGTGATATAGTAGGCTTTGATGCAACATCATACTACATGTCACATGTCAATAGGACAATAGGAAAACCCAAACTTACTGAAGTTGAAGCACAAAGAAAAGTCAGCAAAAATTTAAAAGTTGATAGCAGTAGATTGTGCATAATTCCGCTTGATGGTGGAAAAGAAGTTTTAGCATACGAATTTAAAGGCACATACGGCGGTGATACATTCTATGTGTATATAAATGCTGAAAATGGTACAGAAGAAAAAATCTTAAAAATTATAAAGACCAGTCAAGGCAATTTGACAATGTAAAATATTTACTTATGATTATTTAAGAATAAAAAAGGATTTAAAAGAAAAAATATAAATGGGCCCAAAAGGAGGAATTGAAATTGAGTAGACGTCGCAATGGCCTTATGTCCGATGACCTGAAAGAGGAATTGGCAAAAGAGCTAGGCGTTTACGATATAGTAAAGACTGAAGGTTGGGGAAGTGTATCATCTCGTAACTGTGGCAATCTTGTGAGACTTGCTATCAAGAAAGCCGAGGAGAGCATGGTACAGAACAAAAACTTTTAAGTCTCCTCATGTAAAGCCCAGAAAAGGCCGGGGAAGATAATTATCTTCTCTGGCCTTTTAATTTAAAATAAGCTTGAATCCCGCCTTTTAAAAGGTTAGAATATAATTAATGCATATTACATAATTATATGTATACCATTTGAAAGGAATGAATTCTTTTATGGAAAAGCTAAAAGTGGCTGTTTTGTTTGGGGGACAATCTGGAGAGCATGAAGTGTCAAGGGTTTCAGCGACTTCGATAATAAATAACATTGATAGAGATAAATATGATGTATATATGGTAGGCATAACTAAGAAGGGCGAATGGTATTTGTACAACGGAGATATTGAGAAAATAGCTACAGGCGAGTGGGAGAAAGATGCTGTACCTGCTTTGATAGGGCCATCGACTAAATACAAAGGAATTCTGGCTTTTAAAGGCAGCAGGTACGAATTTTACCCAATTGATGTCGTTTTTCCTGTACTTCACGGTCCTAATGGAGAAGACGGAACAGTTCAGGGTCTTTTAGAGCTTTTAGAGATGCCTTACGTGGGTCCAAATGTACTGTCATCATCCTTATGCATGGACAAAGTTTTTTCAAAGAGGATTTTTTTAGAGGCTGGAATACCTACGCCCAAATTTACAGTTGTGTATAGAAAAGAGTTAATTAATGTAGATAATTACGAAGAAATACGAAGAAGAGTATCAGAGATTGGATATCCGTGCTTTGTAAAACCTGCAAATATGGGCTCCAGCGTAGGTATAACGAAGGTTCACAATGAAAATGAACTGATGGACGCCTTGAAATTGGCGTCAAAGTATGATAGAAAAATTATTATAGAAGAAGGAATAGATGCAAGGGAGATTGAGTGCTCAGTTCTAGGCAATGATAATCCTGAGGCATCTATTGCTGGTGAGATAGTCCCGGCACATGAATTTTACGATTACGATGCGAAATATTTCGATGAAGCATCGAAGCTATTTATACCAGCACCTATACCAGATGTTAAGATGGAAGAGATAAGAGAGTTAGCGATTAAAGCATATATTGCATTGGACGTAAGAGGAATGGCAAGGGTTGACTTTTTGATGGACAAAAATACCGGTAAAGTTTACCTAAATGAATTGAATACTATACCTGGATTCACGAAAATTAGCATGTATCCGAAGCTTTGGGAAGCATCAGGGAAACCGTATAGCAAATTAATCGATGACCTGATCCAATTGGCTTTATCTGCCAATAAAGAGAAATGTACAAACTGGTAAAAGGGGAGTTTAGCTTGAAGAAAGCTTTAATTACAGTAAAAGGTACTCAAAGGAATGCACAAAATGAGACTGATACGATAGAGCTTATAACAGAAGGAGAATTTTTGAAAAAAGGCGAATACTACTATATAAAGTATGAGGAGTCTGAGCTTTCCGGTTTAGATAAAACTACGACTACATTGAAAGTAGGGGAAGATTCAGTTGTCTTGATGAGGTTTGGAGACAACCAATCAAAGATGATATTTGAAAAGGATATAAGGCATGAGTCCAGCTACATGACTCCATATGGAAATATAATGCTGGGAGTTAAGTCTGACGAAATAAATGTATGTTTTACAGAAAATGGTGGAGAACTAAAGCTTAAATATGCAGTCGATTTAGATGAAAAGGTAGTAAGCGATAATGAATTACATTTAACGGTGCGGGAGGTTAATTAATTTGGATAATATTGTACAAAAGGTAAAAAGTGAAATAACTGAAATAGTTACAAATTCTATAGAAAAAGCAATAAAAAGTGGTCTTTTAAATATAGAAGATATGCCGTCTATAGAAATAGAAGAGCCAAAGGAAAAACAATTCGGTGATTTATCTATAAATACGGCGATGGTAATGGCAAAATCGGCAAAGATGCCACCCAGAAAGATTGCTGAAATAATAAAAGATGGGTTAGAGCTTAAAGGGACGTTGATAGACAAAGTTGAAATTGCTGGCCCTGGATTTATGAACTTCTACCTAAGTGAAAATTATAAAGTTGAAGCATTGAAGCTTATAAAGAGGAAAGGTAGTGATTATGGCAGAGTCAACATAGGGAATGGCAAAAAAGTGCAAGTGGAATTTGTCTCTGCAAATCCCACAGGACCTATGCATATGGGAAATGCAAGAGGCGGTGCATTAGGGGATGCACTATCATCAATACTTGACTATGCAGGGTATGACGTGACAAGAGAGTTTTATATAAATGATGCAGGAAACCAAATAGAGAAATTTGGATTGTCATTGGAAGCTAGGTATTTAGAACTGCTTGGTGAACATGCTGAAGTACCAGAGGGCGGTTACCACGGAGATGACATAATTGAAAGAGCCAAAGAATTTTTGGAATTGTATGGCGATAAGTACAAAGATGCTGCTCCAGAAGATAGGAGAAGGGCACTAGTTCAATATGGCCTCAAAAAGAACATAGAAAAGTTAAAGGAGGACTTAGAGGCTTACGGCATAGAATATGACGTGTGGTTCTCTGAAAATACACTTCATGAAAGCGGCGAGGTGGAATCAGTTATAGATGAACTAAAAGAAAAAGGATATACATATGAAAAGGACGGAGCCCTTTGGTTTAAAGAGACGCTTTTTGGAGCTGAAAAAGACGATGTATTAGTCAGAGCAAATGGATATCCCACATACCTAGCATCAGATATAGCATATCATAAAAATAAATTTGTAAAGCGTGGATTTGACTGGGTCATAGACATATGGGGCGCTGATCACCATGGACATGTAGCGCCGATGAAAGGTGCAATGAAGGCTTTAGGCATAGATCCTGATAAGCTTGATGTGCTTTTGATGCAGCTTGTAAGGCTTATGAAGGGCAAAGAAGTAGTAAAAATGTCCAAGAGGACAGGAAAAATGGTGACACTGAGAGATTTGATAGATGAGGTTGGCAAAGATGCCGCCAGATTCTTCTTTAATATGCGTTCAGCCGATAGCGCTGTCGACTTTGACATGGACTTGGCAGTAGAGCAATCAAATGAAAATCCTGTGTTTTACGTTCAATACGCCCATGCTAGAATATGCTCCATAATAAGGCAGTTAAAAGATGACGGAATAAACACAGATGATTTAAAAGATGTTGATTTAAACTTGTTAAATGAAGAAGCAGAAATTGATTTAATTAAAAAGTTAGCATACTTGCCTGAGGAAGTTACGATAGCAGCAAAGACAATGGCACCACACAGGATTACAAGGTATATATTAGACGTTGCATCTTTATTCCACACATTTTACAATAGCTGTAGAGTCAGGGGTGTTGATGAAGAATTGATGAAAGCGAGAATCGTCTTAATAGATTCAACAAGAATTGTAATAAAGAATGTACTTGATATGTTAAAAATAACAGCACCGGAGAAAATGTAGAGGCGGATTATCCGCCTAAAATTTTTATGGGGGTTATTTTATATGAGAGGTGTAGAGTTTATTTTAGAGCTTTTGTACGTTGTCCTTATTGGCGGTGGATTATTGTTAGGTTTTCAAGTGAACCATCTGTTTTTTATCATGCCTTTTGCAGGTATTGCCCTTATGATAATTGTAAATAGGATCCAGCAAAAGAAAAGCAGAGAAGAAATAAAAAAGGAAATCGAGGGGAACTGGGGCAAAGACCGCGAAGAGAAGAGAAATTTTGAGTTTATACGAAGGCTTTACGATGAGAAAGCTAAGAAAGAGACATTTAGAATGAACATAGACGATACGACTTGGCGCGATCTTGATATGGATTTTGTCTTTGAAAAACTTGACCATACCATGTCAATTGCAGGTCAGCAATGTTTATATTCGCTTTTGAGACGTCCTTTGTTTGATGAGGGAGAATTAAAAAAGCGCGATACTATAATAGAAAAATTTATGGAAAATAAAGATTATGCAATGTTTATACAGGGATATTTATATAAGATTGGTAAAAGATATAATGTTGATGTAGTAAGTTATTTGATGGAAGGCATAAAGATAAGGCAGAATCCAGTGATTTTATATAGTGTATATCAGGTCTTATCTATATTGATTATTTTATCTCCAATCATTATTGCCTTTACACACGCATTTGGCATACTTTTGCTTGTTGCGCTGATTTTGATCAACGGGACGATTTATACAAATACCAAAAATAAGATATTAGAAGATATAATGGTTTTTGAAGATATGTCAAAAATATTAAGATGCGCAAATGAAATTATAAAGGTGGGAGATAAAGAACAGATTTATGACTTATCGATATTAAAATCTGCTTTTATTAAGGTAAAGAAGATCTATAATAATATAAGGTGGATAGAAAATTTTGAAAGAGCTTCAGCAGGTGGAGATCCAACGGGGATTTTAACTTTTATTAACATGCTATTTCTAGCTGAAGTAAAAAGTTTTTATAAGTCAATTAATTTGATCAACAAGTGTAGAGAAGAATTGCTTACTGTATATATTGAACTTGGAAACTTGGATTCATATATTGCGTTAGCATCGTATAAAAGCAGTTTAAAGTATTATACAAAACCTTTATTAGACAAAGATATGCCATACCATTTTGAAGCTATTGAGATATACCATCCATTATTAAAAGATCCCGTATCAAATTCGTTGGATGTATCGGGTAGAGGCGTATTGCTGACAGGGTCAAATGCATCAGGTAAATCGACATTCTTAAAGACGATAGGTATCAATGCCATATTTGCTCAGACTTTTTATACTGTCCTTTCAAAAGAATACTCATCAAGCTTTTTTAATGTGATGACATCTATCGGCACTTTGGACAATATAATAGGCGGTGATAGCTATTTTATGGTAGAAGCAAAATCTTTGAAAAGAATTATGGATGAGACAGGCAGTGATGTAACTGTATTGTGTATTCTGGATGAGATTTTCAGAGGTACAAATACAGTGGAAAGAGTAAGTGCAGCTTGTGAAGTTCTCAACTATTTGGCAAAGAAGAATTGCTTTGTGGTTGCTGCAACACACGATATGGAGCTTACGAATCTGATAAAAGATTTGTACGACAATTACCATTTTGAAGAAGAAGTTGACGACAATGATGTGAGATTTAATTATCTTTTGCTGAAAGGGCCTTCAAGAAGCAGAAATGCAATAAAGATTTTAAAACTGTTAGGCTACCCTGAGGAAATTTATGCGAATGCTATGGAAAGAGCCAATGATTTTAATACAAAATAGATTAATGTGTTATAATATGGAATAGGAGGTGTTAATATGAAAATAAGATATTTTGGACATTCGTGTTTTAAAATAACTTTAGATAGCGGTATAAGGATAGTCACAGATCCATTTGACCAAACCGTAGGATATCCGCTGCCTGACACAGAAGCGGACATTGTCACATCATCACATTCGCATTTTGATCACAATTATTTTAAGGCTGTAAGAGGAGATTTCAAAATTGTAAATACACCAGGACAACATGACATTGATGGTGTCCACATAAAAGGTATTAGTACATTTCATGATGATGAACATGGCGCGAAAAGAGGTAAGAACATCGTATTCGTGATAAATGCTGATAACGTCAAAGTATGCCATGCAGGCGATCTTGGACATATACTAACGGATGACATGCTAAAAGAAATAGGTGATATTGATGTACTGATGATACCGGTTGGCGGGTACTACACAATTGATGATAGACAGGCGGTTAAAGTAATAGAACAGCTTAAGCCAAAATTGACTATTGCAATGCACTATAGGACCAGTAATGTTAATTTGCCTATTGAAACTGTTGATAACTTTTTAAGGATGGCTGGTGGACAAAAGATTCAGTCAAATGAGATTGAAATCAAAAAAGACGATTTGGAAGGCAAATCAGAGGTTATTGCATTAAATTATAAATAAAATCAAATTCAAAACTTCCTGTAATTTCCTAATGTTTTAAAAGTATAATAAAGCAAAATCGGGATAATATAATAACGTAAGGTTCGTAATGGTTGAGCCAAGATCATTTAAGGACGAAAGTTCTTAAATGGTCGGCCAAAGACTGATATTGGATCTAGTGGTCCAATATCAGTCGGCGGGCAGATTATAATATGTCTTGTAAGGCTTTATATTAGTCGCATGGATTAATATAAGGTTAAAAGAGATGTATTATAGTCGAGCTAAGACTATTATAAATTCCGCAGGCCAAATGTATAGCTTAATGTTGTACTTAGACTGGAGGTCTAGTATAGTCGAGAGATTATATTAGGTTTCTAAGGTATTTATAATAGTCGAGCACAGGTCTATATGGGTTTTGAGATGCTTGTATTAAGTCATAAGTATTGATTTAATACAGGTGTGCAAAGATTTATATAGGCTAAAGCGAAGATCATTACGGGCCTTTTGAAATATAAATCTTAAGGAGACGGTTATAAGCCGTCTCTTTTTTTTGATTAATTATGACTTAAGTCATATAAAGTAATGACTTTGTGTACTACAAAGAATTTAACATTTCTTATATTATGATATTGTAAGATAAGATGAAAGGAGATTGATTATGAAAGCCGTAAGAATTGAAGGATGACTAAAAGATTTGGGGATGTAGTGGCACTTGACAACATAAACCTAGAGATCGAAGAAGGGGAGATATATGGATTTTTAGGGCCTAACGGCGCAGGTAAAAGCACAGCTATAAATATTGTCTGCGGGTTATATTTCAGAAGGGACGGTAAAAAACTATATATCGGCGATACTTGATAAAACTTCTCTTCAGCACAGAACTCAAATTGCCATTTATTATTTAAATGGAAAGAAATAAAAAATTTGTTCGCCATTTATTGATATCATGAATTGTGGTATACTACATAATGCGCTTAAAAAGCTAATTTATATTTGGAGGGTGATATATTGGATAATTTATCAATACCTGAAATTGTATCTCCATTAAGGCAGAAAATGATCAGAGTTCCGGAGGTTATACAAAATGTTTCGGGCATAAAGATTCATGGTAAAGTGATAAAATCACTGCTATTTACCACGGATATTGCTATAATAAGAAATACTAATGCAAATGCTATATTGGCTGTTTATCCTTTTACACCGCAGCCTGTGATTACGCATGCTATAATAATGGCATCGGATATTCCCGTTTTTAGTGGTGTCGGTGGAGGATTGACTCAAGGGAAAAGGGTCGTTAACCTTGCACTTGATGCGGAATTTCAAGGCGCTATGGGCGTTGTGGTGAATGCTCCTACAGCAAATGAAATAATAAAAAAGATAAGAATGACTATAGACATACCAATCATTGTCACAATTGTATCAGAAGCTGAAGATATAAAAGGGCGTGTAGATGCAGGCGCAACGATACTAAATGTTTCTGGCGCCAAGAAAACTCCACAAATTGTAAAAAAGGTAAGAGACATATGTCCTAATATACCAATAATTGCAACGGGAGGGCCAACAGATGATACTATTATGGAGACTATAGAGGCTGGTGCAAATGCCATATCATACACACCTCCTACAAATGCGGAGATATTTTCTCACGTTATGGATAAGTATAGAGAAGAAAGACAGTAGAAATCAGGAAACTATATAGATTATTTGATATTGATAAATAATTAATAATGATATATAATCTAATATTATTAATAAGCGGAGGCGTTACAATGTTTAATAGGCTAAAGAGAGCTTTAATAGGTAGACCACTGACAAACAAGGCTATTAAAAGTGAAAAATACGGCGTAATATGGGGACTTCCCATATTGTCCAGCGATGCGATTTCTTCTGTAGCTTATGCTGGTGAGGAGATTTTATTAGTTTTACTTCCAGCTGTAGGTATACTAGCATATAGAAACTTATTGTATATTTCAGCAGCTATCATTAGCTTACTATTGATATTGACGTTTTCATACATACAGACTATTGAGAATTATCCAAATGGAGGGGGAGCTTATGTTGTTGCATCTGACAATTTAGGCACGATTGCCGGGGTGGTGGCTGGTGCTGCACTATCTGTCGATTATATTTTGACAGTAGCAGTTAGTGTATCATCAGGTGTTGACCAAATAACATCTGCATTTTTATTTTTAAAACCTTATTCAATACTTATATGTATTTTTATCATATTAATTCTAATGATAGGAAATTTAAGAGGTATACGCGAATCATCCAGAATTTTTGGTATTCCGACGTATGCTTTTGTTTTTGGAATAATTGCTATGCTTATAGCTGGCATAGTAAAAATAAAAGGAGGATATACTCCACCTACTACACCTTTAAAAACAGTTGAACCAGTTACACTATTTTTGCTTTTAAGGGCATTTTCAAACGGCTGTTCTGCTTTAACAGGTGTTGAAGCTGTAAGCAATGCAGTGCCAAATTTCAAAGAACCGTCTGTGAAAAAGGCAATTGCGGTTTTAATTTTGCTGTCTTCAATAGTTTTGATTTCTTTCGGCGGTATATCAATTCTTATAAGCATGTATCACATCGTAGCAGGAGATAGAGCTGTTATCATACAATTAGCCAATTATATATTTGGTAGAGGTTTCATGTTTTATTATATTACTGCTACAACTTTTATTATATTAGTGATGGCGTCAAATACTGCTTATTCAGGATTTCCTCTTTTACTTGCCATCATGGCAAAAGAAGGACACATGCCGCGGCAGCTTAATAAAAGAGGAGATAGGCTCAGCTATTCAAATGGCATAATTTTACTGTCAGTCCTTGCAACAATTCTAATAGTAGTTTTTAAGGCCAATGTGACATCACTCATAGGATTATATGCCATTGGAGTCTTTATATCATTTACTCTTTCTCAGACGGGAATGGCAAAAAGATGGATAACAACCAAAAGCAAAAACTGGCTTATAAAAACTATTATAAACGGTACAGGTGCTATTGTGACTGCAATAGTTGTAATAATAGTAGGCATCACGAAGTTTAGAGAAGGCGCTTGGATCGTAATTATAGTAATACCTGTTTTGGTATTTATGATGCTAAAGATAAACAAACATTATAGAGCTGTTGCAAAACAGCTTCGTGTTAGCCCAGAAGATTTGCAAAGTATTAAAATTTCTGAGAATCACTATCGTAACAGAGTGATAGTCCCTATTGAAAGCGTAAATAAAGCTAGCATAAGAGCACTTAGATACGCCAGGACGATTTCAGATCATGTAATAGCGTTTAATGTTTCGATTGATGAAGAAAGCGGCGAGAAAATTAAAAAGAGGTATGCATTATTAGATACAGATATACCGTTGATTGTTAAATATTCACCATTTAGGAGGATTGTAGAACCACTTTTAAAATTCATAGAATCTGAAGAATACAACTACAAGAAAGGTGATATGATTACGGTAATTTTACCACAGTTTGTAGTTAGGAAAAGGTGGCACAACATACTTCATAATAAAACGAGAGTATATATAGAAAAAGAACTGCTAAAACACAAGCACATAGTTGTAGCTACTATGCCATTACAGCTTCACGATGATGATGATATTGAGGATAAATAGTAAGTAAAAAGAGCAATAGTTTTATTGCTCTTTTACTATTGTATTAATCGCATGAAGAACTTTATTTATATCGTCTTTTTTGATGTAATAGTGTGTGACGAATCTTACGTTGTAGTCGCCAGCACCATTGACTTTAATACCGTAGTCTAAAAGTTTTGATGATAATTGTGCTCCGGTAAGACCTGTTGCAGATATATCTGACATGACGATATTTGTTTGTACGGTTGACATATCTACTTTTATACCTTTAATGCTGTTTAGACCTTCTGCTAAGAGCCTAGCATTTTCATGGTCTTCAGATAATCTCTTTGTCATTTTTTCAAGTGCCACAATTCCTGCAGCAGCTAATATTCCCGCTTGTCTTAGCCCGCCGCCAAGCATTTTGCGATATTTTCTGGCTTTTTTTATGAATTCCTTGCTGCCTGTTACGATTGACCCTACAGGTGCGCAAAGACCTTTTGACAGACAAAACATTACACTGTCGGCGTACCTTGCAATTTCTTTTACATCCACATTAAGATATGTAGCAGCGTTAAATATTCTTGCACCGTCTAAATGAATCGGTATATCGTGTTCTTTCGCTATCTGATAGACTTCCTTCATATTGCTTAGAGGTGTAACTGTGCCACCTGCTCTGTTGTGAGTATTCTCAAGGCAAATGAGACTTGTTTTTGGATAGTGGATGTCTTCCATTCTTATTGCATTCAGAATATCTTTAGGGTCCATAATGCCGTTTATTCCACGTATAGTTTTAGCTTGTACACCTGACAGGTATCCTATTCCGCCTACTTCATATGTGATAATATGACATCTTTCTTCTAGTATTATCTCATCTCCATGATGCGTATGTGTCATGACCGATACTTGATTTCCCTGTGTGCCGCTTGTTACAAACATAGCATCTTCTTTTCCCATTATATTTGCAGCCATCTCTTCTAGCCTTTTCACCGTTGGATCTTCGCCGTAAACATCATCGCCTACTTCAGCTTTGTACATTGCATCTCTCATTTCCTGAGTTGGCAATGTAACGGTATCGCTTCTTAAATCGATGTATCCCATTTGGTTACCTCCAATCTTAATTAGATAGATTTTAATTATAAGGTTATCACTAATGAAATATTAAAGCAATATACATATTGAGGTTTAAATTTTGTTATTTAATCTATTGATGCTATAATCAAATAAGAAATTTAAATTTTAATGATACGGAGGGGTTGTATGCAATACAGGGTTTTTGGTAAGACTGGAGTAGAAGTATCAGCACTTGGCTTTGGAGCTATGAGGCTTCCTATTATAAGTGGTGACTATAGCAAAATAGATGAAGCTGAAGCGATAAAAATGATAAGATATGCCATTGATAACGGTGTGAATTACGTTGATACTGCATATCCATATCATGAAGGGCAAAGTGAAATTGTGGTAGGTAAAGCTTTAAAAGATGGTTACAGAGAAAAGACGTATTTGGCGACAAAACTTCCGTCATGGCTGATTAATGAGAAGGAGGATATGGATAAATACCTAAATGAACAGTTAAAAAAGCTTGACGTTGATTATATTGACTTTTATCTTTTACATGCACTTGACAAAGAGAGATGGGAAAAGTACAAAAGGCTTGATGTATTTAGCTGGATGGAAAAGGTTAAGAAAGAAGGAAAAGTCAAATTCATAGGTTTTTCATTCCATGATGAATACAACGTTTTTAAAGGCATAATCGATGATTATGATAAATGGGATTTTTGCCAGATACAGTATAATTACATGGATATAAACAACCAGGCAGGTTTAAAGGGACTTAAGTATGCTGCATCAAAAGGCTTAGGCGTAATTATAATGGAACCAATAAGAGGGGGTAAGCTTGCTGGAGACCCACCAGAGGCCATCAAAGAGCTTTGGAATAGCGCAAGTGTTAAAAGGACGCCGGCGGAATGGGCTTTGCAGTGGGTGTGGAATCATCCAGAGGTATCGCTTGTTTTAAGCGGAATGAGTACGATGGAACAGGTAAAGCAAAATATAGAGAGTGCCTCAAGGTCAAGAGCCAATGGTTTATCTGAAGACGAGGTAAACCTTGTTAATAAAGTGAGGGAGACATATAAGAAGCTTTCACCTGTTGGTTGTACTGCTTGCAACTACTGTATGCCGTGTCCAAATTGTGTCAATATACCTAAGAATTTTGCAATTTACAATGAATCACACATGTACAACAATTACAACGAGTCGCTTAGAAATTATAATAATTTAAATGAGGGAAAAGCTAGTTCTTGTGTAGAGTGCGGAGAGTGCGAGACAAAATGTCCTCAACATTTGACAATAATTGATTATCTAAAAGATGTAAGAAAATATTTTAAAGATGCTGTATAAAAAAGAGGAAGATGAAATCTTCTTCTTTTTTTAATATAAAAATATTTTTTAAAGCGCTTGTTTTGTGGTTTTACTTATGAAATAATTATAAATGAATATTTATTATAGAAGGGAGTGTCAAGGATGGTTTCACAGACCAGTGCTTTTATGCTTTTTCTTCAGTATTTTGCAGTATTAGCTACACCAATTGTATCAGTCATCTTTTTGGTATTTTATATAACTTATTCATTGAAGAAAATGAAAAAGATCGACTCAATAGAGAGAAGTTTGGCAAAAATAGCATCCTTCGGCAAATCAGAATCTGAATTAGTTGATGACTTTGATGATGAATTTGCTGATGACGATGTCGATGACGACGCTGATGCAGAAATAAAGATTAAATAGCACATTATTTAAAAGCCCAGGATGTGATAAAGTGTTGTATGATTGTCTAGATACACCCATTGGAAAGCTGACGATATATTCAAGTGAAAATGGCATAATGAGGATAGATTTTCCAAATGATAAGCACATGAAATGTGATAGAGGAACGAATGAGTTTATAGATAGCTGTAAAAAGCAACTTAAATTGTATTTTGACGGACGATTGAGGGAATTCAAAATAAAGCCGGACATAAAAGGAACAGATTTTCAAAAATCAGTCTGGAAAGAGCTTATGAAGATTCCGTACGGTTTTTATGCTACATACGGCGAAATTGCAAAAAGAATAGGTAAGCCAAATGCTTCAAGGGCTGTTGGAAATGCTCTCAATAAAAATCCGATACCAATTATAATACCTTGTCATAGGGTTATTGGCTCTGATATGACATTGAAGGGTTTTGGTGGAGGACTTAATGTAAAAGCATTTTTGCTTGAGCACGAAGGTATTGCATTTAAAAAGTAATTTTATTATAATTAGATAATAAATTAATAAATAGACTATGTCCGCTGGGGGTGCTTTTAGCTGAGATGGCAGATGCCAAACCCCTAGAACCTGATTAGGTTAATACCTACGAAGGGAATGCGGCAAAAGACCGCATTTGTATTGCGGTTTTTTTGTTTTAAGCGGTACATAGCCTCAAAAAAAGGAGGTTATTTTTATGTCCTATATCATCAGCGTTTTTTCTGATTTTTCCAAAATAAAACCTGCTACACTATCAGTTATAATAGCAATTTTGTTTGCTGCGTTTTTGCTTTACATCTTAAGAAACAGCGTCAAGTTTAATGCCAAAATGCTGGTATACGGAGGTTTAGCAATAGCAATATCGTTTGTTTTGTCGTATATAAGATTTTACCACTGGCTACAAGGTGGCTCTATAACACCTGCTAGCATGCTTCCTTTGTTCGTCTTTGCATACTATTATGGAGCAGGTCCTGGTATTTTAGTAGGAATGGCTTACGGCATGCTGCAGTTGATACAAGACCCATTTGTAGTACACTGGATACAGCTTCTTTTAGATTATCCTCTGGCATTTGGCGCATTAGGGCTTGCAGGGTTTTTTAAGAAAAACTTAAGTCTTGGCGTTTTAGTTGGCGGTTTTGGCAGGTTTTTCTCACATTTTCTATCAGGTGTCTTTTTCTTCGCCAGCTATGCACCTAAAGGCATGAATCCTGTAGTATATTCACTTCTTGTAAATGGGATACTAGTAGGTGTGGAGGTTTTAATTTGCTTTATGGTTTCTATTATTCCACAAGTGAGAAATGCAATTGAGATAATAAAGAAAAAAGCTTTAGCTTAAATAAGATTTATTAAAACCCTCTTCTTAACGGAAGAGGGTTTTAATAAATCTTATACAATAAATTGATTTTGATGGTATAATATTAGATAGCAAATGAAAATAAACTATATTGATAACACTATTTTAACGCATTTTTAATTAAACTTTAATCCAAATTTAATTTTTGGATGAGATAATCAATATAGTGATTGCGAGGGTCTTTAAAATGGATAAAATAAAGATTTTAATACTTTATGAAGATATAGGGACTGGGCATAAAAGGACTGCAATGGCATTAAAAAAAGCATTTGAAAAAAGAGATAATGTTGAAGTGTTTGTAGAAAATCCACTTGGAGAGAAGTTTCCCAGTCTTTCGTATTTGACGACTCGAATTTACCTAAAGACATTAAAATTGACACCTGAATTATGGGGATATCTTTACGAAATGGAGAGAGATAAAATAGAGAGACGTATAAATAAACTGATAGGCATATCGGTTTATACCTTTATCAAAGATTATGTATTAAATCTAAAACCTGATGCAGTAATATGTACACATCCTTTTTCTTGCTCTATTTTGTCTCACGTAAAGAGAGATCTTAATATACCTATATATGCCATTTTGACTGATTATGATGTCCATGCATATTGGATTCATCATCAAATTGACGGATATTTTGTAGGCTCGAGTGAAATGAAAAATCAGATGAATCTTATGGGTGTTTCTGATGATAAAATATATGTTACGGGAATACCTATTGATGAGGAGTTTTATGTTAAGAAAGATAAATTTGAGATGAGGCAAAAATTAGGATTTGTTGTAGATAAGCCATTTATACTTGTAATGGGTGGCGGGCTTGGACTTGGAAATATTAAAAAGGCTGTTAATGTCATACAAAGCCATAAAGATTTACAGATTGCTGTAATATGTGGATTGAATAAAAATTTAAAAGCCAAAATTGAGGAAATTGCTGATGATAATGTAAGTGTATATGGACATGTGGATAATGTACATGAATTTATGGAAGCGGCTGATGTGCTTGTAACAAAAAGTGGTGGCCTAACTGTCACAGAAGCGATAACTAAAAAGTTGCCTATGATTATTTTTGATCCTATTCCAGGTCAAGAAGAGCGTAACCTTGAATATTTGCTTAAGAAGAGGATTGCCTTAAGAATCAAGGATATAGAAAAGCTGGATAAGAAGATAATAGATTTGTTAGGAGATAGCAAAAAGTTAAATGAAATGAAAGAGCGAATGGGAGAGATTGGCATATATCATTCTGCAGACAAAGTATGTTACATTGTTATAAACAATATAAAAAAGGATGCTATAAGGGTGTAAGGAGGTTTCATTTCGTGTCGGGAGTTAAGAAATTGATTATTACAGAGGACAGAAACGTATTTTATCTTCTTAATGAAAGGATAAAGTGCAAAGCTCTTGATAAAATTATGCCAAAGATAACTCATATTGGTGGGCCGTATTTTACGATATTGTCTTGCCTATTGCTGATTTTATTCGGGAAAAATAGCGTTAAAATTTCTGCTGTTCAAGCACTTACCACGTTGACCAGCAGTCATCTGGTTGTGCAGATTTTAAAAAGGCTTTGCACTAGGCCTAGACCTTATATGGTATTACCTGAAGCTAATACATTTAAATATTTGCTTAGAGATTACTCTTTTCCATCAGGTCATGCAACAGCTATTTTTTCTTTAGCAGTTTCATTCTCATTTTTCTTCCCTGATTTGACTATTGTTTTTGTAAGCTTAGCGGTTTTGGTAAGCCTCTCTAGGATATACATGGGCTTGCACTACCCTTCAGACGTCATAATAGGTTCTACAATGGGTATACTATTTTCATATATTACTCATATATATGGACTAATGCTGCCGATTCTTTAGGACAAGTATTTATTCTGCACTGTTAAAGCCGCCAATGTAAAAACGTATGTGATAATTGAATAGAAATAATTCCATCTATTGTAGATCAAAAGCCCTTTTATATGAAATACTGCTTCAATAGCGGTTAGCAATAAAGTCCAAACAATCATATATAAAATATAACTTTTTCTATTCTTCGGAAGGTACTGTATAAAAATCATTCCGTATGGTGGCCCTATTAATGTTTCCATTAGAAATGATAATATTCCATTTGGAATAGGCGATTCGACGTAATAGTAGTATTTTAATGTCACGTCAAAAATCATATCTAATGTATAACCTACAGTTGATGAAAGAAAATATGCAGGTATTAATATATTCATTTTTCTTTTATCGATTAAAAAAATTGTTAATGTAATTGTAAAAATGGAAAAAACAATATACCACATAACATCACCTTAATTTGTTTTGCCTTTAATCAGAAATTTTATTCATCTATATATAAATTTGATTGACTAGAAAATTTTGTAATGATAAAATTGTTTGTAGGAAATAATAATTTTCGAAGAGGTGTTGTTATGTCAAGCGAAATAGAGAAAAAATATTTAACAGATCTTGAAGTTGTAAGCCTTGCTATTGACATAGAAGATAGAGGCTATGAATTTTACACTATGGCTTCAGAAAAATTTTCCAATGATAAAAAAATAAAAGAGTTTTTTGATGAGATGGCAAGAGAAGAGCTGATACACAAATCGAAATTTGAAGAATTGTATAGAAAACTTTTGGATGAGAAGAAAGGAGACGACAGTGCATATTTTGATATCGAAGCGTCTATTTATTTGACGATGTTGTACAAGACATCTGTATTTCCTTCAAAAGATTCAGTAAATGAGGTGCTGAAAAAAATAAATACATATGAAGATGCCATAGAATTAGCAATAAGGGCAGAGAAAGATTCCATAATATTTTATGATGAGATAGTCAAAGATGCTAAGTTTGATTCTACTAAAAAAGTTGCAATCACATTATTAAATGAAGAGATAAAGCACTTCATAGATCTAAGCAATATGGTGAAATCAATATAGAAATCTAAAAAATTAATGTAAAGTTTTATAAGTAAAAAAATAGGAACACATGAAATCTTGAAAGACTATTCAGTGCATTTTATAAAAGATCTTAGATTTATTAGCATACAGTTGAAATGTTTTATTGAGAAATATATAATTAATGTAAATAAAAGAATATATGAGGTGCTGTTATTTTAACTGTTACTGTTATTGTAGGATATTTTTTGATTTTAAGTTTTATAATAATCTTTGTAAAATTGACACATGTTGTGGGTTCGGGGATATTTAACTATATACGCAAAATATTCAAATGATATTTTTTATTCAATTCTATCAATAAAAAATGCACCCTTGAATATTAGACTTTTTGTCTAAATCTTGGGTGCATTTCATTTTTTGTTTATCAAAGTTTTATGAAATTTTAAATATTAAAAGGAATTTCTGTATTTTTGTAGAAAATATATAAGAAATGTTATTTGATAAATAATAAAATTTTAATGAAGGTGTTGATATTTATGAGTAATATATTGACCATTAGAAAAGAAATTGCTGAATCACATGGGGAATCATTACTTATAAATGTTAATCCAAATAAAAAATTTTTCAATAAAGCAATTAGTGTTGAAAAGCTAATAAATATAAAAAAAGAAAACAGTTTTTTATTGTCACTTCTTAATAATCTCATCGATAAAAGTCTAAGGTATAAATGTCTTCTCTTGGAAGGATACTTTTTTATTCTATGTGATAAAAATGGATATATAATCAAACTTATCTGCTATGATAAATTTAATAATTATTTCAACACATTGCATTTTGTAGAAGGTAGTAGCTTAAGGCTTGAGGATTGTGGCACAAATGCAATTAGTATGGCTATGAAATATAAAAATCAGATTGAATTATGCGGTAAAGATCATTATTGTAAATTGTTCAAAGATTGGTATTGCACTGCTATACCAATAATTGATTATTATTGTGGAGAAGTAGTCGCATATCTTGATGTGTCGCGGATTAATGTTCCAAGCATTAAAGACCAAAGTGCTATTCTTAAAAATATAGCTATCTATATTGAAGAATATTTATCATATAAAAGCAAAAATCTATCAATAGTAGGTTCTAAACTTGATGATATAGACAAATTAATTTTATCATCTTTAGTACGTAATGGGGTAAGAAAATTAGTAACATCAGAAATAGGCATATCAGATCGAACATTGAGAAAACATTTAAATAAACTTAGCAATTTATTTAATGTAGATAATGATTTAGAAATAGTTAGAGCTGCTATAAAAATCGGAATTATAGATATTGATGGAAATATATTATAAAATTTTTGTAAATATTAAAACTTTGATGTACCAAGAACCGGAATTATTTTGGCAAATACTAATGAAAAATATGCCGAATTTAGGAACTTCACAAATCTTAGATTAAGACCTATAATAATGTCAAATATAGGATATGGAATAAAATAAAATTTTAGTAATAGGAGTTGATACTTATGGTAAAAAAGATTAATTTATTATTTGCTTCTACGTTGATAATAACAACTATATTCGCAATGCCATTAGCTTATGGAAAGACAATTGATAATGTTAACATAAAAGATACTAATAAAGCAAATGTAACAAAAATTAAAGATGATCTAGCAAAACCTATGCAGTTTGGTATGGCTATTGTTACTGCTCCATCAGGTTTAAATGTAAGGACAGGACCCGGAACAAATTATCCCATTAAAGGAGCATATCCATATCATACTATACTTGATATCACTGGTTTTGCAGAAGAAGATAGTAACGGAACCTTGTGGTATCATGTAGAAGATTTAGACAAGACTCTATCTGGTTGGGTGGATGGAGATTATATAGAGATGATAGGTGATTAGATATATATAATTATTTCCATATCCTATCTTTTTCAATTTTTATAATTTAATTTAAAATATGCTTTCATTATATCTCTTGCAATATATGCTGTATATGCGCCAGAACCTCCCTGATATATAAGCGCTGTTACCAAAATTTGTGGCTTATCGTATGGAGCAAAGCCAACATACCATGCATAATTCTGCATGACTTTCGTACCCTGAGATCCTACTTCAGCAGTACCTGTCTTACCTCCAACAGGTATTGGAAAATTAGCAAATGCCGCACTAGCGGTACCATTTTCTTCTGTAACACGTTTCATTCCCAACTTTATAGCATCCAAGTATTTCTGAGGTATGTTTATCTTGTCTAATACCTCAGGCTTTTCCTTTTCGATTACCTTTCCATCAGGAGAGACAATTTTGTCTACAAGATGCAATCTGTATCTTGTTCCTCCATTTAACAATGTAGAAAGATAGCTTGCAATCTCTATAGGCGTAAATTGATTGCTGCCTTGACCTATGGATGCGTTGGTGGTATCTACTAAAGTCCACTTAGTTGCATCCATCAACTGCCATATGGTCATTTGCAATTTAGGATCTGTTATCCCCATCTTCTTAAGCTGCAAAAATGTGGAGTAATCGCTAAAATTGCCTTTGTCAATTAAGCTTACTATCTTATCGTACTGTTCCTGTGTTATCTTGCCGTTTGGATTTGAGTCTGATCTAACCATCGACTTTAATATTGATAAATTGTAATCTCTCTTAAATTTTTTGCTGGAAATTGTTCCAGTTGTCTCATACAATTCTATGCCAGTTTTTTGGTCAAGTCCCAGCATGTGAGCATACTCGTCAATTTTATCTATCCCCATTCTGCGGCCCATCTCGTAAAAATACGTGTCTGTGGAATATTGTATTGCATCTGACACATTATACTGCACCCTGCGTTCTTCCGTATTCACCGTACAGCCAGTTTTCTTGACCTGTTGGAGGATATATACCTGGGTCAACGTATCTTTCGTTTACCGTAGTCACACCAGATTCCAATGCTGCTAACGCAGTTACCATTTTAAATGTTGAACCAGGAGGTGCTGCACCTTGTGTGGCGTAATTGAATATAGGACTTGGATCAATAGTGGCATTCCTCGGTTTGAATAATTCATTTACAATACTGCTGGGTGGATTGCCTGAAGCAAAGATATTTGGATCATAATCAGGTACACTGGCAAGAGCTAAAATCTCACCGGTGTTTATGTCTGTAACGACTACTGCACCGATATTTGACGGCAGGTATTCACCATGTGGACCTCTTTTTGCTTGCCTTATGTTTTCCATGGTCCTCTGTAATGATTCTTCAGCAACTTGCTCCAATTTTTCATCTATCGTAAGGTATACAGTGTCTCCAGGTTTAGGACTGACTTCGTCCAATTTTTTTATCAATCTGCCGTAATGATCTACTTCTACTTGCTGTTTCCCGTCAGTTCCTCTTAAATACTTTTCCAAATAGCTTTCAAGTCCATAATGCCCAACAAGATCTGTTATCTGATAGCCTTTTTGGCTGTATTTCTTCCATTCTTCTGCAGTCATGCGGCCAATGTATCCTAATGTCTGTGACAACAGTGTCTTAAACGGGTATAGCCTTATTGGCTTTACTTCAATTATCACTCCTGGCAAATCCAAGTGATTTTCCTCAATTTCCGCAACTGTCTGCTGGTTGGCATCAGTGGTTATCTCAGCAGGTTTGTACTGTGTATATCCTTGTTCTAACATCAACTGTTGAACAGCCATTATGCCGCGAATATCCTGTGGAGGCAATGATTTTGATATATTGAATTTATTTATCAATAGCTGCCATCCTTCACTGGCTGTAGCGTTTGAAGGAATATTGTTGTTTTTCTTCCACTGCAATTCCCTCTGTTTTAAAACCGATTGTGATACATTGCTTTCATCGGGATTTTGAAAATTGAAATAAGGATTGTTGTTGCCATCTAAAAATATAGGCAAATCGTCCTTATACTTTACACCGTTTTTATTGAGGATATTCAACAATTTTAAAATGACATCATTTAGATTGACGCCTTTAGCATCGCTTCTTAGAAGCTCTACAGAATAGCTGGGCCTATTTGTAGCAAGCTTTACTCCGTTTCTATCTACTATATCTCCTCGAGGCGCGGGGATGATTATGGATCTTATCGCATTGCCTAATGACTGCTCTTTATAGTAATCGCCTTTTATAAGCTGCAAATATACCAGTCTGCCAATAAGGGTAATGAGCATAAAAGCTATTACCCATCCTAATATACGAAATCTTATTTTTATATTGTCATCCAAAATATCCACCTCCAGATAGACTAATAAATTTATGTATATTTAAGCTATTTAATAATCTGTAGATTGTAGACTTGTGTCAATACAGTAGACGCAAAAAATTTAATATTTTATTCTGTTTAAAGAGTAGTTTCAGAAATCTTTTATGGGGCCTTGCAATTTAATAAAATTGATTTTATTACTTCTTTATATGTGTTTTATTCTGCAAAAAATAAAAAAATCCTCCTTAAAATAGTAGTTTCTGAGAATTAAAATTGATTACTTTTATAAAAATAGCTTTAAATCACTTATAATGTTGTAAAAGTCGTTCTTAATATTTTTATATTACTTAGCATAAAAGGTTGTTGGGACCATTCTTTCACCAAGGGGATTTATTGGATTATTTATTACTTTTCCTTTATAATAGAGTGTTGTTGAAGAACCACCATCAAGATTTGCGGCATTAACTGCCCCATAATCTAGTATTACATTTTGAGCATCTTTTAAAGTTGCACCAGTTAAACCTCTAATAAACGTTCCATCAATTACTAAGAATATTACTGTACCATCTTTTCTTTGTCCTATAGCTGTTCTTGATGTTGAACCCCATCCACCATCGCCTTTTTTAATCATAGGCTCTCCATTAATAATAAGTGCAGGTCTAAAACTAACTCCTTCTTTTATTTCAGCATTTTTTATTTCATCTAAGGCGTATTTGCCAACAAGTAATTTACCGTCATCAGTAAATCCTATAAGATCTATTTTGCCATCTGTATTGTATGCATTATCATATAAAATTTTTCCGTTGTGAATAATAATGCCACCTGGTATTCCACCACTGCCTGTCCATGCTCCATTTACATATCCGATAAAACCGCCTGCATTAATTGCAACTACAGCATTATTTTCTTTAGCAATCGTACTTACTGTTTCACCTTCTTTAGGCAATTTACTTGATATACCAACTTGTATCCTTGTTGGATCATGTATTAATATTACTTTGCCTTTAAATCTATTGCTTGATATGTCGTATACTTCAATTGTGTTATCATGAGAATTTGTAAAATTCAACATATTTTTATTGCTACTTCCTGTAGCGATATTATTAGAATTTTTCATAATTTCATCTATTTTACTCTGAGGCAAGAATAATGTAACTATATATTTATGACTAAAAGTTGTCATTGCAGATGTAACTAAAGTATTTCTTATATTTGCGAATGGTCCATAAAATATCAGTACAGGAATAACAATAATTGATAATATGAATTCAAAAACTAAATATAAAATAATTTTTTTCGCCAAAATCATATTTCGCATAAATAATTCTCATCCCTTTCATTTATCCACTTGTAAAAGTATTTATTTTTACTTTGAATTTTTCAGATGCCTCCTGCGCTGCATAGTAGTTATCCATAGTATTGCCTCTGTAATATATTAGCATAAATAATATTCAGGTATCAACAGAAATTTAAAAAATTTTCAAAAAATATATTGACTTCATAAATAAACCGCATTATATTAAATAAATAACATAGCATAGATATATATATATCCTACTAAAATATTGCATATTATTTGCTAAAAGTATTGTCATGTATTGTAAAAGATCTTATTTTAGCTTAATATATATTTGTAATTATATATAGTGTCGTCTTAAACATTTGTTTGATATAATTATTAATAACAAAAGTTATATTGATTGGGATGGTAACTATGATTCAGTTAACTGATGCGGAGATTAAAAACAGGTGCGAAAATGATAGCGTCTATAGAAAAGGTCTTGAGTATTACTTATCAGGTAGAATACACAATTTTACTTATAACAAAGCTGGCACTATATTTCAAGCTTTTGTAATGGGTACATCTTTGTACAGGGTGATGATACAAAAGTATCATGGTGAATTGTACACAAGCTGTACATGCCCTGCAAAGGCAAGATACGGTGGCGATTGCAAACACATTGCGGCAGTTTTAATGTATATAAAAAATAATCACGCTGAAATAGAGGATAATCTAAAAAATAAAGTTGCTTATGATTTATTTGAAGAATTTGAAAAAAGGGAATACATGCCTGACGAATTAAAGCAGCCTGTCAACATAGAGGTTACATTAGAATCTTATCAATTTAATACATCTTTAAGCCTTAGAATGGGCATTGATAAATTGTACGTAGTTAAAAGCATAAAGAAGTTTTTTGACGATATTGATGAAGGAATGGTCGTTGAATTTGGCAAAGGTTTTTCATTTGATCCGAGGACGAATACTTTTAAAGAAGAAGATATAAAGCTTATAAAGTTTTTGAGAGAAATATACGAGATTGACAGAATTAACACTGAAAATTCCTATTACAGAGTTGATTCGGTTATTTCTGGGAAATGTGTAAGGCTTACGCCATCGAATTTGGAAAAATTTATTGAAATTATGAAGGACAGTCACTTTAATTTAGTTTTGGATGGAAAAACCTATTATGATGTAGATGTAGTTTTCGAAGATCTTCCTATTAGCATTAAACTTGAGAAAGCAAATAAAGACAAAAATCTTAGACTTACCGTTGAGGAGATTGAAAAAGTAAAGGCGTTAGACAGTCGAGGCAATTTTTTTGTTTACAATGGCAAAATATATAAGATTTCTGACAAGCAGCGTTTTGCTTTAGCGCCATTTTACAATGTGTACATCACTAATAATACCAATAGCGTTGTATTTACTGAGAAGGATAAACAGAAGTTTGCAGAAGTAATACTTCCGAATATAGATAAAGCAGGAAGTGTTGTGATCGATGATGATGTGAAATCGGAATTTTATAGTGAACCACTTGTTACGAAGATTTACCTTGATAAAGAAGGAGAAAGAATAACTGCAGATATAAATTTTACTTATGGCCAGTATAACATAAATCTATACGATGATACAAAGACAAAGATAAAGCATGATTGTATATTAATTAGAGACGAAGCTGCGGAAAAACGCATATTGGATATTTTTGAAAAGTGTGAATTTAAGGTAAAAGATAAATCGGTTTACTTAGATGATGAAGACTCCATATTTAACTTTGTGTCAAATTATTTGCCTGTGCTTCAAAAATACGCTGATGTGTATTATTCTGAATCGTTTAGAGCAATGAAATTTTACAAAAGATCGTATAGCAGTAGCATTAGGATTCAAGACGATGATTTATTGGAATTTAGCTTTTCTATTGATGATATAGATAGAGATCTCATTCCTAAGATATTTGACTCGATAAAAATGAAGAAAAAATTTTTTAAGCTACCTGATGGATCTTTCTTGCCTATTGATGATGAATTGACGAAAGTTGCAAGTTTCATTGATTCATTGGACTTAAGTAGCAAAGATTTAAAGAAAGAAATTGTAAAGATTCCTAAATATAAAGCGCTTTATATCGATGAAAAACTTGAAAGTGATAGATTAAAGATTGCTAAAGATGAAAAATTAGATAGCTTAGTCAAAGCCATAAAAAATCCAATGGAAACTGAATTTGAAGTGCCTAAGAAGTTAAATGGAGTCCTTCGAAAATATCAGGAAGTCGGGTTTAAATGGCTTAAAACATTGTCATCGTATGGATTCGGTGGAATACTGGCAGATGACATGGGATTAGGAAAGACGATACAGACTATAGCATTTTTGCTGGATGAAAAAGAAAAACACAGGGAACCTGCAATTGTCATTTGTCCGACAACGCTTGTTTACAACTGGGAAAGTGAGATACAAAGATTTGCACCATCTCTTAAAACTTTAGTTATATCAGGCAGTAAAAGCGAAAGAGAAAATCTCATAAAAAGCATAGAAGAGTCTGACGTCGTTATAACTTCATATCCATTGATTAGAAGGGATATAGAAAGCTATGAAAATATTAAATTTAGCTATTGTATTTTAGATGAAGCGCAGCATATAAAAAATCCAAAGTCTCAGAATGCAGAATCTGTAAAAAGGATAAAAGCCAAAGGATATTTTGCGCTTACTGGTACGCCTATAGAAAATTCTTTGACTGAATTATGGTCTATATTTGACTTCTTAATGCCCGGATATCTTTTGTCTCACAGAAAATTTGTGGAGAAGTATGAGAAGCCAATCGTAAGATACAAAAATGAAGAGGCGCTTAACGACTTAAGCAAACATATAAGGCCATTTATACTGCGAAGGTTAAAAAAGGATGTTTTGAAGGAGTTACCAAATAAGATAGAAACCACATCATTTGCTGAACTTACGAAAGAACAAAAGGAGCTTTACATGGCGTATCTTGAGAATGCAAAGACTGAAATAGAGGAAGAGATACGGAGCAAAGGCTTTGAAAGAAGCCAGATAAAGATAATAACTGCTTTAACAAGGTTAAGGCAGATATGCTGCCATCCATCAATGTTTGTAGAAAATTACAAAGGTACCAGCGGCAAGATGGAGCTTTTGATGGAACTGATTCAAGAATTGAAAGAAAGTGGACACAGGGCGCTGATTTTTTCTCAATTTACGACAGCACTTAAGCTTATAGAAGATAATTTAAAGAGAGAAAAAATTTCATACTTGTATTTGGACGGAGAGACAAAAACGAAAGAGAGAGGGGAATTAGTCAAAGCCTTCAACAAAGGTGACTCGGATGTCTTTTTAATTTCATTAAAAGCAGGTGGAACAGGACTAAATTTGATAGGTGCAGATACTGTAATACACTTTGACCCGTGGTGGAATCCAGCGATAGAGGATCAGGCAACAGATAGAGCCCACAGGATTGGGCAGGTGAATACAGTACAAGTCATAAAGTTAATAACGCAAGGTACAATTGAAGAAAAAATTGTAAAGCTGCAAGAGAAGAAAAAAGAGATCATAAATTCTGTCATAAACCCAGGTGAGACCTTTATAACTAAGTTGAGTGAAGAAGAAGTAAAAGAGCTTTTTGCAATGTGATTAAATGATTTGCAATTGTCGATTAAGGCAGTTGCTTTTTTTGTAAAAAATTTTACTAATTATGTTACAAGATTGTAATAGGAAATTAAGGAATAATTAATAAAATTTATTATTTTTAATTTTATGATAGAGGTGAGGTATGGGAGGTTAAGAGCATAATATGCAAAGATGATAAAAATAATTTTTATGATGTGGAATATTTTAAGAAGAATTTAGCTTTTATATATAGAAGGGGAAAAACAGAAAATGGAGGCGTGGAAAGAAGATTATGTAATATTTCAATAAATTGTACGGGAGGGTTAACTAATGCTGTTTAAGAAAATTGTTTTGTGTTTTTTGATATTTTTTGCCTTGATTGTAGTCGGATGTTCAGTTCCAAGTAACAATATTGCCATTAAAGAAAAGGGAAATAATTCAATAGCGCGAAAGTATTTCAATATGCTGACGAAGGAAGATAAAATTAAAATTTCAAAGGCGTCTCCGGAAGAAATAATAAACATCTATTATAATAGCATAAATGATAAGAATTATAATCTCGCTGTTGTTTGTGACTCCAATTTTTTAAATTATGTAGCAAATAAATCATCTGAAGATATTAATTATGTGTATAAGCAACATATAGAGTATTTGAAAAATATAAAGAGAATTGACATTAAATCAATAGAAGTATATCCAGATACGATAAAAAAGAATGACAGTGAAAATATAGAAAAACCTTCTAAGCTTTACTGTGTTTATTATATGCAAAAATCGAATGATATTAACAAATTTCCTGAAGAGGGGTACTTCACCAGATTTATTACAGTTTCTAAGTCGCCTTTATATGGTGGCTGGTGTATAAGTTATATTGCTTCATCACCATAAATCTTTTTTTATTTTAAGAAAAGCTAATATAAGGTAGGTAGATAATGTGATTAAATTGTTTAGAACTTCATTAGCTATTATATTTTTGATACTTATGTGTGTTGTATTCTCTGCATGTTTTGACTCGTTAAAAAATAATACTGAAGTGCCATTTGTTGTTTTAAATGATGATGCTGGAAGCTTTAAGGCGGATATATATTACTGGAATGTAATAAATAATAAAATAAAAGAAACAAATGAAAACCTATATAAAATTCCACAAAAGATAATAACAAATAAAGAATCATATACGATATTCCCTATAATGTGGGATGGACAGAAGCATGCGGTTTTGCCTTCTTATCTAGAAGCATCAGATAAATTCAAAAACATTGTTGAAAAAGCGGATTTTTATTTTGAACCAAAGACGATATGGGGGCAAGATGTAAAATTGGTAAAAAGCGATGAAGAAAATAGATATAAGTTAACATTAATAGATGACGGTAAGACTGACGAGAAAGAAATAACAATTCCTCTTCATACTTTTAAAGGAGAGGATGGCAAAAATCATGAAGCAACAAAATGCGGAACAGTAACATCGGTAGTTAAGACAAGTTATGGTGCAGCAATGCTTTATCCTTGTTTCACATTAGGTGGTGGGAAATTATTTATTTTAAAGTATGATAAAACAACAGAAAGTATCAAATGGCAAGAAGTTGGTCCTGTTAAAGGGAACGAGCTATCACCTAGCTTTCCGCCATTGGCTAATCACACAGCTACTATCGGAGATAATTTTATCGTAAGAACTCTTACTAATCCAATTAAGGTAGATGCTGAAAAAGTAGAATTCAAAAAGATGAACATTATATCTGACCTTCAAAAGAAATATGCACCTGAGACATTAAATGGCGAATTTCCCGAGTATATAGATATTTTAGGAAGCTATAATGATATTTTGCTTATAGGTATTCCAGTGCATAAGGCTGAAGGGACAGAATTGTATATATTTGCTGTGAAGGATGATAAACTAATAGGGATTATGCACAGAACGATAAATGATATTGAAATAATTGATACGGCAGGAAATGTTGTATCAAAATATAATGTACCAAAAGCGAAAACTTTAATTGGCGAAAATGATGTTTATTTTCCAAATATGAATGGCATGGATTGATTGCCTTGTCTAGGAGGCTATTATGAAAAAAGTAAAAATATGTTTATTAATCATCATAATCTTAATAATTGGTGGCTGTAGTATTAAAAGTATAAAGACAGACTCAGATGATGAAAATACAGTTATTGCTAAAACAAATGTTAATATACTTGATGAGCTAGAGGCTAAAAAAACCTCATCAATCGTAAATGCACATCCAATAGCTGTGCTTGATGATGGCAGAAAAGTGTTTTTACAGGTCAACCCTGAAGTAGACAACAGCATTTTTGCCACTTCAAGTAATGGCTCAATAATGCTTAAAATTAATGCTGGAGCTTCTAAAAATATTTATGATGCAAAAGTCATGGGGAATTGGATCGTGTATGTTGAATCCAGCAACGATATGACAAAAAGCGATTGGGTTTTGTATGCACAGAATATAGATGACAATCGTCGCATAGAAATTGATAAGGGAAAAGTTGCAGATGTAAAAACGGAAACGCCTACCTTGTTAGGAGCGCTGATATCTGCATCTAACGGAAAAATTGTCTGGACAGCTTTTGAAAAAGATAAAGAATCTGTTAATGCAATTGTCAAATTATACGATATTGAAAACAATACTTATAAAATCATTGATAAATTAAATGTTGAAGATGGAGAATTTGGACAGCCAGGGTTGGATGGGGATTGGATTGTATATGATATTGGAAAAATCGATATGAAAGCACTAGCGCGAAATGGGGAATTGGTCCTTGTAAATCTTAAAAATAACGAGAAAAGAATATTAGATGAAGGATTAAGAGTTAGCGGTGCATCAATTAAATATCCATATATAGTATGGAATTCAGGCGATTCTATTCTGAAATTATACAATATAAAGACAAAAGAAGAAAAAACTATTGTAAATTGGGGTATGACAGGCGTTTGGAATAGTTCACTTAACGATAAATTTATTTCATGGAATACAAACGGTGATGGTTTATATATTTACTCTATAGAAAAGGGTGAAACTTTGCGATTAAAAGATTCAGATGTTACAAGCGGTGGAAATATTTCAGGTAATATACTGTGGTGGTACGTCAAAGGAGAAAAGTGCAAATCAGAGTGGATTACTCTAGATTGAATGAAATTCAAAATGTATTATAAATTATAAACTAAATGCTTTTTAAGCATATTGGAGTGGGATTTATGATAAAAATTATTAGTACATGTAAATATATATCTTATAAAATTATGTCTGTATTTATTATGATTGTAATGGTATTGTCACAGCTATCAAATGTAACATTAGCAAACGAGAGTTTTGTTACTTTAGATATCAGTAAAGGAAGCATTGTTATAACCTCTACAGGTTATTTACAAAGTAGCAGCAAAGAAATTCCATAAAAAGGTGATATTTATGATATCAAAAAAATGGATAATGACAATGCTACTTATTTTAGCTCTTACAGGATGTTCAAATCTAAAAAAACAAGGAGATGTGGTTGGTGGAATATCAGATAAAGAAGCTTTGAAAGTAGCTAAAGAAAAAGCGGAAATTACTAAAGTAAAATCAGAAGAGCTTAAAAATTTAGAAGTTGATCTCAACAAATTTTTTGGTGATCCGAAACTTATGAAAAAATCTCCTTGCCCTGTTTACTGGATAATAAAGGGTATTGACAAAGAAGGAAAGTCTTTAACTGTATATGTAAATTATAAAAAACCCGGCATTTATTATATTAAAAATGAAAGATAGACAGAGCTAATGAATAAGCACGATTGCTTCATCTCCATAAATTTTTTATTAAGATCTCATAAAAGTGTTACACAATCAAAAGGGAAAAAATTGTGTTATTAAATGTCTCAGAACTTTGCTATATGTTACATATTTATATTTATGCGTGTTGTATTTCTGATTATTCTTACATTTCAGCCATTTTCTGTATAATGCTATTTTCTCCGGCTTCTTATGACTAAAGCAAGTCCCAATAAAATTATCATTATTGAGATTATTAAGTTGGGGTTTAACCATACAATAGAGAATTGGTTGTACAAAATGGATACATAGCTTAATATTACAGCGGCAGTTATGACCATGACTAGACCTATTAGCACTAAATCTCTGCTTATAATGTAAAGCTGAAAAAGACCTATTGCTACAGATAGAATGTATAGAGGCCATGTGTATTCAGAGTAAATCCAGTTTGTGAAGATGTCAAAGTAAAAAATGATGCCCATTGATGTAAGTATTCCGCCGGGGACTAAGATTTCGGGATTTTTTCTTTGCTTTAAGTAACTTACTTCCATCATTATTCCGGGGATCAATATGAAAAGAGGCCATATATTAGACATATCCAATGTTATTCCATATCTTGATAGTAAGCCCAGATTGTCGTTTAGGTATATAAGCCCAAGCAATATAAGTACAATTCCTATTATTTTCTTTCCCATGATTAAACCTCCTGAACAGTTTTCAGACAAAGGAATACTTCTTAATTATATTTTACTATAAATGGATGAAAATTTAACTATTTTTTTTACGAAAAATACTTGAAAAAATTTCAGAAGGTGATATAATAATAAAAACGGTGAATAAATATAAAAATCAAGTATTATTTATACATATTTCATATTATTTTTTTAATGTTTAATGCATAAATATAAATCAAAATTAATATATATAAAATATTAGAGGTGGATCTCGATGGTGAGGGTTGGCATATTAGGAGCTACAGGCTATACAGGTGTAGAACTCATTCGAATCTTATCAAATCACGAAGATGTACAGATAAAATATTTATCGTCTCAAAACTTCAATGGCAAAAAGATTGAAGATGTGTATCATTCATTGAAGGGATTTTGTGACGCTGAGCTTTATGAGCTAAACATTGACGACATTGTTGAAAATTGTGATGTGGTATTTGCAGCACTTCCGTCTGGATATGCAATGAATATAGCTGAAAAATTATGCAGTAGTGGAGTGAAACTCATTGATCTTGGTGCGGATTTTAGATTTGATGATTTTAATATGTACAAGGAGTGGTATGAGACAGATAAAGACGATTACGGCAGTGTAAGTAGAGTATATGGGCTTCCAGAGATTCATAGACAGGAGATTAAAAAAGCGATGGTTGTAGGGAATCCGGGATGCTATCCTACATCTGTCATTCTGGGATTGGCACCTGCTTTAAAAAGCGGAATGATAGAAAGTCATATAATCGTTGATTCGAAATCTGGTATCTCTGGTGCAGGTCACAGCCCAAAACTAGGCAATATGTATGCAGAGTGCAATGAAAGTATAAAACCTTACAATGTAGCAAAACACAGACACATACCTGAAATAGAACAAGAGCTTTCAAAGTTAAATTTTGAAGATACAAAAGTCGTTTTTACTCCCCATTTGACGCCAATGACAAGAGGAATATTAAGCACAATGTACTGCAAATTGAAGAAAGATATTTCGATAGAAAGTATACGCGAGATTTACAGTGAGTTTTATAAAAATGAATATTTTGTGAAAGTATTGGATATTGGCGAATATCCATCTACAAAAAGTGTATACGGATCGAATTTCTGCCACATAGGGCTTGAGTGTGATAAGCGAACTAACTCATTGATAGTCATGTCTTCTATTGACAATTTGGTAAAAGGCGCATCTGGGCAGGCTGTTCAAAACATGAATATAATGTTTGGCATCGATGAGAATAAAGGGTTAAAAATGGTGCCAGTTTTCCCATAAAGTATCTATTTTGCATATAAGCTAGGAGGATTTAATAATGGAAGATTTTGAGGTTATAGAAGGTAATGTCACATCACCTAAGGGCTTTTTAGCTTCAGGTGTATTTGCCGGCATAAAAAAAGCGAAAAAAGATTTTGCTTTGATATATTCAGAAAAAAAAGCAAATGCAGCAGCGTTATTTACGACAAACAAAGTGAAAGCTGCACCTGTGTTATTAGACATGGAGAAAATAAAAAATGGTGAAGCGCAAGCAATAGTCGCAAATAGTGGCAATGCCAATGCGTGTACAGGTCAAAAAGGATGTGAAGATGCCTGTTCTATGGCTTTTATGGCAGCAGAGAAGCTTAACATAGATAAAGACGATGTGCTTGTCTGCTCAACAGGTGTTATAGGTGTGACGCTTCCTATGGATAAAATTGCTAAAGGAATAGAGTTGGCTGTTCAAAACTTATCAAGAGATGGTGGAAAAGAAGCTGCAGAAGCTATCCTTACTACGGACACATTTACGAAAGAAATTGCTGTAAAGTTCAATATAAAAGGTGTTGAAGTTAAGATAGGCGGAATTGCAAAAGGCTCTGGCATGATTTCTCCAAATATGGCTACTATGCTGTCTTTTATCACGACAGATGCTGATATATCAAAAAGCGCTTTAAATAAAGCTTTAAAGGATACTGTAAAGAGATCTTACAACATGATATCTGTCGATGGAGACATGAGCACAAATGATACTGTAATAATGCTGGCAAATGGTGTGGCAGGTAATCCTACAATAGATGAGGGGACAAAGGAGTACCAGGTTTTTTATAACGCGCTTTTATATGTAAATAAGCATTTGGCGAAACAAATAACAAAAGATGGTGAAGGTGCTACGAAATTCATGGAAGTCAATGTGGTTAATGCACCTACGGAAGATGATGCGATCTTGGCTTCCAAGTCTGTTGTTAATTCAAATTTGGTCAAGACTGCTATATTTGGTGAAGATGCCAATTGGGGAAGAATTATTGCGGCTGTAGGATATTCAGGAGCTAATTTTTCGCAAGATAGCGTTGATATATATTTGAAAAGCAACAAAGGACTCATAAAGGTTTGTGAAAATGGTGGCTATGTTCCCTTCAGTGAAGACAAAGCGAAAGAGATTTTAAGCGAAAAAGAAATCTCGATAGTAGTTGATTTCAATGCCGGAAAATATGAAGCTTTAGCGTGGGGCTGCGATTTTAGTTACGATTATGTAAAAATCAATGGGAGTTATCGAACATGATTAAAAGGCAAAAATACGGCGATGAAATCGCAAAAGCTGAAATATTGATAGAGGCCCTACCCTATATTAAAAAGTTTTCCGGTGCTACTGTTGTGATAAAGTATGGCGGCAATGCAATGATAGATTGTAAAATAAAGAAAATGGTAATGCAGGACATAGTTTTGTTAAAGTACGTTGGACTAAATCCAGTTGTCGTACATGGCGGTGGTCCTGACATAAATAAGATGCTTGAAAGCCTCAATATTGAATCAAAATTTATAAATGGGCTGCGGGTTACGGATGAGAAGACTATGGAAGTAGTTGAGATGGTTCTTACAGGTAAAATAAATAAAGAAATAGTTTCAATGCTAAATGAGATAGGCGGCAAAGCTATAGGGATAAGCGGAAAAGATGGCAAGCTTCTCGTAGCCGAGAAAGATACGGCAAACGGAGACATAGGTTATGTGGGCAAGATTGAAGAAGTCAATATAGATGTAATAAAGATGATGCTTGATAAGGGGTTTATACCGGTTATAGCTCCATGTGCCGTCGGAAAAGATGGAAAGACGTACAATGTAAATGCTGATACAGCAGCAGGTAAAATTGCTGAAGCATTAAAAGCAGAAAAGTTCATACTTTTAACAGATGTGGAAGGCATCTTGTCAGATGTAAATGATAAAAGCAGTGTAATATCTAGGATAGACTTGGATGCGGCTAAAGAACTTATGACGACAGGTAAGATTACAGGCGGAATGATACCTAAGCTAAAATGTTGTATACAAGCTGTAGAGAATGGTGTTAAGAGAGCACATATTATTGATGGAAGATTGACACATTCGCTTCTCTTAGAGATATTTACTGATGAAGGAATTGGCACAATGATTGGAAAGGAGTGTTTTGATGATGATAACCTCTGATGATAAGAAATATATCATGAATACTTATGGACGGTATCCCCTGACATTGGTAAAAGGTAACGGCACAAAAGCATGGGACAGCGACGGGAATGTGTACCTTGATTTTGTGGCAGGCATAGCTGTAAACGCATTTGGACATTGTTATCCACCAATTGTAGATGCTATCAAAAATCAAGCAGAAACATTGATACACTGTTCAAATCTTTATTGGAATGAAAATCAGATTGAACTTGCCAAGATGATTGTGGAAAACTCGTTTGGTGACAAAGTGTTTTTTGCCAACAGCGGGGCAGAAGCTAATGAAGGAGCAATTAAGCTAGCCAGAAAATATGCATCTATAAAATATGGCGATAAAAGGTATAAAATCATATCTGCAAAAAATTCATTTCATGGTAGGACTTTCGGTGCACTTACAGCAACAGGCCAGATGAAGTACCATGCGGGTTTTGGACCATTGTTGGAAGGTTTTAAATATGTAAAATATAACGATATTGAAGATATTTATAGTGCATTAGATGATGATGTATGTGCAATAATGATTGAAGTTATACAGGGGGAAGGCGGTATACATGAAGGTAGTTTAGAGTATTTAAAAGCAGTTAGGGAAATTTGCGATAAAAATGATATCATTTTGATCATTGATGAAGTTCAGACTGGCATTGGACGTACAGGTAAGCTTTTTGCATATGAACATTTCGGAATAACGCCGGACATTATGACGTTGGCAAAGGCACTGGGAGGTGGTATCCCAATTGGTGCTATTGTTGCAAAGGAAAATGTGGCAGTATTTAAACCAGGGGATCACGCATCAACATTTGGAGGAAATCCCCTTGCTTGTGCAGCTGGAATTGCAGTCATGAAAGAGGTTACAAAAGAAGGATTTCTTGATGATGTATCAAAAAAAGGAGAATATTTTAAGGAGAAGCTTAATGGATTAAAGGATAGATACAAAGTCATAAAAGATGTAAGAGGAAAAGGCTTGATGATTGGATGCGAAGTGGATTTAGACGATGCAGGTGAAATCGTGTTAAATGCCTTGAAGAAGGGACTTCTCATAAACTGTGTAAACCACAATGTTTTAAGGTTTGTACCTCCACTTATCGTTACTACTGATGAACTCGATACTGCTACGATAATTCTTGACGATGTATTACATGAAATGGGGTTTTAAGATGAAAGGGTACTTGAAGCTTGAAGATGGCAGTGTTTTTGAAGGCAATATTATAAGCAAAAATTTTCAAGGTTTTGGAGAAGTGGTTTTTAATACAGGCATGACTGGATATCAGGAAATCATCACAGATCCGTCTTATGCTGGACAGATTGTCGTCATGACATATCCTCTAATTGGGAATTACGGAATCAATAAGTACGATTTTCAGTCAGAAAAAACGCACATAAGGGGATATATCATAAGGGAGTACTGCGATACGCCCAGCAATTTCCTAGCTGATTCTGAGCTTATTGATTATCTTGATGAAAATAATATACCGGTGCTAACAGGTGTTGATACGCGGGAATTAACTAAAAAATTAAGATCAAATGGGACCATGAGAGGCATCATTACTAAGGATGTTAACGCTTCTGTGCCAAACATTAGCGGCGATTTGCTTAAAGAGGTGTCAACAAAAAAGGCTTACCATATACAGGGTGAAGGTCCAAAAATGGCTTTTATCGATCTTGGCACTAAAAAGAACATCTTAAAAATGTTAAATCAGGTTGGATTTGACATATATGTATTTCCATATGATGTAAGTTGCGAAGATGTAATGGCGATAGAGCCAGAAGCGATATTCTTTTCAAATGGGCCAGGTGACCCTAAGGATGCGGTTAATGCCATAGAACTTGCAAAGTTTTTTATCGGCAAAATACCTGTTTTAGGAATCTGCTTGGGGCATCAGATAATCGCACTTGCAATGGGCTGCAATACAGTAAAGATGAAGTTTGGACATAGGGGGTCTAACCAGCCAGTGAAGGATTTGCTGACCGGCAAATCATATGTCACATCTCAAAATCACGGTTATGCAGTAGAAGAAAGCTCAATAAATCGCGAAAACATAATAGTGTCACATATAAACTTAAATGATGGCACAGTTGAAGGCATAAGGCATAAGTATTTGCCGGTATTTTCTGTTCAATATCACCCGGAGGCAAGCCCCGGTCCTCATGATTCTATGTATCTATTTGATAAATTTATGGATATTACATGTGTTTATAGAAGGAGGTCTTATCTTGCCGAAATATGAAGGAGTGAATAAAGTGCTTGTTATAGGCTCCGGGCCTATCGTAATAGGTCAAGCTGCAGAGTTTGACTATTCCGGCACACAAGCATGTAAATCACTAAAAGAAGAAGGATTAAAAGTTATCTTGGTGAATAACAATCCTGCTACCATAATGACAGACACAGAGATTGCAGATATTGTCTATATGGAAAATCCAGAAGTAGATGTATTAGAAGCCATAATAGATAAAGAAAGACCTGATGGTATTCTAGGAACAATTGGAGGACAGACGGGTTTAAATGTTGTTGTGAAGCTAAAAGAAAGCGGAATAATTGATAAGTACAATCTAAAGGTATTAGGTACTTCTATTGATTCTATAAAAACTGCAGAAGACAGGGAATTGTTTAAGAAAAAGATGGAAGAGATAAGTGAGCCGATAGCAGAAAGTACAACAGTCAACAATGTGGAAGATGCAGTTAAATTTGCAGAAAAATGTGGATATCCCCTCATAGTTAGACCTGCTTTTACATTGGGAGGTACTGGCGGCGGCATAGTCAATTATGAAGAAGAGCTAAGAGTTATAGTTGATTTAGGTTTGAAAAAGAGTATGGCTCATGAAGTACTGATTGAAAAATCGTTGTACGGCTACAAAGAAATTGAATATGAAGTCATGAGGGACTCCAACGATAACTGTATAACAATATGCAATATGGAAAATTTTGACCCTGTAGGTGTGCATACAGGAGATAGTATCGTTGTTGCACCATCACAGACACTTACAGATTATGAATACCAGATGCTAAGGACAGCCAGTTTAAAAATAATAAAGGCATTGAAAATTGAAGGTGGATGTAATATTCAATTTGCATTAGACCCCAACAGCCATCAGTACTATGTCATAGAAGTAAATCCAAGGGTCAGCCGTTCAAGTGCATTAGCATCAAAAGCTACAGGTTATCCTATAGCAAAAATAGCGGCGAAGATTGCAATAGGTTTTACACTTGATGAGATAAAGAATCCTGTCACAGGGAAGACCACAGCTTTTTTTGAGCCATCCCTCGATTACGTCGTCACAAAAATACCAAGATGGCCTTTTGATAAATTTTATGAGACTGACAGGAAGATCGGCACACAGATGAAGGCTACTGGCGAGACGATGGCTATTGACAGGTGCTTTGAAGCGTCACTTTTAAAAGCTGTAAGGTCTTTGGAAATAAAAGCGTACGGTCTTATAAACGATAGTATAAAAAAGTTAAGCGATGAAGAAATAATCGATAATATAAAAAGGCCAAATGACATGAGGCTATTTTATATAGCTGAAGCACTGCGACGCGGTATCACTGTAAGTTATATAAATGAAATATCAAAGATAGATAAGTGGTTTATAAATAAGCTCTTGAACTTAGTAAAGATGGAAAAAGAGATATCTATGAACGACTTGACCCACGATCTATTGAAAAGAGCTAAGAGAATTGGGTTTTCAGATAGGGAAATTGCCAATATCAAAGGAATAGATGAGAAAGATGTAAGGGAATTAAGGAAAAGCTACGGCATAATCCCGGCATATAAGATGGTGGACACATGCGCAGCGGAATTTGAATCAGTTACACAGTATATATATTCAACTTATGGTGAATATGATGAAGTGCCAATACACCATGATATTAAGAAAGTCATAGTTTTAGGCTCGGGACCTATTAGGATAGGACAAGGTGTTGAATTTGACTACTGTTCTGTTAAAGCTCTCTGGGCACTAAAAAGCAAAGGAATTAAATCAATTATAATAAATAATAATCCCGAAACGGTCAGCACGGATTTTGATACTGGCGACAGACTGTACTTTGAACCATTAACGCTGGAGGATGTATTAAACATCGTTGAAAAAGAGAAGCCTCTTGGCGTGATGGTGATGTTTGGAGGCCAGACAGCCATAAACCTTGCACAAGGCTTGTATAGTAGCGGCGTCAACATTTTAGGCACATCTTTTGAAAGCATTGACACCAGTGAAGATAGAGAAAAGTTTTCAAAGCTCCTTAAAAAATTAAATATAAATCAGCCAAAAGGTGGCTATGCGCTATCAGTTGGTGATGCAAAAGATGTGGCATTGACGCTGGGATTTCCACTTCTTGTAAGGCCATCATACGTTATTGGCGGCCAATCAATGGAAAAAGTAAATACGCTTCAGGAAATCATAGATTATGTATCAAATGCGATAAAAGTGTCTCCAGGAAAGCCTATTCTTATTGATAAATACGTCGAAGGAAGAGAAGTTGAAGTAGATGCAGTGTCAGATGGAGTCGATGTTTTAATACCTGGAATAATGGAACACATTGAAAGAGCAGGAGTTCACTCTGGCGATAGTTTTTCAATGTATCCTGCAAGAAACTTATCTGAACATGAAATATTTACGATTATAGATTATACAAAGAAGATATCAAATGTCTTAAATGTAAAAGGGCTTATCAATATACAATTCGTTGTGAAAGATGGCGTTGTGTACGTCTTAGAAGTAAACCCAAGAGCATCCAGGACCGTACCAGTTATGAGCAAAGCGACAGGAGTGCCTATGATAGATATAGCTGTTAAAATCGCCTTAGGTGAGACACTTAAAAGTCTCGGATATGATGAAGTGCTATGTGCAAAGACCACACATACAATCGTCAAAGCACCGGTTTTTTCTACAGAAAAACTTACTAATGTTGAAGTGATGTTAGGACCGGAGATGAAGTCAACTGGTGAGATAATGGGCATAGATTTAAGCTATGAAGGTGCTCTTTATAAGGCTATGGTAGGAGCAAATTTAAATATACCGGCAAGTGGTCGAATACTAATATCTATATCGAACAAAAATGTGGCCGAATCAATGGCTACGGTAAAGAAATATTACGATGCTGGTTATGAGATATTTGGTACATCAGGTACTGCAAGGCATTTCAATTCTATGGGCATTAACGTGAAACATGTTAATATAAAGGATGCTATACGGCTATTAAAAGAAGGATATTTTTCACTTGTAATTAATATACCGACTCACGGCAAAAAGGTAAACAACGATGGATTTATCTTAAGGCGCACAGCCTGCGAATACAGGGTTCCACTGTTTACATCCATTGATACGGCAAAGGCGGCGCTTCAGGCGGTACAGAAAGTGAAGCTAAACGGTCTTAATTATCTTTCGCTTAATGAATATCACCAGTTACAGTCTAAAAATTTAAAAAAATCAGTCCTATAAAATATTAATTATTTATGAAGGGGAGATTATATTATGTTAAAAGGAGAAAAAGTAGTATTAGCATATTCAGGAGGTCTTGATACATCTGTTATTATACCTTGGCTTAAGGAAAACTACGAATGTGATATAATAGCAGCTTGCATAGATGTAGGTCAGGGAAGTGAACTTAATAGCATAAAAGAGAAAGCTTTATTAAGCGGTGCCAGCAAAATATATGTTGAAGATGTTAAGGATGAGTTTGTGGAAAACTATATTTTCCCTACATTAAAAGCTGGTGCTGTATATGAAGGCAAGTACCTTTTAGGTACGTCATTTGCAAGGCCTCTTATTGCCAAAAAACTTGTAGAGATAGCACATAAAGAAGGAGCGAAGGCTATTGCTCATGGCGCTACAGGAAAAGGCAATGATCAAGTGAGATTTGAAGTGTCCATACGAGCGCTGGATCCATCCATTAAGATAATAGCGCCTTGGAGGATATGGGAATTCAAATCAAGAGAGCAAGAGATAGACTATGCAAAAAAGAAAGGCATACCTGTACCGGTAACAAAAGAAAAGATATACAGCGTCGACAATAATATATGGCACATAAGCCACGAAGGCGGTGATCTGGAGGATCCGTGGAATGAGCCTAAAAGCAGCTTATATGACATTATAGTACCACCAGAAAAAGCACCAGATGAGCCGGAGTACGTTGTCTTAGAATTTGAGAAGGGACTGCCTGTAAAAGTAAATGGAAAATCTTACAGCAATCCAGCAAAGATGATAGAAGAGCTTAATTTGATTGCCGGAAGAAATGGAATAGGGATAGCTGATATTGTAGAAAATAGACTTATAGGTATGAAATCCCGTGGTGTTTACGAAACACCTGCAGGTACAGTTCTTTATGCAGCCCACAAAGAATTGGAGTATTTGGTGCTGGATAAGGAAACCATAAGGTTTAAAGATATAGTAGCTCAGAAATATGCTGATCTTGTGTACAATGGATTGTGGTTTTCGCCACTTAGAGAATCCCTTGATGCATTTGTCGATGTGACACAGCAAAATGTCACTGGAACAGTTAGACTGAAACTTTATAAAGGCAGTATAATAAATGCGGGTTCAAAATCGCCTTATTCTCTTTACAATGAAGAATTTGTCACATTTGGGGAAGACGAAGTGTATAACCAGAAAGATGCAGAAGGATTTATAAACTTATTTGGGTTGCCACTTAAGATAAAAGCATTGATGGAGATGAACAGAAAGGAAGATTTCAATGAAGCTGTGGGGCGGTAGGTTTAAAGGTAGCGTTGACAAGCTTATGGAGGAGTTTAATTCCTCCATTTCTTTTGATATACGTCTTTTCAAATACGATGTTGAAGGGTCTATTGTACATGCAAAGGGTTTAAACAAGGCTGGTGTCTTAAGCGATGATGAGACAAAGCTTATTATAGACGGCTTAAACGAAATACTTAAGGAAACTGATATAAATCATATACCATATGATGAAGATGTGCACACATACGTTGAGAGGCTTTTAACAGAGAAAATTGGAGATGCTGGGCGAAAACTCCATACCGGAAGGAGCCGCAATGATCAAGTGGCTACCGATGTAAGGTTATACTTAAAAGATGCTATAAAAGATATCGGAAGTGATATAAAACTTCTTATAGAGACGCTTCAAAGTATAGCCGATGAGCATAACAATACAATTATGCCCGGTTACACGCATTTGCAGAGGGCGCAGCCTGTCACTTTTGGGCACCACATGCGGGCATACGTAGAGATGTTTAAAAGGGATTTATCAAGGCTTAATGACATGGTAAAAAGAGTAAATATAATGCCATTAGGCTCCGGTGCACTTGCAGGTACATCATTCAATATAGACAGAAGGTATGTAGCAGAGCTTTTAGGGTTTGACGATATAACATTAAATAGCTTAGATGCTGTTGGCGATAGAGATTTTGTCATTGAATTTTTAAGCTTTTCGTCAATTTTAATGATGCACCTAAGTCGCTTCTGTGAGGAAATTGTACTATGGTCCAGCAGAGAATTTGACTTTATAGAGCTTGACGATAAATATTCGACAGGAAGCAGCATGATGCCTCAGAAGAAAAACCCTGATGCTGCAGAACTGATTCGCGGGAAGACAGGAAGGGTGTATGGAAATTTAATAACTTTGCTTACAGTTATGAAGGGACTTCCTCTTGCTTACAACAAGGATATGCAGGAAGATAAAGAAGCACTTTTTGACACTGTAGATACGTTAAAAATCTGTATTGAAGTATTTACAGGCATGATAAAGACAATGCACGTGAAGAAAAGTAACATGGAAACAGCGGCTAAATACGGCTATATGAATGCTACAGATTTTGCGGATTATCTCGTATCTAAGGGAATTCCATTTAGAAAAGCACATGAGATAACCGGTAAAGTTGTGCTGTATGCGATGGATAAAAATTGCGCAATTGAAGACTTATCAATTAAAGATTTAAAATCGTTTTGCGATTCTATAGATGTAGATGTTTATGAAGCCATTGATTTAAAAAACAGTATAAGAAATAAAAAAACTATAGGTTCTCCAACTCTGGATGAAAAAGAATCCAGATAAAAAAGACGTATAGCAAAAGAGATAGGAAATATCCTATCTCTTTTGCTAATCATTTAATAAAAGCTTGACTATATTTATGATGTCATTGTCTACAACTCGATAGCATATTTCAAGTCCATTTCTGGTGCCTTCAATTATACCGGCAGATTTCAATTTTGAAATGTGCTGAGACACTGTTGACTGAGGTAGATTTAAACATTCTTGTATCGTTGTAACATTGCATTCCCCATCTATAAGGCCTTTTACGATGCATAGTCTGTATGGATGTGCGATTGCTTTTAATTTGTCTGCTATTTTTTCGTATTTCTTAAAATTTTTCTCAACATCTATCTTATGATTTTCCAGTGAAGATCCCTCCATCATTGATTATATGAAAAGTGTCGTGTCTGACTGCTCTGCTGCGCCTATAAATGATGCCACACCGCCCAATTCAACACCATCTATAAGTTCTTCTTTCGTTATACCCATTATATCAGATGACATGTTGCATGCAACAATTCTTACTCCATTTTTAAGTGCCTGCTTTATTAAATCCTCTAATGATGCTACATTCTTTTTATTCATTATATATCTTATCATTTTCGGCCCTATGCCCAGCATATTCATTTTAGATAGCTTTAGCTTTTTAGAACCTCGTGGCATCATCATACCAAACATTTTGCTTAAGAAGTCCTTTTTTATAGAGACTTTTTCGGGTTTTCTCAATATATTTAATCCCCAGAAGGTGAAAAACAATGTAACTTTTCTACCCATAGCGGCAGCTCCGTTTGCTATTATAAACGCAGCAATCGCTTTGTCAAGATCTCCACTGAAGACGATGATTGCTTTGTCGTGGTTTGATGAGTTCTGATTTACATCAACTTGCTGATGACTGGTGTTCTTTTTTATCTTTGCGACAATTGTCTTTCCCTCGTGGTAAAGATCAATAAGCTCGTTTCCAGTTCTCTGGCACCAAGTCTTTATATCATTCTCAAAGCCCGGGTCTGTCGCCTTTATTTTTAAGATATCGCCGTTTTTTAAGTTTTTGATTGCGTTGAATGCCTGCATTATAGGACCTGGACATTGAAGACCACATGCATCAATTTCTAATGTAACATTGCTATCATTTAGTTTTTTTTTATCAGACGTTATGCACATGCCGCACTCTGTCTGCTCATCATCATAGCTTATGGTTATATCGCTGGAATCTGTCGTAGCTGCCTTGTATATCTTATAGCCGCCGCTTAGGTTCTTGACGGATTTAAATCCATTCTGCAAAAGTATCCTACATGCTATATATCCTCTTAAACCGACTTGACAGTAAACAAATATGTCTTTATCTTTAGGTATTTTGTCGAGGTTTTCCCTTAGATCATCAACAGGGATATTTACAGAACCTTCGATGTTTCCTAGGTCATATTCCATTTTTGTTCTGACGTCTAGAATGAGAGATTTTGACATATCTATCTTTTCAACATCGTCCCAGTGGAATACGCTTATATCACCTTTTAAGATATTGGAAGCTGCAAAGCCTGCCATATTTACTGGGTCTTTTGCTGACGAATACGGCGGTGCGTACGACAGCTCCAATTCTTCAAGATCGTATACTGTCATATTTGCTCTAATTGCTGTGGCTATTACGTCAATCCTCTTATCGACACCGTCAAATCCAACGATTTGGGCGCCTAAGATTCTGCCGTCTTCTTTTTTAAATAGAAGCTTAATAGTCAAAGGCAGAGCATCAGGATAGTAGCTTGCATGTGAGTTTGGATGGATTATAACTTTATTGTAGTCTATTCCAACTCTCTTCAGTATAGTTTCGTTGTTTCCGGTTGCTGCTACAGTTAAGTCGAATATTTTTGCGACAGAGGTACCCTGTGTACCGTTGTAGACAGTTTTTCTGCCAGCTATATTATCTGCTGCAATGCGGCCTTGTTTATTTGCAGGACCTGCCAACGGTATCAATGTATAGCTGCCATTTATATAATCTTTCACTTCAATAGCATCACCTACAGCGTAAATATCTGGGTCAGATGTTTGCAGGTATTCGTTGACTTTTATGCCTCCACGATCACCGATTGCGAGACCTGCATCTTTTGCAAGCTTGATATCCGGCCTTACACCGATTCCTAAAACTACCATATCGGTATCGATGGTTTTTCCGCTGTTTAATACTACAGTTGTTGAGGTGTCTTTGTGCTGGAATTCTTTAACGCCATCCTTTAATATGAGTTTTACACCTTTGTCCCTCAAGTGCTGATGAACAATAGAAGCCATTTCGTAATCAAGAGGTGCCATAACATGGTCAGCAAGCTCCACTACGGTGACATCTAATCCGACTTCTTTAAGATTTTCTGCAACTTCCAGACCAATAAAACCGCCACCGACTACAACAGCCTTTTTAGGATTGCTGTAATCAACGTAGTCCTTTATCCTGTAAGTATCAGGAATATTTCTCAGTGTAAAGATGTTTTTGCTATCTATACCGGGCATTGGAGGTTTTATCGGTTCTGCACCGGGTGATAAAATCAATTTGTCATAAGTTTCTCTGTACGTCTTGTCATTTTGTATATCATGAACAATCACTGTTTTTTCGCTGGGGATTATCTTTGTTACCTCTGACAATGTCCTTATATCGATGTTAAATCGCTTTGACATAGCTTCAGGTGTTTGAACGATTAATTTTTCACGTTCTTTTATCACTTCGCCTATATAGTACGGCAAACCGCAGTTAGCGTAAGATATATATTCTCCCTTTTCAAAGAGTATTATTTCAGCATTTTCATCAAGTCTTCTCAATCTTGCTGCAGCAGAAGCGCCGCCAGCAACGCCCCCAACAATTACAACTTTCATAATTCTTCCTCCTATTTTATTTTATTATTATATCTTAATATTACAATATATAAATTTAATTGTCAATAATTTAACTAAAAATATTTTTTAAATAAAGAATTATGATAAAGGTTTGTCAATTAAATGCATAAAAAAGCGAGATTTACTGACGTAATCTCGCTTTTACTTCTTTCTTAAGAAAGTTATAACAGCAGGTATTAAAGATATTACAATTATAGCAATTGTTACAAAACCAAAATGAGTTTTTACAACCTCAAGGTTTCCAAAATAATATCCACCAAATGAGAACAATGCAGCCCAAGCGATACCGCCTAATGCATTGTACGTCAAGAAGTGAAGATAGTTCATTTCGCCTATTCCTGCAACAAACGGCACAAATGTCCTTATTATCGGTATGAATCTTCCAAGAACTATTGTCATGTTGCCGTACTTCTCGTAAAAGTTTCTAGCTTCAATCAGATGCTCTTTTTTTATTAGTTTTAAGTTCTCTGCTTCATATATCTTTTCTCCAATAAATTTTCCGATATGATAATTTACAGTATCACCTAAAATTGCAGCCGCTGACACAATTATAAACAATGTAAATACATTTAAAGAGCCGATTGCTGCAAATGCACCTGCAGCAAATATAAGAGAATCACCAGGCAAAAATGGCGTTACAACAAGCCCTGTTTCAAAGAAAATTATTAAAAATATAATCAAATATGTTGCCATGCCATACGTCTGTATGATGGTACCTAAATATTTGTCAAGATGAAGTACAATATCGATTCCGACTTTTATTAACGACATCAAAATCCCCATTCCTTTTTGCTAATTTTGTGTACTTTATAATTATAGCATATTAATAGTTTTAAATATTACAAAATTGTAAAATCTAATCTATTTTTAATCTATTTCTTTGAGCTTATGTATTCGGATAATCTTTTTTTTACGTCTTTATTTGCTTTTAAAAATTCGATAAAATTTGTGAAACATTGAAGCGTGTTTTCACTTATCGTATGCTCTATTTTTTCTGTCTCTTCTAAAAGATGATTTTCTTCTATTCCTAATGTTTTTAAAAGTTCTATTATGGTATTGTGCCTTTTTATAAGATTTTTTCCTATTGCTTTACCTGTATCTTTAAGAGTTATGACTCCATACTTTTCATAGTTTATGAGATTTAGCTCAGCCAATTTTTGGACCATTTTTGTGGCCGAAGGAGGCTGCACGTTTAATGCATCTGCTAATTCATGCAGCCTTACAAATCCTGTTTTTATAGATAATCTATATATCATTTCAAGATAATCTTCCATTGATGCTGTCAAAGAATTGTTTTCTTTTTTCATGTATTCGCTAAAAGTATAGAAATCATTATTCAAAATTTCCACCTTCTTTTTAAGAGTAACAGAATAATTCTATTTAACATATTCTATGTTAGAAATTTTAATTTTAGGATTGGCTAATATTTTTGCGAATGTGAAAGATTGAAAGGGATGTGGTTTAATGAAGAATGTAGATAGCGTAAGTTTGACAGATTTTATTGCAAGCAATAAAAAAGCAAGTAATTATTTAATTATAAAAAGAATAAAAGATATTATAGGGTATTTGGGACCTGCATTTATTGTAAGCGTGGCTTATATAGATCCCGGAAATTTTGCAACAAATATAAGCGGCGGTGCTGTATTCAATTACAGCCTTATATGGGTTATACTGTGGAGTAACATAATGGCAATTTTTTTACAGTATTTATCGGCTAAGCTGGGAATTGCAACAGGAAAAAATTTATCAGAGATGTGTGGATTGGTGTTTTCTAAAAAAGCAAATATTTTGTTATGGATTGTTTCAGAGATTGCTGCGATTGCTACTACAATGGCTGAGTTTTTGGGTGGCACGCTTGGGTTGTATCTCCTTTTTAAAATACCGCTGCCTATTGCGGGAATCATTACAGGTATTGTTACATTTTGCATAACATATTTGCAGAAATTCGGACAGAGAATTATTGAGGTTATCATTGAAGTATTAATAGGTGTAATATGTGTAGCATACGCATTTGAAATGTTTTTGGCAAAACCGGACTGGTTGGAGGTGGGCCTCCATACACTGGTTCCATCAATTGCAAATGGTGATGCACTGTTTATTGCTGTAGGAATGCTTGGGGCCACTGTAATGCCTCACGTAATATTTCTCCACTCTCAATTAGTGCAAAAGAGAAATTACAAACTGAATTTAAATCAGAAAAGACATCACCTTCGTATGGAAAAAATAGATATAGTAATTGCTATGAACATTGCTTTTATAGTCAATGCAGCAATGGTGATAGTTTCTGCCGCTGTGTTTTTTAAAGAAGGTGTTATCGTAAATTCTATTGAAGATGCTCATAGATCATTAGAGCCTCTTTTAGGGTCTTTTTCAAGCATGGCTTTTGCAGTAGCTCTTTTATCATCGGGGTTTTCGTCATCTGCTGTTGGTACTATGGCAGGGGAGACAGTCATGGATGGTTTTATTAATATAAAGTTTCCAATTTATTTAAAGAGGCTTGTTACTATAATACCTTCAGTGGCTTTGATTTTTATGGGGGTAAACCCAATGAAAGCTTTAATTATGAGCCAAGTCGCATTAAGCTTTGCACTTCCTTTTGCCATTATACCGATGCTTTTAATAACATCTAAAAAAGAGTATATGGGGGATTTTGCAAACAAATTGACAACTACAATCGTGGGGTGGGCTATATCACTGTTTATCATTTCATTAAATGCAATTCTTTTGTATACCACATTTAAAGCTGCAATGTAAATGAAGAAGAAAAATTAAAAAGATGTCCTAAATTTAATCTAGGACATCTTTTTAAACAGTTGTTAGTAAAAAGAGGAGGGGCTAAATTTTTAAACTTCTGAAGTCCATAAACCGTGTAAATTGCAAAATGCCCATGCTTGAATCTTTGAAGCATCTGTCTTGAATGTAGCTTCTGGCTTATCGCCTGGTTTTAACATCTTTCTCATATATATTCCGTCAGCTAAGATTGAAATCCATTCTATGTAGTGTTTCTCTTCCATTGGATGTTCTACACTGCCAACCTTTACTGTGACTGTGTCTCCATTTCTCAAAATTACAGGTACGTGCTTTTCTTTGCTTGCATCAACTGTATTTACTATCTGCTCTTCCATCGGCTTTTCACAGCATGTCAATGTTCCATCTCCAGCGTTCAGCACTTCAACTGTATTTCCGCATTCTTTGCATTTATAAACACCAAACAAGTTTGTCATAAAAATGACCTCCTTCGATTAATTATAAAGATAATATATTTCTATTGATAAATATTATCTTTACGTAAATATTATATACCTGTTACTAATGAAAATCAAGTGGTATTATAATAATATAATTTTATATGTGAAGTATGCTAATATATTTGTATGATGGATTGCAGTGTTATCTTTTATACATAAATTTATGAGAAGGTGAAAAAATGAGTTACAGAATAGAGCATGATATTTTAGGATATATGGAAGTTCCAGATGATGCGTATTACGGCATTCACAGCCTAAGAGCTCACGAAAATTTTAATATATCTGGCAAATCTATTCACCGAGAGCTTATTATTTCGCTGGCTGAAGTAAAAAAAGCTGCAGCTATAGCCAATAGGAATATAAAACTGCTTGATAAAAAAATTGCAGATGCTATAATTATTGCATGTGATGAAATAATCGAAGGAAAATTTCACGATCAGATCATCGTTGATGCACTTCAAGGTGGAGCAGGCACATCGGCAAATATGAATATGAATGAAGTCATAGCAAACAGGGCAATAGAAATATTAGGCGGGAAAAAGGGAAATTACGATTTAGTAAGCCCTGTTGATCATGTAAATCTAAGCCAGTCAACAAACGACGTTTTTCCTACTGCTGTCAGAATAGCAGCTATAAAGCTTTTAAAGCCTTTAAGTGAAAGCTTTGCAAAGCTTCAAGAGGCTTTGCAGGAAAAAGAAGATGAGTTTAAAGATGTAATTAAGATGGGCAGGACAGAGCTTCAAGATGCAGTGCCTGTGATGCTGGGACAGGAATTTGGAGCATATGCTCAAGCAATATCTAGAGATAGATGGAGGATATATAAAGTAGAAGAAAGATTAAGGCAGGTAAATATAGGAGGAACTGCTGTAGGAACGGGGTTAAATGCTGACTTAAGGTATATCTATTCTGTAATAGAGATTTTGAGAGATATAACAGGTATAGGCCTTGCTAGAGCTGAGTACATGATGGACCCGACGCAAAACAATGATGTCTTCGTAGAAGTATCAGGTCTACTAAAAGCTGCAGCTACTAACCTCATCAAGATATCAAATGATATAAGGCTTATGTCGTCAGGCCCCAAATGTGGACTTATGGAAATAACAATTCCGGAAGTTCAAGCAGGTTCATCCATAATGCCAGGAAAGATAAACCCTGTAATATCGGAGGCTGTAAAGCAGGCGGCTTATCAAGTCTTGTCATGTGACTATGCAATAACACTTGGGGCACAAGCTGGCGAGTTTGAGCTTAATTTTACATTGCCTCTTATTGCATATAACCTGTTTAATGAAATTGACCTTCTTAAAAATGCGATAGATGTATTTATAAATAAATGCATAAAAGGCATAAAAGCAAACCGTGAACACCTTAAAGAAATGGTTGAAAACAGCCTCTCTTATGCAATAGCATTAAGCCCACATATAGGCTATGAAGAAGCTTCTTTAATAGCAAAGGAAGCAAAAAATAGCGGCAAGACAATTAGGGAGGTTGCGAAAAAATATCTTTCAGAAGACCAGCTTGATGTAATATTTAATGAGTACGAAATGACAAAACCGGGGATACCGGGTTTAAAAAGATTGAGAGGAGAAGATAGATGAATACAACGCCAAATGCATCGAGGCTTCACATAGCCATATTTGGAAGAAGAAATGCAGGAAAGTCAAGCATTATAAATGCGCTTACAAATCAAAACATCGCCATTGTTTCATACATTGCAGGAACTACAACAGATCCTGTTCAAAAAGCTATGGAAATTCTTCCTATAGGTCCTGTGGTAATTATAGATACAGCAGGACTTGATGACACTGGAGAGCTTGGAGAGCTTAGAGTTAAAAAGACGTATGAGGTATTGAATAGAACAGATCTTGCTTTATTGGTTATAGACGGCTTGTTGGGACCATCTGAATTTGAGGAGGAGATTTTAGGGAAAATTAGAGAAAAAAATATTCCTGTTGTTGGAGTTGTAAACAAGGCAGATTTAGCTGATTTCCATTTTAGTGAAAAAACTGAATGGGAAAAAAGACTTAAATTAGAGCTTGTAGAAACATCCGCCAATAGCGGTTATGGTATAGAGGAGCTTAAGAGGCAAATAATAAAAAAAGCTCCATACGATGATAAAGAGCTGTCTTTAGTATCAGATTTAATAAATCCTGGTGATTTTGTCGTACTTGTAGTACCGATAGATAAGGCAGCGCCTAAAGGGAGACTTATACTGCCACAGCAGCAAGTAATAAGAGATGTTATTGAAAATGATGCAATTGCCGTCGTGACAAAAGAGTATGAGTTAAAAGAAACTCTAGAAAACTTAGGAAAGAAACCATCATTAGTTATAACAGATTCTCAAGCCTTTTTGAAAGTAAGCGCTGATACACCAAAGGATATACCTTTAACATCGTTTTCAATCCTTTTTGCAAGATATAAAGGGAATCTTGATGAATTGACAAGGGGGCTTAAAGCATTAGAAAGGCTTAAACCGGGTGATAAAGTGCTAATTGCTGAAGGTTGTACACACCACAGACAATCAGACGACATAGGAAAAGTAAAAATACCCAGGTGGATACGGCAAATTGTCGGTGGGGATATACAATTTGATTTTTCTAGCGGTATGACATTTCCTGATAATCTTGATATGTATAAACTTATAGTCCACTGTGGTGGCTGTATGCTTAATAGGAGAGAAATGATGTACAGAATATCTTATGCAAAGGATAAAGATATTCCAATCGTTAATTATGGGCTTTTAATCGCGTATGTGCAAGGGATTCTGCCGAGAGCTATAGAGATGTTTCCGTCTGCCAAGCTTATATATGATGAGGACCAACTTTACTAAAAGTTAGTCCTCTGTTTATTCATCTTGTTCAATTATGCCGTGAGAAAAACTGTATTTATACTGGAATAATATGACATACAATATATATATGATACCAATTATACCGCTAATGATAAATGTCAAATGTGCTCCAAATTTTTCTGCAAGGCTGCCTGCAAATAATGCACCTATTGGTGTAACACCGCCAAATACCAAAGAGTATACGCTCATAACACGTCCTCTAAACTTATTGTCGGCACTGAGCTGGACCGTAGTATTTGCTGATGCAGAAAAAGTAATCATAGAAAATCCTGATAAAGCAAGAAGCATTGTTGTCAGCCAATAATAGCTTTGAAAACCAATTAAGATTTGAAATAAGCACAAACCAGATGCTCCAGCGATAAGGTAAAAAGGTTTTGCGCCTTTTTTGCTTAAAGTTGCAAGTGTGAGTGCCCCCATTAATGCTCCAACTCCCATTGATGACATAAGAAAGCCATACCCTGTTGAATTTTGATTAAGAGTATTCTTAGCAAAGACAGGTACCAATACATTAAAATTCATTGAGAATGTGCTTAAAACTGCAATCATGACTATTGTGACAAAAATGATTGGAGTATCTTTAATGTATAAAAGGCCTTCTTTTATGTCAACTATTATGTCTTTTTTCTGAAGTATGATCCTTCCCTTGCTGGTCTTTACATTAATTAAAATCAGCCCTGTGATTACAGCAATGAAGCTTAATGCATTTAAATAAAAACACAAAGCATAACCAAGGACGCCAATTAATACGCCTGCTATTCCGGGACCTATGACTCTGGCTGCATTAAATATAGAAGAATTAAGTGTAATTGCATTCATTAGGTCTTCTTTTCCTACCAAATCAATGATAAATGATTGTCTGGTAGGATTGTCGATAGTATTTACAAAACCCATAATAGTAGCTAAAATGAGTATTTCCCAATAATTAATAAGATTAAATGCAGTAAGTGTTGCCAGCGCTAAGGCTGTTGCCATCAAACATGACTGCGTAAATATCAGTATTTTTCTTTTCGGAAATCTGTCTATTATAACACCGGCAAAAAGAGATAAAAAAAGCATAGGCAAAAATTGAAGGGCGCTGACTACACCCAACAGGAATGCAGAATTAGTCAATTTAAGGACTAACCAATCTTGGCCAATGTTTTGCATCCATGTGCCTATTAGCGATATCATTTGTCCAAACCAGAACAATCTAAAATTTCTGTGTCTTAATGCTGGAAAAGTACTATCAACTAGCTTATCAAAAAATATTAATAATGATTTCAATTAAAATGCCTCCTATTTATAATAGTCACACAGAAGTTCAATAGACTTATTAAAATTTTCACTAGCCAAATCAGGCTTTCCAATACTTATATATAGATTACCTAAAGCCTTGTATGCATCTGACAGATCTCTTTTAAGCCCCAACTTTTTAAGAATCTCTACAGATTTAGTCAGTTCTGACATAGATGAATCAAAATCCTTAAGTTTTAAATGAATGCTGCCCAACAAAATATACAATCTTCCCATTTCTTCTTCTTCGTTTAATTCTTTAACTATGTTCATTGACGCATTTATGTATTCCAGAGCTTTATCGTAATTTTCAGTATAAAACTCGATTCTTCCTAACTCTGTAAGGTTGTATGCCATGCCTACTTTATCTGATAGATCTTTATATATAGCATAGCTGTAAAAAAAATATTTCTTTGCTATGTCGTATTTTTTAAGGTCAGTATAGACAAATCCTAAATAGTTATATTCATTGGCAATGTCGCTTTTTATATTTAATGATTTGCTTATTACTAAAGACTTTCTAATGTACTTGAGAGCATCCTTGTATTCTTTTAGTTTGTAACTTACGAGGCCAAGTCCATTATTGCATTTAGCAATATAATTGACTGTGTTTGTTTTGGTTGCGTAATTTAAGCAGTTTAAATAATAATCTCTTGATTTTATCAGTTCTCCCATCTTGTTGTAAAGAGTTCCTATGCTATACAATATCCTGCATTTAAGCTCATAATTTATTATACTGCTTTTTTCGAATTCGTCGATAGCCTTTAAATAATATGTAAGTGATGTAGTGAAATTTTGTAGATTTCCATAACAAAGCCCTAAGTTATAGTATATTTCTACCAATATTTCATAGGAGGAACTTTCAGCAAAATAAGGTAAGCACTTTTTAAATAAATCCAATGCAGATTTGTAATTTTCGATTTTAACGTATGTCCTACCCAGATAAAAACTGATTATATTTAAAGTAAAATCATCGACTTTACACTCTAAAGCTTTTTCATAAAGTATTATTGCATCGTTGTAATTTCCGCTGTCAAGTGCTTTTCTGCTTTCTATGACTAGTTTAAGTACCTTTTTGTACATGCCGATTTCTTCCATAAGTTCTGCTTTTTCTTTGTAGTCGTCATCAAGAAAGTACACCAATGGTTTGTTTAATTTATTTGCGATGAAATCTAAAGCTTTTAATGAAGGGTTTATTTTCCCTTTTTCAATCAAACTAATATAACCTTTTGAAAATTCATCACCAGATATATCACCCTGTTTTAAAAAAAGTTTTTTTCTTTCTTCTCTAATTTTTTTCCCTAATTTAACTACATCCATCAGAAATTGGCCTCCCCCCTTTTATTATAAAATATATTATAATTTAACTAGTTGAAATTTTCAATCGCTTTTATTTAGCATATTAATAAATTTTAAGTTAAGTAAATTTTTTAATATTGGCTATAGTGTGTAGAATTCTGTTTTTTTATATCAATTCAATGGTATAATATAAATTAAAATAATCGGAGGTGAAATGATGGGTAATTTAGCAATAGTAGGACTTGGACCTGGTGCATTTGATCAAATGACAATTGGAACAATAGAGAAGATGAAAAATGCTGATAAATTATATTTAAGGACAGAGAAACATCCTGTTGTAAAATATTTAAAAGAAATGGGCCTAAAATTCGAAACTTTTGACAAAATATATGAAAAAGGCTCGACATTTGAGGAAGTTTATGATAATATTACTCGGGAAATAATAGAAATTGCCGAAAAATATGAAAATGTAGTTTATGCTGTCCCTGGTAATCCGTTTGTTGCAGAAAAGACTGTAGAGTATTTATTAAAGTTTTTAAATGGGAGTGACGATATAAAAGTAGAAGTTGTTCCAGCAATGAGCTTTGTTGATGTTGTTATCAACCAGTTAAAAGTAGATCCTATATATGGATTTAAAATTATCGATGGGCTATCATTAGATAGTATAAAACCTGATAAAAGGTGTAATAATTTAGTAACACAGGTATACAACAGAAGGGTAGCTTCAGATGTAAAGCTTAAGCTGATGGATATTTACGGCGATGATTTTTTAGTTACAGTTATAAAAAGAGCTGGTATAAAAGGCGAAGAAAGAATTGAGACGATGCCATTGTACTCTATTGACAGAATCGACTGGATTGATTACCTTACATCTATATTTTTACCGCCTGTAAAAAATACTTTTCAGGAAAGATATGATATTGATGATTTGCTGGACATAATGGCAAGGCTCAGAAGCGAGAATGGCTGTCCTTGGGATAGGGAGCAGGATCATAATACATTAAAAAGGTATTTAATTGAGGAATGTTATGAAGCAATTGATGCAATAGAAAATGATTCAGATGAAAATTTGCTTGAGGAACTTGGGGATGTTCTCTTACAGGTGGTTTTTCATTCTCAGATTGCAAATGAAAGGAAAGCATTTAATTTCCACGATGTATGCGATGCAGAGTGTAAAAAGATGGTGTATAGGCATCCTCATGTTTTTGGAAGTGAGGAAATAGCTACTTCAGATGATGTCTTAAAAAGGTGGGATGAAATAAAAAAAGATGAAAAAGGCTTAAAGTCCCACGCAAATGAATTAAAAAGTGTTCCAAGGTCTATGCCAGCATTAATAAGGGGTTACAAAGTTCAAGAAAAAGCAGCGAAAGTAGGATTTGACTGGGACAATGTAGACGATGCTATGGCAAAAGTTTATGAAGAATTAAATGAATTTAAGGAGGTGTATAAAGGGGAAGACGAAAGTGATAAAATTGAAGAATTAGGCGACTTGATTTTTGCTATCGTAAATGTTGCAAGGTTTTTAAAAATTGACCCCGAAGTTGCTGTCCATAAGACCATTGAAAAATTCATCGACAGATTTAAGTACATAGAAGATTCAGCAGAAAAGATGGGCCATAAAATGGAAGACATGACATTATCTGAAATGGATTTTCTATGGAATGAGGCTAAGATGCATAATTTTAATAAAAAAGTACAAAAATAAGCTTAAATTAGCAGGATTTTTAAGTTTTGTGAAGAATAAATAAGAGTAGTATATATTACTAAGGAGGGTATTATAGTGAATAAGGCAGATCTTGTTACAAAGATTGCAGAAAAAAGTGAATTAACAAAAAAAGATGCAGAGAAAGCATTAAATGCTTTTGTGGATGCAGTGCAAGAGGCACTAAAGCAAGGTGACAAAGTACAGCTAGTAGGTTTTGGAACATTTGAAGTAAGGGAAAGAGCAGAAAGAAAGGGTAGAAATCCTCAGACAAAAGAAGAAATTACGATTCCTGCTTCAAAGGCACCAGTATTTAAAGCAGGCAAAGCTTTAAAAGATTTAGTAAATGCATAAAAATCAGGTCGTATGACCTGATTATCTTTTTTGGGGGACGATAAAATGCGGCTTGATAAGTTCTTGAAATTGTCTAGGCTTATAAAAAGAAGAACGGTGGCAAAAGAAGCCTGTGACAAAGGAATGGTATCGGTAAATGGCAAGGTGGCAAAAGCAGGAGATATTTTAAAAGTTGGAGATATCATAGAGATAGATTTTGGGACCAGAGTTATAAAGGCAGAAGTTTTAGATTTAAAAGAGCATGCGTTAAAAGAAGATGCTGAGAAAATGTATAGACTCATATAGTCTTTCATGATTTATATAGAATTAAAATGTATAATCCTTCCCATACTAAGATAGGAACGAATTTTGTATGGGAGGGATTTTTTTTGAGAGCTAAAATAAAAGTATTTTTGTTATATTTGGCTTTTATGATTATTGCGACATCGTGTGCTGCTCCGTCAAAGAGGCCGTCGCCAAATACAAAACAGCAAGTATCGCTGCCTAAGATACCGGCTAAAATCAGCCGTGGTGCCAATAAAGAACCGATTTTAAAGATTTATATAGCACAAACAGGAAAGATTGAGACAATGCCTTTAGAGCAATATGTCATGGGTACAGTGGCAGGTGAAATCAAAAACGATTGGCCCATAGAGGCTTTAAAAGCGCAGGCTATTTTAGCGAGAAGCTATGTGTTGAATTTTGTTGATACTAGAAAGTCTAAATACGATGATGCTGATATATCGACTGATTTTGAAGAAGCACAGGCATGGAATCCGGCAAATATCAATTCAAATATTAAAAGAGCTGTAAATGAGACAAGGGGATTGGTGGCAGTATACGATGGAAAATATATAGATGCGTGGTTTCACTCGTATGCGGCAGGAAGGACTGCATTAGCGAAAGAAGGGCTTAATTACAAAAAACCAGAGCCTCCCTATATTGAAAGTGTTAAGTCTAACGATAGCAAAGATGCGCCGGCAAACATCAGGCACTGGACTTACACATTTACAAAACAGGAAGTCTTGAATGCATTGAATAAAATGGGCGTAAACATTAATGATTTTAGCACAGTAAAAATAGGGACAAAAGGTATATCTGGAAGAACTATTTATCTTAACTTCGATAAAATACCTGTAAATGCGCCGGATTTTAGAATTGCCATTGGAAGCGAGAAGATGAAGTCTACAATGCTTGATAACGTCAGCTTCGATGGTAATAATTTAACGATAAAAGGCAGAGGTTTTGGGCATGGTGTTGGCATGTCCCAATGGGGAGCATATCAGATGGCAAAAGATGGTGCAAAGGCAAACGACATTATCATGCATTACTTTAAAAATTTAAATATTGTGAAGCTTTGGAAATGAAGAGAGCCTAAAAAGCTCTCTTTTAAGTTCTAAAAATCACATAGTGGACATAGAATTATTCTAAAAGAGGAGGTGTTATGATGGATGATAGAAGAGGGACAAACACCAATAAGGCACAAAATATTTCTGTGCAAAACAGAGAAAAGATGCAGATAACAGGAGTAGACAATGTTGTAAGCTTTGACGATGAGACTGTCATACTGGAAACGTCAATGGGCCTTTTGACAATTAAAGGACAAGAACTTCACATAAATAAGTTGAATTTAGATGACGGCAATGTATCGATAGATGGTGAACTCATAAGTATTACATACAGTGATAGAAGTGGAATAATTGGGAAATCTGGCGGATTTTTAAGCAGAATGTTTAGGTGAGATAATGATTGATGTAGTTCCCTAAATCATGTATTATTATAGTGTATGATCTAAAGGGGGATGCTACATGGATACTTATATACTTATCGATTTTGATGGTACGATAACAAAGGAAGATACGTGCTATGCCATGGTAAAGGCCTTTGCAAAGGATGGATGGCAGGACATAGAAAAAGACTGGGAAGAAGGCAAAATAACCACAGAAGAATGTGCATTAGAGACATTTAAACTTATGGACATGGATGAAAAAAAGTTAAAAACACTGCTTGACAATATAGAAATTGACAGTTATTTTAAAGATTTTATTGATTTTTGCAATGACCGTGGTTATAAAATTATTATAGTAAGTGATGGGTATGATTTTAATATAAAGACTATTTTAAAAAAATATGATATAAACATTGATTATTACAGCAATAAGCTGGATTTTTGCGATGGCAAGATTGTTGCGTCATTTAATACGTCTCCTGATTGTGACAAATGTGGATCTTGCAAGCTGGAAGTTTTAAAAAAGTACAAAAGGGAAAGTTCAGAAATTATTTTTATTGGTGATGGTTACTCAGATATTTGCGTATCACGATATGCTGATAAGTTGTTTGCCAAAGACGTACTTAAAAAATATTGTGAAGAAAATAATATTTCATACATACCTTTTGAAAATTTTAGAGATATAATAGATTATCTAAGACAAAAGCGATAAACTAATTCGAGTTTATCGCTTTTGCTATTGGTGGTACAACTTGCTTTTTTCTCGATATAACATACGGCAGGTAAAAATTGTTATCGTCTATACTTATATTGAATGCTCTTTCCAATAGATCTTTGTGATTGCCTGCAAATAAAAACAAAGATCCTTCGTTTATAATATCTGTAAGCATAAGCAATAGCATATCAAAGTTTTTGTTTTTCCTTTCTTCTTCCATAAATTTAAGAAGATCATTTTTAAGGTTTCCAATACTTGACAGAGTGTTTACCTGTCCTATGCCAATTTTAAAGTCTCCGATTAAAAATTCTTTAAAATCCATATAGAATATTTCATCTACAGTTTTACCTTTTAGCGATGTCCCGGCTTCAAACATTTTTTTGCCGAAAGATTCTATATCAATTCCTGCTATTTCGGATAATTTTTTTGCGGCCCTTATATCCTCAGGGGTACATGTTGGCGATTTAAATACAAGCGTATCCGATAGAATTGCAGCACACATAAGCCCTGCTATATGTTTATCAGGTGTTATTCCTCTCTCTTCATATATCTTGTTAATGATTGTAGAAGAACAGCCTACAGGCTGGTTTCTAAACAGTATTGGTTGATTTGTTTCAATGCCACCTATTCTGTGATGGTCAATAATTTCGAGAATCGTGGCATCTTCTATTCCATCTACGGCTTGTGATAATTCATTGTGATCAACAAGTATTATTTTTTTTCTATCGTAGTCTAATATGTGCCGTCTTGCTAAAAGTCCCAATATTTTTCCGTCATCATCCACAACAGGGAAATTTCTGTACCTGTATTTTAACATGGTTTGTCTGACGTCGTCTATGTAATCACTGTCTTTAAAAGTGACAATATCGTCTTTAATCATTATAAGGGACACAGGGAGGCACTGATTTATTAGCTTTATAGTGTCAAATGTATCGCAAGGTACGACTATTAATGTTGAACTAAATTTTTTAGCTTCGTTTATTACTGCGTTTGACGGCTCTTCACCTCCAGTGATTATGATTGTCTTGGCACCTTTTCTTATGGACTCCAACTGAATATTTTCCCTATTTCCTACAATCAGCGTCATGCCTGACTTTATTCTGCTTACGACGCTTTCTGTCTGCATGGCAGCTACGATTATATCACCTCTTATGAATTCATTATTTTTTACGATTATTTTTCCATTTAGCGTCTTTGTAATATTCTCAACAGGAATATTGTAATTTGATAATTCTTGGGATGATGTTAAGTATGCTTTTGCAAGATCTCCCATAGTAGCGATGCCTTTTAATTTATTTTCATCATCTACTACTACTATAGTTTTAGAGTTATTATTTAATAATACATTCCATGCCTCATACATAGGTGCTTTTTCACTTATGGTAAGAGGCTTATCATAAGCAATGTCGCCAACCTGTGTAAATACATTGTCTATCAATAGTGGTTCTTTTACATTAAAATAGTTTAATACAAATTGTGTTTCTCTGTTAATAGGTCCCAGCCTTACAGGAATAGCGTCAATTTTATCGGCTTTCCTTTTTAAATCAGCGTATGCTATTGCTGAACAAATTGAATCAGTATCTGGATTTTTATGTCCTGAAACAAATACAACACTCATATTTAATTTCTCCTTTGTTTAGATTTTATTATGACTTTTAAGAAAAATAGTTGAAGCATTGAGATTTAGGGAAATTTAATATAAATATTGGTTGGCGTATTAAACGAATCATATCAAAATCTCACATAAATATAATATAATATGAGGGGGTATAATGTAAATGGTAATGAATGTACAAAGTCAGCTTTATTCATTTCTTGTCATGTTATATGGTGGCATGATAATTGCTATTTTATACGATATATATAAGGTCATAAGGATTATATTAAAACCAAAGAGAATTGCGACAGATATAGGAGACATTATTTTTTGGATATTAGGAACGATTGTCTTCATATTTTTTTTATACATAAGCAACTATGCTGAAATAAGATTTTATTCATTTCTCGGATTCATAATTGGTATACTTTTATACAATATACTGTTAAGCCCTTTTGTTATAAAGCTATTGCTGCTTGTTTATAGAATTGCAAAAAATATATTTATAAAGATATATAAAATTGTAACATATCCGTTTATAGTTGCATATAATATGCTGATTATGCCAATCAAATATTTCACAAAAATGCTCGGCATACCTTTCACACTAGTTTACAACATAATATCACATTTTAATATTTTTAAGAAAAAAAAATAAAGGATTTTTAGTTGCGATGTCGAATATATTTTTAAAACAATAAAAAACAAAAATACTTCGAAAGGTCTGTTGAAGTTATGAAGGAAAGAAGTAAAATTAAATTTAAAACAATATTGTTACTTCTTTTTGTCGCATATGTCGCATTTACGTTCGTTAAACAACAAATCACTTTGAATATTTTAGACAATAGGTTAAACGCGGTTACTTCTAAAGTGAATGCTGCTGAAGAGGAGAATAAAAAATTAAATAATCAGATAAAATATATTAAGACAAATGAATTTATAGAGAATGAGGCAAGACAAAAATTAGGACTTGTAAAAAAAGGAGAGATTATGTTCGTAGATACGGCTAAAGATAGCAAAGATTCGTCAAATTAGAATAAGAATTTTTTAAGATGCTTGATAGAATGAACTTTTTAATATATAATAAACATATTAGTAATCAAATAAATCAAAGGGAGGATAAACATTTATATGCCATTTCAGGTAGGAGAGGTAGTTGAAGGAACTGTTCTAAATATCACAGATTTTGGAGCGTTTGTTCAATTACCAGAAGGCAAGACAGGTTTAGTTCATATATCAGAAGTTGCTAACACCTATGTTAAAGACATCAACGAGTTTTTAAAAGAGAATGACAAGGTGAAAGTAAAGATTCTTTCAATGGATAAGGGCGGAAGAATAAGCTTGTCAATAAAAAAGGCTTTGCCAAAGCCAAAACCTGCAAAAAATAGTAAAGGCTATGATAACGAAAGCTATAGCAATCGGAATAATAACATATCTTTTGAAGAAAGAATATCGAAATTTTTAAAAGACTCGGATGAAAGGCAGCAGCAGCTTAAGAAGAATTTTGATTCAAAACGAAGAGGCGGTGGCTATAAAAGGAACGCTAATTATTAAAAACTTCGGGTATAGCCCGAAGGTTTTTATTTGGGAGGACTATTATGAGGTGCTCTGTTATCGATATAGGAACGAATTCAATACGTCATCTTATATGCGATGTAAAAAATGGTGAAATTAGACAAATAAAGAAGGATGTAAAAATAACAAGGCTTGGTGAATCTGTCTCTAAAAGTGACAAATTAAGTAATGATGCAATTGCAAGAAGCGTAAACACGATAAAAGAATATTTGGATGATGCGAAAAATTACGAAGCACAGAGCATATATGCTTTTGCCACATCAGCCGTAAGGGATGCTAAGAACTCCAGTTATTTTATTGATGAACTATTAAATATTGGTCTGGATGTGGATATAGTCGATGGTGAGACAGAAAGCCTTTATGGATATCTAGGGGCGTCGTATGGAATAAAAAAGAATGATGTGCTGGTAATGGATGTGGGTGGTGGCAGTACTGAATTTTCTTATTTCAAAGATGATCTTATAAAAAGAAGTTTTGACATCGGTGCAGTCAGGCTTACGGAAAAATTTATAAAAAGCGATCATATTTCGGTTGACGAGTACAATAACATAAGGCTTTATGTAACTGATATGCTTACACCATTTATTGGCGACAACGAAGACATACCTCATGATATTGTTGGTATAGGTGGTACGATAACGACGCTTGCAGCTATGTCACAGGATTTAGGGATATATTCGAGAGAATTGATTCATGGATATGTGCTTAAAAAGGGCGAGATAAAAAGGCTGCTTGACTTAATGATGTCTTTAAGCCTTGATGAAAGAAAGCTGTTAAATGGCTTGCAACCAGAAAGAGCAGATATTATAGTTGCAGGTACAATAATAGTTTATACGGTATTAGAGCTTTTGAATTGCACTTCCATTACTGTAAGTGAGTGGGATAATTTAGAAGGTGCTGTAGTAGAAAAATTTATAAGAGGTAATGATGGTAAAGATAAATAATTAATAGCGTTGTGTGTAAATAATATATCCATAAGGGTATTGACTAATACTGTTTTATGTAATATAATTAATGATGTCGCTGATAAATGTGATTGCCGGAGTGGCGGAACTGGCAGACGCACAGGACTTAAAATCCTGCGGGCCTTTAAAGCTCGTACCGGTTCGATTCCGGTCTCCGGCACCAATTGAATAATACATCGCGGGGTGGAGCAGTTGGCAGCTCGTCGGGCTCATAACCCGGAGGTCGCAGGTTCAAGTCCTGCCCCCGCAACCAAACATGGCGGCGTAGCTCAGTTGGCTAGAGCATGCGGTTCATACCCGCAGTGTCGGTGGTTCGACTCCACTCGCCGCTACCAAATCAGTAAATTTAAGGTTTGAAAGGCTTAAAAAAACATATAGTAAAAACGAATGAGTAAAATCACTCACCTAAAAATGTGAGTGATTTTTTGTTAGTAAATTTTATGTATGTTGAATTTGGAAATGATTTTTTTGACAAAAGTCGTTAATTTTATATAATTTATTATAGAGCTTTGCTATAAGTTAAAAAATTAACGTATTAAGGAGGACTAAAGTTGATAACCATATCTAAAGATGAAATGCTTGTCTTTTTTCATAAATTAACAGCTTTTTTACCTATGCTTTTTGAGGATAGCGTATCTTTTGCCATTGTAGATAATGAAAAGTATTTAGAAATACAAAATTGTGATGAGCTTCCTATTAATGCAGAAGTAGGTGATGTAATTCCAGAAGGTGGTGCAGCCTTTGAAGCCCTTAGAACTGGAAACTACATCATAAAAGATGTACCTAAAGAAGTATATGGAGTACCATTTAAATCATATGCCATCCCTATAAAAGATTATGATAATGCTGTAATTGGAGTTTTTCTTATGGGAAAAAGTTTAGAAAAAAGACATAAAGTATTGTCACTATCAGAAAATCTGGCAGCATCACTTGAACAAATATCTTCAGCTATTCAAGAGGTTTCCTCTGGAGTTGAAATTGTAGTTAATTCCAATACTAAGATATTAGAAGAAGTTGATAAAGCTATTGAAAATGCAAAAGGTACTGATGATATTTTAAATTTTGTTCAAAACATTTCTAAACAAACTAATTTATTGGGACTAAATGCAGCCATTGAAGCCGCTAGAGCTGGTGAAATGGGTAAAGGCTTTAGTGTAGTTGCTGAAGAAATACGAAAATTATCTAATACAAGCAGTGAATCTATAAGGAGAATAGACTCAGTATTAGAAAAAATACAAGAATCTATAAAAAGTATATCTAACAAAATAAATGAATCAAGTTCATTTTTTGAGACCCAAGCTGCTGCCTTTGAAGAAATTACTTCTTCCATAGAGGAATTAAGTGATACATCTCAACTCTTAGAAGAATTAGCAAGGAATTTATAGGATTGTGAAGAAAATAAAATATGATTGTGCTATAAAAGCAGTACGGATTTTTCATTTTCGCTTTGCTCAAAACAAAAATCCGATTTTATAACGCACCTCTGCATATATTTGCAGAAGTGCTTTTTATTTTTATGGAGGTGATAATTTGCTTCTATCAATCATTGTTACGAAACAGATGTCAGAGAAGATAAAAGATATTTTGGAAAGTGGAGAAGATATTGTTTTTAAGCATATTGGTAAACTGGACTCTGGAAGCGTGAAAGATGTATTCTACTCAGCTTCAAGAATTTCTTCTGATTTCATGATAGTAGACATAGATGTTTTTCCTGAAAGAGAGATAGTTTCTTCACTTCAAAGTTTTAGAATATCAAGGCCAAATACAAGCGTAATTATCATTGCTCCTGAAAGAAAACCAGGTGATGAGATAATTTATATAGTTGGACTTGGTATATACGATATAGCTGCCGAGGAAAAAGATGCAGATTGGAATGGGATAATTAATGATGTTTTGTTGTCTACTCCTGCAACATATTCACAAGCTGCAAGATGGCACACGGGGTAGTTTATAAGCGATGTTGGGGGAAGTAAAGAGAGGGTATTAATAGAGGAAAGACCTTCTGGTGTTGTTGTCATAGCGATTGCCGGTACTGCACACGGTTTGGAGTGTACTTATACAGCTTTTTCTTTAGCTTCTTTTCTCTCACGTTTAGGCCATTCGTTAGCTATGATAGAGGATAGTCAAAGACCTGTATTTTCTTATTTTATAAATGTTTTAAAAGCAAGAGAAGGAAAAGTTAAAGGATCGTATGTTGTTCATGGAATTGATGTTTTCGCGCTAAATGAAAACAAGGGAAAAGATGAATGGAATTTTGTATCGGATATAGCAGGGTGTGGTTGCCACTTTCCCGCGAAGGGAGGTGGTTGCTTATGATGAATACATATGAAACATTGTCTTTAATGATAATGTTTGGAATGTTCGTCATAGCAATTCTTAGTTTTAACAGAAAAAAATAACCACCCTGCTGCAACCATAGTGGTTATAGCTTTATAACTTACGCTGGGCGACCGCACTTTGCGGTGCCGATTACTCTTACTTATATTATAACACTATGAGCATAAAAGTAAACAATATTTTAGTTTAATAAAGGGGGGTTATAATTGGCTTTTAAAAAACAGCTAAAGAATAGCAAACTTGGGTATTACTTTATTTTTGCAGGTATTTTAATGATTTCTTTTGCAGAAATTATCAGAAGATATATCTCGGTTGGAGATTTTACAGAAGGACTTTTTATAGGTATAGGCATTGACTTAGAAATATTAGGAATCATAGCTTTAAGAAAATACTACAATAGGCAAAGAATGTTTAACAAATAAAATAAAGCAGTACGGATTTTTCATTTTCGCTTTGCTCAAAACAAAAATCCGATTTTATAACGCACCTCTGCATATATTTGCAGAAGTGCTTTTTATTTTTTCTGTATATTTTTTATGGTCGTTATATGGAGGGGCTGTTGCACAACTGACTGAATAGGTCATAGTGCATCAGTCTCTTTTTATACGCAAAAAAAAACTTAGTGTATAATTTTAGTAGGCGGTAAAAAATAGAAAAAGGAAGGCATCCAAAAGATACCTTCCACTTACATGAATCATCCGCTATAATGTTTAAATAGAAAAAACAAAAAAGCGTTATAGAGGTGATTACATGTTCAAATTAAGTTTAAACGAAAATGAAATAAATTTCAAGGATTTAGAAGTAAAAATTTACAAATTAGTCTGCGAAGAAGCTTGCAAAATAATGGCTCAAATCCTTATGGAAATAGATGATATGTTACTAGAAAAAAGGGACAAAAAAGAATATAGGTGTAAAGGTAAAAAGCATACAAACATAAAGACAATTATGGGCACTGTTGAATTTGATAAAAGAATTTATGAACATATAAATAGTGAAGGAAAAAAAGAATATGTTTATCTTTTAGATGAGTATTTAAAAATGGATACAATAGGGCATATATCAACAAATCTTATTGAAAAAGTTGTAGAAAATGTAACAGAAATGTCATATAGAGAAGCAGCGAAAAATATAGAATCATTAACAAATCAAAGCATAAGCCATGCAACTGCATGGAATATAATACAAAAGATTGGAGAGAAAATAGCGGAATTAGAAAAACAAGATATAAAACTATTCAAAGAAAACAAATTAAGAGGAGAAAAAGAAACAAAAATATTATTTCAAGAAATGGATGGATTATGGTTATCAATGCAAGGCAAAGACAGACCAAAAGGCAAAAAAAGCAGAGGGAAGAAAGAAATAAAATTAGCAGTAGCATACGACGGATGGGTAAAAAGGAGCCCAGGAAGTAATGAATATATAACACATAATAAAATAGCATGTGCAGGATTTGCAAGCAGCAAAGAATTTAAAGAATTAGTAGATGCAACGATAGCAAAAGAATACAACATAGACGAAATAGAAATAAAGATAATAAATGGGGATGGAGCAAGTTGGATTAAAGAAAGCTTGGGAGAAGAAGGAGTATATTTTCAATTAGATCCATTTCATAAAAGCCAAGCAGTAATAAGGAATGTAGAGAACAAAAAAGATGTCCGCAAATTAATAAAAATGCTAGATGAAGGGAAAACAGAAGAAAGCCTAGAATACATAGCAAAATTAATGATAGAGCAAAAAGATGATGAAAAGCAAATGAAGAAATTAGAAAAACTATATAACTATTTAGTAGCCAATAAAGAAGGGATAAAACCATATCAAAAGAGAGAAGAAATAAAAATACCAGAAGCCCCAGAAGGAATAGAATACAAACATTTAGGAACAATGGAAAACAATATATTTGACACATTAGCAAGCAGAATGAATGCGGGAAAAATGAGTTGGACAGAAAAAGGTGCAAACAATTTAGCAAAGATATTAGCCTTAAAGACAAGTGGTAAACTTTATAGTGTAGTAGAAACATACTATAATGTGATAATATCAGGAGAAAAATTAGCAGAGATAAAAGAAGAAATAAAATTATCAGCAGCGGATGTAAACAAAAAGCAGAAAAAAGCAAAAACATATCACATGCAAAGAGGCGGTATGCCGTTTGAAGGTTGTGCAATGACAAATAGTCGAAAAGCAATAAGAGAAATACTCAGATACAAATGTTTAAGTGAATTAAAAGTCATATAAAAGGTGCAATATGAAGATAAAAATGGAGTAAAAACAATTACATGAAAATTCACAACATATTAAACATTATGCGGATAAAATTTAAAGAAAAAAATTTGCCAACAACTACTTGACACAAACAAAAAAAAATTGCAGGTTCCAAAGAACCTGCAATTACTGTATAATTAAGTTATGCAAAAAAGTAAATTATACAATAAGAATTATACACAATAATTAATTAATCTTACGTATATGACTAATTTTACTGTTACTAAAGAAACTTTATTGAATGACATAGAAAAGATAATTGACTATCTTAAAAAGAAAAAAGCCCAAGGCTTATTTAAGTGCGCCAAAACTCAACAATCATAGAAAATCAGATGAATTACATATATTTTCATGATTGTTTTTTCATTTTTATACAGCCTTTTTACATTAAAAAGGGGTATTGCAAACTACTTTAAAGTAGTTTTGCAACAGCCCCTTTTGGAAATTTGCCTCCCATGCTTCTTGACCTCAATTTGCAGGTTCTGTTTTTATTCCATGTCGGGAGGCAAATTCAATTTTGATTTAAGCTTGATATCTTGGGTCTTAATGGAGTGGCATACGTCAATTTCATGATTTTGTGATGGAGGATATGGATTATGGAAGTGATTTGTGATTTTATTAAATGGGATAGAGATTTCTTTAAACCAGAAATCAAGATTTTATAATATTTAGAAAAAATAACATTTAAATGGATGTTTATGATATAATATAAGTATAATGTTTCAAGAAAATTCGGATATATTACCACCACATTTTCATGCTATATATGGTAAATATATAGGTATGTTTAAGTGAATACGAACTTTGGGTTAACGGAAAGAGCATAAGTTTAGCTTGATTATAAATGCCAGATAAAAAGTTTTATACAAGGAGGGGTATATATGCCACTACCGAAAGAAAATAAGAAATATACGTATGCTGATTATTTGACATGGCCGGAAGGAGAAAGGTATGAGATAATTGATGGAGTGCCTTATATGCAGGCGGCACCGACATGGCAGCATCAAGCAGTGCTATTGGAGTTGTCAAGACAATTTGCAAATTATTTGCGAAATAAGACTTGCATGGTATTCACTTCACCCTTTGATTTACGTCTGCCAGAGGATAATAACCAAAATGATGATGATGTAACTAATGTCCTACAGCCTGATATAGTTGTTGTGTGCGATAGATCTGGATTGCGAAAGACTGGATATTATGGTACGCCTGATTTGATTGTAGAGATTGTATCGTCATCAAGTATGAGGCGGGACAAATTAGAAAAATTTAATATATATGAGAAATCGGGTGTTAAGGAATATTGGATAGTGGAACCAGAAGGGAAAATTGTAAGTGTGTTTGTTTTACAAGATAGTAAAAGATACGGGAGACCTGAAATATATGCTGACGAAGATAAAGTTAAGGTAACCATTTTCGATGATCTTATAATTGATTTAAAACCGGTATTTGATTATTAGAAAAGAGAAAAGGGATTGTTTTATATGACAGACAATAATTATTATCAAGATTTGTTTAACAAAAGGCTTGAAAGAAGTCTCCCATCCTCTATAGGTGGGAGATGAATTTCTATTGTATGTTCTAGAATAATATGTCATAATAGGTGTTGGAAATTTTATCATAGAAAGCCAAGGTGAGAAAAGATGATGATATGTCAGCATTTTCTCATAGAACCAACAAAAGAGCAAGAAGAAAAACTCTTTTATACATTGTATCTTTGCCGCAAATTATATAATTACTCACTAGACCAAAGAATAAAACATTATAAAGAATATGGCAAAGGACTTACATACGAAGAACAGCAAAATATGCTCCCAAAATACAAAAAAGAACATCCAGAATACAAGACAGTACAATCGCAGATATTACAGGATGTGTTGAGAAGATTAGATAGAGCATATAAAAACTTCTTTGACAAAAGAGCAAAATATCCTAAATTCAAAGACAGATACCACTACACATCTATAACACTTCCACAATGCGAAGCAAAAAGAAACTTTGGGAAAGAAGGATAATGTATACATAAAAAATATAGGGCATATAAAAATCAAAGCACATAGAAATTTTGACCCAACTAGAGTCAAAACAATAAACATAAAATATCATGCAGGAAAATGGTATATAAATCTGTCAGTTGAAATAGAAGAAGAAAAAGAAAAAACAGTCATAAGAGAAAAAGCAATAGGAATAGACAAAGGAATAAACTCAATAGCTGCAACATCAGATGGAGAATTATACTCAAATCCTAGATGGCTACAAAAATCAGAGAAGAAACTAAAAAAAGCACAGAGACAATTATCAAGAAAAAAGAAAGGAAGCAAAAACAGAGAAAAGCAAAAGAAAAGATTAGCGAAGCTTCATGAAAAAGTAGCAAATCAGAGAAGAGACTATCTCCACAAAATAAGCTATAACATAGTAAAACATAATGACATTATATGCGTTGAAGATTTGCAAGTAAAAAATATGATGAAAAATCATAAACTTGCAAAATCAATAGCAAATGCAGGATGGGGAATGTTAGATGCATTTTTAGAATATAAAGCGGAAAAAGAAGGAAAAATATTCATAAAAGTAAATCCAGCATATACATCGCAAAGATGCTCAGGATGTGGAAGAATAGTAGAAAAAGACTTATCAGTAAGAGTACACAAATGTGAGTGTGGATTAGAGATAGACAGAGATGTAAATGCAGCGATAAATGTGTTGTATGAAGGATTAAGACAATTAGGCATAACAGCCTAAGAGTAATATTTTTGTAGGGAAGGTTCCTCCCGAAGTTACGCCTATGGAGATTGTGTAAGACCTGCTGTGAATAACAGCAGGCAATGGTCTATGAAGTAGGAAGCTCCAGCCTCTATAGGATGGAGTAGGTTCACAAAGCCGTATACGGTGTAATGAAATAGGATAGAACTGTCATAGGAAGGTTATTTGTAAATCAGAAACCAATTCGTGAACAAAAATAAAAAACAACATAGATAATAAAAGTGAAATAGTATATAGAGGAATTTGAAGAATTATGTAGAATATATTTATATAAAGTTGTTGTATTAAGTAATAATTTGTCGTCTACCTTAAATAGTCCAAAAAGTGCTGGGCATCGACGACATTTTAAATATTTATCCTTTAAGTTTTTATCAAAAGAGATGGGCATTTGCGGTATTATCAAGTGTGATAGCTTGACATGATCTTTGTTCTTTGCATAAAGAGAATGGCTTTGTAGAAGGATGTGAACGAGTTTTTAGCCTACCTATGAGGAATTGAAACTTTTAACTCAATCTTTTTCATTTTTACTATCTCCTTGTTTTTAGCCTACCTATGAGGAATTGAAACTATCGTTTTTTAGTCAGCACCGTAAACTAGGCTATGTTTTTAGCCTACCTATGAGGAATTGAAACTATTCAACGATTGCACGAATTTGTCTGTCGAGCATGTTTTTAGCCTACCTATGAGGAATTGAAACTTTTTTGGCTATATTAGCTATGTTTTATTTGTATAGTTTTTAGCCTACCTATGAGGAATTGAAACCTAGATACCCGTTAGGATGCCGAATATTGATAAAGTGGTTTTTAGCCTACCTATGAGGAATTGAAACTCTTTGTCGAATTCATCTTATCTGAAATATGAACAGGTTTTTAGCCTACCTATGAGGAATTGAAACTATATATCCTGCCATTTTGCACCATTGCCGAGCTGGTTTTTAGCCTACCTATGAGGAATTGAAACATATTTTTATTTAATGTTTTTTTGTCAATATCTTTTACGTTTTTAGCCTACCTATGAGGAATTGAAACGTGGCTTCTTTGGTGGAAATTGGCTCGGCGGCAAAGGTTTTTAGCCTACCTATGAGGAATTGAAACATCTATGCGTGGCATTTCTATCCCTCCAAAAACTTTGTTTTTAGCCTACCTATGAGGAATTGAAACTCTCTACTACTTGAGAGGATATTTTTTAAAGTGAAATGTTTTTAGCCTACCTATGAGGAATTGAAACTAAATTAATACTTGGTTATTTACTTGACTTAGATATGTTTTTAGCCTACCTATGAGGAATTGAAACCGAGGTATGCTTTATTTGGATCCACACCAGGATATGTGGTTTTTAGCCTACCTATGAGGAATTGAAACGCAATACATTCGGCAGCATCTCTTTTGTCAGCACTTGTTTTTAGCCTACCTATGAGGAATTGAAACATCATATACGCTGCCAGAGGCTCTTCCTTTTCAATGGTTTTTAGCCTACCTATGAGGAATTGAAACAGAACGAAGGAGACGAAACAAAAGAATTCGGTCAATCGTTTTTAGCCTACCTATGAGGAATTGAAACCTAATAACGCCTCTGGTCTGATGACTTTTGCACCGTAGTTTTTAGCCTACCTATGAGGAATTGAAACAAAGCAATGCAAGCCTTGCTTGGCTGGATACCAGGACGTTTTTAGCCTACCTATGAGGAATTGAAACTAAAAACGAAAAAGAGAATATGAAGCGGACTTTATACGTTTTTAGCCTACCTATGAGGAATTGAAACTAATCTATGTTTTTCCCGTTTAACAAATTATTTATTGTTTTTAGCCTACCTATGAGGAATTGAAACATAATGTATGTAATAATCAAATCTGATGAAAGAAAGGTTTTTAGCCTACCTATGAGGAATTGAAACTACGGTCCAGACAGAAATTATTTCAGCTGTTGGAATTCGTTTTTAGCCTACCTATGAGGAATTGAAACAAACGTATTATACCACTATCAAAAGCTGTAGCAGAGTTTTTAGCCTACCTATGAGGAATTGAAACTTTCGTCCCCTCCATTATATTTTCTCCAGCATACCGCAGGTTTTTAGCCTACCTATGAGGAATTGAAACAGCCCTTTTAAAGCGATATATATTTTTTTGTGTATTGGTTTTTAGCCTACCTATGAGGAATTGAAACGTGTTTTGTAGATACAGCAACTTGGGGGTTGGATTTGTGTTTTTAGCCTACCTATGAGGAATTGAAACTTGCCTAACGTAACCATACCACACCATGCCATTGCAGTTTTTAGCCTACCTATGAGGAATTGAAACTTTATTGTCGCTTTCCCCATTTCTGCTTTGTTTTTCAAGTTTTTAGCCTACCTATGAGGAATTGAAACATTTGAAAATAGCAGAAGCTGAAAAAGCAAAGAAAATGTTTTTAGCCTACGTTTTTAGCCTACCTATGAGGAATTGAAACTGGAAGACATAACATTGAAACTTTACATGTAAGGAGTTTTTAGCCTACCTATGAGGAATTGAAACGAGCAAATAGGATTTGACCTTTTAGACCCTGATAGCGAGTTTTTAGCCTACCTATGAGGAATTGAAACCTTGACCTGTTGCTTTAGTGCCTGCTTTTCTGTATATGTTTTTAGCCTACCTATGAGGAATTGAAACTGCAATCCGTATTACCTAAAACACCCGATAAAGAAGCGTTTTTAGCCTACCTATGAGGAATTGAAACATCAGAAACTTTTTTACGGATTTATTTAAAAATGTGTTTTTAGCCTACCTATGAGGAATTGAAACAGAAAAAGGCTTGAAAATCCCACAAGCCATATAAAATAGTTTTTAGCCTACCTATGAGGAATTGAAACT